>Ga0073899_10004881_pt1 | contig 11720 bp, 12 predicted proteins | sample KloWWTmetaKNB5Ph_FD_88975 | JGI IMG/M metagenome (GOLD analysis project Ga0073899, IMG submission 88975) | Active sludge microbial communities from Klosterneuburg, Austria, studying microevolution and ecology of nitrifiers - Klosterneuburg... | ecosystem: Engineered > WWTP > Aerobic digester >...
ATGCAGATCCTCTCCCGCCGCACCAAGAACAACCCGGTGCTCATCGGCGAACCAGGTGTTGGCAAGACCACCATCGTGGAGGGCCTGGCCCAAGCGATCGTGCGTAGGGAGATTCCCGAGACGCTGCGTGACAAGCAGATCTACACCCTCGATCTTGGGGCGTTGGTTGCTGGTTCGCGCTACCGCGGTGACTTCGAAGAGCGGCTGAAGAAGGTCCTCAAGGAGATCAAGTCACGCGGTGACATCGTGCTGTTCATCGACGAGATCCACACCCTGGTGGGTGCCGGTGCAGCCGAAGGCGCCATTGACGCGGCCTCCATCCTCAAGCCGATGTTGGCCCGGGGTGAGTTGCAGACCATTGGTGCAACAACCCTCGACGAATACCGCAAGCACCTTGAGAAGGACGCTGCTTTGGAGCGGCGCTTCCAGCCAGTGCAGGTGCAAGAGCCCTCAATCGCGCACACGATCGAGATGCTCAAGGGACTGCGCGACCGCTACGAAGCCCACCACCGCGTCATCATCACCGATGAGGCGTTGGTTGCTGCCGCAACCATGGCTGACCGTTACATCTCAGACCGGTTCCTCCCCGACAAGGCCATCGACTTGATCGATGAGGCCGGCGCTCGCTTGCGCATCCGGCGGATGACCGCACCTGCTGATTTGCGGGAGTACGACGACAAGATCGCCGACGTTCGTCGTCGCAAAGAAGGCGCCATCGACGGCCAGGACTTCGAGGCCGCTGCCCGCCTGCGCGATGAAGAGAAGCAGTTGCTCAACGCCAAGTCCGACCGCGAGCGTCAGTGGCGCACCGGTGACATGGAAGAGATCGCCGAGGTCGATGACGAACTCATTGCCGAGGTGCTCGCGGTTGCCACCGGCATTCCGATCGTCAAGCTCAGCGAGGAAGAGTCGACCCGTCTGCTGAAGATGGAAGACGAACTCCACAAGCGCGTGATCGGCCAAGAAGAGGCCGTGCGTGCGTTGAGCCGTGCCATTCGTCGTACTCGCGCGGGTCTGAAAGACCCCAAGCGTCCAGGTGGTTCGTTCATCTTTGCTGGTCCTTCAGGTGTCGGTAAGACCTGGTTGTCGAAGACGTTGGCTGAGTTCTTGTTCGGTGACGAAGACGCGCTGATCCAGCTCGACATGAGCGAATACAGCGAAAAGCACACCGTCTCTCGTCTGTTCGGATCGCCTCCTGGCTACGTCGGCTACGAAGAGGGTGGACAGCTCACCGAGAAGGTGCGTCGCAAGCCGTTCTCAGTCGTGCTCTTTGACGAGGTCGAGAAGGCACACCCAGACATCTTCAACTCGCTGTTGCAGATCCTCGAAGAAGGTCGCCTGACCGACTCTCAGGGTCGCGTCGTCGACTTCAAGAACACCGTCATCATCATGACCACCAACCTCGGCACTCGCGACATCGCCAAGGGCGTCAACCTCGGGTTCAACCAGACCGGTGACACCCAAGGTTCTTACGACCGCATGAAGGCGAAGGTCTCTGACGAGCTCAAGCAGCACTTCCGTCCGGAGTTCTTGAACCGTGTTGACGAGATCATCGTCTTCCCGCCGCTGAGCCGCGAACAGATCATCTCCATGGTCGACAACATGATCGCGTCGGTGGAGTTGCGTTTGAAGGACCGCGACATGTCCGTCGAACTCACCCAGGCGGCCAAGGACCTCTTGGCCCAGCGTGGCTTCGACCCGGTCTTGGGTGCTCGACCGTTGCGCCGCACGGTGCAGCGCGAGATCGAGGACGTGATGGCCGAGAAGATGCTCTACGGCGAAGTTGGCCCAGGTCAGATCGTCCTGGTCGACGTGGAAGGCGAAGGCCCAGCGGCCTCGTTCACCTTCCGTGGCGAACAGCGTTCACTGGTTCCGGACTCTCCTGAGCTTGAGACCGTTGGCGGTCCTAGCGACGCAGGTGAAGCCGAGGCGAGTTCAGCCGAGTAGCCCTAGTCAGGGCTCAGGCTGTACCTGCGCTCTGTAGTGATGTAGGCGAGTCCGTCGTCGACCAGCGTTGCTAACGCACGTTCGCGCTGTTCGACGTCGGGCCACACCTGATCGAGTCTGGTCTTGCTCACGCTCCCTGGTGCCTCGCGAAGCACCGCCATCAGCTTGCCTCGCACCATCCGGTCAGTGCCAGCCCACGCTTGTCCACGTCGCGGTGGGCCGTCGTAGGCCGGCTTGCCTGCAGCTAGCCATGCGCACTGACCCTGCAGGGGGCATTCGTGGCATCGCGGATCGTTGGCAGAGCACACCAACGCACCTAGCTCCATCAACGCAACCGACCACCGCGGAGCATCAGCCACCCCGTCAAGCAGCGACGCTGCGCGCGCTCTTTCGGCCTTCGTCAGCGATGCCGGTGGGTACTCCTCGCCTCCCACCGCGCGCGAGATCACTCGCCGCACATTGGTGTCGAGCACGACGTGGGTGTGGCCAAACGCGAAGCTAGCCACGGCTGCTGCGGTGTAGTCGCCAATGCCTGGAAGGGAGAGAAGTGACTCGTAGTCGGAGGGGACTTCGCCGTTGAACCGTTGGGTGATCTCGACGGCGGCGGCGTGCAACCGCAACGCCCGACGCGGATAGCCCAGCCGCCCCCACAGCCGCACGGCTTCACCGCTGGGCGCAGCAGCTAGGTCCGCTGGAGTGGGCCACACCTGCATCCACTGATCCCAGACAGGCAAGACTCGGACGACCGGAGTCTGCTGCAACATGATCTCGCTGACCAAGATGCCCCACGGCGTCGCCTCGGCAGCACGCCAAGGGAGATCGCGGGCATGCTCGTCGTACCAAGCGAGCAGGGGTGTCAGCAGGGAATTCATCTCGGGTCATTGTGCTGGCCCGGAGTGGCGGGTGTCATCTGGCCAGATGCGATGCCTACGGTGTCTTGCATGGCCAAGACCAAGCCTCGGGGCAAAACGCCGCAATGGAAATTTTGGGTACGGCGAGCGATCGTGGTGCTCGTTTTGGCATTGGCGGTCTTTGGCGCAGTGAAGCTCGTGGGGTTGCTGGGCGGCGGGGGCTCAACGGATCCCACTCCGACGCCGTCCCCCTCGCCCTCTGTTTCCCCTAGCAACACACCCAACGCATCGGGGCCGTGCTCCCCGGCCGACATCACCATCGAGCCGACCGCGGAGACCGTGCACGGTGGTGGTCCGATTCGGCTGACCTTTGCGGTGAAGACCGCCTCAGGTGCGTGTGTCTGGCAGATGTCACCGGAGACGATGGTGGTGAAGATCGTGTCGGGCAAGGATCGGATTTGGTCCTCACAGGAGTGCCCTGCAGCGATCACGACCCAAGAGGTGATCGCTCGCGCGAACAAGCCAAGTGAAGTCACCGTCGTGTGGAACGGTCGCCGCTCGGAGCCTGAATGTCCTGATGGCACTGCCTGGGCGCGCATTGGCACCTACCACGTTCTGGCGGCGGCGATCGGTGGACAGCCGACCGATGTGCAGTTTGAACTGGTCGGGCCGAAGAAGACGGTGATCACCAAGACGGCGAAACCAAAGCCGACGAAGTCACCGACGGCGGGGACGACCAAGTCGCCCACTGCGAGCCCGACTAAGAAGCCTTAGAGACCGCAGCACTCAAAGCTGGCTGCTCACGCAACAGCGAGGCGCTTAGACGTATCGCTCCAAGATGCTCGACTCAGCCAACCGGGATAGACCTTCGCGCACCGAACGGGCACGTAGCTCCCCGACTCCATCGACGTCGCGCAGATCTTCGACGCTGGCCAAGAGCAGCTTTTGCAGGCTGCCAAAGTGGTTGACCAATCGGTCGGCAACCGAGCCAGGCAGGCGCGGCACCCGGGCCAGCAACCGGTGCCCTCGTGGGGTCACCGAGTGGTCCAGAGGCTCACTGGCGGGCAGGCCAAGGGATGAGGTCACGATGGCCACATCGACAAGTTCGGCTGGGTTGAGGGCAGCCAGCGTCTCCAACACGGAGGTGACTGTGCCGTCTCCTCGTGAGTGCGGGGTGTAGTCGCGGACTACCAACTGACGCTCAGACTCAACGCCGGAGACGAGTTCTTCCAGTTGCAGCGCGAGCAGGCGGCCCTCGCTGCCGAGTTCGACGACGTAGTCCTCGACCTCGCGTGCGATGCGAGCCACCATTTCGAGTCGCTGAGCCACCACTGCAACGTCGCGAACCGTGACCAGGTCCTCAATTTCGAGTGCGGAGAGAGTGCTGCTGACCTCATCGAGTCGAGTCTTGTAGCGCTCGAGGGTCGCCAGTGCTTGGTTGGCCCGAGACAAGATGGCGCCGGAGTCTTCAAGCACGTAGCGAATGTCGCCGACGTAGACCGCAATGATCTGCATCGATTGCGACACCGAAATGACTGGGAAGTTGGTCTGTTTGGCCACGCGATCAGCGGTGCGGTGTCGGGTGCCGGTCTCTTCAGAGGGGATGTTGGAGTCGGGCATCAAGTGGGAGGCAGCGCGAATGATGCGGCTGCCGTCGCGCTCCAAGATGATTGCGCCGTCCATTTTGGCCAGCTCGCGGAGCCCGGTGGCGGTGAACGGGACATCGAGGTCGAACCCGCCCGTTGCCATCGCTTTGACCACTTTGTCGTGGCCCATCACGATCAGCGCACCAGTGCGCCCACGCAAGATGCGCTCAAGCCCGTCTCGCAAGGCGGTGCCGGGCGCAATCGCGGCCAGGGTCGCACGCAAGCGAGCGTGGTGGTCTTGACGGTCGACGGGAGACACGCAGCTTTCCTTCCCCGACTAGGTGTGGTGAAACGCCTACGGGCGCAGTGTAGGTGCACAACAGGCATCTGCGCTGCATCTTTATGACACCGTGACGGTTAGATCGCGTAGGGCCCGGTGACAGGTTGTTTTTGCTGGTCGAGCAAGCGCACGTGCTGCAGCGCCTCGGTGATGTGACCAACCTCCAGAACGCGCATGCCCTCGATCACTTTGGACTTGCCGGCTGTGCTGGCACTGTCCGCTGGCACGACGGCGGCCCTGAAGCCCAACCGGGCCGCTTCGGCGAGTCGTTGGGGCAAATCACGCACGCGGCGCAGCTCGCCCGAGAGCCCGATTTCGCCAATGGCCACGATCTCGCGACCCAGAGGTCGACCGATGTGCGCCGAGGCGATGGCAAATGCGATCGCGGTGTCGTTGGCAGGCCCGCTGAGCTTGGCCCCGCCGACGGTGGACACGAACACATCGTGAGCGTGTGTATGCAAGCGAGCGTGCTGTTGCAACACAGCCAAAACCATGGCAACCCGAGAATTGTCGACCCCGGCGGTGGTGCGACGCGGACGCTCAGCAGAGGTGCGGGTGACCAGCGCCTGGACCTCGGCAAGCAGCGGTCGACGGCCCTCCATGGTCACCGACACGCAGGTGCCTGGGATCTGGCCGTGTTGGTGGTCGAGGAACAGTCCGGTCGGGTCAGTGATCGCCACGATGCCATCGGAGGAGAGGTCAAAGCACCCCACTTCGTCGATGGGACCAAACCGGTTCTTCACAGCCCTGACCATGCGCAGGCGGGAGTTGCGATCGCCCTCAAAAGCCAAGACGACATCGACGAGGTGCTCGAGCACACGCGGCCCAGCGATTGAGCCATCTTTGGTCACGTGGCCCACCAGAACCAACGTGATGTTGCGGACCTTGGCCATGCGGATCAAGGCGGCGGCAACTTCTTTGACCTGGGAGACCCCACCGGGGACCCCATCGATGTCGGCGGCCGAAATGGTTTGGATCGAGTCGATGACCAAGAGTTTGGGGCGCACCGCCTCCACATGCCCAAGCACGGCGCCAAGGTCGGTCTCTGCAGCCAGGTAAAGCTCATCGCGCACGGCGTCGGTGCGATCTGCTCGCATGCGAACCTGGGCGCTGGACTCCTCGCCGGTGATGTAGAGAGTGCGCTGGTTTGCCTGTGCAGTGCGGGCGGCAACCTCGAGCAGGAGCGTCGACTTGCCCACACCGGGATCGCCAGCCAACAAGATCGCCGCACCTGGGACGAGCCCGCCGCCGAGCACTCGATCAAGCTCTGGAACCCCGCTGGGTCGGGCCTGCGACTCCTCGGCCGGGACTTGCCCGATCGGACGCGCCGGAGCGGTCACGGGGCCGGCCTGCACCCGCGATCGGGGGACCGCGGCTTGCTCGGCGACACTGCCCCAGGCCTGGCATTCACCGCAGCGTCCGACCCACTTAGCTGTCGCCCACCCGCACTCACTGCAGGTGAAGGATGCGCGCTGTCGGGCCTTAGAGGTGCTCATGCGTTCGAACGATAGTTCGAATCACCGACAGTTTGTGGTTCGACTCGCTGGTGGGCGCGGGGTCAGGGATTGTGAGCGCCGGTTGCGTCATACGTTCGGGTCGTTATGGCGCTCGTTTCGTATGACGCCCTGCGTAGCGTCATACGTTGGGGTTGCCATAGGGCTCGTTTCGTATGACGTCTCCCGCAGGCCCCACGACGGGGCCGGTTCTAGCTAGACTTGGAACGTTCAAGGAGGTGTGAGATATGGACGATCAGAGCGTCGGCGTACCTCCGACCCTTGCCAGCGTTGCCGAACTCGCAAGAGTCTCGCGCCAGACCGTGTCCAACGCGATCAACAACCCTGAGTTGCTCCGCCCCGACACGCTTGAGCGCGTGCTTGGCGTGATTGCAGCCGTCGGCTACACCCCTAACCGTGCCGCGCGTCAGTTGCGCAGTGGCAGCAGCCACCTGATCGGGCTGCGTTTCGACCCCCCACAAGAACACACCGCAAACGCGTTGATGGATCGGTTCTTGCACACTCTCGTGCAGACCACGCGCGCCACCGGGCACCACATTCTGTTGTTCGCGGGCGCAGCGGGCGACCCACTTGATGGGTACGACGACCTGCTGCGCTCCACTGCGGTGGATGCGTTCGTGCTTACCGACACCTACACCGGCACCCCACAGGCGGCTTGGCTCCAAGAGCGAGGCGCACCGTTTGTGGCGTTCGGCAGGCCCTGGGACGACCCTGAGGCGTCACATTCCTGGGTCGATGTGGATGGGGGTGCCGGTGTTGCTCAGGCCACCGACCACCTGATCGGTGCAGGTCACACGGCGATCTCATGGCTCGGCTGGGAGGCCTCGAGCCGCATTGGTGAAGACCGACGCTCGGGGTGGCAGCGGCGCATGGAGGAGGCCGGGCTGCCCACGCACGGGTTGGCTGAACGGATCACCGACAACGCTGATGCTGCGCGGTTGGCGGCTCACCAGCAAATCGACAACGGCGCCTCGGCCTTCGTCTGTGCCAGCGACACGATGGCGCTGGGCGTGCTCCAAGCCCTAGCCGAGCGCGGCCTTAGTGCGGGCACCGACATTGGGTTAGTGGGCTTTGATGACTCCGCTGCTGCCCAAATTGTGGGCTTGAGTTCGGTGCGTCAACCGTTGGAGCAGGTTGCCGTTGAGGTGGTGGCCGCGCTGCACGACATCCTTGATGAGCCCAGTGGCGATCGCACGGGACTGGTGCTCACGCCGACTCTCGTCGTACGACGTTCTAGTAGCGCTTAGTCCACACGTTGATCGCGTAATCAACGCTGGTGCCCTCATGGGAGCCAATGATCGAGTTGGCCGTCGTCGGGTCGAACTCGATACGAACCACAGCTTCGAAGTCGGCTCGCGTATCGAAGGCCCATCGGGTCGTGATCGCGGTGCGCTGCCAGCCTCGGCTGAGCCAAAACCGCTCAACCGCATCGGGATCAATCTTTGGATAGCCGCGGCGAAACCAAGATCCAAAGGTTGAGGCGCTGGCGTCGTTGTCGATGACGTGGGCGATCGCGCCACGTCGCATCACCCGGTCGAGTTCGCGCAGACCTGGCTCGCATCCGGGCCCGAAGAAGTAGGCCCAGCGAGCCTGCATCCAGTCGATGCTGGCATCGGGAACAGGGAGGGCCGTGGCTGAACCCTGCATCACTTTGGCGTTGGTCAACGCCCGCACTCGCCGAGTCGCGATCTGGCATAGGCCCGAATGCGGTTCGACACCAGTCACCGAACGCGCCCCGGCTGCCCAGGTGGGTAGATGGAATCCAGTGCCGCAGCCAATATCGAGTACGTCTAGACCGTGCCAGCTTGAGAGTGCGGCCTCGACTAGGCGATCAGGATCGAAGGCGTGGTTTTCGAGTTCGTACGTCGCTGGGTAATCCCAGATGTTGGCCGATTTGATGCCGCCTTTGGCGACAGTGAAACTCAAATCCGAACTAGGCCCTGCGTGGTCGCGAAGTTGACGGTGCTGATCCCGGGGCTGCCGTTGGGCGCAACCCAGGCGACGTCAACGTCGTCGAGGGGGTGTTCGATCGGTTGGCCAAGCCACTGGCTCACGCGTTGAGAATCTCCGGCGATCTCGATCGACTGCAAGGAGATGTTTCCGCTCGCGCCAGCGCTCGGGTGATCACTGGGGTCGATGTCCCACTTGATGAAGAACGGCAACTGGGGGTCACTTTGCAGACCGCGGACACCCAGTTGGTGCCAACGCAGTTCGGTGCCATCTGGGCGGTGTCGGTTGCCTACGGCGGCTTCGCGGCCAAGCCGCTCTTCGTACGGCGCCAAGTCATCAACGGCAACGACCCAGCCAAGCCAGCCGCCGCCCTGCTCGCTGCGGGCACGTACTGCCTGACCAAATGGTGCTTTGTCTGAGGCTGGGTGATCGAGCACTTCGACCACTTCGATGTAGACGCCTCCCGCGAGGGGGAGGATCCGGTTGCGGGTGCCGAAGCGAGGGTGAACGCCTCCGTCTCGGAAGTCCTCGCCCAATTGCTCTGAAAGTCGGGCGGCAGTTGCGGCCGCCCCATCGGGACCGGCTGCGAACGAGAGGTGATCCAAACGCATATGCGCATTCTCACTGCCGGGATTGCGGGGGATGACACCGGGGTCTATCAAGTTGCAAAGCGCAACCTTTGTTCAGGTTAGGAACCAGTGGTGCTGGCCAACGCGGACACGTAAGTGTCAACCGCTCCGCGCAAGAGCGGGTGATCTTGACCATCGGAGACTTACGCGAGCTACCCCAAGGCCGCGCCATCGTGTTCGCCTCCGGCACACCAGCCACCCTGATCGAACCACAACCCTGGTACACCAGCCCCCACGCCGAAACGATCACCAACTCCCTGCACCGCTACGGCCCCCGGTCAACCGCAACCGCCCCGTCCCCGAACGTGGGGGAGCGGCCGGTGCCACTGGGGTCTGATTGGACTGTGGAGCCAATGTGATGAGCGATATCGACGAGTTCCTAGAAGATGTGGGCGTGGGTGAGTTCGAGGAAGCGCCTGTGAAGAACTACTACGCCACCGTGGCCGACTTCGTGGATGGGTTCCTCAGCGTCAACTACGCACGACCCGTGTCCGCCCAACACACCACATTCCGCTGGTGCCCCTACTGGTGGGAACACGCCGAAGCAATCGCCCGGCTAGAGGCACTGTGGACCGCCTGGGAAGCCATGCGACTAGACCCCACCACCGGCCGCGCCGCATGGTGGCGCGACTACTGCGACCCCACCATGAACGCCCTATGCAACGCCGAAGGACCCTTCCGGGCCTGCTCAGACACCCAACACCAAACACAACCCAACCTGCCGCTCAGCCCCCCACCCCACGGCCTGTTCCCCTAACCCCCGAATCGCGTCTCCAGGCAGATCACGCAGAAAGTTTGCCCGCCAACACGACACCGCACACAACTCAGCGGGCCACCGCCTAAGTCGGCGACCCTTGCCAGGGGCGACATGCCTGTGGTTATGTCCATTTGTGAATTTCGGGTGTGCGGCCCCCCGTTTTTTGGTCCAGATCTTGTGAGAATCCGTCTACAAGTGAGAGGACCAGTGTGAGTTGTTATGGCTGCAGCTAAGAGGTTGAGTGCTGAGCAGATTGTGGCTCGGTTGCGTGATGCGGAGAAGCTTCAGGGTCAGGGGGCGACGATTCCTCAGGTCTGTAAGAAGCTGGGGGTGAGTGAGCAGACCTTCTATCGCTGGCGTACTAAGTACGGTGCGTTGAAGGAGGACGAGGCGGTCAGGTTGAAGACGTTGGAGCATGAGAATTCACGCCTGAAACGGATCGTGGCGGAGCAGGCGTTGGACATTTCGATGTTGAAGGACTTGGCAGCGGGAAACTTCTAAGCCCGGTCTGTCGACGTGACGCGGTGAGGATGCTGATCAAGAAGTACAAGGTCAGCGAGCGTCGGGCGTGCAGGCTGGCCGGGCAGAACAGGTCAACCAACCGGTACCGTCCACAGGTTGTTGATTTCGAGGCCAAGCTGGTTGATCGGCTCCATGTGCTGGCCCAGGCGCATCCGAAGTGGGGTTACCGGATGATCCATGGACTTCTGGTTGCAGAGGGTTGGGGGGTCAACAAGAAACGGGTGGAACGACTGTGGCGCCGTGAGGGGCTTCAAGTGCCCCCACGGAAGAGGAAAAACGCTGGTCAGAAGGCACGTGGGGATGACTCGAACTCCACGCGGCGACTACCAGCGACCTACCGTAATCACATCTGGTCCTATGACTTCATTGCTCGCCGGACCAGTGACGGCGGACCGGTTCGAGTGTTGAACCTGATTGATGAGTTCACCCGTAAAGCGCTCGGGTCTCACGTTGCGCGACGTATCGGCGCTAAAGGGGTGCGTGCACACCTGGAGAGGATGTTCGCACTTCACGGGAAACCGGCGTTCCTCCGAGCAGACAACGGGCGAGAGTTCATAGCCGCATCCCTGGTGGAATGGCTCGAGGACCAGGGCGTGAAGGTCGTGTTCATCGCCAAAGCCTCCCCATGGCAAAACGGAATCAACGAACGCTTCAACGGAACTATGGAACGAGAACTCTTCGGCCACGAGGTCTACCACTCCATCCTGGAGATCCAATACGTGGTCGACGCCTGGACCGAGAAATACAACACGATGCGAGTACACCGCGCACTTGCTGGCCAGACCCCAGCCGCGTACGCAAAGATGCTTCAACAAGCAGGTCCAGCAGACCAAGGTGGTGGTAGCAAATGAGAGGCACTACCACCACACGACCTGGACCAGTCAAAACCCGGGCCGCAGGCTGCACCACACCACGCGCCCGGACCAACACCCATCACAAGCACTGGACCAAAAAGATGGGGCCGGACAGATGGCTCGGAACCCACGAACGCGCACTGACTGGAAGTGGCCTCATGCTCATGGGAGCCCGCCTCTACAACCCCAGTACTGGGCTGTTCAGCAGTACGGACCCGATCTACGGCGGCAACGTCACCACCTACGGATATCCAAACGATCCCGTGAACAGCAGTGATATGAGCGGCGAGTCGCTAAACCCGTATCCGGACATAGGAGGCCGCGGGCGGCCGCAAAACACCTACGCGCGAGCCGCTACCGCATTCAAAAAGGCGCGGGAATTTATTCGAAATGGGAACGATGTGTTCCGCATGGGAAATCAACACAAGGACAGGTCCGGGAATTGGCGAGCATCCATTGGGCCAGATAGGAAACATTGGGTAAGGCTCACAAATCCCTGGAAGAAGCAGGCGTATCGAATTCATTTGGAGATCCAGCTCTCCAAGTCAATGGTGAAGACTGGCGCTGAATTTCACGGGAATAGCCGAACTTACGGCCGATGGAAAACATTCTCCAATAAGTTTTCTGACTTCTGGTCTCGGGACTTCTCGCCACGTGGTGGTGGGGGTACGGGAGTGCGCAAGCCATGAAATACTCTCCGAGACACGTAGTCTGCAAGATCGAGATGATGCTCGATGAAGCTACTCGAGCGGACCCTGGCCTTATGACCG
>Ga0073899_10004882_pt1 | contig 11719 bp, 9 predicted proteins | sample KloWWTmetaKNB5Ph_FD_88975 | JGI IMG/M metagenome (GOLD analysis project Ga0073899, IMG submission 88975) | Active sludge microbial communities from Klosterneuburg, Austria, studying microevolution and ecology of nitrifiers - Klosterneuburg... | ecosystem: Engineered > WWTP > Aerobic digester >...
ACGCCACGCTCTCGCCCTGGGCCAGCTGGCCCCAGGGCAAGCAGCTCGCGCCGGTCCACGACAGCTTCTCGAGCCCCCAGCTCTCGGGGAAATTCCGCGCGGGCGCCGGTTTCGGCGACAGCCTGGCGCTGCTCGTGGCGCACCAGGCCGGCCCGAAGGCGTTCACCAGCTTCGCGCCGCAGGTGGCGGCCAACGCTTCCAGTGGCGGCCCGACCACGACCCCCGCCGGCTCCACCCCCGAGCTCGTGGCGCGAGGCGAGGGCGGCCTTCACCTGGTCGGCACGCGTGACGACACCCAGCTCTACGGTCAGATCTTCCAGGCCACCACGCTCGTCGCGACCAGCACGCTCGGCTGCGCGGGGTTCGCACCCATCGGTGACGCGGTGCCGTTCGCCGGCGGCTGGCTGGTCGCGGTCGCCGTCGGGATGAAGGCCCCACCCCTGGGCTGCGGGGACTCGGATCCGGGGCCGCCCCTGCGAATCGACTTCCTGCGGGTCTGGCCCGACGGCTCGGTGAAGCCGGTCGAGCACCTCGTGGTCGGCGCGCCGCTGATGCACATCTCCATGGCGCCGCATCCCGACGGCGCGTACGTGGTGTATCGGGCCGCGAGCGGCGGAGAGGTTGCGCCGATCCGCTGGCTGCGTCTGATCGCGTCCACGGGGGACTTCGTCGGTCCCCAGGACGTCTCGGGCCCGAGCGACTTCCCCCTGGAGTTCGATGCGACTGCGCTGGGCGATCGCCTGCTGGTGGCCTGGGGCAACGACCCGGCGGACAATCCGCCGGACCTGACGCTATCGGTGTTTCACCCGTTCGGTGCGACCCTTGGCACGCTCGCGTTCGAGCCCGGTTTCTTCGGCCCGCTATCGGTGATCGGCGCGCCCTCGGGGAATTCAGTGGTGGTCGCCTGGCAGGCCAACTCGGGGGCGGGCACGAGCGCCGTCCACCTGGCCCGGTTCGACTGTTTCGGCGCGCGCTGAAGACACGAACGCCGCGGATCCCCGAAGGAACCCGCGGCGCCCGCGTGCCAGAAGAGGCGACGATCAGCCGGTGCCCGGCAGGGTGGCGTTCGACAGCCACTTGAAGCCGTCGAGCAGCACGCTCGAGTCGAAGGCCGTGTCACCCACGTCCCAGACCACCACGCGCAGCTCCACGATCTGACCGGGGACGACGTTGCCCGCCGTCGTCAGCCAGAAGGTGCCGCCGCCCACGGTGCACGACCCCGACTTCTCGAAGCCGGTGCCGAGCAGCCCGCCGATGCCCGCCGCGCACGACGCGGTGTTCACGCTGGTGTCCCAGCAGCCCGGGTTGGCCGTCTGGCTCTCGCACACCGCGAACAGGCTGGTGCCCGCCGCGATGTTGATGCCAATCGGCCACTTCTTGCCCGCCGAGTCGAGATACGTCATCAGGTTCTTGTCGACCGGGTTCGGGATGGGCGAGGGCGCGCCGCTCGGCGTGTCCACCAGCGCAACCAGCTGGTCGTTGTAGTTCAAGCAGACGTACTCGGGGTATTCCGCGCTCAGGAAGTACGAGTTGAACGAGAACGCGCGGGCGTTGGTCGGCGCGCGCAGGCGCAGCCGCAGCATGACCGAGTCGCGGGCCAGGTTCGGACCGCCCGAGGTGCCCGAGCCGCAGTTCGGCGCCACCGGCAAGGCGTTGGCAGCCTTGAGCGGCGGGTTGGCGGTGGTGAACCAGTCCTTGATGCAGCGCGCGTCGGTGCACGTCGAGACGTCCACCGAGCTCGCCGGTGCGTGGTTGGTGCTGACGTTGCCGCCACCCGGGGCGCCGCCGTTCGGACCCGGAAGGGTCTGGGTGGCGTCGGACGCGATGCCGCTGGAGAACACCGCCATCGAGCTGCCCTCGATCGGCACGTTGCTCGTGCCGAACTTCGGGCGGATCGAGCGGGCGCGAGCGTCGCCCAGCGCCGAGCCGTCGGCGCGGAGCAGCTCTGCGCTGATCAGGCCCCAGGTCTTGTCCTTCTTCAGGGCCGGCGTCTCGGTGGTGGTGCGACACACGCCGATGGCCTTGGCGTAGTCGGTGGCCGTGCTCGAGTTCGAGGCCAGCGTCTGGTCGCAGGGCAGCGCGTCTTCCTGATCGAAGAGGTCGACCTTGGCGTTGCAGTTGTCGTCGATACCGTTACCCACGACCTCGACCGCGCCCGGGTTCACGTACTGCGGCTCGCTGCCACAGGTGCCGGGCTTGTCGCAGCAGTCGCCTTCCGACGCGAGCCAGCCGTCGCCGTCGCAGTCGGTGGTGGCGCTGTTGCACTGCTGGCAGGTGCCGGTGACGCACTTGGCGCCGGGGGCGCAGGCGTTGCCGCAAGTGCCGCAGTTGGCCAGATCGGTCTGGGTGTCGACGCACGAGTTGCCGCACTTGGTGAGGCTGCCGCCGCACACGCTGGCGCACGCGCCGTTGGTGCAGACCTGACCGGTGGCGCAGGCGTTGCCGCAAGCGCCGCAGTTGGCGCCGTCGGTCTTGGTGTCGACGCAGGTGGTACCGCACTTGGTGGTACCGCCCGAGCACTGCAAGCTGCAGGCGCCCGCCGAGCAGACCTGACCGCTGGGGCAGGCGTTGCCGCAGCCGCCGCAGTTGCCGGGGTCGGTGTTGGTGTCGACGCAGGTGGTGCCGCACTTGGTGGCGCCGCCCGAGCACTGCAAGCTGCAGGTGCCGGTCGAGCAGACCTGACCGCCGGTGCACGCCGTGCCGCAAGCGCCGCAGTTGGCGCCGTCGGTGTTGGTGTCGACGCACACCGTGCCGCACTTGGTGGTGCCGCCGGTGCAGGTCAGACCACACGCGCCGGTCGAGCAGACCTGCCCACCCGAGCACGCGGTGCCGCAGGCGCCGCAGTTGGCGGGGTCGATCTGGGTGTCGACGCACTTGTTGCCGCACAGCACCGTGCCGCCCAGGCACTGGCTGGCGCACTGCCCCGACGAACAGACCTCGCCGGTCTTGCAGGCAGTGCCGCAGGCGCCGCAGTTGGCGGGGTCGATCTGGGTGTCGACGCACTTGTTGCTGCACTCGGTGGTGCCGCCCAGGCACGACGACGCGCACTTGCCGGCCGAGCAGACCTCGCCCGACTTGCAGGCGGTGCCGCAGGCGCCGCAGTTGGCGGGGTCGATCTGGGTGTCGACGCACTTGTTGCTGCACTCGGTGGTGCCGCCCTTGCATTGGCTGGCGCACTGGCTGGCCGAGCAGAGCTCGCCAGCTTTGCAGGCCGCGTCGCACGCGCCGCAGTTGGCCGGATCCAGGGTGGTGTCGACGCACTTGCCGTTGCACAGCGTCGCTCCAGGACACTGGCCGCCGCCGCCGCCGGTGGCGCCGCTGCCGCCGGTGGCGCCGCTGCCACCCGTGGCGCCGCTGCCGCCCATGCCGCCGGTCGCCGCGGAGCCGCCGACACCGCTGTCGCCGCCCGGACTACCCGTCGATGATCCGCTGTCACTGCCACAACCCGCGAGGGGGGCGGCCGCGATGGCGGCGAGCGCTGCGGCGGTGATGATCGCCGAACGCAGTTTCAATCGAGGTTTGATGTTCATGTCTGCTCCCATTCCAAGAAGTGCCCGCTGCGACCCTCCCGCGGCGGGGGCATCGTGAAGCTCACCATCGAGCGGACACACGAAGCCGGGGGCTCATACCGACCCGAGAGCCCGCATCTTCCCCCCCGCCGGGCCGGCTTGTGTAAAGCCCCCCGGCCCCAGCGCAAGCCCGGATTTCCCCCGCAAATCTGGAGTATCGGTCGCCTCGCGGACTCGTGCTAGAAACGCCGGCTCGACGCCACGTCTCGTGGCATCAGGCTTTCTACGGAGAACGTCGTGAACCACTGGGCCGCAGCGCTGGCCTTTCTCGGTCTCTCCGCCGTCGTCGGCGTCAGCATGCTGGTGATCGCGCGGCTGCTTTCGGTGCGCGCTCGGCACGACTCGCCGCTGAAGCACCAGACCTACGAGTGCGGCGAAGAGCCCGAGGGGCCGGCCTGGCTCAAGTTCCATCCGCGTTACTACGTGGTCGCGCTGGTCTTCGTGCTGTTCGACGTCGAAGCCGCGTTCCTGTTTCCCTGGGCGGTGAGCGTCGGCAAGCTCGGCCTCGTTGCCGTGATCGACATGGTGGTCTTCGTCGCCATCCTGATGCTCGGCTGGTTGTACGCGCTGAAGAAGGGTGCCCTGAAGTGGCAGTGAAGGAAGACGACCGGGCGTTTACCCACCCGCTCTACGACTTCATGGCCCGCATGCCGGGCCTGGACGTGGCCACCACCAGCGTCGACAAGCTGCTCACCTGGGGCGCGTCGAACGCGCTCTGGATCTTCCCCATGGCCACCAGCTGCTGCGGTATCGAGTTCATGGCAGCCGCCGCCAGCCGCGTCGACCTCGACCGCATGGGCACCATCGTGCGCGGTACGCCGCGGCAGAGCGACGTGATGGTCGTCGCCGGCACCATCACGGTGAAGATGGCGCCGCGCGTGAAGAAGCTCTGGGATCAGATGCCCGAGCCCAAGTGGTGCCTGGCCATGGGCTCGTGCGCGATCAGCGGCGATTTCTACCGGGACATCTATTCGGTGGTGCCGGGCATCGACACCTTCTTGCCGGTCGACGTCTACGTTCCGGGTTGCCCGCCCAACCCCGAAGAGCTGATGCACGGCCTCTTGCGGCTGCAAGAGAAGATCCGGGCGTTCCGCGCCGGAAAGCCCCGCGGCGCCGCCGAGCGCCCGCCGACCCCCGAGCACATGCGCCGGCCCAGCTTGCCGCGGCTGGACGACCCCACTCGGCCCGACGAGCTCAGCCTGCTCCAGACCCAGAGCGCCGGCAGCCTGGGGCATGGCACCGAGATGAACCTGATCGAGCTGCGTCGCTCGAAGGCGGGTGAGGCGCTGGCCGCGAAGCTGGCGGCCCTGCGGGCCCCAGCCGAGCCGGCCGAGAAGAAGGAGTAGCGCGTGAAGGGTGCCCCGAAGAACGAAGAGCTCGAGCAGCTCCTCGCCGCCGAGTTCGGCGTCACCGAGTTTCCGGCCGACGCACCCCCGCTGGTCGATCGCACGCGTCACCTCGAGCTGGCGACGAAGCTGAAGGCCCTTGGCTATCGCCTCTACGTGACCGTGGTCGCGACCCACTATTTGCCCCAAGCCGCCAGCAAGGCCGGCCCCGAGCAGCCGGAGCACTTCGAGGTCGCCACCGCGTTGCGCAAGCCGACCCAGGGCGGCGCGCTCGCTGCCTGGCGCTGCAAGCTGGCCGTGGGCGAGGGCATTCCGTCGCTGGTGGGGCTGTTCGCCGGTGCCGATTGGCAAGAGCGCGAGCAGTTCGATCTGGTCGGCGTGCGCTTCGACGACCACCCCGATCTGCGTCGCCTGATGATGCCCGACGACTGGGAAGGGCACCCGCTGCGCAAGGACTACGCCATCGACACGGCGTGCACTCCGTGGAGGTGATGACCGTGGAGCTGAGCGTCGACCCCCCGCCGGAGAAGCCGGCGAAGAAGCCCGCGGCCAAGGCCGGCCCCGCCTGGCTCGTCCCCGGCGCCGTGGCGCCCATCCAGCGCGCGGATCCGTACCTCGACATCGAGACCTACGACCCCGAAGCAGATCTGATGGTGCTGAACCTGGGGCCCCAGCACCCCAGCACCCACGGCGTCTTCCGCGTGAAGCTGTATCTGGACGGCGAGATCATCGTGAAGGCCGTGCCCTTCGCCGGCTACCTGCACCGCGGCGTCGAGAAGCTGTGCGAGAAGCTGGCGTTCACCCAGATCACGCCCATCGTCGACAAGAACGACTACGTCTCGCCGATGATGAACGAGCAGGCCATCAACCTGGCGTTCGAGGCGCTGCTCGGCGCCGAGGTGCCGCGGCGCGCGCGCTATCTCCGCACGCTGGTGGCCGAGCTGCAGCGCATCGGGAGCCACCTGCTCTGGCTCGGCACCTTCGCGCTCGACCTGGGCGGCGCCCTGGGCGGCGGCTCGACGGTGTTCTTGCACTGCTTCCGCGAGCGCGAGCTGATCCTCGACTTGTTCGAGGCCCTGACCGGCTGCCGCTTCCACTACAACACGCACACCGTGGGCGGGAACCGCCACGACATCCCCGAAGGCTGGGCGTCGCTGGTCAAGCAGGCGCTTACCGTGATCGAATCGCGCCTGCCCGAGTACGAAGAGCTGATGACCCATAACGGCATCTTCGTGAAGCGAACGCGCGGCGTGGGGGTGGTCGACGGCGAGCTGTGCCTCGAGCTGGGCATCACCGGCCCCATGGCGCGCGCAGCCGGCGTCGACTACGACATGCGGCGCGACGCGCCGTACCACGCCTACGACGAGGTCGAGGTGCGCGTGCAGACCGAAACCGCCGGGGACTGCCAGGCCCGCACCCTGGTCCGCATCCGCGAGATCAGCGAGAGCATCCGGATCGTGCGCGCGCTGATCGACGGCGTGCCCGAGGGCCCGATCTGCGGGCACAAGCCCATCAAGATCGTGCTGCAAGAGCGCAGCGCCGGCGGTCAGGCCTATGCCGCCCTCGAGAGCCCGCGGGGCGAGCTCGGCACCTGGGTGATCGGCGGCGGGGTGAACAAGGGCACCAGCCCCTATCGCCTGAAGATCCGCCCGCCCAGCCTGCACGCGGCGGCGTGCTTGCCGTACGTGCTGCCGGGGCACAGCGTCAGCGACGCGATCGTGATCCTGGGCAGCGTGGACCCGATCATGGGCGAAGTCGATCGCTGAAGCGATCGCACTGGCCTGGGGCGGACGCTCAGCGTGCACGTCGAGCGCGATGGGGCACGCTCACTGGATCTTCGCGAGGCTCTTCGACTCGCAGTAACCCGGGCAGTTGATCTGCTGGATCTCGAGCTTGATTCCCAGCGGGCTCCACTCGTCCACCGGGACGCTGCCGAGCACGTACGAGTACTCTTCCTGATACGGCTCGGTGCTGTCTTGCGCGGTGCCGCAGTTCACGAAGTGGCTCTCGGTGAAGGTCAGCTTCATCGTGCTTGCGTTCGCCTCGGCCAGGCCCGTCTCGGTGCCCTTGGATTGACAGACGCCGACGGTCGCTTCCCGAAGTCGAGTCAGCGCGCCGGCCTGACCAAACACCAGGGTGTAGGACGGGAATTTCGGCGCGCCCTCTGCCCACTGACCCAAGAGCTCTGCCGGCACGCTCCCCGACGTGGGCGGCCCGCCCGGCGGCGGCCGTGACGCGCCGCTGGGCTTGACGCACTCGATCAGCATGGCCTCGCAGTGGGTCGTGATGCATGCCTCGTCGGCGCACGCGAACTCTTGAACGCACGCCACGATCGCATCGACGGCGACCTTGGCGGGGCTCGACCCGGCGGCGTAGCAGGCGTCCTCGCAGGGCGTGTCGTTGTCCGCGCACTTCGAGGCGCACCCGAAGATGCCGGGGCAATCGAGCGCATGCGCCGTGCCCCCTCCGGCTCCCGAGCTGCCCCCCGCGCCGCCCGAGTTGCCCGCCCCCGTGCCGCCCGAGTTCGTCGAGCCTCCGGACCCGGCGGCGCCGTTGCTCGGGGACGACGAGCACCCGCCCGCCAGGAACGCCAACGACCCAGCCAACAAAACCGTCTTCAGTTGCATCTGACCCCCTCCGCTCGACAGTGGACGCCACTCTTCAGAGGTTCGCAAGCGCCGCGGCGCAGGCCCAATCGGCAAGTGGGTATCACTGCCCGGCGTTACGTTGCTGACGCTCGCGCAGCGCCGTGTGCGTCTGCTGCACGAAGAACCGTGGCACGTGTCTTGCGTTTGGGCGGCGCCATGCGTCCGAGCACGTCTGCCCTTCTGCTCTCGGCCTTCACCGCTGTCCTCGGCTGCTCGTCGCAAGGCGCCGAGTCGCGGACCAAGAGCACCGCCTTGTTGGGCGGCTCGCCGGACACCGAGCACCCGGCGGTGATGGCCCTCGGACATGCGGTGGGTGTCGGGCAGTACTGCACAGGTTTCTTGATCACCCCGGACCTCGTGCTCACGGCCCACCATTGCGCGACGGATCCGAGTACGTTGCCGTCGACCCTCTGCACGGAGAGCGGGCTGATGCCGGCACCCGTGCCTGCGAGTGCCATGCTCGTCGTGCCAGGGCCCTCGAGCGCCACGGCCACCACGACCGCCGAGGTAGCGGCGGTGCACACGCTCCCCGATTTCGAATCGCGGACGCTGTGCGGGAACGATCTCGCCGTCGTGGAGCTGAAGAAGCCGATGGTGGGCACGAACCCCGTCGGGCTCAGAATCGATGGGCCACCCGAGCTGGGTGAGACGCTCACTCTGGTCGGCTACGGGCAGACGGTGCTGTCGGATCCGAACAGCCATGGCGAGCGTCACAGCTTGTCGGGCGTGAAGGTGGACCATCTGGGCTACGAAGCGAAGCCCCCGGGCGCGTACACGGTCGAGGGCGAATTCACCGTCGACAGCGGACCCTGCGCGGGGGACTCCGGAGGCCCCGCTCTCGATGCGAACGGGCAAAGCATCGGTGTGATGTCGCGAGGCCCGAAGAGCACGTGTGCGCACATGGCCTATACCCGAGTCGATGCACACGCGAGCTTCTTGCAGGCGCTGGCCCAGGAGTCCTCGAAGCGTCTTGGTATCGACCCTCCGGACTGGGCGCTGGGCTCGGCGGGCGCGGGCGGCGCGAGTGGCGCATCGGGCCTGGGTGGTGCGGCGAGCGCGGGCGCGGCGGGGGCGCCGGCGGCGACCGCGTCGAGCTCCGAAACGGAAGGAGGGTGCGCGGTCCAGGCACGAGGGAGCGGGAGCCCGTGGCTGTGGAGCGCGGCACTCCTGGCGTCTCTGGCTCTGCGGCGCCGTTCGTCCTGCGGAGTTGCCCGGGTCTGAATCAGCGGTCGCGCCGGCGCGGCGGGGTCAGCCGTCGCATGCCTTGGAGAGCGCTGGCTCGCACCACCCGCCGGCACACACCGCGCGCATCTGACACCCGGGCGGCACCGGGCGGCACCGGAAGCTCTGGCAGTCGTGGTCCTCGCGGACGCAGTGCGCCGACTCCTTCTTCCGGGCCAGCTCCTCGGCCGAGGCGCTCACGGCCGTGAGCGGTGCCACCGGGCAGGTGCCGCAGCAGTGGTGCTCGCCGCGAAGGGCGCAGTCGTCGTCCGACCTGCAGCGAGCGCTCTTCGTGCTCGTCACCTCTGGGCGCTCGGCGGTCGCAGAGGGCGGTGGGGAGGGCGGCGGTGACGGCGGTGCTTGTGCCCCGCTCGCCTGCGGCGCTGCTCGAGCTGCGCTCGGTTCGACCGCGTTCAGCGACTCGGACGGAGCCGGACTCACCGACGCTGCCGGGCGGCCGCACGATGCGAGGACGACAGCGAGCCATGCGTAGCGGATCACTCAGGCAAGCTACCACGGAGCCCCGCGGGCCTCGTCCGCGGCGAACGCGAGCCCGGTCACGGGACGTGCCAGGTGCCTCTCGTTCCCGACGGCGGGGCCCCCGGATCAGTGCCGGCACCTCGGGTGCGGGCTTCCCCGCAACGCCGCGGTGGAGTCGCGGCGGAGCGTGACCCGGTAGCCTTTCTCCTCGGCACCCTCCAGAATCCAGGCGAGCGCCGGCCCGAGGGTGTGGAGGAACTGATGGAACGAGCGGTCTTGGCTTGGATGGCGGCAACGGCCTGCTTCATCGCGTCGGGTTGCGACACCGGTTGCACAGAAGAAGGCTGCGTTGACGGAGTGGAGGTTTGGTTCGCTTCGTCCCTCGACGCATCGTCGGAGCTCTCGGTCTCCGTCCAATTGGATGCCGAACAGATCCAGTGCGACTACGCGAAGGCGAAAGCCCTGGATTCTTGCGCTCAGAAGGGTGTGTGGCTCCAGACGAGCGGGTCAGGAGCCGAGTCACAAATCGACGGGTTCATCTTGGTTCACCGCCACCCCCAGCAGGTTACGTTTGCGTTTTCGGCGTCGGGGACCGTGCTGGTGTCCGCGACCGTCACTCCCAGCTACACCACCGAGCAGCCGAATGGCCCAGACTGCCCGGAGACCTGCAAGAACGCGCTGGTGAAGCTCTGAAACCCGCGGTCCCGGCGGCGCCCGTGCGCAGCGATCCGTCGTCTGGTACCCTGTGCTGCGTCGGCAGGCTTCCGGGAAACGTCCACGAAGTAAGGAGGAAAGCATGCCTCGCTCGATCTGGCTCGCTCTACTGCTCTGCGCTTGCGGAACCGACTCGCCCAGCTCGGACGACACCGACAGCGGGCTGAACGGCAACCCGACCCCCTGCGTTCACACCACCACCGACTCCGTGGCACGGCGGGACTCGGACACGCTGCCCACCGGCGCGTGCACGCCGGACCCCGGCGAGCCCGAGTGCAAGCTGATCCTGCGGAGCTGTCCGTGTCTGAACGTGCAGTCGCCCCGGCAGTTCTACACTTGCACGTGCGCCTCCGGGACCTGGTCGTGCGCGCTCACGTCGCAAGACCTCGGGGCGTGCCCCGCGCCCGACTCGGGCTCGTGCGATCTGGGCGACGGCGGCTGACGCGGGACCGCCGCGCGGCTACCTCACCCGGAAGATCGCGCCGGCCTGGGCCGGCAGGCTCAGCGTGGCGCCGCCGCTGGTCAGCGTGAGCGTGCCTGCGCCCAGCACGCGGCTCGCGCGAGAACCCAGCTCGGGCCGCACCAGCTCGGCGACCTGCGCTTCGTCGCTCATGTTCACGGCCGCGACGTACGCCATGAAGTCGTCGGCGCGGTACAGCGCGAACACCGTCGGGGTCCCGGTCTCCAGAACCTCCATCTCGCCGGTGCCCCAGAGCGCGCGCCCGCGGCGCAGCTCCAAGAGCTGGCGGTAGAAGGCGAGCATCGATTCGGGGTCGCTCTGCTCCGCCTCGAGGTTGTACTGGTCGGCGGCGGCGCCAAAGGCGATCCAGGGTTTGCCGGTCGAGAAGCCGTGGCCGGCGCTGCCGTCCCAGAGCATGGGCGTGCGCGCCGCGTCCCGCTGGTCCACCACTTCTTGCTTTCCGGGGCGAAGCGCCAGCTCTTCACCGTAATAGACGAACGGCGTGCCCCTGGCGGTGAGCTGGATCAGCGCTGCGCGCTGGTGTTTGGTGTCGTCGCCCTGGGCCACGGTGAACGCGCGCTGCACGTCGTGAGAGCCGATCACCAGCGCGTCTTGAGCACCGGGCGGATAGGTGGCCAGCGACTTCTCGAACGTATCGACGATGCCATCCGCGTTCTGCGCAGCGAATGGCAGCCCCCAGAAGTAGCCGTAGCCGAAGTGGAAGGCCATGTGGAACATGTCGCTGCCGCTGCCGAGATAGCCGCTGGCGTCGGTCAGCTTCGAGGGCTCGGCCACCAGCACTCGCCCCGGGTACTCGTCCACGACCTTGCGCAGCTTCTTGATGTAGTCGCGCGTCTCGGGGACCAGATCGCACTCGCTGGCCGACTCGAAGAGCAGGCCGATCACGTCGCAGCGAAAGCCGTCCACGCCCTTGTCGAGCCAGAACCGCGCCACGCCGAGCGTGGCATCGACCACCGCCGGGCTTTGATAGTTGAGATCCGGCTGCTCGGGATAGAAGCGGTGGAAGTAGTATTGCCCGCGCGCCGGATCGAGCTGCCAGGCCGAGTCGCCGAAGGTGGGGTTGGCGGTGCCGCAGCCGTTGTTCGGCGCCGAGGGCGTGTCGGACCACACGTACCAGTCGGCCTTGGGGTTGGTCTTGTCCTTGCGCGACTCGGAGAACCACGCGTGGCCGTCGCTGGTGTGGTTCAGCACCAGATCCATGATCACGCGCATCTTCCGCTGGTGCGCCGCGGCCAGCAGCGCCTCGAAGTCGGCCATGCT
>Ga0073899_10004883_pt1 | contig 11719 bp, 9 predicted proteins | sample KloWWTmetaKNB5Ph_FD_88975 | JGI IMG/M metagenome (GOLD analysis project Ga0073899, IMG submission 88975) | Active sludge microbial communities from Klosterneuburg, Austria, studying microevolution and ecology of nitrifiers - Klosterneuburg... | ecosystem: Engineered > WWTP > Aerobic digester >...
AAGGCCCTCGAGGTAGGTGTTCAGGGCCGTACGCAGGCGATACTCGCGTGCGACATGCGAGACCAGCTCGATCTCCGCCCCCGCGAGATGAATCGTGCTCGGTGCGCACAGCAGATTCGGGGACTCCGGGCTCGCCTGGACGATGTCGGCGAGCGGAAAGTCGTCGATCAGCACGTCGTAGACGCTCGGGATGTCGGCGGTGTGCGGCACACCAAGGGCCGTCGAGGCGTTGCCCTGCGGGTCAAGGTCGATCACCAACACGCGTGCACCGGCCGCGACGAGTGCGGCGGCGGTGTTGACGGCGGTGGTCGTCTTGCCCACCCCGCCCTTCTGGTTCGACACGGTCATCACGTGCGTGCGGGTAGGGAGGGTGACCTCGGCCTCACTCAGCACCCTGCGGCGTGCCGTGAGGTCTGCCAGCTCCCGTGCCAATGGCGTGTCGTCGAACGCCGCCGAAAGTCGCGTGGCGCGTGTCTCCGTCGCACCGCGCGACGCGACGCTGCCCTGCCGGGAGGGCGCCTGCGAGCCGCTCTCACCCAAATGTTTCACGTGAAACGCCCCCAGTTGCTCGCTCATCACGATCCACTGTAGCCCGCACCACCCTCGTGGTCTCTTCCAGCACGCCGTCGCCGAGAATCTCGACGCGCACATCGTGCAACTTGAACCGTCGAATCTGCTTTTCCGCAGCCGAGATCTCGGCCTCCGCGTTGATGCCCTTCATCAGCACGAGCTCGCCACCCTTCCGTGCGAGCGGCGCGGTGAGGGGGATCAGCGTGCGCAGCGCGCTGACGGCGCGGGCTGTCACCTGGTCAAGGCCCCCAAATGCTTTCGCTTCCTCAGCCCGGGCACGCACCACCTCGACGTTCTCGAGACCGAGCTCGCCCACCTGCTCGTTCAGCCACGCCACTCGACGCTCCATCGGCTCGATGAGCACGAATTGCACATCGGGGCGGGCGATGGCGAGCACGAGCCCCGGCAATCCTGCGCCGGTGCCGATGTCGCCGACTCGCCCCGGCCTGAGCAGGGGCGCCATGATCACGCTGTTGAGGATGTGGCGCGTCTACAGCCGAGGAAGTTCGAGCGGACCGATCAGGCCCCGTTCCTCGCCCTGCTCGGCAAGCGCGGCGGCAAAGCGCCGCGCACGAATGATCGTGTCGCCGAACAACACCGCCGCGACAGCCGGCTCGGCTTCGAGGGCGGGGGGCAATGTTTCACGTGAAACGTCATCGTGGTGATCCGTCATGTCTGGTTCTCTCTTTCACTCGATGTTTCACGTGAAACGGCGACTCCTGCAATTCTCCCTGCCCCGCGGCACTTGGGCTGACATCACGCCGCGCGCCCGCAGACCCGCTGGCTACCCGTGCGTACATCATCCGCGGCGCACGCACGGCCGGCCCGAGACCCGGAGGGCGCTGCGGGATGGCGTTCGGCCTCATTCCCCGCGGTCTCGCGCCCCACCCTGTGATCCGCATCGCGGCGTCATCCACCGCGGACATATCGGCACGAAGCGAGGGGAGCGTACACGAGTCGCACCGGTTCTCGGTGCGGGTGCGACACCGCGCGCAGTGATGCGCACGCAGTCACGGCTGCGCAGCCCGGGAGGCTGGTGGATGTTTCACGTGAAACATCCACCAGCGCGCCGCTATGCGCGACGAATGACGGTGTGGCGCTGCGCGCCCTCGCCGTACGACTCCGACACGAACCCGCGTTCGGCGACGAAGTCGTGCACGAGCTTGCGCTCGTAGCTCGACATCGCGGGCAGGGATGCCTGCTCAGCACCCTCCTCAATGCGTTCGATGGCACGATCGACGAGCTGCGCAAGCTCGCTCTGACGCGAGTCGCGCGAGCCGCCGATGTCGAGAATGAGGCGGGAGAAACGACCCGTGCGGTTCTGCACCGCAAGGCGCGTGAGCTCCTGCAACGAACGCACGGCCTCCGAACTCGCGAGCGCGGAGAGGGCACCCGGCTTGTCGGATTCCACCCGCACGTGCGCACGGCCACCACGAACGTCGAGTTCGATGTCGCCATCGATATCGGCGATGTCGAGGAGCTCTTCGATGTAGTCGGCCGCGACATCGCCTTCTTCTTCAAGCTGCTCGATGGTCGAGGGTGTGCGGTCGAGGTGCCCGCCACCGGGCGCGATGGGCGAGCCGATCGGATCGGTCGGGGTCGGAACAGGCAGATCGAATTCGAGCTCAGGGAGATCGGTCATGGTGTGCTCTCTTCTTGACGCGGGGAGATGTATGGAGACCTGGTGCCGCCGGCGTCAGGATCTGACGCCGGGCACGACCCGGTCAGGGCTTGTTGCTTGGTCCGCCACCAGATTTGCCCGTCGGCCCGGATGTGCCCGACTGACCCGGCTGACCCGACGAGCCGGACTGGGAACCCGAGGAGCCCGACTGCTTCTTCGCGCGCTGCTTGCCCATGGGCTGCTGGCGCTTGGGCTTCTCGGCGGCGAGACGCTCGGCATCCTCAAGCATCTTCTGCTGCTCGGCCTCGTACTTGGCCATCGGGATGATCTTGCCCTTGGCATCGAGGGCCTTGCCACGCCGCGCGAGGCGCTCCTCGCGGTTCTTCGCGGCATCGGAGCCGGGGGTGGGCATGTTGCGGATGACGACGAACTGCTGGCCCATGGTCCACAGGTTGCTGATGAACCAGTAGACGACGACGCCGAGCGGGAAGAACACACCGGAGAAGATGAATGCCAAAGGCAGCACGTACAGCATGATCTTCTGCATCTGGTACGCCTGGCCGGTCTTGGCCTCGGGCGAGAGGTTCTTCGAGATGATCTGCAGCTGCGTGAAGAACTGCGACGCGATCATCAGGATCACGAGGACGATGAGGATGGCGACCGTGGCCTCCCAGCCGTCGGGACGCATCTCGAGGGCACCCTGCAGGGAGTCGTGCAGCGAGGCGACGCCGAACAGCTTGGCGTGGTAGAACTGCTGCACCAGCTCGGGGGAGAGCACACCCACACCACCGCGGTTCTCCTGTGCCGCCAGCGTGACGCCGTTGAGCACATTGAACAGCGCGAAGAAGATGGGCATCTGCACCAGCAGGGGGAGGCAGCCCGACACCGGCGAGGTGCCGTGCTTCTTATACAGCGCCATCGTCTCGCGACTCATGGCCTCGCGCGAGAGCTGATCCTTCTTGCCCTTGTAGCGCTCCTGCACCTTCCGCAGCTCGGGCGCGATCTCCATCATCTTGCGCTGGCTCTTGATCTGCTTCACGAACAGCGGGATGAGCGCCGAGCGCACCACGAGCACGAGGCCGACGATCGAAAGGATCCAGATCAGGCCCGACTCGGGCGGGATGCCGAACAGCGTGAAGATCCAGTGCCACGCGACGAGAATGAGCTCGACGGCCCACTTCAGTGGCCAGAGAAGTGTCTGGAGAAGATCCAAGGGGATCAGTCCTTTCGCAGGGGCACGACGAAACCCCGGGGGGTCAGGTCGAACCGGAAGTCGTCGCGGAGTGGAACGTCATCGATCCCGCCGGCGGCCCATGGATGGCAGCGCCCGATCCGGGCCAGTGCCTTCGCCGATCCGCGCACGGCACCGTGCTGCTGGATCGCACCCACGGCGTATGCCGAGCAGGAGGGGTAGTACTTGCAGACATCGCCGTAGAGCGGCGAGATCACGGCACGGTATGCCGTGAGTACGGCAATGCCGATGTTGCGCGGGACAAGGGGTAGAGAACCCCAGGTGAGCAGGGATTTCGGAGTCGCGGTGCCGACGGCGGCCGAGTGGAGGGCGCTCATGCCGTGAGCTTTGCCAACACGCGGGCGACCTCGCCTCGCAGCGTTGCGAAATCAGTCGTCGCCGCAGGCGGCAGCGCGCGAATGACCACGTCGCTCCCGGCGGGAATGCTCGGGAGAAGCTCGAAGCACGCGGCCTTCAGTCGTCGTCGCACTTGATTTCTCACCACCGCAGATCCGATCTGCTTGCTGACGATAAAGCCAATGCGTGGGGCGGATGCTTCCGTCCCACGCATGGCGTACGTCACTGTGTGTGTGCTCGCACGTCGCGCACCCCGCCTGACGACGCGACGGTAGTCGGCGCCATCGGTGATCCGGTGCTGCTTGGCGAGCACCGGGTCCTACGCGGAGAGCTCGGTGCGACCCTTGGCGCGACGAGCCGAAAGGATGGCGCGGCCGGCACGCGTACGCATGCGCGCGCGGAAGCCGTGCTTCTTCGCGCGACGACGGTTGTTGGGCTGGAAGGTGCGCTTGCTCATGAGATTCTCCGTGTGCTCCATCACCGATCTTGGGCAGCCGGAGATGAGCGTGACAATGGTAAGGGGGCCCTTGCGGGCATACGTCAACCTATTAAAAGTACGTGTTATAGGCCAAAGTCGCAAACTGGCGTTACAGACTCGCCCATTATCCACAGAACGCGGCGCCCCACAGCCACCCGCGCCGGCGTCGTCTGCCAGTGGCCCACGCGCCATCGCGCCGATAGTGTGTTGAAATTGATGGAGTTATCCACAGGCTCGTGCACATCCCGCAACGCACGGCCGATCACGCGCGAAGTCTGCAGGGGGACCATGTCTCAGCAAGAGAATCCCGACGTCTCAGTGTTCTGGGGCAAGGTGCTGGAGCGCCTGCGCGACGACGCGAGTATCTCGCCGCAGCTGAGCGGATTCCTGCACCTCGCGGTGCCGCAGGGCGTGATCAACGGCACGCTGTACATCGACGCCCCCAATCCACTGACCGCGCGGCAGCTCGACGGCACCCTGCGCACCCCGCTGCTGGCGGCGCTCGCGCACGTCGATGCGAATGTCGTGAACTTCCGCACCGTGGTCAACGAGGATCTCGAGGGTGCCTTCGAGGCGGATACCGCGCCGTCCGAGCCAGAGCCCGATACGAATCCGATCGGCACGGTCGCCTCGCCGGCGCAGCTGCGCGGATACATCGACCAGGCCGAACCGATCATCACCCCGGATGCGGCATCCGCGAGCACCCGCTCCGACACGCGGCTGAACGCCAAGTACACGTTCGACAACTTCGTGATCGGCCAGTCCAACCGCTTTGCCCACGCCGCAGCGGTGGCGGTCGCCGAGGCGCCCGCAAAAGCGTACAACCCGCTGTTCATCTATGGCGAATCGGGTCTCGGCAAGACCCACCTGCTACACGCCATCGGTGACTACGCCATGAGCCTGTACCCCGACATCCGCGTTCGCTACGTCTCGAGTGAGGAATTCACGAACGACTTCATCAACTCGATTGCGAACAACCGGGGCTCGGCGTTCCAGGCCCGGTACCGCAGCGTCGACATCCTGATGATCGACGACATTCAGTTTCTCCAGGGGCGTGCCGAGACGCAGGAAGCCTTCTTCCACACGTTCAACACCCTGCATGATCACGACAAGCAGGTCGTGATCACGAGCGATGTTCCCCCCAAACAGCTCACCGGCTTCGAGGATCGGATGCGCAGCCGTTTTGAATGGGGCCTGATCACCGATGTGCAGGCGCCCGACCTCGAGACCCGCATCGCGATTCTGCGAAAGAAGGCGCAAAGCGAGCGACTGCAGGTCCCGCCGGAGGTGATGGAGTACATCGCCAGCAAGGTGTCGTCGAACATCCGCGAGCTCGAGGGCGCACTCATTCGCGTCTCGGCCTTCGCCAGCCTCAATCGCAGCCCCCTCGACATGCAGCTCGCGCAGACCGTCCTGCGCGACCTCGTCGACCACGACGACGACAACGTCATCTCGCCGACCGACATCATCAACACCACCGCGCAGTACTTCAAGCTCTCGGTCGATGACCTGTATGGGTCAAGCCGTTCCCAGTCGGTGGCGGGACCTCGCCAGATCGCGATGTACCTGTGTCGCGAGCGCACAAGCCTCTCGTTGCCCAAGATCGGTCAGCTCTTCGGCGATCGCGACCACACCACGGTCATGTATGCGTACAAGAAGATCAACGACCAGATGAAAGAGCGCCGCTCGCTCTACAACCAGGTGACCGAGATCACCGCGCTGCTGGGGCGCAACGGGCGCTGACCGAACGGCTCACATCGGGTCTGCCAGCACCGCCGACGCCATCGCGACGGCACCGGGAGGCCGCACGCCGCCTCGGCGGCTCGGCGTTTCCACGATCCGAATTGTCGCGCTCGTGCGCGACACGCTCGGGATGCAGCATCCGCCCACACGCGTTGCGTGCTCGCGCAGCCGGCATTCGCGAACGAACCAACACGCCCGGGCACAATCCGGGCGGCCCTCGCCACAAAAATTTGCCCACCCGCGTCACCACTGGCGACGCGCCGAGCGAATGCACACCCGCGCGATGATCGCGTTTGACAGCCACGCTGTGGATCCCCGATCATGTCGCTTTCCGCATGTGGATAACTTGGGGATAACCTTCACAGATCGTGGGAAATACGGGCTTCTTGTGGTCTTCAACTGTGCATAACTCGATTTTGTCAAGACCCAATTGCGGCCGGTTCATCACAACTTTCCGCAGCTCGTCCACAACTCACACGCATGTAGTTTCTTAGAGGCGACTGGGATCCACAGACTTGTCCACAGATTCCACAGCGGTTAACACCGTTAACAAGATTTCTCTTTGGTTAAGGCCGATTCGATGACCTTGGAGTGTGGACAGTGGAAAAGCGCCGTGCGCCGTTCGTGAATGCGCCATCTCCGGACGGCGGATCGCGTGATCGGAATGTTTGTCACACGCAGCGCGTCGTCGTACGGCTAGCATGGGTACTCCCTGCGGCGACGAGGTGTCGCGCGCATTTTTGGCTCATCAGCACGACAGGAGCGCCGTGAAGTTTCACGTGAACCGCGATGTATTCAGCGAGGCCGTCTCGTTCGTCGTGAAGCTCCTGCCACAGCGAAACCCGCAGCCGATCCTCGCCGGTGTGCTGATCGAGGCGAGCGACGCCGGTCTTTCGCTCTCGGCCTTCGACTACGAGGCATCCGCCCGCACAACGATCGAGGCGACGGTCGACGAGCCCGGCACGATCCTCGTGCATGGCCGGCTGCTCTCCGAGATCGCAAGCCGGCTCCCCAACGCGCCCGTCCAGATCGAGGTGCAGGAGGACGGCGGCATTCTGCTGAGCTGCGGCTCGGCGCGATTCACCCTCTCGGCGATGCCCGTGCACGAATACCCCGCGATCCCCGAGGTCATCGGCGAATCCGGCGTGGTGCCCGGCGATGATTTCGCCACCGCGATCGCCCAGGTCGCCTTCGCCGCTTCGCGTGACGACGTCACCCCGGTGCTGACCGGCGTGCAGCTCGAGGTCAGCGACAACCAGCTCAGCCTGGTCGCGACCGACCGCTACCGCGTCGCCCTTCGTGACATCCCGTGGGACGGCTCGGCAGCCGAGAACACCGCGGCCCTCGTTCCCGCGCGCACGCTGCAGGAGGTTGGAAAGACCTTCGGCCACGGCGGCACGATCAGCATCTCGTTCACCGGCTCGGGCGATCGCGAGATCGTCGCGTTCACTGCCGGCAACAAGACCGTCACGTCGCTGCTGATCAAGGGCAACTTCCCGCCCGTGCGGCGCCTGTTCCCCGAGAGCACCGAGCACTTTGCGGTCATCAACACCGGTGAGCTGACCGAGGCGGTTCGCCGCGTCGCCCTCGTGCTCGACCGTTCGGCGCCCCTGCGCTTCACCTTCGGCGCCGACGGCGTGACGATGGATGCCTCGGGTGGCGACCAGGCGCGCGCCTCCGAGACCGTCGACTGCCATATGCAGGGCGAGGAGGTCGTGCTCGGCCTCAACCCCCAGTATCTGCTCGACGCGCTCTCGGCGGTGAAGAGCGAGTTCGTGCGGGTGACGTTCACCTCCTCCGACAACGCGAACAAGCTCAGCCCGGTGCTCATCACGAGCCAGACGTCGGTCGAGCAGGCCGCCGCAGACAACTTCAAGTACCTGCTGCAGCCGAACCTCCTGCTGCGCTGACCTTCCGCGCAGGCGCCGCGCGGTGCAGCAGGGATCGAGCCCCGTGGGTGCCGCCTCGTCGGAGACCAATCGCGCAGAAAAATTTTCTGCCGTGCCTTCGGCACGGCTTCCGGAGCCTCGGGGAGCGGGGCCGACGCCCTCGCACACCGCCAGAGAGCGTGTCAGCACCGCGGGTTAGGGTGATGTCGTGATCGTCGAGCATGTGAACCTCGTCGACTTTCGCAATTATGCGTCGGTCGACGTCACCCTCGCGCCAGGAATCAACCTGTTTGTCGGGCGCAACGGCCAGGGCAAGACCAATCTGGCCGAGGCGATCGCCTACATCAGCACGCTCGGCTCGCACCGGGTCAGCGGCGATCAGCCGCTCATCCGCCAAGGGGCGGACGCGGCGATCGTGCGCACCCGCCTCTCCTTCGGCGGCCGCCGGGTGACCGCGGAGGTGCAGCTGAACCGACAGGGCGCGAACCGCGCGCAGATCAACGGGGCACCCACCAAGCCCCGCGAGCTCCCGCGGTACCTGCAGACCGTGCTGTTCGCCCCGGAGGACCTCGGCATTGTGCGCGGAGACCCGAGTGCGCGCCGCCGATTTGTGGACGGCCTCCTCGTGCAGCGCAGCCCCCGGATGGCGGGCGTGATCGCAGACTACGAGCGGGTCCTGCGCCAGCGCACGACCTTGCTGAAGTCGGCCCGGGCCCGCGGCATGCGGCCGGATGCGCTGGGCACGACCCTCGAGATCTGGGATGACAAGCTCGTCGCGCTCGGCTCGCAGATCATCGACGCGCGCCGCGCGCTGACGACGGCCCTCGAGCCCCCGGTGGCGGCCGCATACGAGGCGATCGCCGCCGACGACCATGCACCGCGGCTGGAATGGGCCTTGTCTGTGCGGGGCAACGCCGCCGCCGAACCCGGTGAGGACGAGGCATCCGCCGCCGACGACACGGTGGGTGTCGACGGATCGACCGAAAGCGCGATCGTCCAAGACACCCCCGCGCTGTTTCGGGCGGCCCTCGACGCGCGCCGCGCGGCGGAGTTCGAACGCGGCCTCACGCTCGTCGGGCCGCATCGCGACGATCTGGTGATGCGCGTGCGGGGCATGCCGGTGAAGGGATACGCCTCGCACGGCGAATCGTGGTCGTTCGCGCTCGCGCTGCGGCTCGGCTCCGCGCAACTGCTGCGCGCCGAGTCGAACGCGGGAGATCCGGTCCTGATCCTCGACGATGTCTTCGCCGAGTTGGATGCGGGTCGGCGCGGCCGTCTCGCCAACCTGGTCGCCGACTACGACCAGGTCATCGTCACCGCCGCGGTGTTCGGCGACGTGCCCGAGCAACTGCGTGCCCAGGCCGTGCACATCGAGGCCGGCACCATTTTGCGCGAGCCCGTGGCGGAGGTCGCGGCATCGCTCGAGGATCGTGGCCATCATGCGTGAGCCGGGCCCGAGCACCGAAGGTTCCGGATCCGCGCCCCGCCCGCAGCCGCAGATTCCGGGTGCGCGCAACGACGACGCGCGGGATGCCGAACCCGAGACGATTGCGACCTACCTGCGGTTGCGCGGGCTCGCACCCGGTACGCGGCGCGCGCGCCGGCGGCGCCGGGCGAACGACGATGAGAACCAGCCGTTCACCGCCGGCCGCGACCCGCGCGGGCTCGGCGACATCGTGCAATCGCTCACGCGCGAGCAGGGCTGGGAACCGCAGCTCGCGCAGCACGATCTCGTGCGCGAGTGGGCGGTGGTGGCCGGGGAGCAGACCGCGCAGCACACGACGCCGGTGGGTCTTTCGGATGGCACCCTCATCATCCAATGCGATTCGACCGCCTGGGCGACGCAGCTCACCCTGATGCGCTCGGCGCTGCTGACGAGCATCGTGACCTCGTACCCCGCGGCGGGCATCAAAGCACTCCGTTTCACCGGGCCGGACGTTCCCTCCTGGAAATGGGGTCCACGAGCGATTCCAGGGCGTGGCCCGCGCGATACCTACGGTTAAGGCGTCACTTACGTCATCGGGCGGCGTTTCCGCTCCCCAGAACGGCGCGTATCGACTTTCCGGGCCCCGCGGCTTGGTAGGATGGAGCGGTCGGCCGACGACGGTTTGGAGCCCGAATTTCATATGAGTCAAGACAATCCCCAGAGTGACGGCCGCCCCGAATACGGGGCAGATGAAATCCAGGTCCTCGAGGGTCTTGAGGCGGTGCGCAAGCGCCCGGGCATGTACATCGGCTCGACCGGTCCTCGTGGCCTGCACCACCTGGTGCAGGAGATCGTCGACAACTCGGTCGACGAGGCGATGGCCGGCTACTGCGACACCATCACCGTGACGATCCTTGCCGATGGCGGCATCCGCGTCGTCGACAACGGCCGTGGCATCCCCGTCGATATTCACAAGGCCGAAGGCAAGTCCACCGTCGAGGTTGTGCTGACGGTGCTGCACGCCGGTGGCAAATTCGGTGGCGGTGGATACGCCGTCTCCGGTGGTCTTCACGGTGTGGGCTCCTCCGTGGTGAACGCCCTCTCCAGCCGCTTCGAGGTCGAGGTGCGCAGGCAGGGACACGTCTGGCGCCAGCTCTACCTCGGCGGCGGCATCCCGCAAGCACCCCTGGAAAAGGGCGAGGCGAGCGACGAAACCGGCACGACGATCACGTTCTGGCCCGACTCGACGATCTTCGAGAGCGTGCACTTCGAGTACGACACCCTGCGCACGCGCTTCCAGCAGATGGCCTTTTTGAACAAGGGCCTGCGTATCGAGTTGTCGGATCAGCGCGCCGACTCGGCTGAGGAGGTCGAGCGCGACGGCACGGTCGAGATGCGCCAGCCGCACGACGCATTCCTGTACGAGCGCGGCCTCGTCGACTACGTCGAGTACCTGAACAAGGTGCGCCGCGCCGAGGTGGTCAACGACCCGATCATCGCGTTCGAGCAGGAAGACACCGATCGCAAGATCTCGCTCGAGATCGCGATGCAGTGGACGACGAGCTACACCGAGAACGTGTTCACCTACGCGAACACGATCAACACGCACGAGGGCGGCACGCACGAGGAGGGCTTCCGCGCCGCGCTGACCACCCTCGTGAACAAGTACGCGCGCTCGAACAACCTCCTCAAGGAGAAGGACGACAACCTCTCGGGCGAAGACATCCGCGAGGGGCTCACCGCCGTGCTCTCGGTCAAGCTGTCGGAGCCGCAGTTCGAGGGCCAGACCAAGACCAAGCTCGGCAACACCGAGGCACGCGCCTTCGTGCAGAAGATCGTCGGCGATCAGCTCGGCGACTGGTTCGATCGCAACCCCGCCCAGGCGAAGAACGTGATCCGCAAGGCGATCGACGCGGCAACCGCGCGCCTGGCCGCGCGCAAGGCGCGCGAGACGGCCCGCCGCAAGAGCGTCTTCGAGAGCGCCTCGATGCCCGACAAGCTCAAGGACTGCACGTCGAAGGATCCCTCGATCAGCGAGATCTTCCTCGTGGAGGGTGACTCGGCAGGCGGCTCCGCCGTGCAGGGTCGCGACCCGCACACGCAGGCGATCCTCTCGCTGCGCGGCAAGATCCTCAACGTGGAGCGCGCCCGACTGGACCGCGCCCTCGGCAACGCCGAGATTCAGGCGATGATTCAGGCGTTCGGCGTCGGGATCGGCGAGGACTTCGACATCGACAAGGCTCGCTACCACAAGATCGTGCTGATGGCCGATGCCGATGTCGACGGCCAGCACATCACCACCCTGCTGCTGACGATGCTGTTCCGGTACATGCGCGGGCTCATCGAGGCCGGCTATGTGTACCTGGCGCAGCCGCCGCTGTACCGCATCAAGTGGACGAACGCC
>Ga0073899_10004884_pt1 | contig 11718 bp, 9 predicted proteins | sample KloWWTmetaKNB5Ph_FD_88975 | JGI IMG/M metagenome (GOLD analysis project Ga0073899, IMG submission 88975) | Active sludge microbial communities from Klosterneuburg, Austria, studying microevolution and ecology of nitrifiers - Klosterneuburg... | ecosystem: Engineered > WWTP > Aerobic digester >...
CGCGGAAGCGCAGCTCGACGATGCCTGGCTGGTGATCGCCGCGACCGGCGATGATGCCTGCAATGCCCGCGTCGCCGAAGCCGCGGCGGCGCGCCACGTGTTCGCGAATGTAGTCGACGATGTAGCGCGTTCTGCGGTGCAGTTCCCTGCCGTGGTCCAGCGTGGGCGTCTGCAGGTTGCGGTGTCTTCGGGTGGCGCCGCGCCGATGCTGGCGCGGCAGGTGCGCGCGCGCATCGAGGCGTTGCTCGACGAGTCGCTTGGCGACCTGGTCGAACTGCTCGAGCGCCAGCGTGACGCGATCCGCTCGCGCTTGCATGAGTTGCCGCAGCGTCGCCGCTGGTTCGAGCGCTTGCTCGCCGGCGTGGTGCCGCGACTGCTGCGGGCGCGCCAGCATGCCGCCGCCGAGGTCGCACTGCAGGACGCGCTGGATGCGGCCGAAGGTGCGGATGCACAGGGTTCGGTGCTGCTGGTCGGCGCCGGCCCCGGCGATGCTGGACTGCTGACTCTGCGCGCATTGCGTGCGTTGAACGAAGCCGACGTGATCCTGCACGACCATCTGGTCGGCGCGGAAATCCTCGCGATGGCGCGGCGTGATGCGCACATGATCGACGTCGGCAAGCAGGCGCAGGGCGCGCGCGTCGATCAGGCCTGGATCCATCGGCTGCTGATCGAACATGCCCGCCGCGGCGCGCGCGTGGTGCGGCTCAAGGGCGGCGATCCGTTCGTATTCGGTCGCGGCGGCGAGGAACTGGAAGCGCTGCAGGCCGCCGGCATTCGCTACGAAGTGGTGCCCGGCATCACCGCCGCGAGTGCCTGCGCCGCCTACGCCGGGATTCCGCTGACGCATCGCGACCACGCGCAGTCGGTGCGCCTGATTACCGCGCATTGCGAGCAGTCGGCCGACCGCCTGGATTGGGCGGGGTTGGCGCAAGACCGGCAGACGCTGGCGTTCTACATGGGCGTGGCTGGCCTCGGGCGCATCCGCGAGCGGCTGCTTGCACACGGACGCGCGGCTTCGACACCGTTCGCGATCGTGGAGAACGGCAGTCGTCCCGAGCAGCGCGTGATCACCGGCACGCTGGCGCAGCTGCCAGAGATCGCGCACGCGCATTCGGTGCAGTCGCCGGCGCTGCTGATCCTCGGTGAAGTCGCGGCGCTTGCCGAGCGGCTGCACTGGTTCGGCGCGGCACCGATCGACGGCCGTTGTCGAAGCGCGACGTCCACTTCGCATCCGCTTGAACTCGCCGCTTGAATCCAGAACCACCCGCATCGCAGGAGCTCCGCCATGGCCATCTACCACTCCATTCTCGACACCATCGGCAACACGCCCGTGGTCAAGCTGCACCGCATCGCACCGAAGCACGTCGATCTCTACGTCAAGATCGAGGCCTTCAACCCGGCCGGTTCGGTGAAGGACCGCCTCGCGCTCGCGATCGTGCTCGACGCCGAGCAGCGCGGCGAGTTGCAACCGGGCGACACCATCGTCGAGGCGACTTCCGGCAACACCGGCATCGCGCTCGCTGCGGTCGCCGCGGCGCGCGGCTACAAGTTCGTCGCGGTGATGACCGAGACGTTTTCGGTCGAGCGGCGCAAGCTGATCCGTGCCTACGGCGGCAATGTGATCCTGACGCCGGCGGCCGAGCGCGGTAGCGGCATGGTGCGTCGCGCCGCCGAACTGGCGCGGCAGCATGGCTGGTTCCTGGCGCGCCAGTTCGAGAATCCGGCTAATCCCGCCTACCACCGCAGCACCACCGCCGCCGAGATCCTGCGCGACTTCGCCGGGCGTCGGCTGGACCATTTCGTCAGCGGCTGGGGCACCGGCGGCACGCTCACCGGCGTCGGCGAAGTGCTCAAGCTGGCGCGCCCGGAAACGCGCATCACTGCGACCGAGCCTGCGGGCGCGTCCCTGCTCGGCGGCAATACCTGGGCACCGCACAAGATCCAGGGCTGGACGCCGGACTTCGTGCCGCAGGTGCTCAATCGCAACGTCGCCGACGAGATCCTCCCGGTCGACGACCTGCTCGCGCGCGACACCGCACGCCGATTGGCGGCGGAGGAAGGCATCTTCGTCGGACTCTCCGCCGGCGGCACCATCGCCGCGGCGCTGAAAGTGGCCGAGCGCGCGGTGCCCGGCGCAACCATCCTCGCGATGGCCCCGGATACCGGCGAGCGCTATCTGTCGACGATCCTGTTCGAAGGTGTGAACGAAGGCTCGGATGACGACTGGCTGGCATCGCTCGCCACCAACCCAGTCGCCGCAGCGGCTTGAGTCACCGCTCGGTTTCGAGATAGATCGGCAGCTCCGCGCTGCGGCGGTACTCGAAGATCAGGTTGGTCTCGATGTGCGCGACTTCGGGTCGCGAGGTCAGCGCCGAGAGGGCGAAGTCGCGCAGGTGGTCGGCATTGCGCACGCCGACGTGCACCAGGAAATCGTTGGCGCCGGCGACGTGATAGAAGGCGATGACCTCGGGCAGGGCGAGCAGGTGATCGTGCAAGGCGAGCACCTGTTCGCGCAGGTGGCGCGACAGGCGCACCGCTACCATCGCCTGCAGGCCGATGCCGATTCCGGTAGGCGACAGCTCGGCGTGGTAGCCCTCGATGATCTTCGCTTCGCGCATGCGGCGGATGCGCTCGAGCGCGGTCGAGGGCGCCACCCCGACTTTTTCCGCGAGGTCCTTGTTCGGCATCCGTGCGTTGTTTCGCAACAGCCGCAGGAGTTCGATGTCGATTCGGTCCAGTTCCATGATTTCGATCGTCCGCGAAATAGTATTCGGCACGTGAACCATAGCGCGACGATCGTTCTAGTGTCAGCGGCACATACCGACCGCGGAGCTGCCATGAACGAGTCCATCGACACCCGCTGCGTCCACGCCGGCCGCGAAGACTTCAGCCGCCTCGGGGTGCACGCACCGCCGATCGACCTGTCGACCACCTATCCGGTGCCGGACCTGGACGTGGGCACCGCCAGCTTCGACGCGCTCGTGGGTGGTGCGGCGAGCGCGGCGAATCCGATCTATGCGCGCCTGCACAATCCGACCGTGGCCCGGGTCGAGAACGCCATCGCACAACTCGAGGGCGCCGAGGCTTGCGTGGCCTACGGCTCGGGCATGGCGGCGCTGACGGCGTTGTTGCTGGTTTCGCGCCAGCGCGGCGCGCACATGCTCGCGGTGCGGCCGGTCTACGGCACCAGTGATCATCTGCTCTCGAGTGGTCTCACCGGAATCGAGTGCGAGTTCGTGCGCGCCGACGAGATCGCCGCACGCATCCGTCCCGACACCGTGCTGGTGCTGATCGAAACCCCGGCCAACCCGACGCTCGACCTGGTCGATATCGCCGCCGTGGTCGCGGCTGCGGGCACGGTGCCGGTGGTGGTCGATTCCAGTTTCGCCACGCCGATCCTGCAGAACCCGCTGGCCTTCGGCGCGCGCTACGTGCTGCACAGCGCGACCAAGTTCCTCGGCGGCCATGGCGATGTCATCGCCGGCGTAATCGCGTGCGGCGAAGCGGACGCCAAGCCGCTGCGCACGATGCGTGCCGCCACCGGCGCGCTGCTGCATCCGCTGGCCGCCTACCTGCTGCATCGCGGCCTCAGCACCCTGGCACTGCGCGTCGAGCGCGCCCAGCGCAACGCCATCGAACTGGCACAGCGGTTGGTGCAGCATGCGGCGGTGCGCAAGGTGTTCTTCCCGGGCCTTGGCACGGTGCGCAACGACGCCGTGTTGAAAACGCAGATGCGCGGACCGGGTGCGCTGATGGCACTCGACCTGCACGGCGGCCACGCGGCTGCAGCGGCGGTGATGGGCGCGGTGCGCGTGCTCACGCCGGCGGTCAGCCTGGGCGCGGTCGATACCCTGATCCAGCATCCGGCCGGGCTCACCCATCGCGTGCTCGACGACGCCGCTCGCGCCGAATGCGGCATCACCGCGGGCATGCTGCGCATCTCGGTCGGCATCGAGCACGTGGACGACCTCTGGGCCGACCTGCAGCAGGCGCTTGCGGTGGCCGAGCAGGCCACGCGGATGCCACAAGCGGCGTAGCCCGCAGTCGCTGGAGGCTGCCGCAGCGGCAGCCATTGCGCGATGATCCGCGGACGCTTCCGTGGAGCCCGCATGCCTCGCCGACGATCCGCGCCTGCACCCGTTTCGCGCACGCTGCACGCTGCGGTCGCGTGGCTGCTACTGGGTGTGGTCGGACCGCTGCAGGCGTTGCCCTATGCCGGGTTCCGGGTGCAGGTCGATGGCGTGCTCGACGAGTGGCGCGCGCCCTTGTTCGAGCGACAGTGGCAGGAACTGCAGGCACCGCTCGCGTTGCGCAACCGCGTGCATGCACGCATGGCCTGGACGCTCGACGAGCTGCTGATCGCCGCCGAAGTGCAGGACGCGGACCGCATCGACGCGCCCGCCGTGATCGAGGTCGAGCAGTTCCATCAATACGATTCGATCCAGGTCTATCTCGACCCGCTCGGCGATTCGACGCGGCGCATGAACGCCGACGATCTCGATCTGCTGCTGTTGCCGGATGGCCGCTCCGGCGTGTTGCGCGGTGACGAGCTGATCGCGGAACTGGCCGACGTGCGCGTGCCGCAGCGCCAGGCGGCGCCGCTTGCATACCGCTATGCGACACGGCGCACGGCGCAGGGCTGGGCGTTCGAGCTGGCGATCCCGTGGTCCAGTCTCGGCGTGCGCTTGCCGCTGGCTGCGCCGATGCAACTCGACATCGCGATGAACGACTGGGTGCAGGACCACGCACCCGCGGCGTCCTCGGCTTTCACCGCCGAGAACTTGCGCGAGGGCGAAGACACGCCGTCGCTGCCGCCCGCGGCCGAGGTCAGCACGCAGGTGTGGCCGCTGAACTGGAGCGGGGATCGCGACTTCGGTTTCCCGCATCGCTGGCAGTCGCTGCGTTTGCTCGGCGGCCCGAGCGCGCTCGAACGCAGCTTGCGCGCGCTTGGAACCGGTCGCCTGCTGATCGTGATGGTGGCCCTGGCGGCCTTGGTCGCGCTGACAACGTACTGGCTCGGTCAACGCCGCGCGGCACGACACCTGCGGCGCTTGCTCGCGCAGTGGCCGCATCCGGCGGCGGATGCGGCGTCCGCGGCGGTGGCCGCGGAGTCGGGCACCGCATCGCCCGATGTCGCCGTTGATGCTCCGAATTCTGCTGCCGACCCGCGCGATCGCGCCTTCGCCGAACAGGTGCTGGCGCATGTTCGCACGCATCTCGCTTCCGACCTGTCGCCGCCGGCGCTGGCCACGACCATGCACGTGTCCCTGCGCAGTCTGCAGCGGCGTCTGCGCGATGGCATGGACACCAGCCCGCAGGAACTGGTGCTGGCGGCGCGCCTTCAGGCCGCGCACGACTTGCTCGTCGCCGGCGGTCTGCGCGTCTCGGAAGTTGCCTGCCGGGTCGGTTTCGAGGACCTGTCGCATTTCTCCCGCCGATTCCGTGCCGCCTACGGGGTGGCGCCGTCGCGGGTCGGGGCAGACCGCGCGGACGCCGCCTGATTGGCGCGGTCAGGCAAACAAATGGCGCAGCCAGCCTAACCTCGCCGGCGCGTGGCATCCTGTAATCGTGGTCCTTCCAACGAGGTGACCCGATGCCCGCAGCCATCCGACTCCTGATCCTGCTCGCCGTCTCGATGTGGTCGTTGCCGGTGAGCGCGGTTCCGCCTGCCTTCCCCGGTGCCGAAGGTTTCGGTGCCGTCGCCAGCGGCGGTCGCGGCGGAGCGGTGTACTACGTGACCACGCTCGATCCCGATCCGACGGGCGTCATTCCCGGTTCCCTGAACCACGCGCTGCGCCAGACTGGCCCGCGCTACGTGTTGTTCAAGGTCAGCGGGGTGATCCATGGCATCGGCAACATCGTCCATGGCGACGTAACGATCGCCGGGCAGACCTCGCCCGGCGGCGTGATCGTGCGTGGCTTGATCTGCGATGGACATTTCGAGCAGAACGACTGTGACAACGTGATCGCGCGCCATCTGCGCCTGCGCCCGGCCTGGCAATTGTCGCTGCCGCCGGGCGGCGAGCGTCTCGACGACGGCTTGCGCCTCGATGGCATCGGCACCTTCATCTTCGATCACCTCTCGATCGCGCACGCCACCGACGAGGCGGTGCAGGTGTCGTGGGCGTCGCAAGGAACGATCCAGCGCAGCATCATCGCCGAGACGGTGGGCGACCACGCCGACCGCGGCGGCATGCTGCTCAACTACTCGCATCCCGAGCATCCGCAGGATCAGCTGAGCGTGCTCAAGAACCTGTGGTATCGCATCGGCGGGCGCCTGCCCGAGATCACCTGCGAAGCCAGCTCCTACCCGGCTGATCCCGGCAGCAGCGCCGACTGCCAGACACGCACGCTCGATCTGGAAGTGTCGAACAACCTCTACTTCGATCCGAATTTCCTGATCTGGTACAACCGCGATGTCGATCAGAACAACGCGCTCGGCCCGTATCGGCAGCTGCTGAATCTGGTCAACAACGAGATGCTGGTGCGCAACAGTTTTCAGTATGGCCTTGCCCTGCACGACCTGCTCGATGTCACCGACAATCAGTTGTTCGTGAGCGGCAACAAGCTCAGTCGCTATCCGCTGCTCGCCGACTACGAGCTGTTCTACTGCTGCAACGATTTCGCCGACAGCGCTCCGAACACCGACCCCGGCACAGCGACCCACCTCGGTGTTCGCCTCGCACATGGTGTCGTCAGCTACATCGCAACTGCCGCACTGCGCGGCAACCTGCTCGCAAACTCCGGCGCCTATCCGGTCGACCCGATGGACCGCCGCATCCGAGCCAACGTCGCGAGCGGCGTGATTGACCCCACTATCCACGATATCCCGCTCGCCAACGACGCTTTCGATCTCGACTTCCCCGCCGGCTCGCCGCCACCGGCACCCGTCGACAGCGACAACGACGGCATGCCCAACGCGTTCGAACTGCAGCACGCCGCCCTCGGCCTGAACCCCAACCTCGCCGACCACAACGGCAGCGCGCTGTCGCTGCCGCTGACCGGCGTCTCCGGCTACACCAACCTCGAGGTGTACCTGAACCTGCTCGCCGACGCACTGGTCAGCGACACCGGCACGCTGATCTTCGGCAACGGGTACGAATAGGGTCGACGCCGCAGTACCGCGGCTATGATCCGCAGCTCGCAGCCAAGCCTGGCGGCGAACACGCGGAAGCACACATGAGCAAAGACTGGGACAGCTATCGCTGCGAGATCGACGGCAAGCCGGCGGCGGTGTTCGTGGACATGGGCATTGCCGAGGATGTGCCGGTCGAGCGCCTGCCGCTGGCCGCTTGGGTGCAGGTGGCGATGTCGCGGGCGGATACGGAGGGCCTGGCGGATGCGGAGGAGGGCGCGCGCCTGGACGCGTTCGAGGCGGCGTTGAAGGCGCGGCTGGTGTCGAAGGGCACGGCTTATGTCGGACGTGTGGCCAGTGGCGGGCGCTGCGATTTCCACTTCTACACCACAGCCGCGAAGGGCTGGAAAGAGCAGGTCGCAAATGCGCTGGCGGCGTTCCCTGACTGCAGGTTCCAGTGCGGTTCGCGTCCGGATCGCGAGTGGGGCATCTATCTCGAGCGACTGAGTCCCTCGGACGAGGATTTGGAGCGCCTGCGCAATCGGCGCATGTGCGACTCGCTGCGGCAGGGCGGCGATCGCCTCGACCGCGAGCGGCCGATCGAACACTGCGCCTATTTCCCGGATGTCGGCGCGCGCGCCGAGTTCGTGCGGCGCGCCAATGCGCTCGGCCTGCGCGCGATCGATTTGATCGAGCCGGAGGAACGCGGCGACCAGTTCGGCGTGCGCGTGTCCGGGCTCGGCATCCCGTCCCATCGCAACATCGACGCGCTCACGCTGCCGCTGTATCACGCTGCCTGCGAATGCGACGGCGAGTACGAGGGCTGGGAGACGCAGGTCGTGGGCTGCAGCTCGGCGTGACGATTGGCTAGAATCCGCGGCCGCCACGGAAGACACTCAAGGAGATCCGCCATGCGCCTGCTGTTGCTGATTCTTGCACTGCTGGCAGCGGTCACGGCTCACGCGGTCGAATTGCGCAACGAGTTGGGCCAAGACCAGCGCAGCGAGACGATCCGTGTCGAAATCGACGGGCACGCGGTCGGGGTGCTGCGCGTTGACGGCAAGCGCAAACGGGCCGGCCTGGACTTGCCGCTTCCTGGCGATCAACACCGCTATCGGCTGAGTGGCGAAGCGGTGATGAAGGACGGCAGCCGCGTCGCGATTGCCGGCGGCGGATTGATCCTGCGCACGGCGGCGATGGATCGAATCGGCCAGGCGAAGGACGCCATGCAGGCCATCGCCGTGTATGAGGCGGTGCTGACCGACCTGCACGCTGCCGCGCCCGAGTTTCCGATCGAGACCCTGCGCATCCACTGGGGTAGCGTCGCAAGCATGTCGGCGCTGGTCAGCGCCGAACGTCGCCTGCGCCGCTCGCTGCCGAAGGCCTACCGCGACTTCGTGCTTGCGCACGGCAGTCTGCACATCGGCAGCGCCAGTCCACCGAGCGCGGCGCTGCTGGCGCCCGCAGCCGTAGTCACACTGGAAGAGTACGCACTGGCCAAGGCGCGCGAGAACGACACCGACGCGGAACTGATCGAAGCCGGGCGCCGCTTCATCGGCAAGCGTTTCGCGGCTGCGCGCAGCGACCTCGTGCTCGACTACTGGGAGGACGAATATCCGTCGGTGCTGCGTTCCTCGGGGCGCTGCGGTCCCGGCGAGCTGCCCTACGCATTTCCGGAGTCGCAGTGGCAAGTACTGCTGTCCAGCCACCTCGAAGACAATCCATTCGCGGCCATGATCAGCTACGAGGACGACATCGTCGGTGAGACCCAGTGCATGGGCTTTGAGCGCCAGTTGGCCTTTTCCCTGCACGATCACCTTTACGAGGAGGCCGACGACGTGCTCTATCTGCTTAGCGAGGAGGAACAGGTGATCGGTTTCGAGCGCGGCGATATCGATGGCTCGGAGCAAGGCCTGTGGTTCCACTTCGACGAAGTGGACGAGTGACGCTGGCGCACTTGCGCATCCGGGTGCAGCCGCTAACATGCGCGCCCGGCGCGGGACTGCCCGCGGGTCTCCTCCCCCCCAGGAACACGTGCGACCGCGATAGAACGGTAGGCGCCGATTTCTCCCCTTGAGGTTGCTGCGATGACTGCGACACCTGTCTGCCCGAGTTGCGGCAACGACAACACCTATGCCGATGGCGATCTGCTGATCTGCGCCGAGTGCGGCCATGAGTGGAGCCCCGGTGCTGCCAGTGATGGACTAGACGACACCGTGCGCATCGTGCGCGACGCCAACGGCAGCATGCTCGCCGACGGCGACAGCGTGGTGCTGGTCAAGGACCTCAAGGTCAAGGGCGCATCCTCGCCGCTGAAGATGGGTACCCGCATCAAGAACATCCGCATCGTCGACGGCGACCACGAGATCGACTGCAAGACCGATCTCGGGCCGATGCTGCTCAAGGCCGAGTTCCTGAAGAAAGTCTAGCCGCGCAACGGCCCGCTGCTGCCGGCATCGAGTTCGGCCAGCTGGGCATGAAACAGCGCGCACTGCTGCAGCGCCCGATACAGCGCCCCCAGCGCCGCGCGCTGTTCGTCCACCGCGGCTTCGCCGTAGCGCTGGCCCAGGCGAGCCAGCGTGTCGGCCAGGTTCATTCCGGCGAACATGCAGGCGAGCATGTCGAGTGCGGTGGCGTTGAAGTCGATGCCGATCAGGTTCGGAAAGCGCTCGGTATTGCCGCTGATCTCGGCGATCCAGGTGCACACCTGCGCGATCGGGTCGGCACAGCCCGTCTCGCGTTGCACCAGGCGCAGCAACTCCGCGCGATCGAACACGTTCAACAGCAGCGCGAGCAGGAAGCGGTGCTCGCGCTCGTGCAGCTTGCGGCGCAAGTCGATGATGGTGCGGCTGAGCAGGTCGTTGTGCGCGGCTCTGGCCAGCAATTCGCGTTCGGCCGCCGGCAGTTGCGTGCACAGCTCGGCCAGGCAGCGCGCTTGATCCACGTCGGCACTGACCTGGATCTCTTCCGAGACCAGCGCATAGGCCAGGAACAGGTCGCAGCTCGGCAGGACGCGCGCCAGATGCGCCTGGAAGGCGTCGCCGTCGAGCACGCGCAACATGCGCAGGTACTGCAGCTTGCGGATGGTCGGTGCGTGCTTGTGGAAGGGATCGTGCGCCAGGCCGGGCCAGCGGTAGTCGTATTGCACCTCGGTCTCGGGGTCGTCGGTGATGGTGCGGATCACGATCGTCAGCGACGGTCGGATCATGTGGAACAGCGCATGGATCAGGGTGTCGCCACGCCGGATCACGCGCGTGTCGCCGGCGCGCAGCACTTCGATGTCGAGCAGCTCCAGTTCGCCCGCGATCGCGCGTTGCCTGGGCTCGGGGGGGTGCGATGGTTTGAAGCGGTAGCGGCTGTGGATGCTCGATCCCTGCAACACATGGAAGGCGCCGCAGAAGGCGTGCTGGTGGATGCTGGTGGTGCCGTCGAGCCAGGTCAGCACCGAGATGTCGAAGTGCGTGCCGTTGTACAGCGACAACGGCGGCTCGGCGAAGCGTGCATCGAGGTCGGCCTGTTTGCAGAGATTGTCTGCGCCCAGCACGTAGTCGATCAGGTCGGCCTGGCTGATGTGCGCGGACGGATTGTGTTCGTCGAGCTTGGCCAGCGCGACCTGCTCCAGCCCGGCGTAGATCGCCTCGCGGGAATCGCCCAGCGTCGCGGCGATGTCGTCGCCGAGACGCTGGAAGAATGCTTCGACGCGATGCATCGAAGCCGTTTCGGTCACGTCATCACCCCGTCGTACTCGGCATCGACGAAGTGGAACAGCAGCGAGCCGGAACGATGCCCCGCCGGCAAGACATCACGGCAATGCAGCAGCTCGCGCCCCTGGAAGATCAAGGCGTCGCCGACGCGCTGATGTAGGCGGTGCAGGGTGCCATCGCGCCCCTTTACCTGCAGCGCCCACGGCGAGCGGCCGGCGTCGTCGAGCGGCGCATAATCGATCAGCAGGGTGATGGTGTACTCGCAGGGCGGGCGGTCGTTGTGCCACTTCAGATCGCCGCCTTCGAGGTAGAGCGAGACGAAGGAGTACGAGGGTTTGGTGCGGCGCCCGACCAGCTGCGACACGCGCTCGTTCAACTGGTCATGCCAGAAGTCCGCTACCGGATGGCTGTGCGCGACGTGGCGCAGGCAGCCGCGATCCTGGTCCAGCGCCATGAAGCCCTCGGCCGCGAGCGCCCAGTAGTAGCGCGCCAGTTCGGCCACGTGCGATGCCGGCAGCAGGTCGGCGAGTTCGACGAAACCTTCGCGCGCAAAGAACTCGCGGGTTTCCTGCGTATCGAGTTCGACCGGCGCGTGGTCGTTGGCCGCCTGCGCCACCGACTCGCCGGCCAGCACCGGCGCCCACACGCTGCCGCGGTGGTGCGGCAGGAACCGCAGCGGCAGATCCGCCCAGTCCGCAGGCAATCGAAATCCACGACTGCGCACCGGTTCGCCGCTGGCCGCTGCGGCTGCGGGCTGCGCCAACACCGGCTGGCCGTTGGCATGCGCGGTCGCACCGAGCTCGTAGTGCACCGGCCGCGGCAGCGCATCCGCCGACGCCAGCAGCCCAATCTGTCGCAGCTCGGCCACGGCCCGCTCGGACAGTTGCTCAACCGCCTCGCCGCGAATCAGCGCAGCGGCGAGAAACCCGTGCGCCTCCG
>Ga0073899_10004885_pt1 | contig 11718 bp, 10 predicted proteins | sample KloWWTmetaKNB5Ph_FD_88975 | JGI IMG/M metagenome (GOLD analysis project Ga0073899, IMG submission 88975) | Active sludge microbial communities from Klosterneuburg, Austria, studying microevolution and ecology of nitrifiers - Klosterneuburg... | ecosystem: Engineered > WWTP > Aerobic digester >...
GAAATCTGCCGCGCTTTCCGAACCGGTGAGCACATAGATGCCTATGCCGAAGACCGTGTTCAAAATATACGCGCCGCCGCCCGCGATGACCACGCCCCACACGAACGCCGCGCCGAGTAACACTTTCGGTTCTTTCTCGTAGCGGTCCAGCCAGTTCACGAACGCCGCGAACAGGAACATGGGGACGAACCCAAAGAATATTGCCGCAAGTAATGCCATAGTTTCTCCATGAAGCCCTGCGAAGGTTCTAAACCTTCGCAGGGCTGAAAATTAACCGCGTTCGCTCGATCCTCGTCTCCTCGAACGCGATGCCCAACACATCTAACACCTCTTCGGGTCTGCCCGTTGCGCCTTCGCGCGCCGCCAGCAACATCACGATTTTATCATCCATCGCTTCCAATGACTCGATCAACGGACGCAAGTCATACTTCTTCCCTCGACGTTCACGGAGGATGGATTCGGATGCCAACGCAGACTCGATCCTCCGCTTCAAATCCGACGGGTCAGCCTGCTCCGGCAACTCGACCTGATACTCCGCCTCAACCACCTGCGTCTGCAACGCGGGCGCGCGTTCGTCAACTTGTTCGATGCTTGTCACCCGAATCCCCGGTGGGAGAGTTTCATTGAGTTGTTCGGTCAGCCCATCCAAAGCAAAATCGCGTTCAAGTCGCATGTCCAACACTTCGCACGTGGAAGAGAATCCCAGTGGCAACGCCGCCGCGAGACTCATCTTCGGCTGTGGATGAAATCCCTGCGAATACGCCAGCGGAAGTTCGGCGCGGCGGGCGGCGCGTTCCCATAACTTGTGCAAGTCTAGATGCCCCGTGTAGCGAAGCGCTCCCTGCTTGGAAAATGTGATTCGAATCCGCACAGTTGTTTTTCTTAACACCAAGGACACAACGGTCACGAAGAAGATCTATAGAGAGGCTATTCGCTCCTCAGTTTCCCAACCTTGGTGTACTTCGTGTCCTTTGTGGTAAAAAGAATACCCGTGTTAATTTTTGGAGTTCACCGCGTGCGTCTTGAGCCAGTGACGAATATCCCTGAGATGCTCGCGATAATGCTTGAAGGTGTTGTTAGCAACGCGCTCAAAAAGAGTGTGTTCATCAATCAATTTTTGCGTCGTATTTTCGATCATCGTAACAATCGATGAAAATGCCTGAATCTCTTGTGCGACAACATCCTCCAGCGAAACGTTTTTATATTTCTCTACAACCCACTCGTTTGGAGAGTCGTCATCCAGCAGGGGAGAGCCGAAATCAGGATAACCGAATTCCTCCAGGAAAGCATCCAGCGCAGTTTGTGTTTTGCATGGCGTATAAATCTGCTCATGCTGAATTTCATTGATTCGATCCGCGATGTATAGCTCATAAGCCAGGATGTGCGCGAGAATATCTTTGATAGACCATTTCCCCGCCACACCCTTCAACGTCATGCGCCGCGTGTAGCCAACGCGATTCAAGGTCAACTCGAACTTGTCGCGTTCGCGCATTAATTTTTCAATGAATTGCTTTTTGGGCATCCTACTCCACTTTATGTAAGGCTTACGGGCTCACCCTGCGTCGGGCGAGGAGTATGCCGTTTTTGTAGATTACGACAGCGCCATTTGCCGCAGTACGGACATAGAATTGATCGCCCACAGCGAATGCAACGGGAATGTCTTTTCCGATCTGCCTCCAGCCTATGGCCGTGTCATACATCCAGACTTGAGCGAGTTGGTTTGGGATATTGTACAATACTTGAACCGTCCCCTCGCCCCATACTCCATTGCTCTCAGGCTTGGCGTCGTCTTGCAGGCTGGTAAATGTAACGCTCGCAGTATGACCCAGCCGAATGCCCTGCCAGAATTGCGCGACAGAGTTGACAGTCATATTCAATTGATCCGCTGTGATGCTTCGCGCAGTTGATCCTGCCAGCATGGATTGCTGACCGCTGGAAATCGCTCCGCCGCCAAAGTCATCTACTCTAGTGTTTTGGGCGCCGCTGAACCACAAGCCGATGTAGCCGCCTTGATCGTAATACAGCCAACTGGTGATGTCGCGTGTGGCGAGCAATGTTCCGTTTTTGTAGACTTCGACGGTTCCATCGGCGAGGGCGCGTGCGCCGAATTGGTCGCCCACTGCAAAGGTAACGGGAATATCTGCTCCCTGTTTTATCCAACCTGCTGGCCATTCATACGTCCAGACTTGGGCGCGTTGGTTGGGAGCGTCGTACCACACTTCGAGAACGCCGTGACCCCAAGTGGTATTGCTTTGCGATTTGAGGAGCAGGTTTTGTTCTTTCGCAGTCGCGCTGAGGTTGCTAAAGGTGAAGTATGCTTCCTGATCTGCGCCGAAGGGTCCGCCCGCCCAGTAGACATCCGAGTTGGAAGCGTTGCTGATCACTTTCAACTGGTTGGCGTTGACGGTGTATTTGCCTGTGTTTCCCGACCAGTTGCTCCCGATCCCGCCGTTCGCGCGGTTGAAGTCATCCAAGACTGGCGTTGAGGGAAAGCCACTTAGATATGTCCATGCTTGATCCATGGTCATTCCAGCCATATCTTCGATTGGATGGTTTTCGAGTTCAGACAGAATTACCGATTGCAGTTCTGGATCGCCATTCTCGACTAAAGCATCCAAAAAGGATTGAAGGCTATTAACTTGTTCAGATGTAATAGTTGCCGTATCGCCATTCCCATCCACCAAAGCCTGCAACGACGGAACAAAAAGATCCAGTATGTCCATGCTTTGGTCAGATAGCTCGGGATTCTCAATGAGAACCTGAATAATATTGGGGGTATACGTGTAATATTGGTCCGTTAGCCTTTGTCCTTCTGGTGTTGTATTTAGGATTTCATCACGAACGCGGTAGAGAAGGTCTGCTGTCTCGGTAAAGTTAAGCGTTGTTACCGCGTTACCTGATAGTTGTTGTGCTGAATTGGATGAACAACCAGAATCGCATATACCGCAAAAGTCCGGTGGATTTGTTGGGACAGGGGTTGGCGTATTTGTTGGTACAGGTGTAAATGTTGGGGTACTTGTAGGCACAAAGGTAGACGTGGGGATTATTGGCGTACTGGTCGGCGGTGGCGTTCCATCAAACGTATACGCGGCGATCAATTTTGCAGATGAATATTTTAGATCCCAAAGAGATCGTTCAAACGCAATTACACGACGTATGCCTGTCGAGTCATTGTTCTTAATGATGAAAGAAAGTGAGTTTCCTTGTTGCCACGATCCGTTCACGACTGTCTGCACAAGTCTGGAAACGTTAGGAGGAGAACGCCTCATTCCGAGACTCCATGTGAGGGTATCTATATCATCATTTGGATCGGCGTCGTTAATACTCCACAGTACAGGGTCGTTTGTCAGCAGACGAGTGCTGCTTCCTGGTGGATTCGTCGAGGTAAAAGTAGCGGGAGATCCGGTTGTTTCTGCGTCAATCTTTAATTCCAAAGGAACCGTGTATGTTCCATCTACTGTGAAAATGATATAGGCGTATTTTATTTGTGCGCCTTGTGGAATTTGAACATCTCTAAACTGAAATCCGCTATCAACGCTGTTGCCGCTGGAACATGCCCCAAAATAGACCTCGTTGCGAGTGGGCGAAAAAGTGCAAGCGAGGTTGGTTCCCGCATCGTCACTGCCTTGTGTTATCTTAGCCTTGACGGGAGGATTTCCATCAATCCGCTCGATGTGAATATATCGAATAGATTGCCAGGGAGCAAAATATGTGTAGGGTTCCGGTCCGACATCATCAGAGTGACTGGCAACAAGGGGAGTACCGGAGCCATCAAATCCAACAATAATTACGGCATGATCCCATATATCGTCGGAATCACCTGTGGATGCTGGCCACTCAAATTGAATTACGTCTCCCAGCATAAGTTCATTTATTGTTGCTACTTCTCTTCCCTCTGGACCTTCGTCCCAAAACAAGTAAGATTGAGCAACAAAGTCATAAAACGCCCCAACATCATTCCAATAGCGCCCGCGTTGCTTTTCATTAAGAAGATACCATCCCTCTTGCCCATTGTTGCTTGGAGGTGGCAGAGTATCCGGTATAAACATGGATGCATCACCGTCTTCGTAGATTGCTTGCGAAATAAAATTTGTACAATCCCCTCCCTGACCATCATAAGTAGGATAGTCTGCATTGTAGTTGTCTATATGCCTAACTGCATAATCGGCTGCACCAACCCGATCGTAATCATGGGATGTAGCATCAGGGGGTAAAGCGAAAGATGCTACTGGCTCAGAACTTTCGATTTGCGAATCAGGGATTAAAGAAGATTCCATTATTTTGATCATCTCATCTGTGGATTTTCCGGCTTCTCGCAACATTCTCCACAAATAATCATTGTAGTCATCTGAAACAATTCTCCACTGTCCATCTTCCTTACGCAGAGTGATGGCATGCTCACGATTGTACAAATGAGAAACAATTGGCTCTTCTCCTTCTAATGTCGATGCAGCCACATTTTCATAGATCACATCATGCTCTTCTATCACTGAGACCAGCGCTGTTTGAGTAAAACCATCCACAGCAAAATTGCGGAAATCCAGGAAGTATACATAATCCATATATTTGAGTTCGTACAACTCTGCACGGCGGATCTCAACTGCTAGTTTCCCCAGTTCGGCATCTAGAAAAGCCCTCGCGTCAGGTCTATTAGACGCCAAACCACCAAACCCATTCACTTGGAAGTTGACGGATTGCGAAACGCTGAGTGCTTGGTAGCGAATATCAAAATACGCATAGATAACGCTTTTCAGCTCTTCTTGCTGTTCTACAGAAGCAGATTCTCTCAGACTCACTACTCCGGTAGTAGGTGTGCCTGTTGGTGTAACAATCCCTGTGCTGTTTGCCTGAACAGGTGTGACCCAATTCCCGACGATAAGTAGCATGGCAACCAAGCTCATTATGACAAATGCAACGTGTTTCGGCTTGATCATTTCGATCTCCGTATAGATTTTACAATAACGAGAACAAAACCCGTATGTTCGCTGTGAAAATTTTATGGCATTGGAGTTGCCGAAAGAACAATTGACGGTGGATTTTGATTTTCTCGTCTGGAATTAATATGGGCTTCCATTTTCTCGGTATCTATAGAATGTCTGAAAATAATTTCCTGCACATCTGGCGGGAACATCTTACGAATGTTACGAGCATATGCTGAGCCGCCTCCGGGAATCTCGACTCCCTGAACGTCCCCGTCGTTGCCAAGATGAACTACTGCAGGCATACTAGCAATGGAAGGAGGCAAATCTTCAGTATAAGGTGGCGATTGACAAAATGCCCATACATATACCTCCTGATCGGATCGTCCTAACAATTCCCATTCACACAAAACTTCGCCACGCAAAGGATTTGGTGGAAGCAACTTCATCGCTAAAGCAACCTCATATTCCCTCCATCTTTCCATTTGGATGGCATCAGGCGTGAAAATCGGAATTGTTGGTTGGGCGGGTAAAGGAGATGAAGTGATAACGACAGGTATTGATGTGAATGTGGGAATAGGCGTAGGCGAAGCAACCGTTTGAAACGGTGTTTTTGTTGGCAAGGCAGTAGTCTCATTGCTACAGGCGGTCACAAAAACAAGAAGGATGATCAAGAAATATTGACGAGGGGATGGAAACATCAATTCCAGCACATCAGACTCCAATCATTATGACAACTATCTTAAACGATAGTTTTTAGTTTTTCGCGTTCATCCCGTTTCCAGCCATTTTGAATTGCGAAGCAAGCCGCATCGTACGATTCTTCGCGCCAAGTTTTTTTGACGATGTTCTAAGTATTGTCTCACACCCCAGGCTTCAAAACAGGCTTCCAAATCTGTCTGACAATTAATACACAAATTTTGCAGGAGAGAAACGTCAATCCCCAACCACTGATAACCGATTACTGATCACTTTCCTCCCCGGCGACTTCACCTCCGGGCACATCCACACATCGCCCGGGTTTTCGCGGCGCATCTGCGCAAAGGTCGGCAGGATTCCACACGCGAAACAATCGAAGCGGCAGTCCACGCGGATCTGTCCTTCGAGCGATTGCCTGAAATCTTGGAACAAAAAGTTTTTGCGAACGGCGGCGGTGATATGCTCCCACGGGAAGACTTCATCTGTGCGGCGCTGGCGGTGCGTGTAAAAAAGAGGGTCGAGTCCATGTTCTTCAAACGCTGAAATCCACGCGTCGTATTTTTTGCCCTCCTGCCAGGCATCAAACTTTGAGCCGTTTTTCCACGCGGTGTAAACGACCTCCGCCATTTTTCTGTCGCCGCGCGAGAGCCACGCTTCCGAGAACGAATCTTCCGCCGTTGCGAAACTTAATTTGATGTTTCGGTCGCGTCCTAATTCGCGGCGAAGCAGAGCCTGCTTGGCGCGAATCTGTTCGGGCGTGTCGCATGAAACCCATTGGAACGGCGTCTGTGACTTTGGAATGAACGTGTTCACGCCCGCATTCAACTTGACGCGCATCCCCGCCACTTTGCGTCCCTCGGCGATGACGCGCTTGCACAGATCCGCGATGGCTTGCACATCATCCAGCGTTTCGCTCGGATGCCCGATCATGAAATACAACTTGATCGTCGTCCAGCCGCGCGCGTAAATTTCGCGCGTGGTGTTGATGATGTCTTCATCGGGAATAAATTTGTTGATGATGCGGCGCATCCGTTCGGTGGCGGCTTCAGGCGCGAGTGTGAATCCGCCTGAACGATTGTCTTTGAGTTTTTCCATCAGGTCAATCGAAACGGATTCGATCCGCAACGACGGTAATGAAACTTTGAGATGCGTGCCGCCGAATTTTTCTCCGACCTTCGTGACCAACTCTAGAACATTTGTGTAATCGGATGACGACAGCGAAAGCAATGCGATCTCTTCAAACCCGCTGGATTTTATCGCCGCTTCGAGCGCTTCCACGACCTCATCTACGGGTCTTTCGCGGACGGGACGCGTGATCATCCCCGCGTGACAGAACCTGCACCCGCGCGTGCATCCGCGCATGATCTCCACCGAGACGCGATTGTGGACGATGTCTATGTTCGGGACGATGAACTTCGTCGGCGGCGGAGGTAGTTTGGCGACGACGCGCTTCGTGATAACTTTTGGAATCTCTGCGATCATCGGCTCGATGTGCGAGACGGTGCCGTCGTCGAGATAGTTGGCTTCGTAGAATTGAGGGACGTAGACGCCGGGGATTCGCGCTAGTTGTTGTAACACATCCTTGCGATGGAAAGGGGAAAGTGGATTTCTACTTTCCACTTTCCACTTATGCACAGCATCAATAATTTCATGAATAACTTCTTCCCCCTCGCCGATCACAAACGCGTCAATGAACGCGTGCATGGGTTCGGGGTTCATGGTGGAATGTCCGCCGGCGATGATGATGGGGTGAGTCTCGTCGCGGTCTGCCGAGCGGACGGGGATGCCAGCCAGATCCAACACGTTGAGCGCGTTGGTGTAGAGAGTCTCGTAAGGGAGGGTAAAGCCGACGAGGTCGAAGCAGGCTAGAGGTCGTTTTGACTCGAGCGCGTAGAGCGGAATCCCATGCTGGCGCATAAGCGCTTCCATATCCAGCCACGGGGCGTAGGCGCGTTCGGCGAGCGCGTCGTCGCGTTGATTCACTTGATCGTAGAGAATCTTCAAGCCGACATTCGAGACGCCGATGTCGTAAATGTCGGGGAAGACGAACGCAACTTTGGTTTGGACCGAGTCCCAATCTTTGATTGTGCTGTTGAGTTCGCCGCCCACGTAACGACCGGGCTTTTGCACCTTCAACAGGATATGATCCAGCTTGTTTTCGATCTCTTTGGGCGTGAGCATGGCGAAAATTATATCAGAGCCGTATGGGTAATTTGGGGGATGATATGACGCGCTCCATGAGGACCAAACTATCGAAACTGAAAAGTGAAAATCAAATCGAGCCGTGTACACATGCTTGACGCCGGGCTAAGATTGTTTAACAACTTCTCTACCGTAGATGAGATGATACTTACTGCCAGGACCCGCGTTGCGCTTATCGAAGTGACGCTAAGGCCGCCAAGTTAAAAAGGTTTTCTTATGTTCTTTGCGAGTTTTGCGGCGCAAATGTACGGTGGAGAGTTAACAATTCAAAAGGAGTGAAAGAAAATGAAGAGACTTTTATTGATCTTGTTGGCAGTCGCGCTGACGGCGTGCGCCGCGCCGGCGACGCCCGCCGCCCAGCCCGTTGCGCCCGAACCTGTCGTTGTGACCGTGGTGGTCGAGCCGACACAGGCTCCGCAACAGCCACAGCCCGAACCAATCGTGGTTACGGTCGTGGTTGAGGCTTCTCCAGCGCCCGCGCAGCCGACCGCCGTCCCGCCGACACAAGCGCCTGTGGTTGCTGTGGCGACCACCGCGGTTACCGGCGGCGCCATCGTGGTGGATGATCTTCTGGGCAAAGGCGTGTTCAAAAATATTACTTTGTCGGGCAACGAATTTTCCCTGCGTTGCGTCACGCGCGAGTTGACCATCACCGCCACCGCCGCGCTGATTGATATTACCGAAGCCGAACTCTTTTATCGCACAAGAGATTATCCGCAGGCGCTCTATGATTCCCCATGGAGAAGCGCGGGGAAGATGGATAAATTGGGCAATGGCGTATTCTCCATGAAACTCACCGGCGAATCGGTCAACCCAGACGCGCGGCTTGACCCAGGTTGGTTTGAGTTCCAGATTGTCGGCTTGAACAAAGGCGGCGGCAGAGTGGACGCAACCCAAAAGGTTGAGCAATTGGTGGTCTATCGAATTAACTGCCCGTAATCCAACCTTAGCCACGAATTACACTGATTTTCACAAAAAAGCCAACCATTGATCTGGGTTGGCTTTTTGTTTAACTTAGAAACTGTTTCTTTACTTCTTCTTTTCGACACGGACGCCACGGATTTCACTGATTTTCACGGAAAAGAGCTTTAAAAAGTTGTCTTTTTCCGTGCGCTCCGTGAGATCCGTGTACAAAAGAACCGGGCTTCAGACTTAAGAAACACTCTTTTAGGGTTCATGAAATCTGTGGCTAAAAAATTATTCTCCAATAATTTTTACCAGCGCGCGCTTCTTGCGCCTCCCATCGAACTCGCCGTAGAAAATCTGCTCCCACGGGCCGAAATCCAATTTGCCGTTGGTGATTGCAACCACGACCTCGCGTCCCATGATCTGGCGTTTGAGGTGTGAATCGGCGTTGTCTTCGCCTGTGTCGTTGTGGCGGTATTGGCTGACGGGTTCGTGCGGCGCGAGTTTTTCCAGCCATTGTTCGTAATCGTGATGCAAGCCTGATTCGTCGTCGTTGATGAAGACGGACGCCGAGATGTGCATGGCGTTCACAAGAACCATGCCCTCTTTGACTCCGCTTTCGCGCAGGGCGAGTTCCACGTCGGGCGTGATGTTGACAAATCCGCGGCGGGAGGGGAGGTTGAACCAGAGTTCTTTGCGGTAGGATTTCATATATGGTTTCCCGGGAACGATACGTTGCTATCGAAGAATCTTCCCCATCGCTTTTCCCTTTGCGAGTTCATCGATCAATTTATCCAAATAGCGGATATTTTGCATCAGCGGATCTGAGATATCTTCCAGGCGGACTCCGCACACGATGCCGTGGATCAGCGAACGATTTGGATTCATGGCTGGCGCTTGCGCAAAAAAGGTTTCAAACTACAACACTACTTGGTAGGAATCGGTCAAGAATCTCGCCTATGAAATGTTCTCTTGCGCTTCCTAAATTGCCAGAATGTTTGAAAGTTTGGGCAGTATGGTCGTGCCATGCCAGCATTACTTTCTCTAGCGAGTCGCAGTAACCCAGGAAGTCAAAATTTTGTTTGTTCATAAATTTCACTTTTACACAAACAGTTTTGTATAATAAACTGTGTTCAGATTATAAATCACATCAGCATAAGGATAATAATACAAATTTTCTCATGCGCCTCAAAGCAGACATACTCCTCTTCATCGTAGCCATCATCTGGGGGACGGGATTCGTCACGCAGGGAGTCGCGGCGCGGTATGGCGTCGCGTATTTGTTTAATGGCGTGAGTTTTATGCTCGCCGCGTTGATTCTGATTCCGTTCATCCCGAAAGCCAACTTAGCCACAGAGAACACAGAGAAAAAGAAAAATTCTCAAAGGTCTCTGTGGACTCTGTGGCTGCCTAAAGAACAATGGAAGTGGATGCTGATCGCAGGGGTGATTTTATTTTTTGAGACAGCCTTCCAGCAGGTGGGGCTTTTTTATACCAAGATTGCCAACGCGGGATTTCTCACGAGTCTCTATGTTGTGTTCACTCCGTTTTTGTTATGGCTGATGTTCCGCGAGAAGCCGCACTGGGTGGACTTGCTGGCGGTCGTCCTTGCGGGGGTGGGGGCGTTCTTCCTTTCGACGGCGGGTAAATTTGAAGTCCAAAGAGGTGACGCGCTCGAAGTCATCGGCTCCACGTTTTGGGCGTTGCATTTTGTTGTGCTGGGCAAGTTCGCGTCCAGGTTTGAATCCGTTTCGTTCGCGGCGGGACATTTCTTCATCAGCGGATTCATCAACCTACTCTGCGGACTCTTCGTGGAGAATCTTTCGCCCCTCACCGCGCTTCCGCTCGTCGGCGCGATCCTCTACCGCGCCGCGATCTCGATCGGCATCGGGTACACGCTTCAAGTGTGGGGACAAAAACACACGCCTCCCACCGACGCCGCGCTTATTCTCAGCCTCGAAGCGGTCTTCGCCGTCCTCGCGGGCTGGATCGTGCTGAGTCAATCACTATTGCCGATTCAGATTTTTGGCTGTGTTGTTATTTTCGTTGCAGTCCTGATCTCGCAAATCAAGAATTGGAATTCAGGTAAAATTGAAATACCATATCCCTGAACCAAATCTTTAAACCGCTAAGAGCGCGAAGAACGCTAAGTTTTAAAGATTTTCTTAGCGCACTTAGCGAGCTTAGCGGTAAATAACCATGACAGCAAAAGTTATTCTGAATCCATACTCGAATCGTTGGAACTCACAGAAACGCTGGGCAGAAGCGGAAGCCGCGCTGACTGCCGCTGGTGTGAAATTTGAGTTGGCTGTCTCGGAGCGCAAGGGACAACTTGTCGAGCTCGCCGCGCAAGCCGCGCGCGAAAAGTTCTCGCCGATCATCGTCGCGGGCGGGGACGGCTCAGTGGGCGACGTCGCAAATGGCTTGATGCAAGCCGCCACTGCGAATGAAGCGATTGGTCCGCTGGGAATCATGCCGACGGGTTCCGCGAACGACATCGCCTTCGCGCTGGGTCTGCCGACCGATCTCAACGAAGCGGCGCGCGTCATCGCAAATGGAAAAACGCGCGCGATGGACCTTGGCAGGATGAACGACAAATATTTTGTCAACAACTCGGGCGCGGGGCTGGAACCGTACGTCACGCTCAAGCACGAAAAAATTCAATGGATCAAAGGCATGGCGCGCTATCTCGTCGCGGCGGTGCAGAGCATCATGGACAAACCCGAATGGACGGGAAAAATTAAATGGGACGATGGCGAATACGCTGGAAAATTTTCTTTCATCTCCATCGGCAATGGACGACGCACGGGCGGATTCTTTATGACGCCTCATGCCGATCCGTTTGACGGGAAATTGACTCTCGCCTTCGGCTACCGCGCCACGCGACTGGGATTGTTCCAAGCCCTGCCGCGCGCGTTCAATGAAGATAAAGGCAGTTATGTTGAAATGGACGGGATGCGCGAAGTGAACACAACAAAGATTTCGCTTCATC
>Ga0073899_10004887_pt1 | contig 11714 bp, 10 predicted proteins | sample KloWWTmetaKNB5Ph_FD_88975 | JGI IMG/M metagenome (GOLD analysis project Ga0073899, IMG submission 88975) | Active sludge microbial communities from Klosterneuburg, Austria, studying microevolution and ecology of nitrifiers - Klosterneuburg... | ecosystem: Engineered > WWTP > Aerobic digester >...
AGTTGAACAAAGCAATGCGGGTGCGGCCCTTGATCAGTTGGCTATCGAAAAGGGACTAATCCCAGACCCCAGGAGTCTGGCTTTCGAGGGGCGCTTTGAAACGCAGAGTGAACTGGGTACCGACAAATTTTGCGCTGTCGCTGATAATGGTGCCTACCGTGTTGGCTTCCTGTCGGTTTATGGATCGGACAGCAAATGTGAAGGGCAGGGGACTGCCACACAGCAGGGCGATACTGTCGAAATCGCGCTATCTGGTAAAGAAAGCTGTTCGTTCACCGCAAGCTACGACGGCATTGTACTGCGCTTTCCCGGCAGCGTCCCCGAGGGGTGCGCATCCTATTGCTCGCGCAATGCGAGCATGAGCGGGACGAGATACTATTTTGTCGACCCCGGCGCGGAGGCCGCGAAGAGAACTCTGGGCCGGGAAATTGAGAGGCTGTGCCGCTAAGTCTTAAGGAGCAACGACGATGCAGCCTTGGCCGACGACTGTGGCCTTTACCTTGCTGCACATCGCCTCGGCTTCGCCCCTGCTGGCGAATGGCCCGGCTTGCAAGCGCTTGACCTGACCCGCTGCGATCAGGTTGTGTGCGTAAGCCGACAGACCACTAACCTTGTTTTGCAGGCTGCCCCACAATTTGGTGGCGTTCGCGTCGCTGCCAAAGGCGCCCAATTGGATACGCCATTTTCCCGCAATCGCCGGCGCCGCAGCGACTTTGACTGGCTTTGAAGGCGCAGCAGTCGCGTCGCCGTTTATCGGTGCAACTGTTCCGGGAAAGCCTGGAGCTGCGCCATCGGGAAAGGAACCGGGTTTTGATGCCGGGACATCGACTTTTGTCGCCACCGCAACCGGTGCTTTGGTGTCGATCGGGAAGCCGGCAATCTGCTGGGTACGGATCTGGCTCGATTTCTTCTCAATCTCACCCGCCAAAACAATGCCCCGCTGGCGTTGATCGAGCGGAATATATTTGTCCATTTCGGCCAGGCTGCGCGACGCAGGTGCCAGCCCGGATGCCGAAGCGCGGGTCATATAGGCATAGGCACCGACCCAATCTTTTTGCAGGTGGACGCCATTAAACAGTTCGGTAGCGAGTAAATATTGCGCACGCGGATCGCCGCGTTCGGATGATGCTTGCAGATAGGGCAGTGCGGCCACTACCTTGCCCTGATAGTGCAACAAATGGCCATAGCTGTCAGAGGCTTGCAAATGACCTTGCTTGGCCGCCTTGGCGTACCATTCGGCCGCAATATTCAGGTCCTGCTTAACGCCGCGGCCAAGTTTATAGGCTTGCGCCATATTGAATTGTGCGTCGGGATCGCCCTTGGCCGCTGGATCGCGCCATTGCTTTACCGCTTCCTTGAATTCACCGCGGCTCCAGGCATCGACACCATCTTTCACATCAGCAAAAGCAGGCGCGGACATGGGCAAGGCGAGAGCTATCAGGCAGGCAGGGAGCAGGCGGCGCATAACGTTCTCCGGTCGTAAGTTGCCTGTGCACCTAATCGATCAATGCTGCAAAATGGTAAATGCAGATAGTGAAACCCTTAACCCTGAATTTACATTTACTAACAGATATCCGGTCCCCGCATACAGGCAGTGCTGCTGCGGGGCTGCCAATTCGGACAGCGGATTTTCCACTTCAGCGTTAACCGATTTTTAGCCCTGTTCTGTCACATCCCCTCCAAACAGCTTGCAAAAGGGGAAAAATGTGAGGGTTCTCGCATTGGCATCACAAAAAGGCGGATCGGGCAAAACCACTTTGTCCGGCCATCTTGCGGTTCAGGCGCAATTGGCGGGTGCAGGACCGGTAGTCCTGATCGACATCGATCCGCAAGGATCGCTTGCTGACTGGTGGAATGAACGTGAAGCCGATCTGCCGGCTTTCGCCCAGACCACCGTCGCTCGCTTGGCGTCGGATCTTGCGGTTTTGCGTCAGCAGGGTTTCAAGCTGGCCGTTATCGATACGCCGCCTGCGATCACTATGGCGATCCAGAGCGTGATCTCGGTAGCAGAGCTGATTGTCGTTCCGACCCGGCCGAGCCCGCACGATCTTCGTGCTGTTGGTGCCACAGTCGATCTGTGCGAACGCGCAGGAAAGCCGCTGATCTTCGTGGTCAATGCCGCTACTCCGAAAGCCAAGATTACCTCCGAAGCAGCAGTCGCGCTTTCACAGCACGGCACCGTTGCGCCGATTACACTCCACCATCGCACAGACTTCGCCGCTTCGATGATCGACGGGCGCACGGTTATGGAGGTCGACCCGCAAGGCCGTTCCGCAGAAGAGGTCCGACAGCTGTGGGCTTATATCTCGGATCGTCTCGAGAAGAATTTCCGTCGCACTGTGTTCAGTGCACCCGCCGCTGCCAATCCGCAGGTCGCCCAGGCACGCCCCATGGGCGGCTTTGGTCGCCGGGTAATTGGCTAAACGGATTTGGGGGCGATGAACATGACTGAACCAAAACCGATAGCCTCTGTCTCCTCCGGCTTGCTGGCACGCAAAGGGGCTGCGCGCCCTGCAATGCGTCGCCAATTGATCGGCAACAATAATGGCGTTGCGGCAACGGGCTCAATTCAGGACGACTGTGGTTGGAATGACATGGGCTATGATATGGGTTATGATGTCAATCCTGACCCCACCGCACCGATGGATTATGAGCATGACCAAGGATTTAATCCGCTGGCCAATGCCGTCCCCGAGGTGAAGCCTGAAGTCAAGCAGCAACAAGAACGCATTGCGGAACAATTGCAGGTTCAAGCTGAAGAAATGGGCGTGGTCGAACATGAGGCACCGTCTGCACCGGTGGTCCAGATTGCGGCACCCCGTCCGGTCGTTGTCAAGGCACCGGTTTCCAAACAGCGCGCCGCACCCGGCAGCAAGGAAAAGTCGGCGTTCACATTGCGGCTCGATGGTGAACGGCATCTGAAACTTCGTCTGGCCTGTGCAGTCAGCAATAAGTCTGCCCAGCAACTGGTCACGTCCGCACTCGACGCATTTATCGAAGCCATGCCGGAGATTTCGGCTTTGGCCGCCCATGTCCCGGGCAAGAAACAGGCATGATTGCCGCCCAATCCAAGTTTGAGGTGAAGCCATGAATAACAAAATTCTCGTAAAGCTGGCCTTGTCGACCGCGGTGGTCGGATTCACTGCAATGGGTGGGGCAGCGGTTGTCGCGTCAAGCGCGTCGACGCAGGTTTCATCTGATGCATCGGCAAAAAAGGCACATAGCTGGGCCATCAAGGCTGAAAAGCTGCTGGCCAAGGGCAAGGTCGACAAGGCGTTGTCTTTTGCTGAAGCTGCTGTTGGTGCCGATATGCAGAACCGCGAATATCGCGCACTGCTTGCCCGCATTTACATGGCCCAGGGCCGCTTTGTTGCTGCAGAACGCACCTATACCGATGTTATGGATTTGGGTCAGGTCGACCCGCGCACGGTTATTAGCGTTGCTTTGACGCGGATTGCACAAGGTAAGGTCGACTCGGCTATTTCGCTGGTCGATGCAAACCGCTCAATCCTTCCCGCGAGTGACTATGGCCTTGCTTTGGCGCTGGCTGGTGACAGTAAGCGTGCAGTCGACGTTTTGGTTGAGGCCATTCGCGCTGATAACTCCAGCGCGCGGACCCGCCAAAACCTGGCACTGGCCTATGCACTTGATGGTCGCTGGCGCGATTCCCGCGTGATGGCGTCGCACGATATGCCGCAGCATATTGTTGATGATCGTATCACCGAATGGGCACAATATGCGCGGCCGGGTGCCTATCAGGTTCGTGTTGCCGGTCTGTTGAACGTCCAGCCGCAGGCGGATTCTGGTCAACCCGTCCATCTCGCTTTGAATGCGATGTCGGACGCACCCAAAATGGCTGCCGCCGAAATCTTTGCCGAAGAAGCACCCGTCTCGATTGCGGCAGCTGCTCCTGCTGGTGAGCTGGCAGCAGTTGGGCCGGCGCCTGTCGCGATCGGCTTTGAAGAAAACGACGTGCGCGTTGCCGAAGCGAGCGTGCCAGCGCCGGTTTACGAAGCGCCGCTGATCAAGGCTCCGGAAGGCCCGGCAAAGGCTGTAGAGGCTGCACCCGCTCCGAAACCGGTAAAGTTGGCCCTGTCGGATACACCGACCCCTGCAGCCAAAGTCTCGGGTAAGTATCTGGTCCAGCTCGGCGCTTTCTCCTCCGCCGCAAACGCTCAAAAGGCGTGGAGCCAATATAGCCGCAAACACAAGGTTCTGGGTGGATTTACCTCGGCAAGCTCAACGGTAACTGTAAAGGGCAAGTCGCTGACCCGTCTCGCGGCTGCCGGTTTTGGCAACTATCAGGCGGCGAACGCAGCTTGCCGCACAATCAAGGCTTCAGGTGGCGATTGCGTTGTCAAATCGGTCGGCGGGTCGTCACCCGTACGTATGGCAGCAAAGCCAGCGCGCAAGCCGGTGAAAATCGCCGCGCGTTAATCGCTACAAAAATCAATAGGGTTGCTGAAGGGCGGCGGATCAGATGATCTTGCCGCCCTTCATGATTTTGCGCACCCGCCCCTGAACGGGCAGTTTGTCGAACGGCGTATTGCCGGCAAGCGCCGCCATCTTGTCGCTATCGACCTGCCAGGGTGCATCGGGATCGATGAAGATCAGATCGGCCTCGCGACCGATTTCAATCGCGCCCGCATTGACCTTCAGGATTTTCGCCGGGTTGGTGGCGAGTAACTCGAACAGGCGGCCCATAGAGATATGCCCGTCGCGCACCAGATTGAGCGTCAAGGCCAGCAGCGTTTCCGCACCCGCCATACCTGGGGCTGCATCGGCAAAAGGCAGGCGCTTGTCTTCAGGGCCGCGCGGGTCGTGGCCGGAGGCGATAACGTCGATTGTCCCGTCGGCGACTGCCGCGATGCAGGCCAGACGGTCCTCTTCGGAGCGCAAAGGCGGCGATAGACGCGCAAAGGTACGGAAGCCGGTAAGCGCGGTGTCAGACAGGAACAGGTGCGCCGGTGTGATGCCGCAACTGATGCCGAGGCCCTTGTCCTTGGCCGCACGGATCAGGTCGAGCCCCGCCGATGTCGTAACCTGGCGGAAATGCAGATGTGCTCCGCTTTCGGCGGCCAGCGCGATGTCTCGCTGGATGGCGAGAGTCTCGACGGTCGGTGAAGCGCTGGTCAGGCCCAGCAAGGTCGCGTTGAGGCCCGTTGTCGCGACGGCATTGCCCGCCAGTCCAGCATCCTCGCTATGCACGAACAGCGGCATGTCGAGCATCGCGCAATAGCGCAAAAGGCGCAGCATGACGCCCGAATCAGCGATCCAGCGCCGCCCCGTTGCAACGCCCAAGGCGCCAGCATCCTTCATCAGGGCGATTTCGGCCATACGCTGGCCATCCAGATCTTTTGTTGCAGCAGCGAGCGGGTGGACCCAGAAGTCGGGCTTGCCCTTGCGACCCGCAAAACGGATCGTGGCCGGGTCATCATGGACCGGCGATTGGTCGGGCATCAAAGCGGCGCGGGTGATCCCGCCAAAGCGGAAAGCGGGTTTATCCGTCGCGAACACGCCTAGATCGATGATGCCGGGCGCGACAATCAACCCCTCGGCATCGACGCGTTCGCCAAGTGGATCCGCCTTGCCAACCTGCTCAATGCGCTCTCCCGAGACATGCAGATGCGCGGTTTCGGGAGCCGCTTTGCCGGGGAGGATAACCTGGCCGCCGAGAATATTGGTGCCGCTCATGACCAACCCTCCACGCAGCGCGCCCTTCGCGTCAATATGTCTAGGCATGCCATGCGCACAGCGACGCCCATTTCGACCTGTTCGGTAATGGCGGAGCGCTCAAGGTCGTCGGCGATGTGGCTGGCGATTTCTACGCCGCGGTTCATCGGGCCGGGATGCATGACCAGCGCATCGGGCTTGGCCAGCGCCAGCCGTCGCGAGTCGAGCCCGTACAGGTGGAAGAATTCGCGCGGGGAGGGGATGAAGTCGCCCTGCATCCGTTCATTTTGCAGGCGCAGCATCATCACCACATCACTGCCGGGCAGGGCGGCATCGAAATTGTTGAACGCCTCAACGCCAAAGCTGGCTATGCCTTCGGGCATCAGGGCAGGGGGGGCGACAACGCGTACTTGCGCGCCGAGTGTCGTCAGGCTGATCATGTTCGAACGGGCGACTCGGCTGTGCAAAATGTCGCCGCATATGGTGACGACCAATCCGTCAATTCGTCCCTTACGGCGGCGGATCGTTAGCGCGTCGAGTAAGGCCTGCGTCGGATGCTCATGCGTGCCATCGCCAGCATTGAGCACCGGACAATCGACCTTTTGCGAAATCAGGTCCACCGCGCCCGAACTGCCATGGCGGATGACAATCGCGTCGGCGCGCATCGCGTTCAGCGTCATCGCGGTATCGATCAGCGTTTCGCCCTTTTTGGTGCTCGACTGCGCGACATGCATGTTGACGACATCCGCGCCGAGCCGCTTTCCCGCAATCTCGAACGACAGCAACGTGCGCGTGCTGTTCTCGAAAAAGGCGTTGATGATGGTAAGGCCGCGCAGCCGGTCGTCGCGTTTAGCGGCGCCCGAACGGTTGAGCGCGACCCATTGTTCGGCCTCGGCAAGGATGAATTCAATTTCCCAGGGTTGCAGTCCGGCGATGCCCAGCAAATGCCGGTGCGGGAAAGCGGCGGAACCTGCTGGAAAGCGGCCCGGTGAAGCTGTTGGTGGCGATGTCATTAAAGCCAGTGCCTTAGGCGGGTTGGCGTCGACTATCAAGCCATCAGTTCAAGCAACCAACGCATCAATCGCACCCTGCAAAATATGCGCTGCCGCCGCGCTGTCGATGCGCTCGGCGCGTTTGGCGCGGCTCAGGTCGGCTTCAATCATGAAGCGTTCGGCGGCGGCGGTGGACCAGCGTTCGTCCCACAGCAGGATCGGCAGACCAAGGTCGAGTAAGTTGCGGGCGAAGGACCGGCTCGACTGGCTTCGAGGCGACTCGCTGCCGTCCATATTGATTGGCAGACCGATGACGATGCCTGCGGTTGGACGGGTGGCAATCGCTGCTTGCAACAACGCCTTGTCCTTGGCGAACTTGCCGCGCGTGATCAGGTCAGCGGGGGAGGCAAAGCTCCAGCCCGCGTCGCAAAAGGCGGTGCCGATGGTTTTGCTACCGACATCCAGCCCGATCAGCACGCCGCCTTCGGGCAGGGCGACGCGGAAATCTGGGGCGGAGGTTGTGATCACCGCGCGAGAAATTTCTGCACCCTCCACAAGGCGTCTGCGCGGACGTTCGCCCAGAACAGCGGATAGTCATAGACGTGGTAATTGTTGCCCGGCAGCACATAGGGGCCCATTTCGGGCGGGTCGCCGATCAGCAGGAAGCCTCGTTGGTCGCAACGGGCGGGGATCGCGGCTTTCACCAGTCCGCCGGTCTTCATATCGTCCGATGGTTTCAAGGTGCCGAGATTCGCCTCAACGCCAGCCTCTGCCGCAGCACCGCCGGTCAGCGGGTTGGTGCACAACATAGTGGTGTTGGCGCGCGACTGGCCGTTAAAGCCGGTGGTCGAATCATAGACTTTCAGGATGCGCTCATATTCGGCGGGCTCGGCAAAGCTCTGCCATGCCAATATACAGCCTGTCTGGTCGGGCGAAGTGCAGGCGGGAAGGCCCATTTCGGGCAGGTCGGTGTCGACCGAAACCGGCCAACCGACCGCATAGGCAGCAACGATGCGCTTGGCGATTGGCTTGCCCGCGACACGGTCTTTCAACAGATGCGTCAGGTGCAGCGCGCCCTGGCTGTGCCCGGCAAGGATGATCGGGCGGTCTTTCTGCACCTTGGCAACAAAATCGTCGAAGGCGAGGAGAACGTCCTGATAGGCCGCATCCAATGCCTGTTGCCCTTCGGGCTTGTCGGTCAGGAAGGCGCCGATCGCCGCCTGACGATAGCGCGGTGCCCAGATTTCGCCCGATGCAGCGAAGGGGGAGGCGAGACCCTGCAGGAACAGCTTTGCCCGATCCTGCGACAGCTTGTCGTCGAGCGGCGCGTTCCAGTGGGTCTTGTCCATATAAGAGGTCGGGTGGATGAAGAATATCGCGGCGGAACCAGGAACCTCGATTTTCTCTGCACCAACCGGCTGCCAGCTGGTCACATTGCCCGCACCACTCCGCCCACGCGCAAACCACATCGCGGGGTCGTCATACTTGTTGGTCGCAAAGGCCTTTTGCTCTTCAAATTTGGTTGTCGGCACAAAGGCTAACTCGGTCAGCTCTTTCTCATAGATGCGAACAACAAAGCCACCTGCGATCACCAGCGTGATGATGGCGGCGATAAGGTAAAGGAATTTGCGGGCCACGTATTTTGTTTCCAAATTCTGATCGGTTGCGCCGCCCCAGCGGAGGCTGGGGCCCATCACGTCTGGCAGTCTAAACCGATAGGCGAGATAGGCTCCAGCCTTCGCTGGAGCAACGATTTGAGGTTTCAAATAACTTCATTTGGAAAAATAGCAGCGAGTTTTTGAACATAGGCTGAAAAGCGCAGCTTTGGCGGTTGATGCTGCGACTGCACAATGCTAGCGGCACGCTCATGTCAGTCGATAAAGATACCGTGAACAAGATCGCGCGGCTCTCCCGCATCGCGATCAGTGACGAAGAGGCCGAAAAGATGGTCGGGGAGCTGAACGGCATCCTCGCCTGGGTCGAGCAATTGGGCGAGGTGGACGTGACCGGCGTCGAACCGATGACCGCCGTGATCCCCAACCATTTGCGTCTGCGCGACGATGTCGTCACCGATGGCGATGTGCGCGAAAAGGTGCTCGCCAATGCGCCCGCCCGCGAAGGCAGCTTCTTTGGCGTGCCGAAGGTGATCGAATAATGACCGACCTGACCAAATTGGGCGTAGCCGCCATCCGCTCTGGCGTTGCCAATGGCGAATTCACCGCTGTTGAAGTGGCCGAAGCCTTCAACGCTAATGTCGCGGCGGCAAAAGTCCTCAATGCCTTCATCGTCGAAACGCCCGAAAAGGCCATCGAAGCGGCAAAGGCCGTCGACGCTGACCGTGCTGCTGGCAAGCCGCTGGGCAAGATGGCCGGCGTTCCCATCGGCATGAAGGATTTGTTCGCCACCGAAGGCGTGCAGACCACCGCCGCAAGCCACATCCTCGAAGGCTTTGTGCCTACCTATGAATCGACCGTTTCGGCGAATTTGTGGAAGGCCGGGGCAGGGATGCTGGGCAAGCTGAACCTTGACCAGTTCGCCATGGGTTCGTCGAACGAGACCAGCTATTTCGGCAATGTCATTTCGCCCTGGCGGCGCAATGATGGCGGAAATGCTGCTCTGGCCCCCGGGGGCTCCTCGGGCGGCTCGTCGACTGCGATTGCAGCGCGGTTGTGCCCGGCGGCGACCGGCACCGACACTGGTGGCTCGATCCGCCAGCCTGCGGCGTTCGTGGGCATCAGCGGCATCAAGCCGACCTATGGTCGTTGCAGCCGCTGGGGCATTGTCGCCTTTGCCAGTTCGCTCGATCAGGCAGGCCCGATGGCGCGCGATGTCCGCGATTGTGCGATCATGCTGGAGGCGATGGCAGGCTTTGATCCCAAGGATGCGACCTCGCTTGAGCTGCCCGTGCCCGAATGGGAGGCTGGCCTGTCCGGCGACCTTCGTGGCAAAAAGGTCGGTATTCCCAAGGAATATCGCCTCGACGGCATCGACGAAGATATTGCGAAGATGTGGGACAATGGCATCGCCTGGCTGAAGGATGCAGGGGCGGAAATCGTCGAGATCAGCCTGCCGCACACCAAATATGCGCTACCGGCTTATTACATCATCGCCCCCGCCGAAGCATCGTCAAACCTCGCGCGCTATGATGGCGTGCGCTATGGCTTGCGCGACCTGCCCGATGGGGCAGGGCTGCAGGATATGTACGCCGCCACCCGCGCCGCCGGTTTCGGCGCAGAGGTCCGCCGTCGCATCATGATCGGCACCTATGTTCTCTCCGCCGGTTTTTACGACGCCTATTACACACAGGCACAAAAGGTCCGCGCGCTGATCGCTCGCGATTTTGACAATGCGTGGAAGCAATGCGACCTGATCCTCGCCCCGACCGCGCCAAGTGCGGCCTTTGGTCTGGGTGAAAAGACCAGCGATCCGCTGTCGATGTATCTCAACGATGTGTTTGCGGTGCCTGCCTCACTCGCAGGCTTACCCGCCATGTCGGTGCCCGGTGGCATCGACAAGGAGGGCCTGCCGCTGGGTCTGCAGATCGTCGGCAAAGCGCTCGACGAGCAGGGCGTGTTGAACGCAGGGCTGGCGATTGAAGAACGTGCCGGATTCACGGCGGAAGCGGAGAAGTGGTGGTGAGCGATTTGAAAATCTTTGCGCTCATGATGCTAGTGAGTGCAGCGATTGGCCTTGTTTCTTGGTTTGGGCGGCGTCGGAAAATCAGCGAAGCTCGTTTCGACACCATGCCGGAAAGTGAAAAGTAAATGTCAGAATATCGCATCCAGGGCATGACAGGTGAGTGGGAGGTCGTGATCGGCCTTGAGGTCCACGCGCAGGTCACGTCGAACGCCAAGCTCTTCTCGGGCGCGTCTGCGGCCTATGGTGGGGAGCCGAACAGTCATGTGTCGCTGGTCGATGCCGCGATGCCCGGCATGTTGCCCGTGCCGAACCGCGAATGCATCCGTCAGGCGGTGCGCACCGGCATGGCGATCAATGCGCAGATCAACAAATGGTCGCGTTTTGACCGGAAGAATTATTTCTACGCCGATTTGCCGCAGGGCTATCAGATTTCGCAACTGTACCACCCGATTGTGGGTGAGGGCGAGATTGAGGTTATTCTCGACGAGAAAGACGCCAATTCCCCGCGCAAGACCATCGGCATCGAACGCATCCATGTCGAACAGGATGCGGGCAAGCTGATGCATGACCAGCACCCGACTATGTCTTATGTCGATTTGAACCGCTCGGGCGTTGCGCTGATGGAAATCGTCTCGCGCCCCGATATGCGCTCGCCTGCAGAGGCAGGGGCGTATGTGAAAAAGCTGCGCTCCATCCTGCGCTATGTCGGTTCTTGCGATGGCAATATGGAGGAAGGTTCGCTGCGTGCCGACGTCAACGTCTCGGTGCGCAAGCCCGGCGAAGAATTTGGCACGCGCACCGAGACTAAGAATGTCAACTCGATCCGCTTCGTGATGCAGGCAATCGAGGTTGAAGCGCGGCGTCAGGTCGATCTGATCGAGGATGGCGGCACCGTTGTTCAGGAAACCCGCCTGTTCGATCCCAACAAGCTGGAAACCCGCTCGATGCGCTCCAAAGAGGACGCGCATGATTACCGCTATTTCCCCGATCCGGACCTGCTGCCGCTCGAACTCGACGATGCGTTTCTGGAGGACTGCCGGGCGTCGCTGCCCGAACTGCCCGACGCCAAACGCGCGCGTTATGAAAACGAGCTGGGTCTGACGGCCTATAATGCGGCTGTGTTGACCGCAGAGGCCGAAACAGCCTTCTGGTTCGAAGATCTGCTCAGCCACGGCGTCGATGCGAAACAGGGCTCCAACTGGCTGATGTCCGAACTGTTTGGCGCGCTGAACAAGCTCGGTAAGTCGCTCGACGAAAGCCCGGTCAGCCCCGCACAGGCGGCTGAACTGCTCAAACTGGTCGCTGACGGCACCATTTCGGGCAGCATCGCCAAGCAGGTTTTCGAGATCATGCTCGAAACCGGGCAGGGTGCTGCAGCCATTGTCGAGGAAAAGGGTCTGAAGCAGACCA
>Ga0073899_10004888_pt1 | contig 11713 bp, 9 predicted proteins | sample KloWWTmetaKNB5Ph_FD_88975 | JGI IMG/M metagenome (GOLD analysis project Ga0073899, IMG submission 88975) | Active sludge microbial communities from Klosterneuburg, Austria, studying microevolution and ecology of nitrifiers - Klosterneuburg... | ecosystem: Engineered > WWTP > Aerobic digester >...
ACGGGCACAAGTCGGTGATGGCAGGGCAGAGCTCGCCGCTGATCTTGCGCGGGAGCTTCACGCCGCCGGGCAAGGACCGGGCGACGGAATTCTCGGTCAATCTACACACCGAGGATACGCGGGTGTTTCGCCTGGCCGAGGTGCTGGTGTTCGAGCTGGTGGATTATGAGTACGACCGCTGGATGCGGCTACGCTACTTCGGGCGGGTCGCGGCGCCGCGCTGAGCGGGCGACTGGCTCGGGCCAGTCCTCCGTAGAGGCAGATTGCTAGGCGTCTCGGCGTGGTGCGTCCTGACGAAGCGGACCGGCGAGACCCCATAGGGGGCGAGGCGGCCACTCCACTGCTGCTGCACGTAGGTCGGCACGGGCCTGGGGATCCCGATGTACGTGCAGATTGCGCAGGCTGTGCTGCACCCGTGAGCCCCGCGAGGCGCCGCGCCAGCGCCATGGCGACGGCGGTGCGCGGCTCTGGTTGGTAACTCCGGGGACCCAGCCGCGACCACGAAGGAGTATGGTGGCGCATGCGCTGCGGGCGACGTGTGATCCTCATGGGATTTCTGGTGGCGACCCTGTCCGCTTGCGCGGGGGTCGGACGCGGCCGCAAGGTGCTGGTGCTCGGGGCCGGCGTGGCTGGGCTGGCGGCGGCCCGGGAGCTCGCGGCCGAGGGCTTCGCAGTCACGCTGATCGAGGCCCGTGACCGCGTCGGCGGCCGCGTCGTCACCGACAAGCGCTGGGCCGGCGTGCCGGTGGACCTCGGCGCGTCGTGGATCCACGGCGTCACGGGCAATCCCATCGCCGAGATCGCGGCGGACCACGGCATCAAGCTCGCGCCGATCACCAACTATGACAACAAGCGGGTGTACGGCCCGGACGGGGTGGTCGTCGACGCCGACACCCTCGGATCCGAGGTCGAGGCCCTCGCTGCGGCGGTGGCCGGCGAGCAGGACCGACGCCGTGACGCCGGGGAGGCCGACATCTCGCTCGCCGACTTTGTCGCGACCCGCACCGGAGGCCTCGATGAACCGGCGCGTCGGCGCCTCGACTACATCGTCAACAGCGAGTACGAGCACGAATATGCCGCGGACGCGGAGGCGCTGTCGCTGCTGTGGTTCGACGACGGTGAGGAGAAGGACGGCGGGGACGCGCTGATCCCGGGCGGCTACGGTCAGATCGTCGACGTACTCGCGGCGGACCTCCACGTTGAGCTCTCGCAGGTCGTCACCGCGGTCGAGTACGGCGCGGACGGAGTGGTCATTCGGACCGCCTCTGGGCGCACGTTCGCCGGCGAATTCGCGGTGATCACCCTCCCGCTGGGCGTGCTCAAGCGCGGCAGCGTGCGCTTCACTCCCGCCCTGCCGACCGCCAAGACCGCCGCGATCGCTCGCCTCGGAATGGGCCTGCTCGACAAGTGCTATCTGCGCTTTGAGGCCCGTTTCTGGGGCGAGGGGTCCGAGCTTTTGGGGCACATCGACGCGGCGACCAAGGGCCGCTGGGCCGAGTTCGTCGACCTCACGTCGGTGCTGGGCGCTCCGGTGTTGCTCGCCTTCAACGCGGGGGCGCACGCGGAGACGGTCGCCGCGCGCAGCGACGCCGAGGTTGTCGCCGACGTGATGGCGGTGCTGCGGTCGATCTTCGGGGCTGAGGTCCCCGAGCCGCAAGACGTGATCCTGACCCGCTGGGGTGAGGATCCGTTCGCGGGTGGCAGCTACTCGAGTCTGGCCCCCGGTGCCACGCCGGACGACCTCGAGGTGCTGGCTGCCGCGGTCGCGGGTCGCCTGTTCTTCGCCGGTGAGGCGACCAGCGGCGAGTACCAGGGCACTGTGCACGGCGCCTATCTGTCGGGCGCACGCGCGGCGAAGGAGATGATCGACGAGTTGTAGGGCGGTGCCCGCAATGTCAGCGAGTCTCCCGCGAACCTCGCCCGGGTCACTTGCTGAGGGGCCCGAGGCGCTCGAGCCAGTCGAGCGGGCGACGATCACGAGTCACGCGCGGGTCTCAGGGCACGACCTTGCAGACCCACTGATCGAGGTTCACTGCCGCGTTGTAGCGCGCCCCCGCGGCCGCGACCGCGAGGCCGTCCGCGTACACCGCCACATCATTGAATGTGCTGGATTCCGCGCCGCCGCTGATGGCCGTCAGCAGCGTGTCCGTGCCGTCCGCGGCGACACGCGCGAGCAGCCCCGCGTACACGGTGTTCGGCGAGTACCCGCCGCCCGCCGCGAAGAACTGCGCCCCGTCGGCCGCGATCGCCCACGCGTGCGCTGTCTGCCACGAATCCGCGACGTGCCGCTGCCACGCGATCGTCCCGTCTTTGGCAAATCCGACGAGGTACCAGGTCGAGTTGTCTGAACCCATCTCGTACGTGCTGGCCGCCAGCACCAGCGTCCCGTCGTCCAGCGCTCCCACGGCGCGTCCGATCGTGCCGTCGCCCTCGGGCGCGGACCAAGTCCAGGTCGACACCAGCGTCCCGTCCGCGGTCCAGCGCTGGACCGTCGCCGCGAGGGACATCCCGCCTGCGCCCTGATTGCCCGCCACGATCAGATCGTCGCCGTCGAGCGCCGTCGCGCTCGCCGTCGCCGACATCCCGTTGTCGTACGCCTTCTGCCAGACCTCGGCCCCGGTGGTCGCGTCGAGCCGGCGCACCACCGCCTGGAGCAGCTGTGGTGCGCCGATCTGGACGCCCACCACGTATACAACGTCCCCAATGACCTCGAGGTCGTTGAGGCCACCCGGCCCGGGCGGCCCCTCTTCTTCGAATGTCCACACCACCCCGCCCGCGTCGTCGTAGCGACGCGCCCAGGCGACCACCGTACCGTCGTTATCCATATACCCGACGACCACCGCTCCGTCGGCGACGGTCGCCACCCCGTATGCGCTGTCATCCTTACCCATGGGCCCCGCGACGATCCGCTCCCACACCAGCGCGCCATCGGGGGCGAGCCTGCGCACCGCGATGTCCTCGAGCTTCATCGCGTCCTCGTCCGACCCCACCACGTACACGCCGCCGTCCGCCGTCGTGGCGACCCCGTACGCCCGGTCGTCGGCGTGCGCCTGCCCGTCGAACGACACGCACCACTCGGTCACCGGCCCCGGCATGCATTCAAAGCACCCGTCCTCCGACGCGAGGTTTCCGTCGTCGCACAGCTCGTCGCCCTGGACCAGCCCGTCGCCGCAGAGCGGCTTGAAGCTGGTCGTCTCGCCGCCGCTCGAGCTCTCCGCCAACGCGCTGGTGGATCCCTCCGTGCTCGCCACGCCCGTCTCACTCGACGTCGGCACGTCCGAGGTCGCGTCGCCGGTCGTCCCGCCGGTCGTCGCGTCGCCGGTGGTGGTCGTCGGCTTGGCGATCTCGTCCGGGGTACACCCGAGGAACCACACGAATACGATGACACCACGACGTTGCCGCATGGGACCAGCGTGCTCCGACCATCCGCCGATACAAGCAAAATGCAGCGGCTTGATCGGTTCTTTACAGGCGCGCCCCCGGGACCCGGAGCCGCGGGTCCCTCGTCGCCGCAGGTCCCTCGTCGCCGCGCGGGATCAGCCGCAGCCGAGCTTGCCCAGGTCGACGAGGTCGCCTCCTCGAGCGAGCCGACCTGTATCGCCGCGTTGATGGAGCCGGTGGAGCACTTAGCACACGCAGAGCACGGGCACCTGGGCGCCCGGGGTCTCTTCGGTCACGGTGTCGCCGCCTTGAACGACGACGAAGGTATCCGCGAGGGTTCCCGAGGTCGATGTGCTGGCCGGCGAACACGAAGTCGGTCGCGAGCGTACTGCCGGGGCCAATGGCATGGAATATGGCCTCGCTCCGACCGACCTCGGGTGCCGCCGTGCACTTCGGCGGTTTCAGGTTTGTGGATTGTCGGTCGGTGCGAGGTGAGAGGAACATACTCGCGGCCCGTGATCACCGGGAGATCATGCACAGCGCCATGCGCGCGCGTTTACGCTGACATCCCGGCGCGGGTATACTCGCTGCAATGTCCGGGGCAAGCACATCGTCGCCCGCAGCGAGCGTCGAACCGCCCCATCGCTACGCGGCCTTCATCTCGTACCGCCATGTCGAGCCGGACCGACGTTGGGCGCGGTGGTTGCACCGGGCGCTCGAGGCCTACCAAGTCCCACGCGCCCTCGGCCGGGCCCGCGAGCTGCCTCGGCGCATCGGTCGCGTCTTTCGCGACGAGGAGGAGCTCTCGGCTTCGGCGGACCTCAGCGCCGAGATCCGGTCCGCGCTCGAGCAATCGCGCTATCTCGTCGTCGTGTGCTCGCCGCGTACGCCGGCGAGCGTATGGGTCAACCGGGAGGTCGAGCTGTTCCGCGAGCTCGGCCGACACGATCGCATCCTCGCATTGCTGGTCGAGGGCGAGCCCCGGGACTCGTTCCCCCGCGCGTTATGTCAGATCCGTCGCGCGATCGTGGATCCAGCGGCGGGTGCGGTGGGGGAGCGCGTCGAGGATGTCGAGCCGCTGGCCGCCGATGTGCGCCCAGGCGCGGGCCGTCCTTCCCAGATCCGTCGTACTGCGCTCCTGCGCCTGATGGCCGCGATCCTCGGGGTTCCGTACGACGACCTGCGGAGGCGCGAGGGGGAACGCCGTGCCCGTCGCCTCACGGCGTTGACGGCGGTTGTCCTCGGGATCGCGCTCGCCATGTCCGCTCTGGCGATATACGCCCGCGTGCAGCAGAACCGGGCCGAGCTGAGCGCGCACGAGGCGGCCGTCCAGCGGGACCTGGCCAGGGACAATGCCGCCGAGGCGACGCGCCAGGGTGACCTCGCCAAGGCCAATGAACGGGAGGCGATCGACCGCCTGTCCCGCCTCTACGAAGCGCAGGGGCGGCAGCTCCTGTTGGACCATTATCCACTGCGGGCGCTGCCTCTACTCGCCGAGGCCTATCGAACGGCCGGCATTGCGATGCCAGCGATCTCGGCGCCTTCGGCAGCGCCCGCGGCCGCCCCGCGGCTCGGCCTAGCGATCAACCTCGGCGCCACGCTCGACACGGCGGCGGCGATCGAAGCCGCCGCTGTTCACCACACCGGCGACGTCATGGCGACGCGGTTGAGCCCGGACGGACATCGGATGATCACGGTGACCGAGAACAACTTGCATTCGGCGTTCGACCTCGCCACCGGCCGCCTACTCGCCGCGGCCCAGGCGGCGCCCGGCCGTGACGACTTGCCGTCGGCGCTCTCGGCGGATGCTTCGCGCTGGATTCGCCTGACCCGCGGTGCGGCGAATCAAGCAGTGTTGACATATCACGTGCTCGCGTCTGAGCCGCGCGCCGTGGAGCTGAAGGTGCCGGCCCCGGACGAGGACTTCGATCCTGTGCAATGGGCGGTCATCAGTTCGGACGGCCGGAGTGTCGCAGCTCGTACGTGGCAGCGTGTGGTCGTCTGGCGGGTTGGCGAGGACGGCCGCATCGTGGCGACCGGTATCCCGGTGCCGCTGGCGACGGTCGTCCATCGCTTGATCTTCGCCCCGAATTCGGACCGGTTGATGGTCTTGCGCGGCGAACGCCCGGAGCCCGTCGTTCTCGAGCTGTGGGACACCTCCACCGCCGCCTCCGTGGCTTTGCTCGGTTCGCTCTCGCTTGCCGGAGCGGGCGCGCTCAGTGTCGGCGTGGATCTGCTGCCGGACGGTCGCCGATGGTTGGTGAGCAACGTGATCGGCGACGGCAAGCAACTCGCCCTGTCGCTGCGTTCTCTCGCGGATGCCTCGGAGATCGCCTCGCTGACGTTGCCCGGTGCGCTCGCAGGTCCACGTGTCCCCACGCCCGTGTTTGACGCCCGCGGGGACAATTTCGCGGTGTTTCTCAGCACGGGGGCCCACGTCGTCCGGGCCGATCCGGGGACCGGCTCGCTCACAGCGATGGCGCCGTTCGTGCCGCGAGATCCGCTTGCACACGACGTGGGCCTCTCGGCCGACGCCTCACGCCTGCTCGTGGGCGGGCACGTGGTGGCACTGCCCGAGGGTCGGGAGATCCTGGTCCAGGACTACAGCGCCCCGTTCGACAGTCGCGCTGCGGCGCTGGCACCGGACGGGTCGGCCGCGGCTTTTGTGTCCGGGCGCCGCCGGATCAAGGTGGTCGAGGCGGCCGAACCGGGGCGGGTCCGCCACCTCGATGCTCACGCGGCCGACATTCGATCCATCGTGTTTTCGCGGGACTCCAGCTTGCTCCTGTCGTCCGGGCGGGACGGTATGGCCGTCGCCTGGGACTGGCGCGCGGCGGCCATGGATGCGGAGTTCAACGTCGAATCGCGCCTGATGGCGAGCTTTCCGCAGGACGGTCTCATTACGACGGCGCCCCCACTGTTCATCCTTGCCGCGGGCAGCCGCCGGCTCGTCCACGTCGGCTCGCGGTTCGTCGGCGGGAGCCAAGCGCCACAGCGTGAGCTCACCGTCTGGTCCACGCTCGAGGGGCGGTCCGTCGCTCATGCCGTCCACCCCGGCCACTACGTTTGCGGGGCGGCGTCTGCGGACGGCAGGTTGCTCGCGACTGGCGCCAACGACGGGAAGCTCCGGATATGGAACCTTGCCGATGCGACGATCGTCGGCGAATTCGACCTGGCCGCCAGCCTCGAGGATGTCGGTCGTGTGGAGTTCCCGTGCCCCTGGGCGTTCCGCGGCACCACCGACCAGGTGCTGCTCACGGCCACCGGGGTTGTCGTCCTGGTCAATGCGCGGACGGGGGACGTGCTGGCATCGCGCTCCGAACTGCTCCCGGAGGGCCGCGTGATCAGCACTGGCGACGGGTCCAGGGCAGCGCACCTGACCACAGGGGCGATCGAGTTCCTCGGCATCACGGCGGATGGTCGGTTCGATCCTGGCGTGTCGAAGGTCGTCCGTGATCCCGACTTTTCGTCCATCATGCCGGCGGAATTCTCGCCCGACGGGCGTTCGCTCGCGGTTGCCACGGGAGCGGCGCTCCGGCTGTTCGACGCAGCAGGCGGCGCTCCCCGGCTGGCTTCGGGCGCCGATTTTGCAACTGTGAAGGCCATGTCCTTCGCGAGTGACTCCACGTGGATCGCCGCCGCCGGCAACGACGGCGTGGTCCACATCATCGCCGCCGCCGATGGCCGGGTCGTGGCGACGCTCGACCGACCGACGGAGCACCGCTCCAACAAGACTGCGATCGAGGAGATGCCCGGGTTCGATATCACAGGAGAAGAGGGCTATGCTATCGAGGCGGTCCGTTTTGTAATGGACGACCGGCTGATCGTCACCATCGACCACGACCGCATCCTCCGCGTGTTCGAGCTGGCGTCGCGGTCGCTGATTCAGCAATCGGAGGTGATCGGCGCCACAATGGACATGCTGAAGGCGCTCGAGTGGATACCCGGCGACGCCCCCGACTCCGGCACACTCGTCGTTATGCGCTCGGAAGGCACACTGCAGACCCTCCGCCTCCGCGCCGAATCGCGTGGATCGGCGTCGCTTCAACGGTTCGTCCTCGACCATTCACCGTATCGGCTCGACGACGGGTAGGTCATGCCGCGCTTCGGTGGTTCGGGCTGCGGTGATGGGAGCCAGGGCTCGAGCGAGCTCGACGGCGCCGTCTCCGTGCTGGCAGCGGCGGGGCGCATGGGCTGCAAGGCTTGCGTCGCGCAGGCGCTTCAGCCTGAGCCGCTGCCACCAAGCAAGGCGCCGACGCGGCGCAGTTGCTGGGTGCCGCGGGAGAACGGCGACTGTTGCACGAGGTCGACCCCGTGCTCGTGCCGGAGGGTGCTCTGCTGCATGCGCGTGCCGAACCACGAGAACTCGTAGGTCGCGCGGGTGGCGGTCTCGTCGACCTGGCCGTGGCCGGTGATGCTGCGTGAATGCCAGAGTCCGGTCGGCCAGTAGCGCTGGCGGCCGCGCAGGGTGAGGTCGCGGCCGTTGGGGTCGAGGGTGATGGTCTCCACGCTGTGCAGGAAGGAGACGCCGAACTTGCTGAGGCGGGTGGTGTGGAGGACCTCACCCTGGGGCTTGCATTCGACGGTGGTGATGAACTGGAAGGGGCCTGCCCAGCGGGCCCAATTGACCACGGACACGATCCGCTGGCGATCGATCCACGCGAGCGGGGCGGCGCGGAAGGCCGCCGGGTCGGTGATGGCGAAGTCGAAGTCGCAGCGCCAGCGGCCCTCGCAGGCCCGATAATATGCGTGGTTTGGCAGGCCGCTGGGCACGTGGGCTCGGTTCAAAGCGGGTAGTTCGCCGCGCACGCGCACTGACAGGCGAGCGCGGCGAGCGGGTTGGTCATCGGGTCCGGGTTGGTGTTGCAGAAGGCGAGGGTCAGCTCCTTCGTAAAATAGTAGCTGCAGCTCTCGTCGATCCTGGCGATGGTCGGCGGGTCGGCGCCGTTCATCGCGTAGTAGGCGTCGAATCCGCACTTTGCGGCGTACAGTCCGCAATCGGTGTCGGCCGGGATATACTCGAGGCAGCTGCCGCCGGCCGGCGTGAATGTGCAGGTGTCGGCGGCCTGGGTGACGCTGAAGCGAGGGACCCACAGGCACGGCTTCATATACACGCTGTCCGGCGGGACCATCATGCACTCGTCCTCGTCGGTCGCCTCGGCGCAGGTCGATGGGGCGTCGCCGCCGGTGCTCGGTGTCGCGGTCGTCGAGGGGACGGCCGTGGTTTCGGAGGTCGTGCTAGCGCTGGACGAGCCGCCGCCGTCGTCGCCCTTCTCGCCGCAGGCGGGCAGCAGCAGGGGCAGCGCGAGCAGGAGCTGTTTCATGGTGGGCCGACGCTAACAAATTTGCCGCGCGGGCGACAGCGCGGGCCTCAGGGCTTGGCCCAGATCTCTGTCTCGCTGTAGCCGAGCTCGGCCAGCTCCGCGGCGCGCAGCTGGGCCTCGTTGGCGCAGAAGAACTCGTCGAGCTGCGGCGGCGCGACGGTGGTGCCGGCGAGCATCGCGTGGACCTGGCCGCGGTGGTGGATCTGGTGCTGGAACAGGTGGGCCAGCAGGCGCGTCGCCGGCTCGCGCTGCACGCCCGTGCGGCGGACGACGGCGACCTCGCGATCCAGCAAGTCGTCGCGGAGCTCGCGGCACAGCGCGACCAGGCGGCGGTCGACGGCCCGCTGCGCGGTGGCCAGCTCGGCGCAGTCGGTGAAGGGCTCCTCGGGGTCGAAGTAGGCGCGCGCGGCCGGGTTCGGCGGCGCGCCCCGGAGGCCGCGCTCGAGCGCGTCGACGTAGTACCAGTCGACGGTGACGTTATGGTTCAGGGTGGCCTTGATCGAGGGGAAGAAGCTGATTCGCGGGGCGAGGAACTCGGCCTGCGAGAGGCGGGCGCAGCCGGTCAGCAGGCGGTGGTTGGACCAGGCGTTGTTGTAGGCCATCGTGGCGAGGTGATGGGCGAGGGGGGATCGCATGCCGGGACCATAGGTCGGCGGGGCGCGCGGGCGCAAGCGATTCGCCGGTCGCCGCGAGGGCTCGCGCCGAAGTTGCATTGCAGCGTCTGCTTGATCGTGCAAGGGTGGCGCTGCGAGAATGTATGGAATTTGGGTGGGTGACGCGGATACGCCGCTGACAGCGCGGTGGGATTCGCGGTCTGTACGCCGATGTCGCCGTATTGCGTGGGCGGTGTAATCTATCTATGCTCGTCGACATGGTGGTAGATCTCGACAAGACCGTGGCTGCGATCGGCAAGGGCTCGCCGCCGGAGCCCGGCGGCGAGCTGCCGCGGCTGCTGCCGCAGATCGGCAGATACACGCTGCTCGGCACGCTGGGGCGCGGCGGCATGGGGCTGGTCCACAAGGGCTACGACGCGGAGCTCGACCGCCCGGTGGCGATCAAGATGTTCCACCGCGACCCCGGCGGGAGCGCGGACGACTCGCAGCTGCGGGAGACCCACGCCCGGGCGATGCGCGAGGCCCAGGCGCTGGCCCGGCTGTCGCACCCCAACATCGTCGCGGTGCACGAGGTCGGCAGCCACGAGGGTCGGGTCTTCATCGTGATGGACTACGTCCTCGGCGAGACGCTGCGCGAGTGGCTGACGGCGCGGCCGCCCCTCGCCCGCGTGCTCGAGGTGTTCGTGCAGATCGGCCAGGCCCTGGCGGCGGCGCACCGCGGCGGCATCATCCACCGCGACCTCAAGCCGGACAACGTGGTGGTCGGCGAGGACGGCCACGCGCAGGTGCTGGACTTCGGGCTGGCGCGCACGGCCGAGGTCATCGCGCTCGAGCACGACGCGACGGGTCGCGCGGCGACGGGGCGCCACGACAGCACCGGGAGCATCACGCTGAGCTCGCCGGGCGATCTGGTCGGGACGCCGGCCTACATGGCGCCGGAGCAGCTGCTGCGCGAGCGGGCCTGCGAGCGCAGCGACCAGTACGCGTTCTGTGTCTGCCTGCACGAGGCGCTCTACGGGGTCCGGCCCTTCGTCGCCACCACGGTCGATGGCCTGCGTCTGGCGGTGCTGGAGGGGGAGATCCGGGTCGCCTCGCGGCCGCACTACGCGGTGCCCTCGTACTTGCGCGCGGCGATCCTGCGCGGGCTGTGCTTCGAGCGGGAGGGCCGCTTCGCCAGCATGGAGGCGCTGCTGGCGGTGCTGATCGACGGCAAACGGCGGCGACGACGGCGGCGCCTGGTGGTCGGCGGGCTCGCGCTCGCGGCGTGCGTCGGGGCCTCGGCGGGGGCGCTGTGGCTTACGGAGGCGGGCGACGGCGGTGGTGAGGTGGCGCGGGTGCGCGGCGGGCCGTGACGGCGCGCGTGCAGCTCCGGGGCCGCTCAGGGCAGCGGGCCGCCCTTGGGACTGATGTCGATGAAGTTGTGGATGAAGCCGCAGCTCGAGCAGGCGAGCGAGTGGACCGGGGCGGCGTGGGTGAAGCCGCCGGCGGGCGAGGTGAAGCGGAGGGTGCTCATGCTGAGGGGGAGCGGCTGACGGGTGTCGTGGCCGGCGAAGATCGCCACGGGCAGGAGGGTGCCGCGGCACATGACGCAGGCCTTGGTGGCGCTGCGGCGCTGCTCGTGGCGCTCGTCCTGGGCGTCGCGGGCCCGGTCCTCGGCGTGCCCCAGGGCCTCGCGCAGGCGGGCGTTGTCCCGCTCGAGCTCGGCGATCTGGAGGACCATGGCGTCGCGGTCGTCGCGATAACCCATCCCCACGACGATACCAGGAAGTGTTAGGCCTCGCGCACCGTGTCCAGCTTCGTCACTCGCCAGTGCACCCGCGCGGGCTGTCGCCTGCGCTTCCCGGTGGCCGCAGACTCGCCGCTCGGCGAGCGTTGCCCGCACTGCGGCGCTGAGACGGTGGTCGATCTGCGCTACGACTCGCTCGACGCGCGCGTGCCGGAGACCGCCGCGGCCGCCCGCGCCGCGGGCCCCGCGGTGGCTGCGCTGCTCGACAATGTGCGCAGCTTGCCGAACGTCGGCTCGATGTTTCGCACCGCCGATGGGGCCGGCGTCGCGCACATGCACCTGGCTGGCTTCACGCCGACGCCGGCGCACCCGAAGCTGGCCAAGACGGCGCTCGGGGCCGAGGCGACGGTGCCGTGGACGCTGCACCGCGACGGCGCTGCGGCGGCGGCGTGGCTGCGCGACGCGGGGCACCGCCTGTGGGCGCTCGAGGGCGGGCCGATGGCCGAGGATTTCTTCCCGGTGATCATGTCCGAAAGGACAGGTCCGCCGATCGTGCTGGTGCTGGGACACGAGGTCTCGGGGGTCGACCCGAAGATCCTCGGGTGCTGCGAGCGGGTGCTGCGGCTGCCGATGCTCGGGCTCAAGGGCTCGCTCAACGTCAGCGTGGC
>Ga0073899_10004890_pt1 | contig 11712 bp, 11 predicted proteins | sample KloWWTmetaKNB5Ph_FD_88975 | JGI IMG/M metagenome (GOLD analysis project Ga0073899, IMG submission 88975) | Active sludge microbial communities from Klosterneuburg, Austria, studying microevolution and ecology of nitrifiers - Klosterneuburg... | ecosystem: Engineered > WWTP > Aerobic digester >...
CCTGCGCGCACGCGAGGGCCCGCGCGCTCTGGTCGAGCCCCACCGCGTCCACGCCGAGCGCCGCCGCGTGGATAGCGAAGCCGCCGACGTGACATCCGACGTCGAGCAGCCGCCCCCCGCAGCTCCGCGCCAACTCGGCGACCAGGCGTCGGTTGTCGCGCTGGTCGAGGTAGGCGCCGGTCTTCTGCGCCGGCGGTGCCGGCACCTCGAAGTCCAGCCCGTGCTCGCGGAACTCGAGCCGCGCGTCGTCGCCGTGGAGCTGTTCGATCGGCGTAAAGCCCTCGCGCTCGCCCGCCTGCGCCGGCGTCACGACGAACAGGCGACCTCGCGTGCGCGCGGCGAAGAACGCCGCGAGCTCGGCCTGACGGGCGGCCATCGCCGCGGTAGCGATCTGCAGCACCGTGTCGTCGCCATAGCGGTCGACCGTGAGGCCCGGCAGGCCGTCCCCTTCGCTGTTGACGACCCGCCACGCGGTCGTCGCCCCTTCGTCCCGCAGCCCCAGCGCATGCCGCCCGGCCAGCGCCGCATCGAGGCGGCGAAGCAGCCAGTCGGCGGGCGGCGCGGCGGCGCCGAAGCTCACGACCCGCAGCGTGATCTCCGAGTCCGGCGCGATCAGCCCCCACGCGAGCGTCTGCCCGCGGTGGTCGGTCAGCTCGGCCAGCTGCGCCGGATCTCCCGGTCCCCACACCTTGCCGACCTGACGCCGCCGGACCCACGGCCCCTGGTGCGGACCGACCGGGCCCGCGTCCCGACGCAGCTCGACGCGCGTGCTCACCGGCCGCATCTACCACGCCGGCCGGCGCCGCGCTTTGCTATCTTGCTCGCCGATGCTCGCCTCCTCTGCCGCGCTGCTGGTGGCCGTCCTCGCCGCCGGACCGGGCGCGCCGCGTGGCAACCGGGTGCTGCAGAAGCAGCTCGACGAGCGCGTCTTCACCGTCGCTGCCTCGGCCCGCCTCGGCATCCTGATCGGCAGCGGCGACGTCGTGATCCAGCCCCCGCTCGGCTTCGGCTTCGGCCTCAAGCTCGCCTACTACGCCCTGCAGCTCGGGCCGATGCGCTTCGGCTTCGCCTTCCACGGCGGCCACAGCCGCTACATGCGGGCCCGCCTCGTCACAGGTCCCGATAGCGGCGACGGCCTCGCGGGCCCGACCACCCGCCGCTGGTCCGTGCTCTCGCACACCGACCTCGCCCTCGGCCCGCACTTCCAGGTGCCCGCCGGTCCGCTGCTGATCGAGTTCGGCGCTGGCGGCGGGCTCGGGGTCTCGAGCTGGCGCCGGGTCGTCGACGCCGAGCCCGCGCACGACGAGAGCACCGTCGCCTACAACGGCCTCGTGCGCGCCGACCTCAGCTTCGGCGTGCCGATCCGCAACAACCAGGGCCTCGCCTTCGGCGTCGACCTGCAGAAGTACTTCTCGCAGACCCGCGTCGTCACCGACCCGAACGCGCCCATGGGCGCCGCGCCCGACAGCGTCGTCTTCGACCTCACCCTCGCCGTCACCCTCGCCTACCAGATGTGGTTCTAAGGACATGTCCATGCAGACACTCAGCCCGCACCCCTGGCGCCGCGCCCCCGAGGGTCCCGTCGTGGCGATCGTCATGGACGGCGTCGGCATCGGCAGCGGCGACCACGGCGACGCCGTCGCCCAGGCCCGCACGCCCACCCTCGACGCCCTCCGCGGCCTGCCCTCCTTCACCAGCCTGCTCGCGCACGGCACCGCCGTCGGCATGCCCTCCGACGCCGACATGGGCAACAGCGAGGTCGGCCACAACGCCCTCGGCGCCGGCCGCATCGTCGACCAGGGCGCCAAGCTCGTCAGCCAGGCGATCGCCGCCGGCGAGCTCTACCGCGGCGGCACCTGGCACGAGGCCATCGCCACCGTCCGCGCCTCCGGTGAGCCGCTGCACTTCATCGGCCTGCTCTCGGACGGCAACGTCCACAGCCACATCGACCACCTGATCGCCCTGCTGCGCCAGGCCGCGGGCGAGGGCGTGACCAAGGCCCGCGTGCACGCGCTCGTCGACGGCCGCGACGTCCCGGGCCGCTCCGCGCTCCTCTACATCGATCGCCTCGAGCAGGTGCTCGCCGAGCTCTCGCAGTCCGGCCGCGACTACCGGATCGCCAGCGGCGGCGGGCGCATGGTCGTCACCATGGACCGCTACGAGGCCGACTGGCAGATCGTCGCCCGCGGCTGGCAGATCCACGTGCGCGGCGAGGGCCGCCGCTTCGCCAGCGCCCGCGCGGCGATCGAGACCCTGTACAAGGAGACAGGTCTCGACGACCAGAACCTCCCCGGCTTCGTCATCGCCGACGAGCACGGCCCGGTCGGGCCGATCCGCGACGGCGCCGCCGTGCTGCTGTTCAACTTCCGCGGCGACCGGGCCCTCGAGCTGACCCGCGCCTTCGAGGACGAGCACTTCACCGCCTTCGATCGCGGCGCCCGCCCGCGGGTGTTCTTCGCCGGCATGACGCAGTACGACGGCGACCTCAAGCTCCCGGCCCGCTACCTGGTCGCCCCGCCGGCGATCGCCGGGACCATGGGCGAGATGCTGGCTGTCAGCGGCGTCTCGCAGCTGGCGATCAGCAAGACCCACAAGTTCGGCCACGTCACCTACTTCTGGAACGGCAACCGCTCCGAGCCCTTCGACCCCGCGCTCGAGACCTACGTCGAGATCCCGTCGGACCTGAGCCCGCTCGAGCAGCGCCCGTGGATGAAGGCCGCCGAGATCACCGACCGCCTGCTCGCCGAGATCGACCGCATCCACCCCCGCTTCGTCCGCCTCAACTTCGCCAACGGCGACATGGTCGGTCACACCGGTGACCTCCACGCCACGATCCTCGCGGTCGAGGCCGTCGACCTGTGCCTCGCCCGCATCCTCGCCGCCCTCCGCCGCCGCAAGGGCGTCGCCGTCGTCACCGCCGACCACGGCAACGCCGACCAGATGTTCGACCGCCGTCCCGACGGCGCCCTGCAGGTCCGCACCAGCCACACCCTCAACCGCGTCCCCTTCGCCATCGTCGACCCCCGCGAGCCCGGCGGCGGCCCCCGCCTCGCCCCACCGCCCGGCGCAGGCCTCAGCAACGTCGCCGCCACCTGCCTGGAGCTGCTCGGCCACGCCGCCCCCGAGGCCCTGCGCGCCAGCCTGCTGGCGTCGGCCCACTGAAGCCACCAAGCCACGGCCCCGCGCGTCCGCGCTCACATGCCTGATGTTGGCCCGCGCTCGCCCGCGGCTTCCCGCCGCCGACCAGCTTTGCTAATGTCCGCGCCATCTCGCCCGGAGACCGCCAAGATGACGCCTCGCCGCCCCCTGTCCACTGTCACACTCCTCGCCCTCTCGCTGCTCTCCACGGCCGGCATCGCCGCCCAGGGCTGCGGTGACAAGGGCGGCTACCGCGGCGGCAAGAAGTCGAAGGCGCGCCAGTGGCTCGATCAGCCCTCGGGCGGCGAGAAGTCGGGCAACAAGATCATCTTCTCGCAGCTCGACCTCGTGTTCGAGATCCCCGACACCCTCTACGTGTTCAAGAACTGCGACGAGCTCGGCCACTCGCCCGAGGGCGAGGAGAAGTGGGTGCCGATCCTCGCCTGCGCCTCCGGCGGCGCCTCGGCCGACCCGGACGGCGTCGGCGAGCCCGCGGCCGACAGCGACGCGATCGCCCTGACCTTCTACCTCGCCCCCAAGGGCCGCCCGATCGACGAGCGCGCCGTCGCCTACTACAACAACGCCTACAAGGAGTCGGGCCTCAAGGTCGAGGAGCTCGCCTTCAACGACGACTACTTCTACAAGACCGGCATCTACGCCAAGCTGCAGGTCATGGACGAGAGCGGCACCAACGCGGTCCGCGAGATCCAGCAGTTCATGTGGCCCGTCAACGACGTCGTCTTCGTCGCCCGCATGGAGTACCCCTACGGCGACAGCCGAGCGATCGTCCAGGACTGGAAGGCGATCATGCCGTACTTCAAGACCGCCGCCGACGACAAGCCGGCCCAGTGAACGAGCACCTGTGATCAGCCTGTGATCAGCCTGTGATCAGCCTGGGATCAGGCCGTGATCAGGGGCAGGGCCCCGCACGCAGCGAGGGATGCGGCGCCACTTCGGCGCCGTGGCCCGTTAAAGCCACCGTCTCGCACGCCCGCAGCGTCACGCACGAGCGCGACGCTGCGTTCGCGTGGCGCAGCGCCAGCGTGTGCTCGCCCGGCGCCCGCGTCCCCCGCAGCCGACCGTCGCCGTCGACCGCGAGCGGCGCCCCGCCGAGCTCCGCCGTCGTCACCGGCACACCTGGCCCCGGGGCCAGGTCGGGCGTCAACACCACGGTGCCCGGCAACACCACCCGGAGCAGCGCCGCATGCTCCTCGACCGTCAAGGGCCCCGCGTCAGCCGGCGTCGCCGGCTCGTACACGCTGAAGATCCGCGGCGGCTCGGCCCGCAGCGGCGCGAGCAGCTGCCGCGCCGCTGCCCGACAGCGCCGCTCCTCCGGCCGCGCCTGCAGCTCCTGCAGCAGCCCCGCGATCGCCGGGTCGCAGCCCCGCGCCCGCTCGCCCGCGGCGATCCACGCCGCGCAGTCCGGCCCCGGACCGCTCGCCTCAGCCGCCACCTCCGCGCCGCAGCCCAGCAGCGCCAGGGTCAGGCTGCACGCGGCCCGCATCGCGCCTCAGCTGACCCACTTCGGTCGGTAGCCGCGCTCGCGCAGCGTCAGCACCTCGTGCCCGTGCTCGGTGACCAGCACCGTGTGCTCGGCCTGCGCGCTCCACTTCTTGTCCTGCGTGACCGCCGTCCAGCCGTCGCTGAGCACGTCGCAGTGCTTGGTCCCGAGGTTGATCATCGGCTCGATGGTGAAGGTCATGCCCGGCTTCATGCGCAGCCCGACGCCGCGCTTGCCCACGTGCGACACCTGCGGCGGCATGTGAAACTCGCGGCCGATGCCGTGCCCGCAGAAGGCCTCGACCACCCCGTAGCCGTGGCGCTTGCCGGCGAACTCCGAGATCGCCGCGCCGATGTCCCCGATCTGCTTGCCCGGCGCGACCTCGGCGATGCCGAGCCACAGGCTCTCGCGGGTCACGTCGATCAGCTTCTGCACCTCGGGCGTGGTCTCGCCGCCGACCACGAACATGTCCGAGCAGTCGCCGAAATAGCCGTCGAGCGTCGTCGTGATGTCGAGGTTGATGATGTCGCCGGCCTTGAGCGCCCGGTTGCCCGGGATGCCGTGACAGATGACCTCGTTCACCGATGTGCAGATCGACTTCGGGAAGCCCTTGTAGTTGAGCGGCGAGGGGTACGCGCCGTGCTTGACGATGTAGTCGTGGCAGAGCCTGTCGAGCTCGCCCGTGGTCACGCCAGGGACCACGTGTGATTCGATGAATTCCAGCACCGACGCCGCCAGCCGGCAGGTCGTCCGCATCTTCTCGATCTCCGCTTTACTCTTGATCTCGACCGCCATCTCGTCCCTGGCCGCGCCGTACAAGACGCGTGTAGTGAGTGAGCGCAAACGCCCGGCCATCGCCGTTGCGAAGCCCATGGCCGGGGAGCATGGGAGTGACGCCACACCCCGGTCAAGACCCCGCCAGCGTGACGCTGCGCTGGCACGCACGCGTCAGCTGTGCGAAGGTTCGCCCCCGCATGGACGCCAGCCGCAGCCCGGAGTCGGTCTTCGACGCGCTCGCGGCGAGGCAACTCCTGATCGTCAGCGGCAAGGGCGGGGTGGGGCGCACCACCGTCGCGGCGCTCCTCGGCCTCGCCCTGGCCCGCCGCGGCCGTCGCGTGCTGGTCGCCACCGTCGGCCTCGACGACCGCCTGGCCTGGATGCTCGGCCTGCCCGGCCTGCAAGAGACCCCGACCGCCGCGGCCCCGGGCCTCTACGTCCAGCGCGTCGTCCCCCAGGTGTGCATCCGCGAGTACGGCGCGCTCATCCTCCACAACCAGCGCATCGCCGACGCCGTGTTCAACAACGGCCCGATGCGCCGGCTCCTGCGCACGATCCCCGGCCTCGACGACTTCGCGATCCTCGGCAAGGTCTGGCACGAGGCGATCCGCGCCCACAGCTTCGACGCCCTGATCTTCGACGGACCCGCGACCGGACACCTCCGCTACACCCTCGGCATCCCGCAGGCGATCCTCCGCACCCTCTCCGTCGGCCCGCTCCCCCGCGAGGCCCGCCTCATGCAAGACAGCCTCGAGGACCCCACCCGCGTGCAAGCCGTGCTCGTCGGACTCCCAGACCGCTGGCCGCTCAGCGAGCTCGGCGAGATGGCCACCGCGCTCCGTGAGGAGCTTCACGTGAACATCGGCGCCGTCGTCGTCAACGGCCTGTGGCCCGCGAACCTGCCCTCGCTCGCCGCCCCCGACCCCTCCATCGACCCCGACGGCGCCCTCGGCCGGGTCTTCGCCGCGACCACCGTCGTCGCTCAGCAAGGCCTCCGCCAGCGCGAGGGCGTGGCCGCCTGGCTCGCCGAGGCCAGCAGCGCTGGCCCGCTGCCCCCCGTGCTCGCGTTGCCGTGGCGCTTCCAGGGCTTCTCCGGCCAGCGCGACCTCGAGCAGCTGCTCACGGGCCTCGAACAGCCTGTCTCGGCGGACATGTGACAGTGCACATGTCCCTTCGTTCCTGTCCTTCAGGCCAGCTCGAGCTCGACGAGCAGCTGCCCGGCGTCGACCGTGGCGCCCTCGCTGGTGTTGATCCGCAGCACCGTCCCGGCCGCGCTCGCGCGCACCTCGTTCTCCATCTTCATCGCCTCGACGATGATCACCGGCGCCCCGCGCTCGACCACCTGCCCCACGCCCACCAGCAGCCGCACCACCCGCCCCGGCATCGGCGCCTTGAGCTGCGAACCAGCCGCCCCGCCCGCGCGCCCACCCGCCATCGTCGCCGCCAGCGCGGCCGCCTGGGCGGTGCGCACTTCGACCACGCTGGCCACCCCGCCCACGCTCGCCGAGTCCGCCGCGGCCCGCCCGTCGAGGGTCACCGCGCGCTGCCCGTGACCCCCGTCCTCGCGCACCAGGCTGCGCCCGCCCGGACTCGCGACCACCGTCATCCAGACCCCGTCGACCTGCGCCCGCTCGCCCTCGACGCGGACCGTGTGCGTGCGCTCGCCGACGCGAACAATGAACTCTTGAACGCTCGTCACGGCCGCGGAGAGTAGACCCATGCCACCGACCGTGTCCACGACCGACCCGCTCGCCTTCGCCGCCGCCCGCCGCGTCGTGCTCTGCGTCGGCCCGGGCGGGGTCGGGAAGACCACCTGCGCCGCGGCCCTCGCCCTCGGCTCGGCCCAGCGCGGTCGCCGGGTCCTGGTCGTCACGATCGACCCCTCGCGCCGCCTGGCCCAGGCCCTCGGCTTCCACACCACCGGCGCCGGCACGCCGATCGAGGGCGGCGCCCCCGTCGAGGTCGCGCTGCCCCCGGACGGCGACCTCGCGGCCCCTGGCGGCAGCCTGCACGCGCTGTGGCTGGCCACCGAGCAGGTGTTCGCCGAGCTGGTCCGCAGCTTCGCCGAGACCCCGGCCGCCGCCGACGCGATCCTCCGCAACCCGATCTACAAGGCGATGGCCGAGAACCTCGGCGGCGCGCTCGAGTACGCGGCGATGGCCAAGCTCCAGCTGCTCCACGCCGCCCGCAGCTACGACCTCATCGTCCTCGACACGCCCCCCACCGCCAACGCGATCGACTTCCTCAGCGCCCCCGAGCGCATCCACGAGCTCGCCCAGAACCCCGCCGCCCGCCTCCTCACCGGCGGCGGCCGCCTCGGCGCCCGCCTCCTCGGCATCGGCAACAACCTGGTCCTGCGCACCCTCTCCAGCCTCGCCGGCAGCAACTTCATCACCGAGCTCGGCGCCTTCCTCCGCGACTTCTCCGGCGTGCTAGCGACCTTCCAGGCCCGCGCCGGCGACTTCCAGTCGCTGCTCCGCTCGCCCGACACCGGCGTCGTGCTGGCGACCTCCGCCTCCCCCTTCAGCGTCCGCGAGGCCCTCGACTTCCTCGCCGTGCTCCACCAGCGCGGCCTCCGGGTCGACTCCGTCGTCCTCAACCGCGTGCTCCCCCCGTTCCCGCCCGCACCCCCGCGCGACGCCATCCTCGCCGCCCTCGCCGCGCAGCTGCCAGCACCTGTCCTTGCGGACAGCTTGCAGCGGATCTCCGCCGCCTACGCCGGTCTGGTCGCCCAGGGCCAGCAGAGCCTCGAGGCCCGCACCATCCTCGCGCGCGCCTACCCGCAGCTGCCGCTGTGGCTGCTCCCGCAGCGCGAACCACCCCCGACCTCGCTCGCCGACCTGCACGAGCTGGTCAGTCAGTTCGTGCGGGCAGCGTGACCCGCAGCGTCGCCGCGATCCGGCACCGCTTCGCGCTCAGCTCGACCCCGACCGCGTGCAGGCCCATCGCGTTGGCCACCGCCAGCGCAGTCCCGCGGCCGCAGAAGGGGTCGACCACCGTGCGCGTCGGCGTGCGCCGACGGATGAACCCGCAGGCCAGCGCGCACGCGTCGAGACCGATCGCCCGCGTCCACGTCATCGCCCCGGTGGCGAAGACGTCGGCCAGCCCGTCCGGCTCGCCGAGCGGCCCGCGCCCGAAGCACAGCAGGTGCGCGTAGCTCGGCCGCCCGAAGGCGATCATCCCCGGCGGCTTGCGGCAGGCGATCTTGTGCCACCACAGCGACCGCTCGCAGCGCTCCGCGGCCAGCTGCACGAGGTGCGCCTTGTCGATCCACACCCCGCCCGCCTTGATGTCGGTCTGATAGAAGATCGCCGCCCCCTCCGGCGGACACGCGCGCAGCACCGCCTCCGCCGCGTCGATGAACCACGCCCGCCACGCCGCCGGCGACAGCGTCAGCTCGCTGAGGTCCGGCAGCGAGGTCAGCAAGGAGCAGCCCGCGAGCTCGCCCCGCCCCGCCAGCCACGCCAGCGCGTCGCCCTCGTGCACGCTCCGTTCGGCTGGTGCTTGCGACATGTCCTCTGAGCCAGGTCCTAGAACGCCACCGCGAAGCCGAGCCGCGGCCCGAACTGAAACCCGCAGTAGCCCGGCACGTCCGCGTCGCCCACCGTGAACGCGCGGTGACAGCTGCGCCCGGGGAAGCTGCCAGAGAAGCGGATCGCCAGGTCGAGGTAGACCGCGCCGCGCCCGTCCGACCCGGGCCGACCCAGTCCACCCACGTAGATCAGCGCCCCGGGGGACGCCGTCCAGTGGCCCGCGACCCCGGCCCCGTGGTTCCAGATCGTCGGCCCCACCCCCGCCAGCAGGTAGGGCGAGAAGCCCGGCTGGCGCAGGAACACGTAGCGCAGCGTCGGCGTCACCCGCAGCGCCAGCCCCGGCGCCGTGCTGGCCAGCCCCGGATGCGCCGTGAAGTCCGCCGCCGACCACATCAGCACGCCGAGCTCCACCTCCCCGCCGAGCTCCAGCCCGTCGACCACGAAGTACCCGCCGCGCAGCCCCGGCGTCACGACCGTCAGCGAGCTCGAGATGCTGACCCCCGCACCCACCCCCAGCGACCCGCGCCGCTTGCCCCACGGCAGCTCCGCTCCGTCCGCGGCGGCGATGCTCGCGGGCTCGCCCGCGTGACCCTCGGTCGGTGTCAGCGCGCCGAGCCCGGCCACGAGCCCCAGGCACACGCTCGGATCGACGAAGCTGCGCACGTCCGGCGATGGTACCGGCGCCCCGCCCCGCGTCAATCCGGCTATGATGCGGCATGCGAGAGCTCCGCTGGGTCGCAGTGTCGGTCGTGGGTTGTCTGTCGGCCGCTCCCTTGGCGGATGCGCACGCGGGTGAGGTGGTCCCGAACCCCTACGCCCCGACGGGCGTCGCGCCCCTGATCGACTTCTCCAACGGGCCGATCCCGTCGCGCTCGGTCGACAGCGGCGTCCGCTTCGAGGACCTCGACGCCTACATGAACCTGCCCGAAACGACCTTGCCCGAAGACCAGGTGGCGCGCCCCGGCCTGCCCGAGGGCTGGGTTCAGGTCGACGACATGATCGTCCCGCGCGCGGTCGCCGAGGGCGCCGACGTGCGCTCGCCGAGCAGCCTGGACCAGCTGCACAACCCCCCGCGGCCGAGCCGCGGCAAGGTCATGGGCCCGTCGGCGGCCGACCTCTGCGCCTTCCCGGAGGCCACCCCGGACGGCATCTACAACGGCGAGTTCCACCGCGGCAGCGAGTACCCCCGCCGCGGCACGATCTACATGAACTACACCGGCGGCAAGCTGGTCAACGGCGGCGAGAACTCGGCCGAGAACATGTCGACCCTGGCCAAGACCGGCTCCACCTACCCGGTCTACGGCGGCGGCGAGGCCAAGGCCGTCGCCGTCGCCCAGGCGGTCCAGACCGACTTCGCCGAGCTCGCCGTCCGCGTCGTCTACCTCAAGCGCCCGCCCAAGCGGCTGCCCTACGTCATGATCATGATGGGCGGCAGCTACAAGGACACCACCTCCGGCCCGGCCGGCGGCGTCGCCCCCGGGGCCGACTGCGAGGACTCCGGCCTGCGCAACGTCTGCTACGCCTTCGTCAAGGGCTCCGCCGCCACCGACCAGTCCAACGTCGCCAGCCAGGAGATCGGCCACACGATGGGCCTCGGCCACACCTACGGCAAGGACCGCGTGATGGCCTACGGCTACGACACCAACTCCAACATCGACATGGGCTTCGGCGACGTGTGCAGCACCGTCTACATCTCGACGGGCCAGGCCGGCTACTGCGCCGGCGTCAACAAGTGCCACTGCGCCAGCGACGGCAAGCAACAGCACGACCTGCGCACCCTCAAGGCGATCTACGCCCCGCCCGGGCCCGACATGATCCCGCCCACGATCAGCATCACCAGCCCCGCGGACGGCGCCAGCTTCCTCCCCTCCGACCTCATCACCGTCGAGGTCGACCCCAGCGACGACTACGGCGGCTACGGCTGGGACATCACCGTGACCGACAGCGACGACAAGGTGCTCGCCGAGATCGTCGACTATCAGATCGCCCAGCAGTTTAACTTCAAGGGCCTGCCACCCGGCGTCTACACCATCACCGCCCGCGTCCAGGACCACTCCGATCAGATCGGCGAGCACGCGATCAAGATCACCATCGAGGGCGAAGAGAACGAGACCGGCGCCCCGACCACCAGCGACAGCGAGAGCGACGGCGGCAGCGAGGCCGGCAGCGACGGCGGCAGCAGCAGCGGCGGCGGCAGCAGCGGCGACTCGGACGCGACCGCCGGCGAGGCCACCGACGACGGCTGCTCCTGCCGCAACGGCCGGCCCGACGCAGCCCTGGCCCTGTGGGCCGTGCCGGCGCTGCTCGGCCTGCGCCGCCGCAAACACCCCTAAAAACTCGAGGCCCTGACCGAAAGGTCAGGGCCTCAAAACCCTCGAAGGGGGGAGCGGGAGACGGGGATCGAACCCGCGACATTCAGCTTGGGAAGCTGACACTCTACCAACTGAGTTACTCCCGCGTCGGTAAGGGCACCCTCGATACCAGGGCTTGGCCGTCGCCGCAAGACCCGGAAAAATGCTCGACCCGCGCCGGGTGAACGGGGACAGTGGCGACCATGTCCGACCCGACCAAGGCGGCCCTGCGCGCGGCCCTGCTGCAGCGCCGACAGGGCCGCGACCCGGAGGCCAACGCCAGCCGCTCGGCCGCGCTGCTCGGCCACCTCGTGCGCCACCCGCTGTGGCAACAGGCCCGCGGCATCGCGGCCTTCGTCGGCGTGCGCGGCGAGCCCGACACCTGGGGCCTGCTCGCCGCGACCCTGGCCGA
>Ga0073899_10004891_pt1 | contig 11709 bp, 8 predicted proteins | sample KloWWTmetaKNB5Ph_FD_88975 | JGI IMG/M metagenome (GOLD analysis project Ga0073899, IMG submission 88975) | Active sludge microbial communities from Klosterneuburg, Austria, studying microevolution and ecology of nitrifiers - Klosterneuburg... | ecosystem: Engineered > WWTP > Aerobic digester >...
AATACGCGCTCAACTTGGCCGGTTCGCGGTATTTCACGGAGCGTCCGCCGGTTACCGACTACGATGAGCTCGACCGGCGGATGCGGTCGGGCGAACTAAGTGTCGCCATCGAGATACCGCCCGGCTTCGCGCGCGAGGTGGCGCGCCATGGCCTGCCGCTGGTAGGCATCAACCAGGGGCGCCTGGGCTTCATCACCGACGTTCCCATCGGCCAGTTCCGCGAGGCGCTGGCGCCGATGATCGCCGGCGACTTCGAGGAAGAGCATCGGACCATGCTCGAAGGCGAAGTCTGGCGCGACGAGCACTGCATCTTCCAGGGTTTGTCGATGAATGACGTGGTGGTCAATCGCGGCGCCACCGCAGGCATGGTGGAGCTGCGGGTGGACATCGGCCAGGAGTTCATGGCCAATATCCGCGCCGATGGCTTGATCCTGGCATCGCCCACCGGATCCACGGCGTACTCACTGTCGGCCGGCGGGCCCATCCTGCACCCGGCGATCGCCGGATGGGTGATGGTGCCCATCGCCTCGCACACACTGTCCAACCGCCCCATCGTGCTGCCCGACAGCGCCGAGGTGTGCATCACGGTGGTGGCTGGCCGCGATGCCTCGGTCAACTTCGACATGCAACGCCTGGCCAGCCTGCTGCACGGCGACGAAATCCGCATGCAGCGTTCGGCACACAAGGTGCGCTTCCTGCATCCGCGGGGATGGAGCTACTACGCCACGCTGCGGCGCAAGCTGCGCTGGTACGAGGGCGTGGTGTGAGACACCGGTCGCCGCTTCTGCGCTCTGCCTGACCGCGCCCGCCATGCTGCGCCGCCTGATCCTGCGCGACTTCGTCATCGTGCCCAGCCTTGAGCTGGAGTTCCACCCGGGTTTCTCGGTGCTCACCGGCGAAACCGGCGCCGGCAAATCCATCCTGGTCGATGCCCTGCAGCTGGCGCTGGGCGGGCGCGCCGAAGCCGCTGTCGTGCGCGAAGGTGCAACACGCACCGAGATCAGCGCCGAGTTCGATTGCCCGCCCGCCGCCCGGCCGTGGCTCGACGAAGCCGGCTTCGATGCCGCCGACAGCCTGCTGCTGCGCCGCAGCGTCGATGCCCAGGGCAAGAGTCGAGGCTGGGTCAACGGCAGTCCGGCCACGGTGGGTCAGTTGCGCGATCTGGCCGAGCACCTGCTCGACATCCACGGCCAGCATGCCTGGCAGGGCCTCACCCGGCCGGCAGCGGTACGTGAGCTGCTCGATGCGCGTGCCGGTGTCGATGCCCGCGCTCTGGCCGCCGCCCACGCCCGGTGGCGTGCAGCGGCCGATGCGCTGGAGCGGGCGCGCAGCCGGCAGGACGAAATCGCGCGCGAACGCGAACGCCTGGCCTGGCAGTTGGGCGAGGTCGACACGCTGGCACCGGGCGATGACGAGTGGTCGAACCTCAACGCCGAGCACACGCGCCTGGCCCATGCGCAGGCGCTGATGGACGCGGCCCGCCAGGCGCTGGACGCGGTGAGCGAGCAGGACGGCTCGGCGCAGTCCGATGTCGGCCTGGCGCTGCGATTGCTGCAAGACGTCACCGACCACGATGCGCGACTGCTGCCGGTGACCGAGACCCTGCAGTCAGCCGTGGCCCAGTTGTCCGACGCGGCCCATGCGCTGAACAGCTACCTCGGCCATGCCGAACTCGACCCCCAGCGGTTGACCGAGCTCGACGCCCGGCTGTCGGCCTGGATGGGTCTGGCCCGGCGCTGGCGCTGCGCGCCGGATGCGCTGCCGGAACTGCGCGCACAGTGGCGCCAGGAAATGCACACACTGGATGCTGCCACCGACACAGCAGCGCTGCAGGCCGAGCTCGACGCCGCCCACGCGCATTTCCTGGTGCTTGCGCAGCAGGCCAGCGCGGCGCGCACGCAGGCCGCCACCACGCTGGGCGCAGCGGTCACGCAGGCCATGCAGACACTGGGCATGGCCGGGGGTCGTTTCGAAGTGCTGTTGTTGCCACAGGCCCAACCGCAGTCATGGGGCCTGGAGTCGGTGGAGTTCGCGGTAGCGGGGCATGCAGGCAGCACGCCGCGCCCGCTGGCCAAGGTGGCCTCGGGCGGCGAGCTCTCGCGCCTGGCCCTGGCCATCGCGGTGACCACGCTGCATGACGACGGCGGCGCAGGCACGTTGATCTTCGACGAGATCGATGCCGGCATCGGCGGCGCCGTGGGCGATGCCGTCGGCACCCTCATGAAGCAACTCGGTCGCGACCGCCAGGTGCTGGCAGTCACCCATCTGGCCCAGGTCGCGGCCTGTGCCGACCATCACTACGTCGTGGCCAAGCTCACGCGGCAGGGCCACGCCGCCAGCACCGTGGCGCCGGCACACGGGGCCGACCGTGTCGCCGAGGTGGCCCGCATGCTCGGCGGCGAGCGCCTGGGCGACACCCGCCTGGCACATGCCCAGGCCATGCTCGCCGGCACTCCTGCCGCTCTGGGCGAGCCCGACGATCCAACGGCCAGCCAGGGAACTCGCCCGCACCGGAGAACGCAGCGAGAGGGAGCACCATGAAGGGCGAGTCCAGCCCCGCGACCGCGACAGCCGTGGCACCGCCAGCGCCGCGCGAGCTGGTGCTCATTTCGGGCATCTCGGGTTCGGGCAAGTCGGTGGCACTGCATGCGCTGGAGGATGCGGGTTATTTTTGCGTCGACAACCTGCCGCCTGAACTGCTGCGCGATTACATGCATCTCGAGCAGCCTCGCTACACCGAGCGCGTGGCCATCGCGGTGGATGTGCGTGCTGCGCGCTCGCTGCCGGCTCTGGTGCCGTTGATCCACGAGCTCCGGCATGAAGGGGTCAACATCCGGCCGCTGTTCCTCGATGCCAGCACCGACACCCTGGTACGGCGCTTTTCGGAGACCCGCCGGCCGCATCCGTTGAGCCAACCCGACGTGGCCGGCACCACGCAGCATGCGCTGATCGAGGCCATCGAGCTCGAGCGGCTGCTGCTGGCCGAGTTGCGCGAAGTGTCCACCGTCGTCGACACCAGCACGCTGCGGGCCGCCGGTCTGCGTGCGCAGGTGCGCGACCTGGTGGCCGTGCCCCACCATCGGCTCACACTGGTGTTCGAGTCGTTCGCGTTCAAGTACGGCGTGCCGCTCGATGCCGACTACGTGTTCGATGTGCGCATGCTGCCCAACCCCTACTACGTTCGGGAGTTGCGGCCGCTGTCGGGTCGCGACGAGCCGGTGGCCCGCTACCTGTCGGAGCAGCCAGAGGCAGCCGAGCTGCTGCACCAGATCGAGGCATTCCTGCGCCGCTGGCTGCCGGCATTGGCCACCGATCAGCGGGCGTATGTCACGGTCGCGATCGGTTGCACCGGCGGGCAACACCGATCGGTGTATATCGTCGAGCAACTGGGCCAGCGCTTCGCCGATGGCAGCGCCACCCTCACCCGCCACCGCGAACTGGATGCGATCGATTGACCGAATCGGCCCCACCCTTGCATGATCTGCCGCTGTTCCCCTTGCAGTCGGTGCTGTTTCCTGGCGGCCTGCTGAGCCTGAAAGTCTTCGAGGCGCGCTACCTCGACCTGGTCAGCCGCTGTCTGCGCGAACACGCGCCCTTCGGCGTCGTGTGCCTGAACCAGGGCACCGAGACGCGGCAGCCGGGCGCGCCGGCCGAACGCTTCGAGGCGGTGGGCACGCTGGCCCGGCTGGATCAAGTCGATGCCGAGCAGGTGGGCATGCTGCGCGTGCGCTGCCTGGGCGGACAGCGGTTTCGCGGCGGCATCCCGGTGCGCGACGCCGACGGCCTCTGGCACACCGATGCCACGCTGATAGACGCCGATCCGGTGCTGGCCCCCACGCCGGAGCTGACCGCTACCGTGGTCGCGCTGCACAACGCGGTGACCGCGCTGCATGCGCAGGGCCAGCATCCGTTCGTGCAGCCTTATCAGTGGGACGACGCCGGCTGGGTGGCCAATCGCTGGTGCGAGTTGCTGCCCATTCCACTGGCGGCCAAGCAGAAACTGATGGAACTGCAGCAACCGATGGGACGGCTGCAACTGGTGCACGAATACCTGCGTGGCAAGGGCGTGGTCGGACCGGGCTGATCGGCACGCGTCGCGCTTGTTTGGCCTGGCTCAGCAAGCCACCAGATGCTCGCCGAGCAGCCGCCGGATGGGCGCTGGCAGGCCTGACCCCAGCGCCTGCGCCGCACTCATCCAGCGGCCCACCGGCAGGCGGGCCTCGAGCACCGCGCGCTGGCGAACCCCCAGCCGTGCGGGCAGCACCCAGTGGTAGGGCACCAGCTGCAGGTCGCGATGAGTGAGCACATGGGTGAACGGCGGCAGCGGCTGCAGCACGCCCGGGCCGGGCGCGGCCAGCGCCTGCAGCTGCCCCGGATCGTCGAACTGCGGCAGGCACCACAGTCCGGACCAGATGCCCTGGCGCGGACGCTGCACCAGCCACACGGCATCGCGGTGCGTGAGCAGCAGCAACGCATGCTGCTGGGAACGACGCATGAGCCGCCGCGTCTTCACGGGATAGGCCTCGGGACGCCCTACACGGTGCGCCGCGCAGCGAGCAGACCATGGGCATTGCGTACAACGTGGCGCACGTGGCGTGCACACCGTTGCCCCCAGGTCCATCAGGCCCTGGGTGTAGGCCTCGATGTCGGTCGACGGCAGCAGGGCCTGGGCCTGGCGGTGCAAGGCCTGCACCGCCGCCGGTCGGGCCAGGTCGTCGGCCACGCCCAGCGCGCGCGCCAGCACCCGCTTGACGTTGCCGTCGAGGATGGCCTCCCGCCGTCCAAAGCAGAAGGCCGCAATGGCCGCTGCGGTGGAGGGGCCGATGCCCGGCAGCCGATCCAGTGCCGCCGCGTCGCGCGGGAAGGCCCCACCGTGCTCCTGCACCAGCACTTGGGCGCAGCGGTGCAAGTGGCGGGCCCGGCTGTAGTAGCCAAGGCCGCTCCACAACGCCAGCACGTCATCCAGCACAGCGGCGGCCAGCGATTCGAGATCCGGGAATCGCTGCAGGAAGCGTTCGTAGTAGCCAATGACAGTGGCCACCTGCGTCTGCTGCAGCATGATCTCCGACAGCCAAACGCGATAGGGCTCTCGGCTGCGCTGCCAGGGCAGGTCGTGCCGGCCGTGACTGCGCTGCCAGGTGATGAGCGTGCCGGCCCAGCCGCCATCGAGGCCCGGCACCGGCGCGGTGCCGCCCGACGCACTGCGCGGCTCGGCGACCGGGTCGGATCGCCCGCGCCCGCTCACGCGGCGCCGCGCGAGGCCAGGCCAGCGCCGCGGTGCACCAGCGACAGCCGCGGTGCCGACTCCGGCGCATCGGAGCGCGGCGGCGACGCGGCCATGATGCGCAGCGCATCCACCGAGGCATCGATACGCTCGCCGATCTGGACAAGGCGATGGTCCTGCGTCTCGACTTCGGCGATGCGCTGCTCGAGTTCGCCCTCGGCCGACTGGATACGCTGATAGGCCTCGCGGCGATGGTGCAGGCTGCGGCGGCGCTCGCGCAGCTGCGATTCGAGCTGCGACGCCGATGTCTTGCTCCACAACTCCACTTCGGCCGCTGCGTTCTCGAAGACCACACGCAGCCTCGATAGCAGCACCTGGATGAACTGCGCCAGGAACCCCGGCTCGGACAGTCGCCAGACCTTGGTGATGCCGAAGTAGCGACCGTAGCTGGACTCCACGCGCTGCAACTCGCGGCGGTAGCTGTCCAGGCTGGGCCGGGGTGCCATCGTCAGTGAGAAGCCGAAGTCGGCATTGAGCTGCCGGTGGCTCGCAGCGAGCATCTGGTCGAGCTCGGCCAGGCTGTTCTCGGCCGCGTCCAGCAGGCCGCGCAGACGCTCGCCCAGCCGGGCGAAGGCACGACCGGCGCCGAGCTTGAAGAAGCTGGTCTCGCTGTCGGATTGCATCTGGTTGACTTCGGAGCGCACTCGAGCGCTGCCCAGTTGATGCAACACCTCGCGCAACAGTCTGGCCTGCACCGCGCGCAACGCCGCCAGACGTGGCATGCACTGCTCGAAGCTGCGGGCGTCGACCTCGAACCGCCGCGTCACCATCTGAAGCTTGGCGCTGCTCTTGCCTCGCAGCGAGCGCAAGTCGAGCAGTTGCTCGGTCACCTGGCGCCGGCGGTCACTCAACCGGCGCTGCGCCGCCTGCTGCAGCACCAGCACGCCGTCCTCGACCATGCGGCCGATCACGGTGCTGCGCTGCGGCAACAACTCGGTGGCCAACGCATGCTCGAGCGCCGGCAGGCCACCGTCGGGGCCGTCGTCGCCGGCCAGCCGGGTGACCAGTGCTTCACGCGCCGACAAGGGGAACACCCGCGCCAGCGGTATGCCCAGGGTCTCGGCCACCGATTCGCACTGGCGCCGGACCTGAGCCTGCACCTGGGCAGGCTCGAGCAGCGGATCATCGAGCGCATCGATCTTGTTGAGAGCCACGAAGCGCTCGAGCGAGCGGTCGCCCAAGTGGTCGCGCCAGATGGAGAGATCGGACCGCGTGACACCGGTATCGGCCGCGAGCAGGAACACGATGGCGTGCGCCGACGGAAGCAGTCCGAGGGTGAGCTCCGGTTCGGCGCCGATGGCGTTGAGCCCCGGCGTATCGACGACCACCAGACCGCGCTTGAGCAAAGGATGCGGGTAGTTGATCAGGGCATGGCGCCAAGCAGGTATCTCGACGTGGTCGTGCTCGTCGCGCGGCGGGTTTTCGTCAGGGTGTTCGTCGTCCCAGAGGCCGAGCTCGCGGGCCTGGGCCACGGGTACCCGCTCGGTGCGCCGCACCTCCTCAAGCACGTTGGCCAGGGCTTCGGCGTCGCCCAGGGGCAGGTCGTGGTGCCGCCACAGCTCGGGTCGGTCGCGCAGCATCGATACCGGTTGGCCGCCTCGGCGCGTGCCTATGGGCAGGAGGGCCAGACCGGGGGTTTCCTCGGCATCCCAGGCCAGTTCGACCGGGCACATGGTGGTGCGACCCGGCGTGGCCGGCAGCACCCGGCGCCCGGTATCGGCGAAGAACATCGCGTTGATCAGCTCAGACTTGCCGCGCGAGAACTCGGCTACGAAGGCCAGCACGAGCCGGTCCGAGCCCAGCCGCTGGCGCAGGGCCAGGGCCAACGCGGCCGCATCGCCATCAAGCAGATCGTGGCCAGACAGTTGGCCGGCGAACTGCTCGATGCGCCGGTCCAGGGCGCGCCGCCAGTCGGCCAGTGCGTCCAGCTCGCGCGTCAGCTTGGTTGCCATGGATGTCGAGGTTCCTACGTTGCCAGCCGACGGCGGGGCGGTCGGGAGCCCTGGATCGGCCGGGCCATCGTAGCGCAAGCCATGTGCAGCGATGTGTTGCCAGGCGTACCAAGCCCCGGGTGCGCGTGCAATACGCAACTGTTGATGTCGCCGCGCCACGGCAACGCGCCGCCCGCAGGGCGACCCCAGCGCGCCGACAGAGCCAGCGCCTCTGGCACAAGGGGCAGAAGTAGGTGGCCCGCTGTGACTGCACGATGCGGCGCACGGCAGTGCCGCACTGCCGGCACGGCTGACCCTCGCGGCCATAGACCTGGGCCTCAGCCTGGAAGGCGCCGCTGGCGCCGTGCGCATCGCGGAAATCGCGCAGCGTGGAGCCGCCGAGCTCGATCGCGCGGGCCAGCGTCGTGCGCAGCGCCGCCAGCAGCCGCTCGCACCGGCGCCGGCTCAGTCGGTCGCAGCGCGTGCGCGGATCGATGCCGGCATCGAACAACGCTTCGCTGACGTAGATGTTGCCGGCCCCGACCACCACCTCGCCACCCAGCAGTGCCGCCTTGATCGCGCTGCGACGGCGGTGCAGTGCCTGGTACAGGGTGTCGGGGCTGAGCGTCGGATCGAACGGCTCGGGCCCCAGCCGCGCGAGCAGGGGCGCGGCGGGCGGCACGTCCATGGCTGCGGACCACACCACCGCGCCGAAGCGCCTCGGGTCCGTGAGCCGCAACGTGCCGCGATCGGTGACGAGTTCGGCATGATCGTGCGGGCCGACGGGCAGTGGCGCTGCGCTCCATCCCAGTGAACCCGACATGCCCAGGTGCCAAAGCAGGCCGCCGGGTGCATGGCCGCCATGCAGCGGCATCCAAAGGTACTTTCCGCGGCGCTGCAACTCGCCGATCGTGGCACCGATCAACGCCTGCGGTTCGCAACCCAGCGGCCAGCGCAGTGGCTTGCCCAGCCGCATCGCCTGCACCCGCGCACCCCGCAGCCTCTCGGCCAGCGAGCGCCGCGTGACCTCGACCTCTGGCAGCTCGGGCATCGGGGGATTATGGGTGGCTCCTAGAATCCGCGGGCCCACTGGAGACGCAATGCCCGTATCCGATGCCACGGCCTGCCGGCCGCAGGCCTGCCCACCCAACCGCGCCAGCGCGAAGCGGCGCAGCACCCATCGCGCGTGCGCCCTGCTGCTGGCCGCCGCCGGGCTCGTGCCTGCGATAGTGCAGGCGCAAAGCCTGCCAGGACGGGTGGCGGCACAACCTGGCGAGCCGCGATGGGCGGCAGTTGCCGGCGCGAGCCAGGGGCTCGACCAGGGCATGTTTCTGCAGCTGCTCCTGGCGGAGCTGGAGTTGCGCGAGGGCCGCTATGGCGAGGCCTATGCCCGCTACCTCGACGCCGCACGCCGAGCCAACGACGAGGGCCTTTACGAACGTGCCGTCGAGATCGCGCTGCGCGCCCGGGCTGGCAACGAGGCCCTGGCCGCCGCGCGGGCCTGGCGCACCGCCCGCCCGCAATCGGTGGAGGCGATCCGCTACGAGACCCAGATCCTGCTCGCGCTGAACCGCGTGTCGGAACTGGCCACGCCGCTGGCAGCCTGGCTCGCCCAGGCCTCGGTGGTCGAGCGCGCCAGCCGCATCGAGGCGCTGACGCGCCAGTTGCAGCGCGCCACCGATCGTCGCGAGGCCCTCGCCCTTGTCGAGCGCCTCGTCGAGCCCTACCGCGACGCTGCCCCGACGCGGGTGGCCAGCCTGGTGGTGGTCGGGCACCTCAGCCTCACCGCGGGCGATGCGCCGCGGGCCCTGGCGCTCGCGCGCGAGGCCCAGGCGCACGATCCTGGCGCCCACGGCCCGGTGCTGCTGGCGCTGGAGTTGCTCAACAGCCAGGCCGAGGCCGAGTCGCTGGTGAAGCGCGCGCTGGAGCGGCCCCAGGCCGACCCGGCCCTGCGCATGGCCTACGCCCGCGCTCTGATGCAATCACAGCGCTACGCCGATGCATTGGTCCAGGTCGAGGCGGTGACGCGCGACCGAGCGAGCGACCCGGCCGGCTGGTTCACCGCTGGCGCGCTGCACCTCGAGCTCAAGCAGGCCGCCGCCGCCCAGGCCGCCCTGTTGCGCTACCTCGATGTCGCCGCGACAGCCGACGCAGCGGCCGGCGCGCAACCCACTGAGCCGAGCTCGGCCGGCGATCCCGAGCTGACCGACACCAGCGCAGCTGGGGCCACGCGCGATCTCACCGGCGCGTACCTGATGCTCGCCCAGGCCGCCGAGATGCGCGGCGACCTGACTGGCGCCGAGAGCTGGCTGGCGCGGGTGGACCAGCCGCGCCGGGCCTTGGAGGTGCAAAGCCGCCGCGCATCGCTGGCGGCGCGCAATGGGCGATGGGACGAGGCCCGCGCCCTGATCCAGGCCGTGCCCGAGCGCAGTGCCGACGATGCGCGAGCCAAGCTGATGGCCGAGGCCCAGTTGCTGCGCGAGTTCAAGCGCTGGAAGGAAGCAGCCCAGGTGCTGGCCACCGCCAACCAGCGCTATGCCGATGACGTGGACCTGTTGTACGAACAGGCGATGGCCGAGGAGAAGGTCGAGCGCTTTGACGATATGGAGCGCCTTTTGCGGCGCGTGATCGAGCTGCGCCCGGCACACTCGCACGCCCACAATGCCTTGGGTTACTCGCTGGCCGACCGTGGCGTGCGGCTGCCCGAGGCGCGCGAACTGATCCGCCGCGCACTGGAGCTTTCACCGGGCGACCCCTTCATCACCGACAGCCTCGGCTGGGTCGAGTACCGCATGGGCAACCTGGCCGAGGCCGCCCGGCTGCTGCGCCAGGCCTATCGGTCGCGGCCGGATACCGAGATCGCCGCCCATCTGGGCGAAGTGCTGTGGGCCATGAACGAACACGACGAGGCCCGCCGCATCTGGAGCGAGGGGCGGCAGCGCGACGCCGGCAATGACGTGTTGCGTGACACGCTGCGCCGGCTGCGGGTATCGCTGTGAGGATGGGTCGCCGCGTTCGGCTGGCCTGCGCAGTGCTGGCCCTGGCCGGCGCTGGCGGCTGCGCGGTGCGGCCACCGGCCACGCCTGACGTGATCGCCGGGCACCTGGCCGTGCGAGTGGACGACGAGCCGCCGCGGGCGTTCAGCGCCGGCTTCACGCTCGCGGGCAACGCAGCGGCCGGCGAGCTCACGCTCGAGGGCCCGCTGGGTACCACTGCGGCCCGTGCGCGCTGGGCGCCGGGCATGGCCGAGGTCGAAACCGCCGAGGGCCGCCGCACCCACGCCGATCTCGAATCGCTGGCCGAGCAGGCGCTGGGCGAGCGCGTGCCCATGGCCGCACTGTTCGACTGGCTGCGCGGCCGGCCCTGGGCAGCGGCACCGGCGCAAGCCTGGACGGACGGCCGTGTGGGCTTCGACCAGTTGGGCTGGGAGGTCGACCTGGCCAACTGGAGCCAGCGCCGCGTGGTGGCGCGCCGCGCCACCACGCCTGTGGTGACGGTGCGGGTGAGGCTGGAGGCCGCGTTTTGAGAGTGCAGGGCCGCTACCAAGCTCAAACTCCGCAACCCGCGCGGCAAAGGCTCGTGCAATGAGCCTGCGTGCGCTGTACGAGATACCGGCACCGGCAAAGCTCAACTTGTTCCTGCACGTGATCGGCCGGCGCGCTGACGGCTATCACCTGCTGCAGTCGGTGTTCGTGTTGATTGACTGGTGCGACACACTGCACTTCGAGCACCGCGACGATGCGCGCCTGCTGCGCCACGACATCGGCACTGCCCTGCCCGACGACGACCTGTGCCTGCGGGCTGCGCACTTGCTGCAACGGGCCAGCGGCACCACCCAGGGGGTCGACATCCTGATCAAGAAGTCCATACCTTGGGGCGCAGGGCTGGGTGGCGGCAGTTCTGATGCGGCCAGCACGCTGCTGGCGCTCAACCAGCTGTGGGGCCTGCACTGGCCGCGCGAGCGCCTGCTGGAACTGGCACTGCCGCTGGGAGCCGACGTCCCGTTCTTCGTGGGCGGGCGCAACGCCTTTGTCGAGGGCATCGGCGAACGACTCACGCCGCTGGACATGGCGCCGCAGCGCTATGCGGTGGTCAAGCCCGCTGAGTCGATCGCCACGCCGATGATTTTTCAAGCGCCGCAGCTGCGGCGCGACACGGAACCTGCTATAGTCACGAGCTTTCTTGCAGACACCCAACTGCAGCTGCGGCTGGCGCACGGGTGGGGTCGAAACGACCTCCAGCCAATCGCCGAGCAGCTGTGCCCCGAGGTGGCCCAGGCCGCACGGTGGCTCGAAGCCCGCTTCGGCAACAGCCGGATGTCGGGTTCCGGCAGCGCGGTGTACGCAAGAGTCGTCAGTGACGTCGGCAACGACACTGGCAAAGATGGCCCGCCCGAGGCGACATGGTGTGCGGAGGTTTTTCCGCCCCGATGGGTAGGCCGCCTTTGCCGCAGCCTGGACCGCCATCCCTTGATCGGCTGGGCCGGCTGAGACG
>Ga0073899_10004892_pt1 | contig 11709 bp, 13 predicted proteins | sample KloWWTmetaKNB5Ph_FD_88975 | JGI IMG/M metagenome (GOLD analysis project Ga0073899, IMG submission 88975) | Active sludge microbial communities from Klosterneuburg, Austria, studying microevolution and ecology of nitrifiers - Klosterneuburg... | ecosystem: Engineered > WWTP > Aerobic digester >...
CTCCGGCTCCGGCTCCGGCTCCGACCGAGAGCGACTGGCTCCGGCTCCGGGCCGGACGCACGAACGCCCGCGGGGGGCTACCACGCGGGCGTCGTTGGAGTCCGTGGACGGGTCAGGGCTGCGGTTCGGCGGCCTTGTCGTCCTTCATCTTGAGGGCGACCTTGACGTCGTTGTGGTCGGGGTCGGCGGCGACCGAGCGGATGGTGTCCATCGCCGACACCACGTCGCCCCACGGCACCTTGTCGTCGAAGTCGACGAAGACCAGCTTGTCGGTCTTCTTGTCCTCGAGCATGGGCCGCAGCGTCTTGGCGATCTCGACCATCTTGATCTCGGTCTCCTTCTCGCCGTTGTTGAGCATCACCGACAGGTCGGCCTTGATCAGGATCGTGATCTGCCGCGACGCGACCGTCGGGTCCTCGAAGTCCTGGATCTTGCGCGGGACCTCGAGGGTGATCGTCCGCATCATGATGGGCATCGTGACGAGGAAGATGATGAGCAGCACCAGCACCACGTCGATGAGCGGCGTGACGTTGATGTCGTTCTTGACTCCCCCGCTCCCCCCGACTTGCATGCCCATTACTTCTTCTCCAGTTCGTTGGTCCCGAGGTCGATCGACGCCACGCCCATCTTGTTGATGGCCATGAGCAGCGGGTAGACCTCGGCGTACGGGATGTCGGCGGCGGCCTTCACGTAGACCCGGCCCTGGCTGTCGACGTCCTTCACCTTGTCCCAGCCGCGGGTGATCTTGTCCTGCAGCTTCTCCTCGACGCCTTCCTCCGACAGGAGCCCGAGCTTCTCCTTGTCGTAGTACACCGGGTAGGTGTCGGTCTTGGTGTCGTGGTCGATCGCCACCACCGGCTGCTGCTTGTCCTTGCGCTGGTAGTGGTTCGAGGTCTTGGGCAGCCGGACCTCACGACCGCGCGACATCATCGGCGTGATCACCATGAAGATGATCAGCAGCACCAGCACCACGTCGACGAGCGGCGTGACGTTGATGTCGCTGCGCGGCGTCAGCATCTCCGTCTTCTTGACGTGATGGATGCGACGCTTCCGGCCCTTGCCGGCCGCGGCGGACATGGGCTAGCTCCGACCCTCGCGGAGGATGTGATCGAGGAACTCCGACGAGACGTCGTTCATGTCGACCGTCAGCTCCTCGACGCGGCTGGTGCAGTAGTTGTAACCCATGGCCGCGAAGATCGCGATCAGCAGGCCGCCGGCGGTCGCGTAGAGCGCCTCGGCGATGGCGGGGCCGATGACCTCGATGGTCGCGTTGCCCTTGAGCAGGGCGAACGCGTTGATGATGCCGATGACCGTGCCGAACAGCCCGACGAACGGCGTCGCGGTGGCCACGGTGCCGATGCCGGCCAGGCCCTTGCGCAGGCTCGACACCTCGCGCTCCTTGACGCGCTCGATGGCGCGGTTCACCGAGTCGACCAGGTCGAAGTCGCCCACGTCGTTGGGGCCCTGCTTCGACAGCGCGTCCTGCCCCTGGCGGTAGGCCGCGGTGCCGGCGCCGACCACCTTGGCCACCGGGCTGTAGCGGAACGACTGGGCCACCCGCTGGACCTCGTCGTAGCGCTGGTTCTTGAGCTGCTCGCGCAGGCCGAGCACGAAGCGCACCGTCTCGCCCGCCGCCTTCGAGAAGGTGATGATGCGATCGATCACTCGATACGCCATGTAGATCGACATCCCGAGCATGAAGATCATGACGATCTGCACGGCGATGCTCATGTTCTTGAGGATGTCTACGAGACTATGATCCATGGCGCGGGCCTACGTGTTGGGGTTGTCGTGACCGGAGATCGGTTCGCCTTGCAGCAGACCAAGGCGTCGGGACGTTCTGGGGCGGGGCCAGGCTTCGGTGCGGTCGGGGTCAGGCTCTGGGCCGTTTCGTTCTCGTGCAGTCGGGCGACGCTCTGGGCCGTTTCGGGTGCAGTCGGGGCGAGGCTCTGGGCCGTTTCGGGTGGGGGCCCCGGCGAATGCCGGGGGAGGGTTTTTGCGAAAAACCCTCCTCCTACTTCTGCCGGTACATGAACTGGACGATCGAACACACCGGCGCGGGCTGCCCGTTGATCATGAACGGGTTGTAGCGCCAGCGGCGGATCTCGCGCTTCAGCTTCTCGTCGTACGCGGCGAAGCCCGACGACTTGAGCACGGTGACGCCGTCGACCGCGCCGCCGCGGCTGACGCAGACCTTGACCGGGATGATCAGCTGGGTCTTGCCCGAGCGGCTGATCTCGGTCTTGGTGACGTCGTCCGGGAAGATGTTCTTGTCGCCCGACACGCGCTGCTGATCGAACGCCGTCGGCGGCACGATCTGCGGGGGCTGCGGCGGGGGCGGCGGGGGCGGCGGGGGCGGCGGGGGCGGCGGACCACCCGTGGCCACGCCACCGGCGACGCCGTTGGGATCGCCGTTCTCGTCACCATCCGGATCGCCGTCGGGCGGCCCGTCGGCGCCGTCGCTGGCCTCGGCCGGCTTGTCCTCCGGCTTGGCGATGGTCGGCTGCACCGGCTCGGTCGGCTTGACCTTCTTGACCACCGGCTTCTTCTGCGTCTCGAGCTTCTTGCCGCCCTTGAGCGGCGGGGGGGGCGGCGGCAACGGCGCGATGGCCAGGTCGACGCCGGACCCCGGCACGTCCAGCTTCTTGATGTCCCAGAACGACTTGACCATCAGCGCCGTGCCCGCGGCCGCGTGGCCGGCGACCACGACGATGAGCAGGCCCAAGGCCCACGTCATGCCCTTCGATCGCTTTGATTCCGCGTAGTTCTCGAACATGTCAGGCTCCTCGAGGTCCTACGGTCAGGTTCCGCTGCCGGGGGGAGTTCCGGCGGGAGCAGCGGGGGCGGCCCCGCCAGCGGCGGCCTGTGCCTTCTTGGCCTCTTCCCGTAGAACGCGCGCCTGCTGGGCAAAGACCTGAGCTTCTGCTTGATCGATCTGGTAGGCCCAGGACTGGGCGTTGGCCACCGAGCGGTTGCCCCACAGACCCTGCGAGGTTCCCCACAGGGCGATGGTCTTGGGGTCGAGCTTGATGCCCTCCTCAGCCGCCTGGAGGCCGATCTCGGCGATCTCGCACCGCTCGGCCCCGAAAACCTTGTCGCGGCCGCCGAACAGCTTGCCGAACGACACGTTGGCGATGGCCGACAGCGCGGCGATCTTGCCGGGGATGTCCTTGGCCGCCTCGACGTCCTTGCGGTACCAGTCGATGGCCGAGCGCCAGTCGCCGGACTTGAGGTAGATGCCCGCGACGGTCTGCAGCACGTCGCGCGAGGCGGGATCGCGCTCGTGCTCCTTCTTCCAGAAGGTCAGCGCCGCCTCGTACTGATCCGCGTCGATCCAGATGCCGGTGATGAGCTTGCGGATCTTGGTGTCGTTGGGGTGCTTGGCCAGCCACCACGCCAGCTGCGCGGTCGCCTTTTCGGCCAGCGCCTTGTTCTCGGCCGTGTCAACGCCCGGCTTGAACATGCGGCTGTAGGTGATGCCGAGGTTGTGGTGGGCCTCCTCGAGCTGCGGGGCCTTGGCGATCGCCGTCTCGAAGTGCGCCGCCGCCTTGTCGTAGTTCTGCTCGCCGTACTCGGCGTTGCCCTTCTGCACCGCGCGCCGCGCCGACAGCTCGTTGCAGCCGCCGAGGACGAGCGCGAGCGCCACCAGGATCGTCGCAGACACACTCGTCGGAAGTGACGGCCGGCTCATAAGCCGCGGCACTGTACAGAAGTGGTCCCCACGCGTAAAGAGGCTCCGCACCCCGCAAGGGATACACGAGCGCGTCGATGCGCGATGCCCTGGCGCCATAAAACGCCCTGGCACCCCACCGCGTTGCGTCGACCGAACATCGCACACATGTCCCAACGCCGACGGCGACGCGGGGGCCCGACGCGGTGCGGCGTCCATCACTTCAACCTGATCGGGTACTGCACGATGTAGTCGGTGCGATCCGGCTCACCGGAGTCGGGAACCTGGATCGCCATGGCCTTGGTGCGCAGGCAGTCGGTGAAGCGGTCCGCGCTGGCGCCCTTGAGATCGTGCAGCGTCGGGTAGACGTCGGTCGGCGTCAGCGTGCCCTTGGCCACCGCGACGGTCATCGTCACGTAGACGAAGGGATCGTCGCCGCGATCGGCGGGATCGAACTTGCCGGCGCAGGCGGCCACCAGCGGCTTGAGCTGCAGGTAGACCTTGGCGGTCACCGCCGAGTCCATCGTGCGCTTGCTGGGCGGCATCCCCGGCGGATCGATCGGCGGGCCGTAGGCGTCGCCGCGGTGATCCTGGACGACCGCGCCGTTGTCCATCACGTACGTGCGAGTGCCGCGATCGGGCGCGACGCCGCGGGCGACGTCGCCCGGCGCCGCCGGTCCCTCGCCCGGCACCTCGACCTTGCCGACCGGGGGCCGGCCCGCGGGCGGCTTGGCGCCGGCGCGCGGCGCGGCCGAGCCGGCGGGGCCGGCGGGCGCCGACGAGGAGGAGCTACCGCCGCGCCACCAGATGACGGCGATCGCGATCACGGCCAGCGCGACCACGGCGCCGAGCAGACGAGCACGCATGGTGGGGTACTAGCACCGACGCATCAGGCGATCCACTCGACCTCGCCGGCGAGCACGCGCGCCAGCGCCAGGCGTCTCGCGTATCGGGCGGGGGCCCCGGCGGGGCATGCCCCCGCCGGGGGAGGGCTTGTCGACAAGCCCTCCTACGAGACGATCCACTCGACCTCGCCGGCGAGCACGCGGTGGCGGGCGCCGTCGGCCTCGACCACCAGCGCGCCGTCGCGATCGAGCCCGCGGGCGATCCCGGTGACGCGATCGGTGCGCACCACCAGCGCCGGCGCCATCCGCGCCTCCCACGCCGGGGCGATCGCGGCGACGCCCGCGGCCTGGTAGCGCTCGATCCACGGCGCCAGCTCGGCCAGCAGCCGCTCGAGGAACGCGTCGCGATCGACCCAGCGGCCGAGCACGTCGCCGATCGTGGCCGCCCGCGCGGCGACCTCGGGCGGCAGGTCGGCGGCGTCGCCGTTGACGTTGACGCCGATCCCGACCACCACCGCCTCGCCGGTGCTCTCGCACAGCACGCCGGCCAGCTTGCGCCAGCCGCCCGCGCCGGGGACCAGCACGTCGTTGGGCCACTTCAGCGCCGCGGCGGCGACGCCCTCGGCGCGGACCGCGTCGCAGACGCCCACGCCGACGGCCAGCGTCAGCGGCGGCACCGGCACCCCGGCCCCCAGCCGCAGCACGATCGACAGGTAGATCGAGCGGCCCGGCGGCGACGCCCAGGCGCGGCCGTGGCGGCCGCGGCCGGCGGTCTGGGCCTCGGCGGTGACGATCGCGCCGTGGGGGGCGCCGGCCCGGGCCCAGGCCAGCGCCAGGTCGTTGGTCGAGCCGACGGTGGCGTGGGCCTGGCGGGCGACGCCGAGCCAGCTCACGACGGCTCGAAGTCGAGGCCGATGTCGACCGCCGGCGCCGAGTGGGTCAGCGCCCCGACCGAGACCAGGTCGGCGCCGGCCAGCGCGTAGGCGCGCAAGGTCGCCAGCGTGACGCCGCCCGACACCTCGACCTTGACGCCGCGGGCGTGGGCCAGCGCGGCGGCGCGCTCGACCTCGGCCGGCGTCATGTTGTCGAGCAGCACGACCTCGGCGCCGGCGTCGAGGGCGTCGGTCAGCTCGCGCTCGTCGGTGACCTCGCACTCGATGCGCAGCGGGTGCGGCGCCCGGGCCCGGGCCCGCTCGACCGCGGGGCGCACGCCGCCGCACGCGACGATGTGGTTGTCCTTGATCAGGATGCCGCTGCCGAGATCGAAGCGGTGGTTGCCGCAGCCGCCGGCGGCGACCGCGGCCTTCTCGAGCACCCGGTAGCCGGGCGTGGTCTTGCGGGTGTCGACCACCCGGCACGGCGTGCCGGCGACCTCGGCGGCGTAGCGGCTGGCCAGGGTCGCGACGCCCGACAGCCGCTGCACGAAGTTGAGCGCGGTGCGCTCGGCCATCAGGATCTCGGCGGCCGGCCCGCGCGCGGTGAGCAGGGGCGTGCGGCCGCCCTCGACGCGGGCGCCGTCGACGACGTGGCACTCGATCGCGATCCGCGGATCGACCAGCGCGAACACCGCGGCGGCGACGTCGAGCCCGAACACCGTCAGCGGCACCCGGGCGTTCATCACCGCCACCGCGCGGGTGTCGGCGTGGCCGACCGTGGCCGCGGTGGTGACGTCGCCGCGGCCGAGATCTTCGTCGAGCGCGAGCTCGATCAGCCGCCGGACGTGGGGGAGGAGCGCGAGGCCGCGCAGGGAGGACTCCGACATGGCGGCAGCATGCCCGCTGCCGCGGGTTACCGCCACTGCTCGATGCGCCACCCGTGCGCGCGGGCGTGGCGCCACAGCCGCACGTCGGGGTTGACCGCCACCGGCGTGCCGACCCGCGCCAGCATCGGCAGATCGTTGTAGCTGTCGGAGTAGAACGTCGACGTCGCCAGGTCGATGTCGGCGGCGCGGGCGAACGCCTCGACCAGCGTCACCTTGTGCACGCCGAAGCTCATCGCGGCCAGCCTGCCGGTGAAGCGCCCGTCGACGACCTCGAGCCGCGAGCACAGCGTGTGCTCGATGCCCAGGCCGCGGGCCACCGACTCGGCGGCGTACTGGGTGGCGCCGGTGGCCAGCACGACCACGTCGCCGGCGGCCCGGTGGGTGGCGATCGCGTGGCGGGCGGCCGGCGCGATCATCGGCACCACGTCCTGGGCGTACCAGGCCGCCGCGGCCTCGATCATCGGCCCCTCGGGCTGGCCGGTCAGCTCGGCGGTCAGCTTGGTGGCCAGCGCCTCGAGGTCGAGCACCGCGGCCTTGTACAAGAGGCTCCAGCCGATCGCCCGCGCGAGCCCGGCGGTCGACAGCTCGCCGCGCCGCCGCTGGAAGCGCATCCAGCTCATGCCGGTGTCGCTGGTGAGCACGGTGTGATCGAGGTCGAACAGCGCCGCGGACCGCATCGCCGGTGGCGTAGCACGCTTCCCTCCCCTGCGTTCAGCTGCCAAGCTGGCCGCGATGGCCACCAACGAGCTCCCGCCCTGCGGCCTGTACCGCACCACGACCAAGATCGGCGACTGCGAGGCCGATCGGCTGGTCTACTTCCACAACCACGGCGACCCCGGCCCGGGCTTCTACTTCCCCGAGAAGTGGGTGAAGAACCGCGCGCAGTTCTCGGCCCGCGGCACCACCGCGCCCAAGGGCTTCGACGGCGCTGGCCTCAAGCCGCTGCCGCGCGAGGGCTTCTACCGGGTGGCCAAGACCTTCCACTGCTGCAGCAAGAAGTGCGTCGAGTTCACGCCCGAGACCTTCGTGCAGCTCGGCTACAACGGCAACGGCGTGGCGCTGCTGTTCAGCCCCGAGTACAGCGGCACCGGCTTCGACCTGCCGGAGCGCGGCACCAAGATCGACGACGACGTGCTGGCCAACCTGGTGCTGCTCCAGATCCGCGAGAAGAACGACGTGCGCGACGACATCCCGGCGTTCCCGCGGGTCAACATCATCCATTGAGTGACGTGTGACCGCCCGCGGGCGGTCCGCGCGCGCGGGGGCGGCGACCGGTGGGCGCGCCAGTCGTCGCGCGGGGTTGCGGCTGGCCTCGGGCTTGCGAAAGGCCTCGGCGCCGCCGGACGACGCCCCATGCGGGGGCGGGCGCCGGCGGTGCTCGCACGAGGACTCCCATGCGCACGACCGCTCCGCTCCGCTTGCTCCCCTGGCTCTCGGCCGCGCTCCTGACCGCCGCCGCCTGCACCTCCGCCGACGACGCCGCTGACGGCGCCGGCGACCTCGGCTCCGACGAGGCCGCCGTGATGGGCGGCACCAGCTTCGCCGGCTCCTGCCCGGCCGACGTCCGCGCCTATGTCGAGGACACCATGCTGCACGGGCGGGTCGCGCTCGGCAGCGCGGCGTTCGCGCAGTGCCTCGACCAGGGGCTGCGCACCAGCGTCACGATCGGCGCGGTGGGCGTCGGCCCGTACACGTCGTGCGACGGCGATCCCGACGACGGGCGCGGGCTCGACGTGCAGGTGCCGCGGATCCTCGCGGCCGCGCGCACCCCGGCGTCGCTGCAGTTCAACTGCGATCCCAACGGCGCCGGCAACGCCAACGCCCAGATCGCGAGCTACGACCACGCCGGCGCCGAGGTGATGACGCTGAGCGGCTGGTTCTTCAACGCGGCGCGCACGTTCTACAAGCTGCCGCCGTGCCCGCTGGGTGACGCCAGCGGCGACGGCACCACCTGCGTGGTCAACCCCTGGGGCGCGGGCATCATCGCGCACGAGGTGCTGCACCAGCGCGGCTACGGGCATGGCGACAACGACGACAACGCCGCGGCGCGCACCGCGTGCGGCATCCCGGCGACGACGCCCTGGCACTTCCAGTTCAACACCGCGCCGTACATCGTCGGCTACTGCGTCGACGCGGTGCTGCGCCAGTCCGAGCTGACCTGCGGCCCGCTCGACACCTGCCCGGCCGGGTCGGTGCGCATCCTCGACGGCATCAACGCCAGCTCGTGTCACTGCGAGGTCGATCCCGGCGTCGATCCGATGGCCGGCGGCCCGGCCGCGATCATGAACGGCGCCGGCAACCTCGACGTGTTCGTCCGCGGCGCCAACAGCGACGTGCGCGAGCGCTACTACGCCGGGTCGGGCTGGCAGCCGTGGGCGTCGCGCGGCGGCGCGGTGGCGTCGCAACCGAGCGCGGTGGTCTACAACGGCAAGACCTACCTGTTCGCGCGCAGCGGCTACAGCGGCGCCTACGCGAACGCGCTCCTGCAGCGGGTCTATGATCCAGCGACCGCGACCTGGGGCACGTGGCAGCTGGTCGACTGGACGCCGATGGGCTCGGCGCCGGCGCCGGTGGTGAGCGAGGGGCGCATCGTCGTGTTCGCCCGCATGCCCGACGGCTCGCTGTCGCACAACATCTTCGCCGGTAGCTGGAGCGGCTGGATCGCGGTGCCGGGCGGCGGCAACCTGGCGTCGGCGCCAGCGGCGGTGGTCGCCAACGGTCGCCTGATGGTCTTCGCCCGCGCGACCGATCGCACGCTGGTCTACAAGTACTACGCCAACGGCTGGAGCTCGTGGCTGTCGCTGGGCGGCATCATCCAGTCGGCGCCGTCGGCGGTGATGGCGGGCGGCCGCCTGGCGGTCTACGTGACCAACCACGAGGGCATCGTCCACCAGATCTACTCCGACAACACCGGCGCCACCTGGTCGGGCTGGGTGCCGTTCGCCGGCGCGGTCAGCTCCGCGCCCACCGCGATGATGGCCGGCGCGCGGCTGGTGATCTTCGCCCGCGGCACCGACGGCGCCCTGCTCCACCGCTACTACGACAACGGGTGGTCCGGCTGGATCTCGCTGGGCTCGTGATCCGCGGCGCCGCGCCGGGCGTACCGATCGCCATGACCGCCCCCGCCCCTGGCGCCGCCGACGTGATGCGGCTCCTCACGGCCGCCGAGGCGGTCGCGGCGATCGCCGCCGACCTGGCGGTCCGGCTCGAGGGCGCGGCGGTGCCTGGCGACATCGCGGCGCGGGCGGCGGCGGTGGCGGCGCTCGCGGCGCCCGGGCTGTCCGACGCTCCGGAGCCCCAGCAGCGCGCGACGCTGGGCGCCATCCGCGCGCTCCTCCGGCAGGCTGGCGACCTGGTCTCGGCGCCGACCCGGCCCGCCGGGTGGAGCTACGACGACCCGACCCTGCTCGACGAGCAAGGCCGGGCGTCGCGCGCTTTCGGCCCCATCCTGGCGGCGCAGCTCGCGCGCCTCGGCCCGCCGCCGCGCGGCCACCGTCACGTGCTCGACGTCGGCACCGGCGCCGGCCACCTGGCGCTGGGCCTGGCCGAGGCGCTGCCCGACGCCCACGTCACCGGCATCGACGTGTGGCCGCCGGCGCTGGCCTGCGCCCACGCCAACGTCGCCCGCGCCGGCCTCGGCCATCGCGTCACGATCGCGGCCCGCGACGCCGCCACCCTCGACGAGCGCGAGCGCTACGACCTGGCCTGGGTGCCGGGGCCGTTCCTGCCGGCCGCGACGCTGGCGCCGATCCTCGACGGCACCCGCGCCGCGCTCGTGCCCGGCGGCGTGGTGTGCTTCGGCCTCTACGCCGGCCCCGACGACCCGCTGGCCGACGCGGTGATCGCGCTGCGCACCGCCCGCTCCGGCGGGCTACCGATGATCGCGGCCGACGCGATCGCGTGGATCGCCGGCGCCGGCTTCCGCGACGTCCACGAGGTGCCCCGCACCTGGGCCCTGCCGCTGCGGCTGATCGCCGGCCGGCGCTGAGCGTCAGCGCAGGAACACCTCGTCGAGCAGCCGCACCCAGATGTTGGACGCGGCGTGGACCGCGACCGAGCCGGCGATCGAGCCGGTGGCCGAGCGCATCCAGCCGAACAGCAGGCCGGGGAAGAAGGTCGCCAGCGCCCGCGGGTCGCCGGCCTTCGGCAGGTGGATGACCGCGAACAGCAGCGACGACAGCACCAGCGCCCAGCCGATCCCGCCGCCGAGGAACCGCCGGGTCGGCGGCCAGCGCCGCTCCAGGAGCCCGAGCACGCAGCCGCGGAAGAACAGCTCCTCGGGCAGCGCCACCACGACGATCTGCACCGCCGCGAACTCGAGCAGCGGCCCGGGGTAGCGCGGCCAGTGCGGGACGAAGCCGTGCCAGCGGCGGCAGTTGCCCGGAATTGGCAGATCGCTCAGCGCGCGCGTGTCGCACACGGTGTCGTAGAACAGCGCGTAGCCGGCGGCGAACAGCGGCAGGATGATCGCCAGCGCGACGCCGGCGTAGAGCACGTTCTTGCCGACCGGCGCGGTCGCGAAGCCGTAGTCGAGCAGGTCCTCCTGGCGCCGGGCCGCGACCACCACCGGCGCGTACAGGAGCGTCACCGCCACCAGCGCGCTGCCCAGGTGGCCGATCAGCGGCAGCGTGACGTCGATCCGGACCACCGAGGCGACCAGCGCCGCCACCACCGCCCACGCCACCAGCGCGTCGCGCCCGGCGCGCCGCGCTTCGGGCGACGGCGCGGCCGCGCTCACGGGACGGCCTCTCGCCGCGACGCGCTCACCACACGAACGCGATGGACGACTGGAACGTGAACGAGTGGTCGGCCTCGGTCAGCTGCTTCTTCAGCGCGTCGCCGTACAGCAGGTAGCCGGCCTCGAGCGACACCCGCATGTTGCCGGCGAACGAGGCCTTGGCCGCGACGTCGATCTCGGTGCCCAGGTACTTGGAGTCGGTCTCGTCGGCGGCGCACTCGCCGTTGGGGCCCGAGCAGGCGCGGAACAGCGCGGTGCCGGCGGTGGCCAGCGTGTCGACCCACGCCAGCAGCACGCCGGCGGTCAGCTCGGTCGAGGCCACCGGGGTCGGCCGCCAGCGGGCCTTGGGGAAGACGTAGTTGGCGTTGATCACGCCGCCGTTGGACATCAGGCCCATCGCGCCCTGCGGGTTCTCGGTCGAGAAGAACGGCACGCCGTAGGCGCGGGCGGTCAGCTCGCGCAGGGTCTCCTCGAACAGGATCAGGCCGACGTTGAAGTCGGGGTGCATCGCGCGCTGCTTGAAGTGCTCGTCCTCGAGGACGTCGTCGCCCGACGCGTGGCCCAGCTCGAGCACGGCGTCGTACTTGTTCTCGAGCCACGCGAAGCGCGCCACGCCGGCGTTGATCGCGGCCTCCTTCTTGGTGTTGCGCGACGGGAACGGCACGCCGCCGAAGGTCTTGCCGCCGATCCAGTA
>Ga0073899_10004895_pt1 | contig 11706 bp, 12 predicted proteins | sample KloWWTmetaKNB5Ph_FD_88975 | JGI IMG/M metagenome (GOLD analysis project Ga0073899, IMG submission 88975) | Active sludge microbial communities from Klosterneuburg, Austria, studying microevolution and ecology of nitrifiers - Klosterneuburg... | ecosystem: Engineered > WWTP > Aerobic digester >...
ACCACGGGTCTCTGGCGCGGGGGCCGGCCTGCCCGGTGCCGACATTGCCCGCGCCGCCGTTGCCGGCGCCGCCGGCGTCGAAGGAGGTGCGCTCGCGGCCACGTCCGTGGGCGTCGGAGAGCCGGCTGGCAGGAGCGACACCTTGGGCTGATCCGGCTGATCCGGCTGATCCGGCTGGGCGGCAGCCTTTGCCGGCGTCGTTGCCGAAACCGGGCCCGGGAGCGGGGTTGGATTCGGACGGAGATACTCGGCGGCCCCGAATCCGATCGCAACGCCGGCGACCAGGCCGGCCATGGCCGCCAGGGCGACGTGCCCGGGGCGCCGACGGGACGGCATCACGATCTGGGTGTCGGAAATCGCGGCCCGAGCGTGGTCCGGGCTCACCGTGTGCGTCCCGGCCGCGAACGCCGCCAGGAGCGTCTTGTCGGCGAAGATGTTGATGCGTCGCGTGAGTCCTTCGGAGGCCTCGCCGATGATCCGCAGCGCCTCGGGTCCGAAGAGGTCGGGGCCGTGATAGCCCGCGGCGCGCAACCGGAAGCCGATGTAGTCCTTGATGTCGTTCGGCGGCAGCGGCGAGAGCCCGAAGGCGTGCGTGATCCGCTCCTTCAACTGGCGCATGTGGGGCAGGCCCAGGTGCTCGTCGAGCTCCGGCTGTCCGAACAGGACGATCTGCAGGAGCTTTTCCTTGCCCGTCTCGAGGTTTGACAGGAGCCGGATTTCCTCGAGCGTGGCAAGCGGCATCGCGTGCGCCTCGTCGATGAGCGCCACGACCTGGCGTCCCTCGGCGTGCAGCGCGATGAGGCGCCCCTGCAGCCCCCTCAGGAGCTGCGTCGTGTTCGCTCCGTGCGTGTCGACGCCGAGCTCGCTCGCGATCGCGATGAGCATCTCGTCCCGCGTGAGGCTCGGCACGGCGAGGTAGATCGTCTCCACCGAAGCCGGCAGCCGCTCCATGAGCACCCGGCAGAGCATCGTCTTGCCGGTGCCCACCTCGCCGGTGACCTTCACCAGGCCCTCGCCCGCGGTGATCGCGTAGACCAGCGCCTCCAGCGTCGCGCCGCGGTTGGCGCCGGCGAAGAAGAACTCGGTGTGGGGCGTGATGCGAAACGGCGCCTCGCGAAGGCCGAAGTGCTCGAGGTACATCGTCATGGGAGGAATGGGGAGCGGGAAGTCAATTGCGCGGGCCGGGAGGCACCGGCGGCTCGGCAGGATCCGGATCGGCGAGTCTAGCACCGGCCCGCCCCGTCGCCTCGAGGCGGCTGTAGAGGGTGCTTCGCGAAATGCCGAGCAGGCGCGCCGCGCGGGACATGTTTCCCTGCGCGATCTCGATGGCGGCGTCCAGGTAGACGGCTTCCACGGCTTTCATCGCGGAAACCAGGTCGAAGGGCTGGCCCGAGGAGAGCGCCGAGCGCGCTTCGGCCTGGGGGTCGTGCCCCTGCGCCGCGCCCGGTTGCACCGGCGCGAATTCCGTCTCGAGTTCCAGGGCGCCGACGGTGTAGCCGGCGAACTTGGTGTTCAGGCGGATCACGATGTTGCGAAGCTCGCGCACATTGCCCGGGAACGGGTAGGCGAGCCAGCGTGCCCGTGCCGCGTCGTCCAGCCGGAACGACTGCGCGCCCGCCCGTTCGGCGAAGATCCGGGCGAAATGGTCGAGCAGGCGCGTCTTGTCCTCGCCCAGTTCCCGCAGGGGCGGCACGGCGATGGTGAAGACCGACAGGCGGTGGTAGAGATCGGCCCTGAACCGGCCCTAAGCGATTTCCCTGCGCAGGTCGCGATTGGTGGCGGCCACGATCCGGGCCTGGCTCACGCGCGTCTGGGTTTCCCCCACGCGCTGGTACTCGCCGTTCTCGAGGACGCGCAGCAGCTTCGCCTGCAGGTCGACGGGCAGCTCGCCGATCTCGTCCAGGAAGAGCGTTCCCCGCGCGGCATCCTCGAAATAGCCGGCCTTCGACTGCACCGCGCCGGTGAAGGCTCCCTTCGCGTAGCCGAACAGGGTCGGCTCGACGAGGGAAGGGGAGATCGCCGCGCAGTTCAGCGCGAGAAAGGGCTCCTCGGCCCGCGGGCTCAAGTGGTGCAGCGCGAAGGCCACGCCTTCCTTGCCGCTGCCGGACTCGCCTTCGATCAACGCGGGGAAAGCGGATGACGCGTACAGGTCGATCTGGCTGCGGAGCTTGCGCATGGGCGGGCTCTCGCCGACGAGGCCCCGGTTCTCTCCGGACAGGCCGGAGGCCGGCGCGAGCTCCCGCGAGCGAAGCGTCCGCTTGAGCAGCGCGCGCAAGTCGTCGGGCTCGCACGGCTTGGGCACGAGGTCCGCGGCACCCAGCGCCCGGGCGCGGCGGGCGTTCGACTCCTCGTTCTGGCCGGTGAGGACGACGATGCGAACGTCGGGGGCATGGGCGAGGAGGTCGCCGATCAGCTTGAATCCCTCGTTGGGCAGGTGGGGCGCCGGCGGAAGGCCCAGGTCGATCAGGGCGAGTTCGGGCGGCGCGGCCAGTTCGCGCAGCGCGGCGACGGCGGAAGCCCGGTCCGAGGCGCAGGTGAGATCGAAGTCCGCCCCGAGCACGAAGGCGAGGCTTTCCGTGATCAGGGGATCGTCGTCGACCAGCAATAGGCGGGGTTTCATCCGGGGCGCCGGGGCACGCGAGTGTGACGGGGATTATAGGACGCCCCGCCGCCGGCCGCGCCGGGGATTGCTGCTAGAATGAACTCCCGATTTCGCCAGTTCCGCCCCCACCCGAGTGACCGAAGAGAACCTCGTCGAGATCGACGCCGTCAGCTTCGGCTACGGTCGCCGCCCGGTCCTCGAGGGCATCTCCATGCGCATGCCGCGCGGGAAGGTGATCGCCATCATGGGCGGCAGTGGCTGCGGCAAGACCACGCTCCTGCGCCTCATCGGCGGGCAGCTTCGGCCGTCGAAGGGATCGATCCGCGTGGGCGGGAGCGTGGTGCACGAACTCGACCTCGAGGGCCTTTACGCCCTTCGCCGCCGGATGAGCATGCTGTTCCAGTTCGGCGCCCTCTTCACCGACATGACCGTGTTCGACAACGTCGCCTTTCCCCTTCGCGAGCACGCCACCCTGTCGGAGGCGATGGTCCGCGACCTGGTCCTCATGAAGCTCGAGGCCGTGGGGCTTCGCGGCGCGCACAACCTCATGCCCTCGGAACTCTCGGGCGGCATGGCGAGGCGCGTGGCGCTCGCGCGCGCGGTGGTCATGGATCCGATGCTGGTCATGTACGACGAGCCCTTTGCCGGGCTCGACCCGATCGCGATGTCCGTGGTGGGCAGCCTCATCCGGCGCCTGAACGACGCGCTGGGCGCAACCTCGATCATCGTCACGCACGACGTCGTGGAGTCCCTGCAGATCGTCGATTACCTCTACTTCGTGGCCGAGGGACGCGTGGTCGGCGAAGGAACGCCGGCGCAGATTCGCGCGACGGAGCTGCCCGTGGTCCACCAGTTCGTCCACGGGGAGATCGACGGCCCCGTGCCGTTCCACTACCCCGCGCCGGAATACGACGTGGACGTGGGGCTCGCCCGCGCGCGGGCGGAGGCGGCCCATGCTTAGCCGCGCGAGCCGCACCCTCACGCGGGTGGGCCACAACTTCATCGAAAACGTCTGGCGCGCCGGCGCGATGCTGCGTTTCTTCTTCGTCGTGCTCGCGGCCTCCGGCACGAGCGTCCGGCGCTTCCGCCTGGTCATGCGCGAGGTGTACTTCACCGGCGTGCTCTCGCTCATCATCATCATCGTGTCGGGCCTCTTCGTGGGCATGGTGCTGGGCCTGCAGGGATTCGAGACGCTGCAGAAGTACGGCGCGCAGGATTCCATCGGCGTCCTGGTCGCGCTCTCGCTGGTGAGGGAACTCGGCCCCGTGGTCGCCGCGCTCCTTTTCGCGAGCCGCGCCGGATCGGCGATCACCGCCGAAATCGGGCTCATGAAGGCGACCGAGCAGCTGACCGCGATGGACATGATGGCCGTCTCGCCGATGGCGCGCGTCATCGCGCCGCGTTTCTGGGCGGGCGTGATCTCCATGCCGCTGCTCGCCGCGATGTTCTCGGCCATGGGCGTGTTCGGGGGCTACATCGTGGGCGTGGTCCTGGTGGGCGTGGACCCCGGCGCGTTCTGGTCGCAGATGCAGGCGGCGGTGGACTTCCAGTATGATGTGATGAACGGCGTCGTGAAGAGTTTCGTCTTCGGGATCGCGGTGACGGTCATCGCGACTTTCGAGGGTTTCGACGCGCCGCCGACCGCCGAGGGCGTCTCGGGAGCGACGACCCGCACCGTGGTGAGTTCGGCGCTCACCATTCTCGCCCTGGACCTGGTGCTCACCGCCTTCATGCTGCGCGGCGGCACCTGAAGGGCAACTCGGGACAAGCACGGATACCATGGAAAGAACGACCATCGATCTCTGGTTCGGCGCCTTCGTGATGGCGGGTTTCGCCGCGCTCCTCGTGCTCGCGCTGAAGGCGGGCAACCTCGGGGCGGAGCGGGCCAACGCCACCTACCGCGTCGAGGCCCGCTTCGACAACATCGGCGGCCTCAAGGTGCGCGCTCCGGTGCGCAGCTCCGGCGTGCTGGTCGGCCGGGTCGCCGACATCCGCTTCGACAACGAGCGCTTCCAGGCGTCGGTCATCCTCGCCCTGGACACGCGTTACGGCTTCCCGAAGGACACGAGCGCCTCGATCCTCACGTCGGGACTCCTGGGCGAGCAGTACGTTGGATTGGACGCCGGCGGCGACGACAAGAAGCTCGCCGATGGCGACCGGGTCACGATCACGCAGTCGGCCGTCGTGCTCGAGCGCCTCATCGGTCAGCTCCTCTTCAGCAAGGCCCAGGAAGACGGCGCGAAGAAATAGCGGCCGGGAACCCGGCACGCGCGGATCGCTCCAACCGCCAGTGAGCCAACCAGACAGGATGACCCCATGAGACGCAGCATCGCCTCCCTCGCGCTGGCCGCCTTCGCGGCCCTCGCGTCCGCGGCCGCCACCCAGGAAACGGCGCCCGATGTGCTTGTCCGCACCTCGATCGACGAAGTGCTGGCGATCATCAAGTCCGACAAGGACCTGCAGGGCGGCAACCAGACGCGCATCCTCGACCTCGTGGAGGAGAAGGTGCTCCCGCATTTCGACTTTCCGCGCATGACGCGCCTCGCGATGGGCCGCAACTGGTCGAAGGCCTCGGATTCGCAGAAGGAGGCGCTCGTCTCGGAGTTCCGCACGCTCCTGGTGAGGACGTACTCCACGTCGCTCTCGCAGTACCGCAACCAGACGATCGACGTGAAGGCCGCGAAGTTCGCCGCGGGGGACCAGGACACGGTGGTGAGGACGGTCGTGAACCAGCCTGGCGGTCAGCCGATCCCCATCGACTACGGGATGGAGCGTTCCGACAAGGGCTGGAAGGTCTACGACGTGGTGGTCGACGGCGTCTCCCTCGTGACCACCTATCGCAGTTCCTTCCATGACCAGATCCAGAGAAGCGGCGTGGACGGGCTGCTGAAGACGCTCGCGGACCGCAATCGCGCCTCCGGCGCACCGAAGGCGGCCGTCAAGGCCGACCGGAAGAAGTGAGCGAGGAAGCGCGCACCGAAGTGCTGTCCCTCGAGGGAGCGCTCTCCTTCGAGAACCTGCCGCAGGTGCTGGAAGAGAGCCGGGAATACAGCTCCCGCCCCGATCTCCCCGACCGCCTGACCATCGATTTCTCCGCGATCACCGAGGTCGACTCCTCCGCCGTGGCCTTGCTGCTCGAGTGGCGGCGGGAAGCCGCCCGCCGCGGCAAGGGGCTCTACTTCGTGAACCTCCCGGCCAACCTCCTCGCGCTCGCCGAGCTCTACGGCGTCACCGGGCTCATCCAACCCTGCCGGGCCTGAGCATGGCCGTCGCCGCGGTCGAGGTGCGCGACACCTCCAAGCGCTACGGAACCCTGCGGGCGCTCGACGCGGTGTCGCTTAGCGTGGAGCAGGGCGAGTTCTTCGCCCTCCTGGGGCCCAACGGCGCCGGCAAGACCACGCTCATCTCCGCGCTGGGCGGGCTGGTGCGGCCAGACTCGGGACGGCTGCGCGTCCTGGGGCGGGACGTGTCGAGCGAGTACGGCGAGGCAAGAAGGCTTCTCGGCATCGTGCCCCAGGAAGTCGTCTTCGATCCGTTCTTCAGCGTTCGCGAGACGCTCGAGCTCCAGTCGGGCTACTTCGGCCTGCACCGCAACGGCGCGTGGATCGACGAACTGCTCGAGCGCCTGGCGCTGGGCCCGAAGGCCGATGCCAACATGCGGTCGCTCTCGGGGGGGATGAAGCGACGCGTGATGCTGGCGCAGGCGCTGGTTCACCGCCCGCCCGTGATCGTGCTGGACGAGCCCACGGCCGGCGTGGACGTGGAACTTCGCCAGACGCTCTGGCGCTTCGTCCAGGAACTGAACGCGGCCGGCCACACGATCGTCCTCACCACGCACTACCTGGAGGAGGCCCAGCACCTGTGCGGCCGGATCGCGATGATGAAGGCGGGGCGGATCGTGGCGCTCGACTCGACGCGGGAACTCCTCGCCGCATTCTCCGAGCGGGTGCTGCGCGTGAAGCTCGAGGCGGGCGGGCTGCCGGCCAGTCTCGCGGCGGGCGCGACTCTCGACGCCGCCGGCTGGCATCGCATCCCGGTGGAGAGCGCCGCCCAGGTGGAAGACGCGCTGGCGCGGCTTCGCGAGGCGGGCGCGGGGGTCACGCACCTCGAGGTGGCGGAACCGGAATTGGAGGAAGTATTCGTGAAGATCATGGCCCGCGGCGAGGCGCCGCCGCGCGAGGCCGCATGACCGACGGCTTCCGCGCGCTCCTCGCGAAGGAGGTGATGCGATTCTGGAAGGTGAGCTTCCAGACCGTGGCCGCGCCGGTCCTGTCGGCGCTGCTCTTCCTGGTGATCTTCTCGCACGCGTTCGCCGGCCGCGTGGAGCCCTATCCCGGCGTTGCCTACACGCAGTTCCTCGTGCCGGGCCTTGCGATGATGTCGATGCTCCAGAACGGATTCGCGAACGCCTCGTCCTCGCTCATCCAGTCGAAGATCACGGGCAACATCGTCTTCATCCTCCTCGCCCCGCTCACCCCGGGCGACCTCTTCGCCGCCTACCTGCTGGCCTCCGTGGTGCGCGCGGTGGCGGTCGGCGCCGGCGTCGTGCTCGCGGTGGCGTGGCTGGTTCCCATGCCGCTGCCCCATCCGCTCTGGCTCGCGGCGTTCACGCTCACCGGCGTGGGCATCCTCGGTGCGCTCGGCATCATCGCGGGAATCTGGGCGGAGAAGTTCGACCAGCTCGCGGCATTCCAGAACTTCTTCGTCCTGCCGCTCACCTTCCTTGCCGGCGTCTTCTATTCGGTGGACTCGCTGCCCCCGTTCTGGCGCGCGGCCTCGCACCTGAACCCGTTCTTCTACGCGATCGACGGCTTCCGGTACGCGTTCTTCGGCAAGGCCGACGTCTCGCCGTGGACGAGCCTCGCGATTGCGAGCGCCTCGTTCTGTGCCCTATCATGGATCACCCTTCGCCTGCTGCGATCGGGTTACAAGCTGAGGCAATGAGGCCGACATGGCGGACAGCAAGTCCATCGAGGTAGCGATTCGCGAGGCGATCGAATGCACCCACGTCGAGATCCACGGCGACGACGGCGTGCATTTCGAGGCGCTCATCGTGAGCCCGGCTTTCGCGGGGCTCGCGCGCGTGCGCCGGCACCAGCTGGTCTACGCGGCGCTGGGCGGGCGCATGCACGAGGAAATCCACGCGCTGTCGATGAATACCCTTTCTCCCGAAGAGTGGGCGGCCCGCTGAACCGATCCCCCGGGCCGGCCGCGCCGGACCGCTGACACGAACCATGCAGAAGCTCTCGATCCAAGGCGGACTGCCGCTTTCCGGCGAAATCCGCGTCTCCGGCGCGAAGAATGCCGCGCTGCCCATGCTCGCGGCCACGCTTCTCGCGGATTCGCCCATGCGCGTGGCGAACCTGCCGCGCCTGAAGGACGTGGAGACGATGCTCGCGCTCCTCGGGCGCATGGGCGTTCGGGTGGCGCGCGAGGACGGCGGCGCGAGCCTCGACGCGAGCGGCGTCTCGGAGCCGTTCGCGCCCTACGAGCTGGTGAAGACCATGCGTGCCTCCATCCTCGCCCTGGGTCCGCTGGTGGCCCGATTCGGGGAGGCGCGCGTCTCCCTGCCGGGCGGATGCGCCATCGGGGAGCGTCCCGTCGACCTGCACCTGAAGGGCCTCGAGGCCATGGGCGCCGAGGTCGGAATCGAGTCGGGGTACATCCACGCCAAGGCATCCCGGCTCCGGGGAGCGCGGATCTTCATGGACACCGTCACCGTGACCGGGACGGAGAACCTCATGATGGCTGCGTGCCTGGCCGACGGCGAGACGGTGCTGGAAAACGCGGCCCGGGAGCCCGAGATCGTCGACCTGGCGCGATGCCTCGTCGCCATGGGCGCTCGCATACGCGGCCACGGGACCGACGAGGTCGTGATCGAAGGCGTGAAGCGCCTGGGCGGCGTCGACTACGCGGTGATGCCTGATCGCATCGAAGCAGGCACCTTCCTCGCCGCCGCGGCCGCCACCCGGGGAAGCATCACGATCACCCACGCGCCCGCCGAGGCGCTCGACGCCGTGATCGAGAAGCTGCGCGAGGCCGGGGCCGAGATCACGGCGGCCGGCGATTCGCTCTCGATACGCATGGCGGGGCGTCCCCGCTCGGTAAGCGTGCGGACCTCGCCGTATCCGGCGTTCCCGACGGACATGCAGGCGCAGTTTCTCGCGCTCAACACCATCGCTTCCGGCACCGCGCTCGTGACGGAGACCATCTTCGAGAATCGCTTCATGCACGTCCAGGAACTTCGCCGACTGGGCGCAAGGATCGACATCGAGGGCAACACGGCCGTCGTGCAGGGCGTGGATCGGCTCGCGGGCGCCACGGTGATGGCGACGGACCTGCGGGCCTCCGCGAGCCTGGTGATCGCCGGGCTGGTCGCCGACGGCGAGACGGTGGTGGAGCGCATCTACCACCTCGATCGCGGCTACGAATGCCTCGAGGAAAAGCTCTCCCGGCTCGGCGCGCGCGTGCGGCGAGTGAACTGAAGGCCCCCCATGATCACGATCGCGCTGTCCAAGGGACGGATCTACGAGGAAACGAAGCCGCTGCTCGAGGCGGCCGGCATCGTGGCCTCGGAAGATCCGGAAGTCTCGAGAAAGCTCATCCTGCCGACCGGCAATCAGGGCGTGCGCGTGATCGTCGTTCGCGCTTCCGACGTGCCGACCTACGTGCAGTACGGGGCCGCCGATCTCGGCGTGGCCGGCCGCGACCTCCTGATCGAGCACGGCGGCCGCGGGCTCTACCAGCCCCTGGACCTGGGCATCGCGCGCTGCCGGATGATGGTGGCCGTGCCGGAGGAGTTCGACTACCCCGCGGCGGTCCGCAAGGGCGCCCGCCTTCGCGTGGCCACGAAGTACATCCAGATCGCGCGCGAGCACTTTGCGGCCAAGGGGGTCCACGTGGACCTGATCAAGCTCTACGGATCCATGGAGCTGGCACCCCTGGTGGGCCTGGCCGACGCCATCGTGGACCTGGTCGACACGGGAGGAACGCTGCGCGCGAACCGGCTCAAGGCGGTCGAGGAGATCCTGGCGGTCTCCAGCCGGCTCATCGTGAATCCCGCCTCGATGAAGGTCAAGCGCGCGGAAGTGCTTCCGCTCATCGAGGCTTTCGAGAAAGCCTCCCGTGCTTGAGCTGCGCCGGCTCTCCAGCCGCGATCCCGGCTTCGAGGCGCAGCTGTCGGCGCTCCTGGCCTTCGAGGGGGCCCAGGACGAAAGCGTCGACCGCGACGTGGCCGCCATCCTGCTCGACGTGCAGCGGCGCGGCGACGAGGCGCTCGTCGACTACACCCGGCGATTCGATCGCTGGTCGCCCGCGTCGCCCGCGGAGCTCGAGGTGAGCGCCGCCGCCTGCGCGGAAGCGCTGGGCCGAATCGGCGCGGCCGAGCGCGAGGCACTCGAGACCGCGGCATCGCGGATCCGCGATTTTCACGCGCACCAGCACCTCCGTGGCTGGAGGATCGAGGAAGACGACGCAACGATGCTGGGCCAGCAGGTGACGCCGCTCGACCGCGTCGGCCTTTACGTGCCCGGCGGCAAGGCGGCCTATCCGTCCTCGGTGCTGATGAACGCCGTCGCGGCGAAGGTGGCCGGCGTCCCGGAACTGGTGCTGGTGGTGCCAACTCCGGACGGGATCGCGAACGACCATGTGCTCGCGGCCGCCTCGCTCGCGGGCGTCGACCGGGTGTTTCGCGTGGGCGGCGCCCAGGCGATCGGCGCGCTCGCTTTCGGAACGGGAACGATCCCGCCGGTGGACAAGATCGTCGGTCCGGGCAATGCCTACGTCGCGGCGGCGAAGCGCCGCGTGTTCGGGAGAGTGGGCATCGACATGGTGGCCGGTCCCTCGGAGATCCTGATCGTGGCCGACGCCAGCGCGAATCCCGAATGGGTCGCCATGGACCTTTTCTCGCAGGCCGAGCATGACGAGATCGCGCAGTCGATTCTGCTCACGCCCGAGCCGGCGATCGCCGACCGGGTACTCGCCGCCATGGAGAAGGCCATCGCATCCCTGCCGCGGCGGGCCATCGTCGAGGCCTCACTCGCCAACCGCGGCGCGATCGTCGTCGTGCGCGACCTGGACGAGGCCTGCGCCATCGCGAACCGGATCGCGCCGGAGCACCTGGAACTCGCGGTCGCCGATCCCGAGGCGCTCCTGCCCAAGATCCGCCATGCGGGCGCGATCTTCCTGGGCCACTTCTCCTCGGAGTCCCTGGGGGACTACTGCGCAGGCCCGAACCATGTGCTGCCCACTTCGCGCACGGCGCGGTTTTCCTCGCCGCTGGGCGTCTACGATTTCCAGAAGCGCTCGAGCCTCATTCGCGTGTCCCGTGAAGGCGCCGCGCGCCTGGGCGTCACGGCGACGCGGCTCGCCCGGGCCGAGGGGCTCGAGGCGCACGCGCGAAGCGCGGAGCTGCGAGGCGAGGAACCGGCGTGAAGGGCGCCGCGGACCGGGTTCGCGACGAAATCCGCGCGCTCGCCGCCTACCACGTCGCGCCGGCCGCGGGGCTGGTGAAGCTCGACGCGATGGAAAATCCCTATCGGCTTGGGCCGGCGGTCGCGGAGGAGCTCGGGCGCCACCTCGCGGGGGTCGCGATCAATCGCTATCCCGACCCGCAGGCGCCGCGCCTGAAGGCGCTCCTTCGGGAAGCGATGGCGATTCCCGACGGGCTGGACATGGTCCTGGGCAACGGTTCCGACGAGATTCTCCAGATGATCGCCGTCGTTCTGGCGAAGCCGGGCGCGACGATGCTTGCGCTGGAACCCTCGTTCGCCATGTACCGGATGAGCGCGATCTCGGCGGGCATGGGCTACGCGGGCATCGATCTTTCGCCCGATTTCTCGCTCGACTTGCCGGCGATGCTCGCGGCAATCGACCGGCTTCGGCCCGCGCTCGTCTGGATCGCGTACCCGAACAATCCCACGGGAAACCTGTTCGAGCGGCAGGCGGTCATCGAGATCGTCAAGGCCTCGACGGGCCTTGTCGTCGTCGACGAGGCCTATTACCCGTTCTCCGGCGGGGCAACCCTCCTCGGGGAGGTGGGCAGGCATCCGAACCTCGTGCTTGTCCGCACGGTGTCGAAGCTCGGGCTGGCGGGCCTGAGGCTG
>Ga0073899_10004896_pt1 | contig 11705 bp, 8 predicted proteins | sample KloWWTmetaKNB5Ph_FD_88975 | JGI IMG/M metagenome (GOLD analysis project Ga0073899, IMG submission 88975) | Active sludge microbial communities from Klosterneuburg, Austria, studying microevolution and ecology of nitrifiers - Klosterneuburg... | ecosystem: Engineered > WWTP > Aerobic digester >...
CTGTGTGCCATCGGTGAGGCGATGCCGGCCGCGCTGCTGGTCCAGCCGGAGGTGCGCCACGTGGCGCAGCTCGGCTTCTCGTCGGGCCTCGACCCGAAGACCTTCAAGCGGGCGCCGCTGCACCTGGTCGCGGTGATCGACAAGTCGGGCTCGATGTCGGGTCAGCCGCTCGACCTCGTCAAGGAGTCGCTGATCAAGGTGACGAGCCAGATGGGGCCGGACGACGAGCTGTCGATCGTCCTCTATGGCGACCGCTCGCACGTGTACATGCAGCCGACGCGGGTCACCGACCGCGCCGCGATCGGCCGCCAGATCGCCGGCATCGTCAGCTCCGGCTCGACCAACATGGAGGAGGGCCTGGCCGTCGGCTTCCAGCTGGCGAGCTCGCGCCGCTTCAAGGGCAGCACCCGCGTGATGCTGTTCACCGACGAGCGCCCCAACGTCGGCAACACCGACGCGAAGAGCTTCATGGGCATGGCCCGCGACGCCTCGCGCTCGGGCGTCGGCATGACGACGGTCGGCGTCGGCGTGCAGTTCGGCGCCGAGCTGGCGACCGCGATCAGCAGCGTGCGCGGCGGCAACCTGTTCTTCTTCCCCGACGCCGGCCGCATGCAGAAGGTGTTCGAGGAGGACTTCGACACCATGGTCACCGAGCTCGCCCACGACATGAAGCTCGAGCTGCGCCCCGCCAGGGGCCTCAAGATCGTCGGCGTCTACGGCATCCCCGGCAAGGCCCTCAAGTGGCTCGACGGCGGCGCCATCTCCGTGTCCGTCGAGACCATCTTCCTCAGCCGCAAGAAGGGCGCCATCTTCATCGCCCTCGGCTCAGACACCCGCCCCGGACTCCCCGAGACCCAGGTCGCACCCGGCTCCGCCGTCGCCAACGTCCAACTCGCCTACCTCGAGCGCAGCGGCCAGGCCGTCAAGACCCAGGTCGAACTCACCAGCGTCCTCGCCAGCGCCGCCAGCGAGGGCCTCGTCCGCGGCCGCCTGCTCGTCGACCAGGCCACCACCCTCACCCGCGCCGCCGAGCTCCACCACGAGAAGAACAACCAGGAGGGCGCCTACCAGGCCGTGCACGCCCTGGCCTCGATGTTCCGCCAGACCGTCGACCCGACCCTCACCGACGAGCGCACCCTGGTCTTCAACCTCGAGCGCACCCTCGCCAAGCTCTCAGGCCACGCGGGCGAGCCGGCGGTCGCCAGCGAGGCGGTCGACCGGGTCAGCGGGCTCCCGCACCGACGCGGATGACCTGACCGAAAGGTCAGGTCCCAGGCGGACGGGTGGCGAGCAGCGAGGGGCGCCCGGCGTGGGCGGCGAGGAAGGCGAGGAGGTTGTGATGCGGCGCGAGGTCGGCGACGCCGCGAAAGCGCAGCCACTCGAGGGTGGTGACGAGGGCGAGCTTGGCGAGGCCGAAGCCGTCGTCGGGGGTGCACCAGGGGCCGCGGACGTGGCGGTCGAGCCAGGGGAGGGTGCGTTCGATGCGTTCGCGTTCGCTGCGCATGAAGGGCAGGGTCTCGGGGTCGACGCCGTCGCGCTTGCAGTAGAACAGGCGGACGCCGGCATCGAGCACGCCGTCAGCGGCGTGGATCGCGTTGCCCTCGGAGATCTGGGTCGCGAGGTGCGGGGCTCGCAGGGCGCCGTGGCCGTGCTGGGAGAGCAGGAGCTCGGTGATCGCGTGGGAGTCGAGCACGCCGACGCCGCCGACCTCGAGCACGGGGATCTTTTGTAGCGGGCTCAGCCGCGTGAGCGCGGCCCGACCTTCGGGTGTGGTGGTGTCGACGAACTCGAGCGCGAGCTCGAGCTCGAGGCCGATGACGCGGACGCGGCGGACGAAGGGCGAGGTCACGGTCCCGAGGAGGCGCATGCGGCCGTATATATCCCGGCTCCACCGGCCTCCGCGAGCGCCGCGCGAGGCCCGCGCGACTTGAGGGCTTGGAATTCTCCGCGAGAAGTTCGACAGTGGCGCCGACGTGCGACGACTGCTGGGGATCTGTCTGCTGTTGGTGGCGTGTTCGAAGGGACAGGACGCGACGAGCCGCGCGCCGCTGTGGCCGGACGGGGCGCCAGGGGCCCTGGGCAACGACCTGGGCGATCGCCCCGAGCTCTATTATTACCTGCCGCCGCCGGACAAGGCGACGGGCGTGGCGATCGTGGTGGCGCCGGGCGGCAGCTACGCGCACACCGGCGGCCTCCACTTCGAGGCGTTCCCGACCGCGCGCTGGCTGGCAGCCCAGGGCATCACCGCGATCGTGCTGCGCTATCGCGTCAGCAACGACGACTATCACCACCGCGACTTCCTCGCCGACGGCAAGCAGGCGATCCGCACCGTCCGCGCCAGGGCGGCCGAGCTCGGCGTCGACCCCCATCGCATCGGCATGGTCGGCTTCTCCGCCGGCGGACACCTCGCGGCCTTCGTCGGCACCGCCTGCCCGCCGAACGGCGACACCGAGCACAGCGACCCGCTCCTGCGCGTCAGCTGCCGCCCTGACTTCATCGTCATGGTCTATCCGGTCGTCACCCTCGACGACCGCTGGGCCCATCAGCGCAGCAAGCAGAGCCTGCTCGGCCCCGAGGTCCCCCCGCCGATCGGCCTCGAAGACCGGCTCTCGCTCGAGAAGCAGGTCACGCCGACCACGCCGCCCGCGTTCATCGTCCACTCGCGCCGCGACCGCAAGGTCGACGTGCACAACAGCGAGCTCTTCGGCGCCGCGATGGAAGCCCAGGGTCGCCCCTTCGAGCTGCATCTGTACGACGACGGCGGGCACGGGGTCGGCCTGGCGCAGAAGCCCGCGATGCCGGGCATGAAGCAGTGGCCGGCGAAGATGCAAGCCTGGCTGCGAGCGATCCAGGTGCTGCGCTGAGCCTTGCGTGGGTGGCTCGGCGCGAAGCTCTCGCTGGCCGCGGTGCGGGGTCAGTGCCCGCGCCTTCATGCGTGGCTCGAGTCGATCGAGAGACTCGGCAAGACGAGCTGAACCGTCACGGGGCCAGGGCGAGCCGCGGTGCAGGCTCGTCGGGGCCCAGGAGCTCGGCGACGGAGATCGCCGGGCTGTAGCGGTGGCGGCGGACGTGGGCGCCGGCGCAGCCGAGCACGGCCTCCCAGCGCTCGCCCCAGGCGTCGGCGTCGATGCCGTCGCTGCGGGTCTGGACGAGCACGATGTCGAGGCTGCCGAGGCCGCGGGGCAGCCACGGCGCCTCGGGGCAGGCGCCGCGCGCCTGGTAGGTCTTGCCGAACTGCTCGATCTTCTTGCGGTCCGGGGTGCGGGCCTCCTCAAGGTCGGAGAAGACGATGACGGTGACGCGCTCGGGGCTGCGACGGACGACGGGGAGGTCGGCGACCTTGGTCCAGAAGCCGAGCAGCGAGGTGCCGGGCTTCGGGGTCCAGCTGCGGACCTGCTCGCGCCAGCGGTGGATCCGCTCGGCGCGCTGCTCCTGAAGGGCGGCGCGCTGCTGCGCCTCGCCGCGCTCGAGGACGGCGATGCGAGCGGTCTGGGCGGCGTCGATCTGCTCGAGGCACTTCTTCTTGAACATGCTGTCGGCGACGCAGTCGTCGCCGCAGGGCAGCGGGCCGGCGACGTACTCGTGGCGCGGGGCCGCGGCCTCGAAGGGCATGTCCGGCGTCGACGAGCGCTCGCTGCGGTCGGAGATCAGCAGGACGCCGACGCCGGTGTCGGCGGGCAACATGGCGGCGTGGGCGATCACCGCGTCCATCTGCTCGTCGGCGAGGCCGAGGTTGGAGGGGCTGCGGTCGACGCCGAACAGCAAGGTGCGCGGCGGGCCGGCGTCGGCGCGGGCGGTCGGCTCGACCGCGGCATAGCCGGCGCCGAGGCGGGCCGCGCAGGGCGGGCGCCACTCGCCGCGGGCCTCGGCGGCGGCCCGCACCTCGGCGTCGTTGCTCGACTGCCAGCGCATCATGCCGGCGAGCGCGCTGGCGACGACGACCAGACCCGCGAGGGCGGAGAGGGCATGGACCTGGCTCATGGGACACCTCCCATGGCCCGCTGCAAGGCGAGGGGCGGGTCTCTGGGGGGCTCTCGCGGCGAGTCGTCCTGGGCGACCCGGAGCAGCTCGATCGGCAGGTCCGGGCTCGCGTCCTCGTCGTGTCCGAGGATCGTGGCGACGACGTCGTCGAGGGCGAACCACACCAGCGCGAGCAGGCCGACCGCGAAGATCGTGGCGAGCAGCGGCAAGGCGAGGGCGATCACGGCCAGCCACAGCGTGGTCAACAGCAGCACGCGCGGCAGCGCGGCGAGCCAGCGCAGCAGGCCGAGGCGGGCGAGGAAGCCGTCCATGCCGGCGACCAGCAGCCCGCCGGTGTGCGCGGCGACCCAGGGGACCGCGACGCCGAAGCCGACGAAGACGATGTTGGAGACGGTGACCGCGCTGCCGCCCATGCCCTGCTCGGCGAGCAGCAGGCCGCGCGCGGCCGCGAGGGCGGCGTCGAAGGCCGAGGCGCCCCCGAGCACGAACCAGCGCATCGCGCTCGCGCCGCCCGCCGCGCTGCGGATCCGGTCGAAGACGCCGAACCACAGCTCGAGCAGGGTCTTGAAGAGCGCGACGACGACGTAGAACGACCACTCGGCCGCGGCCGGCGAGAGCAGACCCCACAGCTCGAAGCGGTACGGCGGCTCGGGGAAGACGTCGCGCAGCAGCAGGGTCGTCAGCGCGACGTCGAGGGCACACAGCACCAGCCCGGCGATCAGCGCGATGCGCTCGCCGGTGCCCAGCGATGCGCTGTCCTTCGGGTCAGGTCCTCCGCGCGGCCACATGCGCCCGGTCCATGACCACAGCGCCTCACCGACCCGCGCCAGCGTCGCCCGTACGTGGGTGTGCCACAAGCGGCGCAGACGCTGCAGCAGGCTGCCCAGCAGCAGCAGGGCGAAGGCGCCGAGCACGAAGGCGCCGGCGTGACCGGCGAGGTTGGTGGGCTCGCCGCCGGCCTGCATGGCCCTTGCGAGCACGGCGAGGGCGGCGAGGCCAGTGGCGAGGACGAGCAGGCGGACGCGCCGCGGCGAGCGCGGCGACCGCGATGGCGGTGGCTGTGGCGATGAATGCGAGTGCACGGGGACCTCCGGGTGTGAAGCGGCCCGCGGCGAGCTCCCGCGCCCAGGAGCGTGCGCACGCGGGCCGGCGACATGGCCCAAAGGACCTGTCCTCGGGGGCATATGCCGGCCCGCGTGCGCGGCGGGGCCGAGGCTGGCACGCGCGGGGCGGCGGCGATATTCCGGCCGCGGGGTGAGGCGACGCGACGACGCGACGCGACGCGACGAAGCCCGCGGGTACAGAGGTCGGGCCCGCGATGAAGCCCGCGGGGGTGAGGCGCGGGGCGGCGTGGCGACGCGACGAAGCCCGCGTGAGGACCGCGGGCTGTGGGGCGTGACGAGGCGCGAGCCGGTCAGCCGCGGGGTGTCACTTGCGCGCGGACACGCTGCGCGCGGTGGTGAGGATCCACTTGGTCTTCTCGAAGGAGAAGCGGGTGCGGAAGAGGACCGTGTTGCTGTCGGCGCTGAACATCGGCGTGTGGTCCTCGAGGCCGTTGCGGGTCAGGAGGCGCATCGGGCCGCTGCCGTCGAGGGGGACCAGGCCGATCTCGCGGCGGCTGTCGGCGTCGACGACCCCGTTGTCGATGTCGCGGATCTGGAAGGCGACGGCGCTGCCGTCGGGCGCGGCGACCATGTCGGAGACCCAGCCCTCGTGGGTCAGGGTCGTCGTCGTGAAGGCGGCGCCGTCGAGCGCGTACACCCGCGGCTCGGTGCCGTCGACGACCGACTGGGGCGGCGGCTCGCGGTCGGCGGCGACGACCTGGTCGTACTGCTCGCCCCAGGGCCTGGTGAAGTCGACGCGGAACAGCCGCTGGCCGCGGTCGCTCGAGGCGGTCACGAGCAGGCGCGGGCCGTTCGGGCCGTCGGGCGCAGGCGCGACCCCGTCGATGCTGTGCGAGGCGTCGAGGGCGATCGCGTCGAGGCGCAAGGCGTGGTCGGGGTGGCTCGGGCTCAGCATGTACACGCCGCTGCCGATCCCGGCGGTGGTGCAATAGCCGGCCGCGGCGACCCAGTCCTCGGCGATCCACGCGGGCGCGGCGAAGCCGATCGAGGGGCTGCGCGCGAGCTCGACTGGGACATCCTCGCCGGGCTTCGCGATGTACACGACCGAGTCGGCGCCGTCGCGGCGGCCGCGGGCGATCCTTCCGCTGGCCTGGGGATCGCCCGGGTCCTCGTTGCGGGCCAGCGGCAGCGTGACCTTGCCGGCCAGCGTGAAGCTACACGGCTGCTTGCCCGCCCCTTGCTCGAGTCGCCACACCTGCGAGGCGCCGTCGATGTGCACGAGCAGGGCGTCACCGCGGGGAGACGAGCGGAACAGCGGACGGCTGCCGCTCTCCTCGAGCGTGCCACCGAGCAAGCTCGAGCAGGGCTCGCGCGCGGCGCCGGGGGCGGCGCCGGCGGGCAGGTAGGAGAACTGCCAATTGCGGTCGAGCTCGAGCTCGGCGTTGTAGCCGGTGTTGCTCGAGAAGTGGACGGCGCGGCTCATGACGAGCGAGCTGCCGTCGGCGAGGGCGATCGCGTTGAGGCTCTCGTGGATGCCGCCGAGCAGGGCGGGCTTGGGCTCGCCCTGCTCCTTGTCGACGAGCAGCGTGCGGGCCTTCTCGGCGATCTTGGCGACTGTGGCCTCGGCGTCCGAGATCGAGGTCAGTCGGTCCATGCCCTCCTTCAGCTTGGTGCGCAGCACCATCACGACCGGCGGGTCCTTCGGGTCCTCGCGGATCGTCCGCGACAGCGGCTCCTGGGCGAACAGCGCCGTCAAGAGGTCGAGGTCGGGGCCGCTCATCACCTCCGAGGGCTTGGCGCTGACCGTCAGCTTGTGCGGGAAGGCGTAGTCGCCGGCGCTGACGACCGCGAAGCGCTGCCAGGGCTCGAAGGTCGGAACGCCGCCCTCGACCTCGAGGCCGCCGAAGTCGACCTTCTGGGGGTTCTCGAAGGCGACGTAGGCGTAGCCGGCCCAGTCGGCGAGCTGCAGGATCGCCGGGACGCCGGTCAGCTCGAGCTCGGGCAGCTTCTTGTGGCTCTCCTCCTCGATGGTCTCGATGCGGCCCTCCTGCGCCGCGAAGCCCCACTGCTCGAGGTAGGGCTTGTAGCGCACGTGGCTCTGGTTGACGACGAGCACGCGCGCCGGGTCCTCGTCCTGGCCGATCGGTCCGGTGCGGTTGAAGAACAACCACACGCCGCCAGCGGCCGCGAGCAGCACCCCGAGGGTAATGAACTTGCCGCGGTGGCTGCTGCGCAGCACCTCGAGGTCGGTCTGAGAGCGGTCGGCGCCGGACATGGCCGCCAGCTTGGCACGGATCGCCGCTCCCGGTCAGCCGCGCAGGGGGCAAAAGAACCCTCGCGGAAGAACCCTGGCGAGGGACCTTGCGAATTCAGACCCGGATGTGCGTCCCCTCGCGGCGGCGCCGGGCGGCCCGCCGCCCGGGCCTGTCGGCCGTCGCCGAGCCGTGGCACGATACGCGCCCCCGTCCGGGGTTCAGGAGCCGAACCGTGAAGCATGCACGTCACACCGATCTCACCGTGGAAGCCGCGGTCTCCGTCCCGCAGGTCGTCGAGTACCTCGAGCAGCTGGTCGCGGCCCTGAAGTCCGGCGCGGTCCATGTCCGCGTCGGCGAGCAGGAGCTCGTGCTCGGCCCGCGCGGCGTCCTCGGGCTCAAGCTCCACGCGCGGCAGAGGGGCAAGCGCCAGAAGCTCGCGCTCGAGCTGACCTGGCGAAAGAAGCTGATCTCGGCCGAGGAGGGCCTCGGCCTCGAGATCCGCGCCACGCCCCCCGAGACCGCGTCGGAGGCGATCGAGGTCGTCGACCTCGGCGACGCCGACGAGGTCGACCGTGGCGATGGCGCGGGCGAGCAGGCCGTCGCCGACGCGGCCGAGAAGGGCGAGGCGCACGAGGGTGAGCTCGCCACGACCTCGGCCGTCGACGAGGGTACGTCGGCCTGAGTCCGACTCGCTGGCCCGCGGCGATTGCGTCGTCGGCACACTCGACTTCGGCGGCCGGCTCCGGTTCGTTCGCGGTCGCCTGAGCCGCGGGGCGCGCGGGCTTGCGACGCGCGGTGCGTCGCCCGTATAGTCGCGCCCGGGGATGGCAACCAACGAGAGCGTCGCGGCGGTCGACCTCGGGTCGAACAGCTTCCACATGGTTGTCGCGCGGATCGTCGACGACACTCACTTTCACGTCGTCGACCGGCTGCGTGAGCGCGTCGTGCTGGCGGCCGGGCTCGACGAGCAGCAGCGGCTGAGCGAGAAGGCGCAGGCGCGGGCGGTGGCCTGCCTGGAGCGCTTCGGTCAGCGGCTGCGCGAGTTGCCGCTGCATCGGGTGCGGGCGGTGGGGACGAGCGCGCTGCGCCAGGCCGAGAACACGCGCAACTTCTTGCCGGCGGCCCAGGCGGCGCTCGGCCACCCGATCGAGATCATCGGCGGCAGCGAGGAGGCGCGGCTGATCTACCTCGGGGTCTCGCACAGCCTCGCGGACGACCAGGGGCGCCGGCTGGTGGTCGACATCGGCGGCGGCAGCACCGAGTGCGTGCTCGGCGAGCGCTTCGACGCGATCCGCACGGACAGCCTCGGGATGGGCTGCGTCAGCTACAGCCTGCGCTTCTTCACCGACGGCAAGATCCGCGGCGAGGACTTTCGTCGGGCGGAGATCGCCGCTCGCCTCAAGCTCGAGCCGATCGAGCGTCGCTACCTCGACTCCGGCTGGGACAGCTGCGTCGGCTCCTCGGGCACGATCCTGGCTGTCGAGGCGCTGCTGCGCCAAAACGGCTGGAGCGACCGCGGCATCACCCTCGCCGGTCTGCGTCAGCTCAAGAAGGCGCTGATCGCCGCCGGCACCGTGGCCAAGGTCGCGGCGATCCCCGGCGTGCAGGCCGATCGCGCGCCCGTCCTGCCCGGCGGCGTGGCGATCTTGACCGCGCTCTTCGAGGCGCTCGGCGTCGAGCAGATGGCGACCACCACCGGCTCGATGCGCGAGGGCCTCCTCTACGACCTGCTCGGGCGCATCCGCCACGAGGACGTGCGCGACCGGACGATCCGCCAGTTCTGTCAGCGCTATCAGGTCGACATGGGGCAGGCCGCGCGCGTCGAGCGACTGGCCCTGTATTGCCTCGACCAGCTCGCGGGCCTGTGGCAGATCGACCCGGTGTTCGGCCGCCAGGTCCTCGGCTGGGCCGCGCGCCTGCACGAGATCGGCCTGTCGATCGCCTTCGCCGGCTATCACCGACACTCGGCCTATCTGGTCGCCAACTCCGATATGCCCGGCTTCAGCCGCGCCGACCAGGCGCTGCTCGCCGCCATGCTGCTCGGTCAGCGCAAGAAGCTCGGCCGCGAGAGCTTCGCCGCGCTGCCGGCCCAGGAGGTCGAGCTCGCGCTGCGCCTGTGCGTGCTGCTGCGCCTCGCGGTCCGGCTGTCGCGTGGCCGCAGCCCCAGGCCGCAGCCGCCGTTCACGGTGTCCGCGCGCAAGAACGGGCTCGAGCTGAGCTTCCCGGCGGACTGGCTCGAGGGCCACCCGTTGACCCACGCCGATCTGGTCGAGGAGGCGAGCAAGCTGCAAGACGTCGGCTTCGAGCTGCGCGTCCGCTGAGGCTTGCCGGGGCCGCGTCGGTCGTGGCAATACGGGGCTGGATGCGGCGCGTGAAGATCGTCCTGGCGCTCGGCTGCGCGCTGCTGTGCGGCTGCAAGACCGTCCGCGTGTACCCGCTCGCGGGTCCGCAGGGCGACCTGACGGCGCTGTTCGAGCCGCTGATCGCCTGCGCCGGCGCCGGGCAGCTCGAGCACCGACTCAAGTCGGACGCGCTGCACGTGCAGGTCAAGCCCGGCATCTGGGCGCAGTTCACCCCGCGTCGCTCGGCCTATACGCTGGTGCTCGTCGTCGACGACGGCTCGAGCGGCGGCGATCGCGAGGGCAACATCGACGCCGCCAAACGCAAGAGCGAGGCGCTGTTCGCCTGCGCCCGCGGAGCCGAGCCGCCAGCCGCGGCCGAGCCCATGGTTCCCGCCGCGGGCGAGTGAGCTACTCGAACAGGTCCTCGCGGGCCTGGTAGTTGTCGAGGAGCAGCTGGGTGTGCGCGGCGACGGAGCTGGCGGAGAGCTGGCGCAGGAGGGTCTCCTGGGCGCTGCGGGGCTCCTCGCCGGGCTGGGTGCGGAGATAGACGCCGTCGGCCTGGAGCTCCCAGGCTTGCACGTTGTCGGCGAGGTAGGCGAGCAGGCCCTCCTGGACGACGCGGGCGCGCAGGGCGGGCTCCTCGATCGGGAAGGCGGTCTCGACGCGGCGCAGGAGGTTGCGCGACATGAGGTCGGCGGAGGCGCAGTAGACCTGCTCCTGGCCGTCGTTGAGGAAGTAGTAGATGCGGTGGTGCTCGAGGAAGCGGCCGACGATCGAGCGCACGCGGATGTTGTCGGACACGCCGGCGACGCCGGGGCGCAGGGCGCAGATGCCCCGGACGATCAGGTCGACGGTGACGCCGGCCTGGGACGCGCGGTACAGCGACTCGATGATGTGGGTCTCGGTGATCGCGTTGACCTTGCAGATGATGCGCGCGGGGCGGCCCTGGCGGGCGTGCTCGGTCTCCTGCTCGATCATGGCGAGCAGCCGCTCCATCAGCGTGAAGGGCGACATCAGCAGCTTGTGCAAGGGGGCGCACTGACCGAAGCCCGTCAGCTGCATGAAGACGTTGTGCACGTCGACGCCGAACTGCTCGTTGCAGGTCAGGAAGCTGAAGTCGCAGTAGAACTGGGTGGTGACCGTGTGATAGTTGCCGGTGCCGAGGTGGACGTAGCGGCGCAGTCGGCCGTCCTCGCGGCGGACGATCAGCAGGGCCTTGGCGTGGGTCTTGAAGCCGACGATGCCGTAGACCACGGTGACGCCGGCCTGCTGCAGTCGGGTCGCGAGGCTGATGTTGGCGGCCTCGTCGAAGCGGGCGCGCAGCTCGACGACGGCGGTGACCTCCTTGCCGGCGCGCGCGGCCTCGAGCAGGGCCTCGGCCATCGGCGACTCGGCGCCGGTGCGGTAGAGGGTCTGCTTGATCGCCAGGACATTGGGGTCGGACGCGGCCTGGCGGACCATCTCCAGGACGGTCGAGAAGCTCTCGTAGGGGTGGTGGAGCAGGATGTCGCCGCGGCGGACGTCGGCGAAGATGTCGGTGGCGGCGTCGGTGCCGCGGGTGCGCTTGGGTCCGGGGATGAAGGTCGGGAACTTGAGGTCGGGCCGCTTGATCACCTCGTAGAGGGTCGCCAGGCGGTGGAGGTTGACGGGGCCGTCGACGCGGTAGAGGTCGTCGTTGTGCAGGCCGAACTTCTGGAGCAGGAAGTCGGACATCTCGGGCGGGCAGGTCTCGGAGACCTCGAGGCGGACGGCGTCGCCGAAGTTGCGGGCCCGCAGCTCGCCCTTGAGGGCGTTGAGCAGGTCCTCGACGTCCTCCTCCTGGACCCACAGCTCGCTGTCGCGGGTGACGCGAAACTGGTAGCTGCCGGTCACGTTCATGCCGGGGAACAGCTTGCGGACGAAGGTGGTGACGATCGAGCCGAGGAAGGCGAAGCCGTTGGGGGCCTCGGCGACCGCGGCGGGCAGGAACACCAGGCGGGGCAGGCTGCGGGGGATCTGGACGATGGCGATGCCGCTGTCGCGGCCGAACGCGTCGTCGCCGGCGAGGGCGACGATCAGGTTCA
>Ga0073899_10004897_pt1 | contig 11705 bp, 6 predicted proteins | sample KloWWTmetaKNB5Ph_FD_88975 | JGI IMG/M metagenome (GOLD analysis project Ga0073899, IMG submission 88975) | Active sludge microbial communities from Klosterneuburg, Austria, studying microevolution and ecology of nitrifiers - Klosterneuburg... | ecosystem: Engineered > WWTP > Aerobic digester >...
CACACGCTCTGGGTGTACTACGGCGCGAGCGGGGGCCTCGGCGCGTCCCCGGCGGAGCTCCCTGGACCTCAGCCCAACAGCCAGCAGCACGCCGTGGGCATCAGCGACCTCGACGGCGACGGCTACGGCGACCTGGTGACCAGCGCCGACGGGAACAACGCCGCTTCGGACGAGCCCGGGCACATCTACGTGCACCGCGGGAGGCCCGGCGTGTCTCCGGCGGAGCGCTCACTTCTGGTCGAGGGCCCGCGCGTGGCGGGGCTTCGCTTCGGCGCCTTCACCGCGGTCGCGGACGCCAACGACGACGGGCGCGACGACCTCTTCGTCTCGGCCTTCGACGGGAGCGAGTACCACGTCTACGTCAACGCCGCCGGGCGCTTCACCGACGAGCCCGTCGTGGTGCGCGCGCTGGGTGGGCAGGCGTTTGGCCCGGGCACGCGTGTGTATCCCGCGGGCGACCTCGACGGCGACGGGCGGCTCGACGCGGTGTTCCACCGACGGGAGGGCTACGTCATCGCGGCGTACGGCGCCGAGCGCGGGCGGCGGCCGGACTTCAGCCGCGTGACCGTGCTCCGCCCCGAGCCCGCGGAGATGACCCGCTTCGCGCAGTCCGTGGTCGCCGGGGATTTCACCGGCGACGGCCTCACCGACCTCGTCATCGGGAACATCCGCCCGGACTTCAGCACCGTCGTCCAGTTGTTTCCGGGTGACCCGCGGGGGCTCGCGGCGCGCGCCGCGCAGTCCTTCGACGTGGCGGACGGCTTCTTCGGCAGCGCGACCGCGGGGGACTACAACGCCGACGGCGCGCTCGACGTGGCGGTGGGCGAGCCCGACTGGCGGAGCGGCGCCGGACGGTGCTTCTGGCTGAGCGGGCACCCGGGCGCGGGGCGGTGGCTGGTGCTCAGGGCCTACCTCACCCACGGTGACGGCGCGGCCCGGATGGGCTTCTCGGTCTGGTGACCTTCAGCGCGGGAGGAGCTCGAGGACCTGGGTGGCCGAGCTGCCCGAGCAGGTGGACATGCCCACGGTGTACCCCAGGTAGGCGTTGGTGAACTGATCGACGCAGCGGTTGGAGGCGCGGTTCTTGAGGCGCTGGTGGCCCTCCGAGGTCGGGAGGACGAAGGAGAACTCCTGGCTGGCGGACCCGTTGCACGACCATTCGAACACCGGGTTGAAGCCCGCGGTCTCGTCCGTGTACTGGTTGAACTGCACGCACCGCCCGCTCAACTTCGAGATGAGGTTGTAGTAGCCGTTGTCGTTCCGGGCCACGACCCACTGCTGCTCCCGGAGCGTGGGGTCACAGGTGTCGCGCGACACCGAGCGGCCGTTGACGCCCTGGTTCGCGCCCCGGTCGAGGCACTGCTGGCCGCTCTGGAAGCGGAAGCCGAGGCTGCGGTCAGAGCGGTCATCGAGCACGCTGAGGTGCGCGACGTTGCCCGTGGCGGTGGCGTCGAGGTGGAAGTTCATGAGGTCGAGCGAGCCGTCGCCGTCGAAGTCGCGCGCGGCGATGCCCGTGGCCTGCGTGGTCGGCCCGAGCGCGTTGTCGAAGCGGCGGATGGGCCCCCAGGCCCGCACTCCGATGGGGTACACGAGGTCGTAGCCGACCTGGTAGTACGACGCGTCGTTGCCGTCGGGGTTGTCCACCCACGACACGACGATGTCGAGCAGGCCGTTGCCGTCCATGTCCGCGAGGTCGATGCCCAGGTCCGAGGTGCTCCCGCCGACCCAGCCGGACTTCACGGAGGACGACGAGGCGTACCCGCCGGTGACCCAGCCCGCCGTGGACAGGCCCCAGCCCACGCTGAAGGAGATCCTGTTCTCGCCGTCGGGGTTGTCCACGGTGGCGACCACCAGGTCGAGCTTGCCGTCGTTGTTCAGGTCGCGCAGCGACGCGTCGGCGCCGGCGGTGTGGTGCCCGTGGACGCCGCCCGTGTACGCGCGCGGCGTCGACCACGACGACACCTGTCCAGACGCGCTCACGTTCCACCCGATGCGGTAGTACGTCTTGTCCTCGCCGCTGGGGTCGTCGACGTAGACGAAGACCATCTCCGGGCGGCCGTTGCCGTCGATGTCCCCCATCGCGACGCCCGCCCCCGAGGTGCGGTCGCCGATCGCGGTCGGGATGCTCGTCGAGGGCCCCCAGCTCGTGGGCAGGTACGCCGTCTCGTTGCTCCCCGGGAGCGTCTGCAGGTCGACGTTCCACCCGACGCGGTAGTAGCCCACGTTGCCGCCGCTCGGCGCGTCCGCACGCAGGAACACCACCTCGGGCCGCGGGTCGGCGTCGAGCTGGGTCAGCGCGATCCCGCCGCCCTCGTTGTTGCCGCCCCAGCTGCCGTCGTAGAGCGCGCTGGTCACGGCGGCTTGCGCCACCGCGCCCGTGGCGCCGTCGTCCCCGACGGGCGCGCAGGCCGCGAGCATCGTCAGCGCCGTGAGTCCCAGGAGCGTCTTCGTCTTCGTCATCGTTCTCTCTCCGTTGGTGGTGGGTGTTCGGTCTGAGCGTTGAGCAAGGGCGATGCCGTGCCCCCATGAGCGACACTTTTCCGCGGAGAACTGGCGTCTCGCGCCACCCTCCCGCGGCGCACGCGGCCCCGTCGCGCAAGCCCTTTGCGCGACCGCGTTGCGCAACCCCCTTGCGCAACCCTCAGACGCGTTGCGCAACCGCCCGCGGGTCCTCGACGGCGCGCTCGCAGTCGGGCGTCGTGGCGACGAAGAAGGGACCCCGGCGATGCCCGCGGGCGAGGCGAACGGCGCCCTGGCGGATCAGCGCAGGGTGATGGCCGGGACGTAGCCGCAGCCGACGGCCGCGGAGGCGATGTCGCCGCTGGAGGTGAGCCGCCCCGAGAACTGCCTCACCACGGAGGGGAGGCGCGACAGCGTGCTCGACGGGCAGGTGTATGGGAGCCAGATCGTGCGCTCGCCGTCGGGGCCCGCGGAGAAGCTCCCCGCCGCCGTCGCGCTGAACACGAAGGAGGTCGTCGGCGAGCCCGTGAGGTTGAGGTTGGAGCACTCGAGGCCGAACCACTTGACGTACTGCGACCCGCCCCCGATGCGCACGCCCGTGATGAAGGCGTTCGCCGGGCACGACACCTCGAAGCGCAACGCGCCCATCCCCGTGCGCCCGGCGCTCCCCGCGTCCGCCGCGGCGCCGAGGCGCACGGGGTAGCGGTACGGCGTCGCGGCGCGGTCTTCGAAGAACGCCACCGGCGCGCAGCGGAGCACCAGCCCGTTGAGGACGGGGCTCGCGATGAAGTTCGCGCGGAGCCCGACGGCGACCTGCCCCGCGGGGCACGTCAGCGACCACGACCCCCCGAAGGTGGCGGAGGCCGCGGGGTTCTGCGCGCTCGTCGCGTCGACGCGGTCGAAGGCGCCGAAGCCGGTAGGGCAGCGGCGGTCCGTCGTGCCGTCGCAGTCGTTGTCGACGCCGTCGCACACCTCCGCCACGGGCGCCCGCCCGCAGCCGTTGCAGTGCGTAGTCGTGTTGAGCCGCGCCTCACAGCCGTCCGCGGCGTTGCGGTTGCAGTCGCCGAAGCCCGCGCTGCACGCCCCGAGCACGCACGACCCCGCGACGCAGGTGGCGCCCGCCCCCGCGAAGCCGCACGCCCGGCCGCAGAGCCCGCAGTTGTTGACGTCGGCGCGCAGGTCGAGGCAGGTCGTGCGGCACTGCACCCGGTCGAGGGGGCAGGTGCAGAGCCCGTCGGTGCAGGGGACGCCCCCCGGGCACACGTTGCCGCAGGCCCCGCAGTGCGCCGGGTCGCTCCGCAGGTCGGGGCACGCGGCGCCGCAGGCCGCGCGCCCCGCCGCGCAGACGCAGGCCCCCGCCACACAGGCCTGGCCCGCGGCGCACTGTCGGCCGCAGGCGCCGCAGTGACCCGTGTGGGTCTGCGGGTTGACGCACACCCCGCCGCAGTCGGTCGTCCCGTTCGAGCAGACGCAGCGGCCCCCGGAGCACGCCATGTTCGTGCCGCAGCGGCGGAAGCACATGCCGCAGTGGCCGCTCTCGGTGCTCAGGTTCGCGCAGGCCGCCGCGGCCCCCATACGACAGGAGGTGTAGGGCGACACGCAGAGGCACTCGCCGCGGCTGCAGCGGGCGCTGGCGGCGCACACGTTTCCGCAGCGTCCGCAGTGGTTGCTGTCGGCGCTGAGGTCGGTGCACTGGCCGCCGCAGGACGACTGCCCGCTCGGGCACGCCACGCAGCTCCCCCCGGCGCAGCGCGTCCCCGCGGCGCACACGTTGTTGCAGCGCCCGCAGTGGAGGTAGTTCGTCGAGAGGTCGAGGCACCGGCCGCCGCACACGCCGAGGGGCGCCGGGCAGGTGCAGGTCCCCGCGCGGCAGATGGGGGCCGCCCCCGGGTAGACGCAGCGGTTGCCGCAGGCGCCGCAGTTGCCCGACTCCGCGGAGGTGTCCACGCAGACGCCGGAGCACAGCGTACGCCCCGCGGGACAGACGCAGGCGCCTCCGACGCACGTCCGGCCGCCGGTGCAGAATCGGTTGCAGCCGCCGCAGTTGCTGTTGTGCGTCGCCGGGTCGACGCAGGCGCCGTTGCAGAGCGCCTGGCCCGTCGGGCACGCGCAGGTCCCCGACGCGCAGCTCGCCCCCGTACCGCAGGCCCGGCTGCAGGCGCCACAGTGGGCCGCGTCGCGCGCCGTATCGACGCAGCGCACCCCGCACTGGGTCTGACCCGCCGGGCAGGCGCACACGCCGCCGCTGCACACCTGCCCCGGGCGGCAGGTCTGGCCGCAGGCGCCACAGTGCGCGGCGGTGGTCCGTGTGTCGATGCAGCGGCCGTCGCAGGCGGTGAGGCCCGACGCGCACGCGCAGCTGCCAGAGGCGCAGGTCTGCCCCGTCGCGCAGGCCCGCCCGCAGGCGCCGCAGTTGGCGGCGTGGGACATGAGGTTGAAGCACCCGTTGGTGCAGCGCGTGGTCCCCGTGGGGCAGGTGCACACCCCGGCGACGCAGGGGACCCCCGTGGGGCACGGCGCGCCGCAGCGGCCGCAGTGGTTGCGATCGGTCTGGACGTCAATGCAGCGGCCCACCTCGCAGAGCATCGTGCAGGTGCGCGAGCAGCCCGCGCCGGAGCAGCAGTCGCCGGAGCGGCAGGTCTCGCCGGCGTCGCAGCGCGCGAAGCACGACCCGCAGTGGGCCTCGTCGCTCGACACGTCGACGCAAGCCCCCGCGCAGTCGCGCTGCCCCGCGGGGCACGGGCCGACGCAGACCCCGGCGACGCAGCGGTCTCCGAGCGCGCACACGTTGCCGCAGCGGCCGCAGTGGCCGGCGTCCGTCGCCGCGTCGACGCAGGCGTCGCCGCACTGGGCGCGGCCGGTCGGGCACGCGCATCGACCCCCCTCGCAGCGCTGGCCGACAGCGCAGCCGGCGCCGCAGCGCCCGCAGGAGGTGGCGTCGCTGGTCAGGTCGACGCAGCGCCCGTCGCACACGGTGGCCCCCGCGGGGCACGCGCAGGCGCCGCGCGCGCAGGTCGCGCCGAGGCCACAGGCGCTGCCGCAGGCCCCGCAGTGGGAGGCGCTGGTGGCGGTGGAGACGCACACCCCATCGCAGAGCGTCGCGCCGACGGGGCACTCGCAGCGGCCGCCCGTGCACGACTGGCCGCCGCCGCAGGCGACGTCGCAAGCCCCGCAGTGCGCGTTGTCGCGCGCGGTCTCGACGCAGGCCGTCGCGCAGGCGGTCTGCCCGGGCGGGCAGGGGGGCGGGGGGCCCAGGTCGTCGGCGCGCTCGTCGGGGACGTCGGGGTCGGTCGCGTCGGTCGCAGGGAGGTCGGGCTCGGGGGCGTCCATGGTCGGGGTGTCCGCGGTCGGCGTGTCCATGGCGGGCGCGTCCATCGCCGGGACGTCCATCGCCGGGACGTCCATGGCGGGGAGGTCGGGGAGCACCACGTCCGCGGGGACGTCGACGACGGAGGCGTCCGGCGGAGGCGCGTCGTCTGTCGCGCCGTCCTGCGCGGCGTCGACGGCGACGTCGGGGAGCGGCGCGTCGGGCGCGTCGTCGTCCGGCGGCGCGGCGTCGGGCGCGACGACGACATCGGGCGCGAGTGGGGCGTCGGCGGTGGTCACGTCGCCGTCGGGGAGGCCCCCCGTGTCGCGCGCGCCGTCCGTCGGCGGAGCCTCCGCGACGGGCCCGCAGGCCATGAGGAGCGCCAGCAGGAGTGAGGTTGCGCACCATCGCTGAACGAACGTCCACATTCGGGGTGATCCTTTCCCAACAGGCTCTGGGGCATCGGCCGCCAGGTCACCCCAACAACCCCGCGGTTGTTGCAGTGACAGAGGACGGAATGCGCGAGCCCCGAGCAAGGGCGATGCCGAGCGACACCTCCGCGCGGAAGACAGCCCCGTCGCGCGACCCGCCCGCGGCCCGCGACCGCGTTGCGCAACCCCCTTGCGCAACTCCACCGCGCGTTGCGCAACCGCCCGCGGGACCGGCGCCCCGATGCCGCTCACCGCGCGTCGCGCGAAGACGACCCTTGACGGCGCGCGCGACGTCGGGCGCCATACGCGGCGAAGGGAACCTCCGCGATGCCCCACAGCCGTGTCTTCGAACACCTGCGCCAGCTCCTCCACCTCTCCCGCGACGCCGAGCGCCTCGGCGGGACGCTCGACGACGCGCGCGCCGAGCGGGAGGCCGACCGCGCCCGCACGCTCTCGCGCCGCCAGCTCCTCGGGGGCGCCGCCGCGGCGGCGGGCCTCGCCGTGGCCGTCCCCTTCAGCGCGAAGGCCGGGCCCATCCGCGGCCAGCCCCGCGTCGCCATCGTGGGCGCGGGCCTCGCGGGCCTGGTGTGCGCCGACACGCTCGCGCGCCGCGGCATCCGCAGCACCCTCTACGAGGCGCACCCGGGCCGCGTCGGCGGCCGCGTGCTGAGCGACCGCGACACCTTCCCCGGCCAGGCCTCCGAGTGCGGGGCGGAGATGATCGACACGCTCCACACCACCATGCTCGGCTACGCGCGGGAGTTCAACCTCGCCCGCGAGGACTACGAGCGCGCGCCGGGCGAGGAGCGCTACCACTTCTTCGGCGCCAACCACACCGAGGCCGAGGTGGTGGCCCAGTGGCGGGTGCTGGTGCCGCGCCTCCGGGACGACCTCCGCACGCTCTCGGGGGAGCCGTCGTTCTTCTCCCACTCGCCGCGGGACGAGGTGCTCGACCAGACCGACCTCACCTCCTACCTCAGCGCGCGCGCCGCCGACCTGCCCCTCGTGCGCGAGGTGCTCTTCCAGGCGTACATCTCCGAGTACGGCCTCGAGCCGCACGCGCAGAGCTGCCTCAACTTCCTGCAGTTCATCCACCTCGACCGGCGGGGGCACTTCGCGGAGTTCGGGCAGTTCAGCGACGAGCGGTACCACCTCGCGGGAGGCAACGACGCGCTCACCGCGGCCTTCGCCGCGCGCCTCGCCGACTTCGGCAGCCCCGTCGTCCGCGGCGCCGCCCTCACGCGCCTCGTCCGGCGCGTGTCGGGCGAGTTCGAACTGTACCTCGGCGGCTCCTCCTCCCCCGAGGTGGCCGACGCGGTGGTGATCACCGTCCCCTTCAGCGCCCTGCGCAACGTCACCCTCGACGCCTCGCTCGGCCTCTCCGCCGACAAGCTCCGCGCCATCCGCGAGCTCGGCTACGGCAACAACGTCAAGACCGCCGTCCGCTTCGACCGCCGCGTGTGGGCCGAGCAGGGCGGCAGCGGCGACGTGTACGCCGACCTCGACGACCTGCAGAACACCTGGGAGACCAACCGCCGCAACGCCGTCGGCGGCGCGGGCATCCTCACCGACTACGCCGGCGGCGACCGCGGCCTCGCGCTCCAGGCGAGCCCTCCCCCGTCCTCCCCCTTCGGCTGCAACGGCTGCCACCAGGGGGCCCCCACGGCGAGCGTGCTCTCCCCCGGCGGGCGCGTATGGGTCAACGGCCAGGTGGAGGCCTTCGTGCGCGACCTCGACCGGGTGTTCCCCGGCGCCGCCGCCGCGGCCTCGCGCCAGGCCGACGGCACCCTCGTCGCGCGCCGCTCGCACTGGAACCGCCAGAGCTTCAGCCGCGGCTCGTACACGGCCTACCTGCCCGGGCAGTTCACCACCATCGCGGGCCTCGAGGCGCAGGCCGCCGGGGCGCTGAAGTTCGCCGGCGAGCACACCGACTCCTTCTACGACTGGCAGGGCTTCATGGAGGGCGCGTGCACCTCCGGGGCGCGCGCCGCGGGCGAGGTCCTCTCCGACATCCGCAACGGGCGCCTGTAGCGTCCCCCGTGCGGTAGGCTCGCGCGACCCCCGCGATGCCCACCACCCGCGCCCTCGACATCGACGACAACACCTCCGTCTGGGCCGCCACGGCGCACCCCGTCGCACCCATCGCCCCCCTCCGCGGGGACGTGCGCGCCGACGTGGTCATCATCGGCGCGGGCTTCACGGGGATCTCCACCGCGTACCACATCTCCGCGCGCTACCCCGACAAGAAGGTGGTGGTGCTCGAGGCGAAGCGCGTCGGCAACGGGGCCTCCGGGCGCAACGGGGCCATGGCGCTCCACTGGATCAACGGCGTCGAGGTGCGCGACGCCGATCGGGCCCGCCAGCTCTACGCCGTCACCACCGAGACGCTCCAGTGGATCAGGGACGTCGCGCGCGAGCACGGCTTCCCGCTCCGCTTCCGCGCCAACGGCTGCCTGGAGATCGTCACCGACAACCGCCGCGCCGAGGAGGCCCACGAGCACGCCGAGCGCCTCGCGTCGTGGGGCCTCCCCATCCGCTACCTCCAGGGCGCCGCGCTCGAAGACAAGCTCCGCGCGAGGGGGGCGGTGGGGGCCACCTTCGACCCGACCACCGGCCAGCTCCACGGCCTCGACCTCCTCCACGGCCTCCGCGGCGTCCTCCTCGTGCGGGGCGTCGACATCTATGAAGGCTCCCCCGTGGTCCGCATCGACGAGGGGCGCGGGCACGTCGTCGCCACCCCCGGCGGCACGGTGCGGGCGCCGACGATGGTGCTCGCGACCAACGGCTACACGCCCTCGCTGGGCTATTTCCGCGGCGGCGTCATCCCCCTCCACTCGCACTGCATCGCGACCGAGCCGCTGCCGATGGAGCGCTGGCGCGAGCTCGGCTGGGGTGACGTGGCGGCCTTCAGCGACGACCTCGACCGCATCGCCTACGCGAGCCTCACCGAGGACGGGCGCCTCCTCTTCGGCGGCGGCGGCAACGGCGCGTACTCGTACTACTACGGCGGCCGCACCTCCGTCCCGCGCACCCCCGAGCGCCAGTACGCCTTCGTGCGCGGCATCCTCGACCGCTACTTCCCCGGCGCGAAGGACGTCCGCGTCGCGCACCGGTGGACGGGGACGCTCGGCATCACGATGAGCCGCGTGTGCAGCATGGGCGTGACGGGGGCGCACAAGAATGTGCTCTACGCGCTGGGGTACAGCGGCCACGGCGTGGTGCTCGCCAACGTGGCGGGCAGGGTGCTCTGCGACCTGTACTCCGATCACCACGAGCCCTGGCGGACGATGCCCTTCTATCAGGCGCCCCTGTGGGGCATCCCCCCAGAGCCGCTGCGGTGGATCGGGTACCACGCGTTCACGACCCTCACGGGGCGCTCGCCGCGGCGCAAGGACGCGCACGACACATTGGCGAAGCGGAGGTAGTGCCCCTCGGGGCGAGGCCGGTGGTAGCCTCCGCCGCCGCAATGGAGACGCAGCGGTTTCGCGGTCAGGTGGTGTGGATCACGGGGGCCTCCTCGGGCATCGGCGAGGCCCTGGCGCTCGCCTTCGCGCGCGAGGGGGCGCGCCTCGTGCTCTCGGCGCGGCGGGCCGACGAGCTCGCGCGCGTGGCCGCGAGCTGCCACGGCGCGGCCGCGGTGGAGGTGGTGACGCTCGACCTCGCCGACCTCGCGTCGCTCCCGGCGGCGGTCGAGGGCGTTCTCGCGCGGATGGGCCGCGTCGACGTGATGGTGCACAACGGCGGCATCTCGCACCGCTCGCGCGTGGTCGAGACGGCGCTCGCGGTCGACGAGCGCGTCATGCGGGTCAACTACTTCGGCGCCGTGGCCCTGACGAAGGCCCTCCTCCCGTCGATGGCGTCGCGGCGCCGCGGCCGCTTCGTGGTGCTGAGCTCGGTGATGGGCGTCTACAGCGCGCCCACGCGCGCGGCCTACGCGGCGTCGAAGCACGCGCTCCACGGCTTCTTCGACGCGGTGCGGGCCGAGCACGCGGGCGACGGCCTCGGGGTCACCCTGGTGTGCCCCGGCTTCGTGCGCACGCACATGGGGCCCAACTCGCTCACCGGCGACGGCTCGCCCCGCGGCGCCATCGCCGACGCGGCGCCGAAGGGGATGCCCGCCGAGCGCTGCGCCGCCGCGGTGCTCGACGCCGCCCACCGCGGTCGCGACGAGGTGTACCTCGGGGGCCGCGAGCGGCTCGCGGTGTACCTCAAGCGCTACGCCCCGTCGGTGCTCGCGTTCCTCCTGCCGCGGCTGAAGCCGAGCTGACCCGGCGCCCGCGACCTATGGCGTCGACTCGGTCGAGGTCGGCGCTCGCGAGCACGACGAAGGGGTCAGATCACGGCTTCGCCCGGCCGTGGACAGGTCTGGGGATCCGCAGGAGGAGATGGTCAACGGTTGCCTCACGACCGCCATCCGCGGGCGAGCGCGCTTCGAAGTGCGCGACGAGGGGAGGGCGGTCTGCAAGGCGGTGATGCGAGGAGGCCTTCCCGGTCAGACAGCGGGTGATGTAGTCGTCGGGCCAGTCGACGCGAGGCTCCGTGGCGCGGAGCATGACGACGCCAGCACCATCGACTGAAGGCCAGTAGTCCAACACCTGTTGATGCACCTTCTCGTAGTCGTTCTTCTCGCCCCAGGTCTTCACCTCGACGACGACTTCGCCACCGAACCGCGGGTGGCTCGCGCGGATGTCAGCATACCCCGCGCCTCCTTGCTGCTCGCGTTGAACCTTCCACCCGTCCTTGCGAAGCCCAAAGGCGATGAACGACGAGAAGGTCGCCTCGGGCACGAGTGCGTCCTGCGTGGTGCCGCCGTCGAAAAAATCCGGCGCCTCTTCGCGAAACCACATCAACGCCGCGATGACATCTGCCACGAGCTGCGACCGAAGGTCTGCGCAGGCCGTCGGGCGTGCGTCGTTCGGCTGGAGGATGCTCGGGATCATCGTCACAGAAATCGGGTCTGCGCGCATCGGGCCGTGGAGCCGTACCAGACCCGCGGCGATGAGCAGGCGCAGCACGTCTCGCACCGTGAGATCGAGCGTGCCCGAAGCCTTGCTGACGGCGGTGTTCGCGTCCTTCTGCGAGAGAACCACGCGCACCCCTGACGGCGTCGAGCAGGAGTCGCCCCGCCTCGCTCACCTGCGGGGCGGTGATGCTCCGCCAGTACTCCTCGACGAAGATGCTGCGCTCGACGAAGTCGGCGTAGATGGGGTCGACGTCTTCGGTTCGAGGCGATCGGTCGAGCGTCCAGAGCCTCTCGATCCCGTAGACGAAGAGTTCCGGGTGGTAACCGCTGAAGAGCCGGAGCGCGCCGAGGGGACCGGGGTCGAGCGCCCGGCCGTCGTCGAGGAATGGGCGGACCAGCTCCTCCACCTCGGACGCGTCAAAGGGAGCCAGCTGATGCCACCTCGCGTCCGCGGCGAACTGCGAACCGATGCGTGAGGAGAGCCCGAGCACCCCGATGCCGCCCGCCGCGAGCACGGCGACGCGAGGCTTCAGGTCGCGCCCCG
>Ga0073899_10004898_pt1 | contig 11704 bp, 10 predicted proteins | sample KloWWTmetaKNB5Ph_FD_88975 | JGI IMG/M metagenome (GOLD analysis project Ga0073899, IMG submission 88975) | Active sludge microbial communities from Klosterneuburg, Austria, studying microevolution and ecology of nitrifiers - Klosterneuburg... | ecosystem: Engineered > WWTP > Aerobic digester >...
TGACGCTGATGGACGAAGTGCTGACGCCCGATTCGTCGCGCTTCTGGCCCGTCGAGGGCTATGTCGAGGGTGCGAACCCGCCGAGCTACGACAAGCAGTTCGTGCGCGACTGGCTCGAGCAGGCGAAGGTTGGCGGCGCCCCGTGGAACAAGAAGGCGCCGGCTCCGCCGCTGCCCGCCGCCGTGATCGAACAGACGGCGGCGAAGTATCGCGAGGCGCTGCAGCGGCTGATGTCCTGAGTGCCGGCGTACCCGCCGGGCGAGGGGTCGTCAGCCCGCGGGCCGAGCGCCGGGCCGCCCCAAGCCGGCCCGTGATCCCCTCGGGGGATCGTCCGGCGTACCCGCCGGGCGAGGGGTCGTCAGTTCAACGCCATGCTGAGCTTGCGCCGGTACTGATCGACCAGCGGGTCGGCGCTCGCGACCGGCGCGGCGCGGCCGGCCACTTCGAGCGTGCCCTTGGCCTGTGCCTCCGCGGCGGGCTTGGGCGCCGGCTTGGTCATCAGTTCGAGGATCGCGACGTAGGTCCTGCGCGCCAGCGCGTCGTTCCACGCCTTGTCGCGCATCACGATCTCGAGCAGCTCGTCCATCGCCTCGACGAAACGCTGCGCAGCCAGATGCGTCTGCGCCAGCTCGAAGCGCGCGTCGAAGTCGCGCTTGTTCGCCGCGATCGCGGCGGCCAGCGCCTCGGGCGGGCGCGCCGATGCGGCCTTCTCGCAGGCGGCGAGCCAGTGGCCCGCGGCGGCCAGCCGCGCGTCGAGGTCGACCTTGCTCGCGACCGGTTCGAATGCCCGGCGCGCGTCGGCGGCGCGGCCTTCGGCGAGCAGCGCGCGCAGATAGTCGTAGCGCGCAGTGTCGTTGCCCGGGTCGATCACCACCGCCTGCTGCAGGCGCTCCAGCGCGCTCGCGGTGTCGCCTTCGGCGAGCAGCGCCTGCGCTTCGCTGACCTCTTCTTGCGCCGCCATCTCGTCGGCGCTCGGCACGTGCTTGTCGAGGAACTGGCGGATCTGCGGCTCGGGCAGCGCGCCGACGAAGCCGTCGACCGGCTGGCCGTCCTTGAACAGCACGCAGAACGGGATGCTGCGCACGCCGAACATCTGGCTCAGCTGGCCGGCGATCTCGGGCTGTTCGTCGGAGTTCAGCTTGGCGAGACGGAAACGCCCGGCGTACGCCGTTTCCAGCTTCTCGAGCGCGGGGCCGAGCGCCTTGCACGGGCCGCACCACGGCGCCCAGATGTCGAGCAGCACGGGTTGCTGCAGGGAAGCGTTGATGACCTCGGCTTCGAGGTTCTGGGTGGTGATGTCGATCATGGCGATTTGCGGAGGTCGGGGCTGCGGCGGCAGGGCGGCGTTGCTCGGCGGAGATGGCGGCCCGCCACCTACAATTCAAGCCTTTCGCAGCCCATGGAGCGAGCCTTGAACCAGCCCGATCCGATCGTCGGCGTGTTGATGGGCTCCAGCAGCGACTGGGACACCCTCAGGCACGCGACCGAGATTCTCGCCGAGTTCGGCGTCGCGCACGAGGCGCGCGTCGTCTCGGCCCACCGCATGCCCGACGAGATGTTCGCCTATGCCGAGGCGGCCGCCGCGCGCGGCCTGCGCGCCATCATCGCCGGCGCAGGCGGCGCGGCGCACCTGCCGGGCATGCTGGCGGCCAAGACGACGGTTCCGGTGCTCGGCGTGCCGGTGGCGAGCCGCCACCTGCAGGGCGTCGATTCGCTGCATTCCATCGTGCAGATGCCCAAGGGAATTCCCGTCGCCACGTTCGCGATCGGCAACGCCGGCGCGGCCAATGCTGCGCTGTTCGCCGTCGCGATGCTCGCCGCCACCGATGCCACGCTGCGCGACAAACTCGATGCGTTCCGCCGCCGCCAGAGCGACGCCGCGCGCGCGATGACGCAGGATCTCAAGTGAAGGCCAAGGCGCCGATCCTTCCCGGCGCGACGCTGGGCGTGCTGGGCGGCGGGCAGCTCGGGCGCATGTTCGTGCACGCTGCGCAGCAGCTCGGCTACGCCGTCGCCGTGCTCGACCCCGACGCCGACAGCCCCGCCGGCCAGGTCGCGCAGCGCCATGTGCGCACCGGCTACCTCGACGCCGCTGGCCTCGCCGAGCTGGCCGACACGGCAGCGGCGGTCACCACGGAGTTCGAGAACGTGCCGGCCGAGGCGCTCGCCACGCTGGCGCTGCAGCGCCCCGTCGCGCCGCGCGCCGACGCCGTCGCCGTGTGCCAGCACCGCGCTGCCGAGAAGGCCCAGTTCGCACGCTGCGGCGTGCCGGCGGCGCCGCACGCCGTGATCGAGAGCGCGGCGCAGCTCGAAGGCATCGATGAGGCGCTGCTACCCGGCATCCTGAAGACCTCGAGCTCGGGCTACGACGGCAAGGGCCAGGCGCGCGTCGCGACGCGCGACGAGCTGCGCGCCGCCTGGGGCGAGCTCGGCGGCGTGCCGTGCGTGCTGGAGCAGCGCCTCGCGCTGGCCAGCGAGGTGAGCGTCGTCGTTGCGCGCAGCGTGGCCGGTGCCTGCGTGCACTTCCCGGTGCAGCGCAACCTGCACCGCGACGGCATCCTCGCCGTCACCGAGGTGCCGGCGCGCGGCGTGCCCGAGGCGCTGCAGCGCGACGCCGTCGCCGCCGCCGAACGCATCGCCGAGGCGCTGGGCTACGTCGGCGTGCTGTGCGTCGAGTTCTTCGTGCTCGACGACGGCCGCCTCGTCGCCAACGAGATGGCACCGCGGCCGCACAACTCGGGTCACTACACGATCGACGCCTGCGATGTCTCGCAGTTCGAGCTTCAGGTGCGCACGCTGGCCGGCCTGCCGCTGGTCGCGCCGCGCCTGCACTCACCCGCCGTGATGCTGAACCTGCTGGGCGACCTGTGGTTCCGCGCCGGCGCGACCGAGCCGCGCTTGCCGCCATGGGATGCCGCGCTGGCGCTGCCCGGCGTGCATCTGCACCTCTACGGCAAGGCCGAGGCACGGCGCGGCCGCAAGATGGGCCACCTGACGGTGACCGCGGCGAGCGCCGACGCAGCGCACGCCACGGCGCTGCAGGCCGCGGCATTGCTCGGCATCGAACCTTGGTGATGCTCGCCGGCACCGACCCGGCCGACATCACGCGCGCCGCCGAGCGGCTCGCCGCCGGTGAACTCGTCGCCTTCCCGACCGAAACCGTCTACGGCCTCGGCGCGCGCGCCGACGACGACGCGGCCGTGGCGAAGATCTATGCCGCCAAGGGGCGCCCGGCCGACCACCCGCTGATCGTTCACGTCGTCGATGCCGCGCAGGCCGCGCGCTTCGCCGAGCCGCTGCCCGCCGTCGCGGAGCGCCTGATGGCCGCCTGCTGGCCCGGGCCGCTGACGGTGATCGTGGCGCGCGCCGCATCGATGGCGGCGGCTGCGGCCGGCGGCCACGCGACGATCGGCCTGCGTTCGCCGTCGCACCCGGTGGCGCGAGCGCTGCTCGCCGAGGCGCTGCGGCTGGGTGTGCCGGGCGTCGCCGCGCCGAGCGCGAACCGCTTCGGCCGCGTCAGCCCGACCTGCGCCGCGCATGTCGTCGACGAATTCGGCGACGCCGTCGCCGTGCTCGACGGCGGCTCCTGCACGATCGGCATCGAATCGGCGATCGTCGACTGCACGCGCGGCCGGCCGGTGCTGCTGCGGCCCGGCGCACTGACGCGCGCGCAGATCGAAGCCGCCGCCGGCGAGCCGCTGGCCGAGCCGGACGCCGACGCGCCGCGCGCCTCGGGCACGCTGGAGGCGCACTACGCTCCGCGCGCCCGCGTGCGCGTGATGCCCGCCGAGCAGTTGCGTGCCGCGCTCGACGTGCTCGGCCCGACGCCTTTGCCGAGCCGCCGGGCGTCGGCGCTGAAGCTGGCGGTATATTCGCGCACGGTGCCTGCGCCGCCGCATCTGCGGCACCGGCCGATGCCCGGCGACGCGGGGCGTGCCGCGCACGAGTTGTTCGCCGCGCTGCGCGAGCTCGACGGGCAGGGTGTCGACCTGATCTGGGTCGAGGCCCCGCCCGACAGCCCCGAGTGGGAAGGCGTGCGCGACCGTTTGCGCCGCGCGTCGGCCGCGTGACGGGGCGGCTTTGTGAATCGGATCTGAGCTGGAGACTGCATGGAGTTCCTTTCCCGTCATGAGCGCCGCCTGCTGGTGCACCGCATTGCGCGCGCGGCGTCGGCCGCCGCGCTCGCGCTGCTCGCGTCGTGCGGCGGCGGCGATCGCGTCAGCGACTTCGTGCCCGGGCGCATCCTTGCCTTCGGCGACGAGGCCAGCGTGATCACGCCCGCCGGCAAGAAGTACACCGTCAACACGCTCGACGCCAACAGCGCGCTCGACTGCGCGCTCAACCCGATCTGGGTCCAGTACCTCGCCGCGTCGCACGGCCTGCCGTTCGCCGAGTGCCCCGGCACGGCGACGACGTTCGTGAGCCGCAACTATGCGGCGGCCGGCGCGAACGTCGCCGCCGTGACGGCGCAGATCGACGCCCACCTCGCAGGCGGCAGCTTCGGCGGCACCGACCTCGTGACCGTGTTCGCGGGCGGCCACGACATCCGCGAGCAGTACGCGCTCTACGACGGGAGCAACCTCGCGGCGCTGCAAGCCACGCTCACGGCGCGCGCCCAGGCGCTGGCGGCGCAGATCAACCGCATCGCCGCGCTCGGCGGCAAGGTGCTCGTCGTCACCGTGCCCAATCTCGGGCAGACGGCGTTCGGTGTCGCCGAGGAAGCGGCCGCCGCAGGGCGAGCCGCCGTGCTGCTGGCGCTGACCAACACGTTCAACGAAGAGATGCGCGTGCCGCTCGTCAACGACGGCCGGATGATCGGCCTGATCGACGCCGACGCCATCGTGCGCAACATGGTCGCGTCGCCCGGTGCATTCGGGCTGGGCAACATCACGCAGCCGGCGTGCAACGTCGCGTTGCCCGACTGCACGACGGCGACGCTGGTCAGCGGCGCCAACGCCAGCGCCTATCTGTGGGCCGACCTGCACCAGCCGAGTGTGCGCGCCCACCTGCAGATCGGCTTCACCGCCGACACGCGCGCGCGCAACAACCCGTTCTGATCACCGCGATCCCGCCACCCGCGAGAAGCGGGGTGATTCACTGCGCCGACTGCTGCGCCGTCCACTGCACCAGCGCGTCGAGCGCCGGCCGCGCGGCGTTCGCGTTCGGGTGGTTGATGATCGCGACCAGCACGTAGCGGCGCCCGTTGTCGGCCAGCACGTAGCCGGCGACGCCGGCCACGTCGCGCAGCGAGCCCGTCTTCAGGTGCGCGCGGCCCAACGGCGCCTGCGAGCGCCGCATCGTGCCGTCGCGGCCGGTGACGGCGAGCGACGCGGCCAGCTCGGGCATCACCGGGCTGGCCCAGGCATGCATCAGCAGCCGCGCCAGCGTCTGTGCGCTGATGCGCGTATGGCGCGACAGCCCCGAGCCGTTGTCGATGACGGCGTCGGATGCGGCGTCGCCGAACCGTTCGGCGAACCACTGGCGCAGCACATCGCGCGCAGTCTCGGGGGAACCGACGCCGCGCTGCGTCAGCCCTAGCGTCAGGAACAGCTGCTGCGCCATCACGTTGTTGCTGAACTTGTTGATGTCGCGAACCACTTCGGCCAGCGGCGGCGACGCGACCTCGAAGGTCGGCGCCGTTGCGACAGGCGCCGCGCCGTCGCGCACCTGCCCGCCGAGCTGGCCGCCGGCCTCCGCCCACAGCGCGCGGATCGCGCGCGCGTTGTAGCTCGCCGGGTCGGCATAGGCGACGGGCCACTGCTTCTCGCCGCAGCTCGCCGGGTAGCTGCCGGAGAAGCGGATGCGCGACGGGTCGTCGAACTCGGCCTTCAGCGCGGCGCGCCAGTCGTTGCACGGACCATGGGAGAGCACGACGCTGTCGTCGATGCGCACGCCGGCCAGCGGCGGCTCGGCGACCACGGCGACGTCGTCGCGCGGCGCGGCCGGCACGAAGTTCAGCAGCACCGACTTGTAGTTCAGCAGCAGTGCGTCGGGTTGCACGTTGTAGGGCCGCAGCCGCTCGCCGTCGAAGTCGGCCGGCGACTGTTCGGGCACGACGAAGGCGCTGCGGTCGAGCACGATGTCGCCGCGGATCTCGCGCACGCCCATCTGGCGCACGCGGCGCAGCAGCAGCCAGACGCGTTCGAGCACCAGCTTGGGGTCGCCGTTGCCCTTGATGACGACATCGCCTTCGAGCACGCCCTGGTTCAGCCGGCCTACCAGCCAGACCGGCGTCGTCCACTGCCAGCTGGGCCCCAGCAGGTCGAGCGCGGCATAGGTCGTCGCCAACTTGACGACGGAGGCCGGATTGACCGGCAGTTTCGCCTGCCACGCCAGGCGCTGCGTGCCGCGCGTCGCATCCTGCACGACGACGACGAGCGCCGCGGGCGGCACCTGCGCGCGCTGAAGCGCCTGCTCGGCGGCCGCCGGCAGGCGCTCGCGCGCCAGTGCCGGCCCGAGCGCGGCGGCGACCAGCAGCGACGCGATGGCGCGAGACACCCTCCCCATGCGACGATGATCGCACGGCCGCATCGCTACACTCGGGCGCATGGCGGCGCTGCTGGCCTTCGACACCGCGACCGAGCGCCTGCATGCGGCGCTCGGCGTCGGCGCGCGCATCGGGGTGCGCGAGGCTGCCGGCGGTCCGCAGTCGTCGGCGACGCTGCTGCCGGCGCTGTTCGACCTGCTCGCCGAGGCGGGCCTCGAGCTCGCCGACCTCGACGCCATCGCGTTCGGCCAGGGGCCCGGGGCCTTCACCGGACTGCGCACCGCGTGCTCGGTGGCGCAGGGGCTGGCCGTCGGCGCCGCGAAGCCGTTGCTGGCTCTCGACACCTTGCTCGCCGTGGCCGAAGACGCCCGGCAGCGTGCTGGCGTGACCCGCGTCTGGGCCGCCAACGACGCGCGCATGGACGAGGTCTACGCCGCGCACTACGAGCACAGCGAAGGTCGCTGGCACGCCTTGGCCGCGCCGGCGCTGTACACGCTCGACGCGCTGAACGCGCGCTGGCGCGCCGCGCCGCCCACGGCGGTCGCCGGCAACGCGGCGGCGGTGTTCGGCGCGCGGCTGGACGTCGGCGCCGCGCCTTGCATCGCCGAAGCCGCGCCGCGCGGAGCGGCGCTGCTGGCGCTGGCGCGCAGCGCCTGGGAAGCCGGCGCCGTGATCGACGCCGGCGCGGCGCTGCCCGTCTACCTGCGCGACAAGGTGGCGCTGACGACGGACGAGCGTGCTGCGTTGAAGGCCGCGAAGGTGCGGGCGTGAGCGCGCACGGCCGCTCCGAAGCGCTTGCCCTGCAGCGCGCAGCGAGGAGGGAAGTCCGGTGAGCGCCGTCCCGCGCGACCTGCGCCTGCTCGAGCCGATGACGATCGCGAGCCTGGACGCCGTGCTCGGCGTCGAGCGCGCGGCCTACGAGTTCCCGTGGACGCGCGGCAACTTCATCGACGCGCTGGCCGCCGGCTACTGGGCGCAGCGGCTGCTCGACGACGCCGGACGGCTGCTCGGCTACGTCGTCGCGATGCACGGCGTCGACGAGATGCACCTGCTCAATATCACGGTCGCCCCGCCGCATCAGCACGCCGGCCACGCGCGCTGGCTGCTCGACGTGCTCGTCGAACATTGCCGCGCGCTCGGTGACCGCCAGCTTTGGCTCGAAGTACGCGCCGGCAACGCCCGGGCACACGCGATCTACCGCCGCTATGGCTTTCGCGACATCGGCATCCGCAAGGGCTACTACCCGGCGGCGCACCAGCAGCGCGAAGATGCGCGCGTGATGAGTCTGGCCATCGCGCAGGAGGGCGACGATGCGCTGGGATGAGCGGCAGCTCTCGATGCTGCGCGAGATCGGCATCCGGCTGTGGGTGCCGCCTGACGAGCGCGCCGCTGCCGGCGACCCGCCGCCCACCGCGGTCGCGGGCGACACGGCTGCCGAAGCCGCGGTGGTCGAGGCGCGCGTGTACTCGCCCGCCGGGCGGCCTGCGGCTGCGGCGCCACATGAGCCCGTCGCGGCGGCCGCTCGCGGCGGCGATGTCGCCACGATGGACTGGCCCGCGCTGCGCGCCGCCGTTGCCGACTGCAGCGCGTGCAAGCTGTGCAGCGGCCGCACGCAGACCGTTTTCGGCGTCGGCAACGAACGCGCGCACTGGATGATCGTCGGCGAGGCACCCGGCGAGCAGGAAGACCGCCAGGGCGAGCCCTTCGTCGGCAAGGCCGGGCAACTGCTCGACGCGATGCTGCGCGCCGTCGGCCTGACGCGCGCCGAGGCGCCGCCGGAGCGGCAGGTCTACATCGCCAACACGCTGAAGTGCCGGCCGCCGGGCAACCGCAATCCGCAGCCCGACGAGCTTGCGCAGTGCGAGCCGTTCCTGGTGCGCCAGATCGCGCTGGTGCAGCCGAAGATCATCCTCGCGATGGGGCGTTTCGCCGTGCAGGCGCTGCTGCGCAGCGATGAGCCGGTCGGCCGCCTGCGCGGCCGGGTGCACCGCTATGCCGGCGTGCCGCTCGTCGTCACCTACCATCCGGCCTACCTGCTGCGCAATCCGCAGGACAAGGCGCGCGCCTGGGACGACTTGTGCCTGGCGCTCGACGTGGCGGCCGACAGCGTGGCAGGCGCCACGGGGCCGTAGCCGGCTCGGCCGCTATCATGGCCGTGCAGGACGGGCGCGCCGGGTGCCCGAGCAACGCGCCCCAATGATGGCGATTCCCCACGAGCCCTTCACTGACGCCGCAGCGGTCTGGGACCGGCTGCCGTGCGTCGTGCTCGTGCTCGCACTCGATGGTTCTGCGGTGCACGTGAACCGGCGCTTCCGCGAGTTCACGGCACTAGACGACGATGCCGCGCTCGGCCACGGCTGGCTCGGTGCGCTGGCCGCCGAGTCGCGTCGCGCCCTGCTCGCGGAGCTGACGCAACGCGACGACTTTTCGTTGCAGCTGCGCATGCTGCACGCCGACGGCAGCTCGGCCTGGGTCGATTGCGCCGGCGCATGGCAGCCCGGCGGCACGCACTGCGTCTGCGTCATGCACGACGTGACGCAAGGCAAGCTCGCAGAGATCAAGGCGCACGCCAAGGCCGAGCAGTTCCGCCTGCTCGCCGACAACGTGCCGGTGCTGATCGCCTACTACGAGGCGCGCGGCCTTCGCTGCCTGTTCGCGAACAAGGAATATGCGCGCGCCTTCGGCCGCGACGAGCGCTCGATCCTCGGACTGACGGTGCCCGAGGTCGTCGGCGAGGCCGCGAACGAGCAGATCCAGCCGCATATCGAGCTGATGATGCAGCGCCGCCAGGCCGTCACCTACGAGCGCGAGCTGGCGCTGCCCGGAGGCGACTCGCGCACGCTCGAAGTCAACCTGTTGCCGCACATCGGCGCCGACGGCCAGGTGCAGGCCGCTTTCGTGCTGATCGCCGACATAACCAAGTACCGCCTCGCCGAGCGCGCGGTGCGTGAATCGGAGGACCGGCTCGCCAAGTTCATGCAGGCCAGCGCCGAGGGCATCGTGTTCCATCGCAAGGGCCTGATCGTCGATGCGAACCCGACGCTGTGCCAGCTGCTCGGCTACACGCTCGAAGAGCTGATCGGCCGCAAGACGCAGGACTTCATCGCCCCCGATCAGCTGCCCAAGGTGTCGGCGATGGTGGCCGCCGGCCGCGACGAGAACGCCTACGAGACGGCGCTGCTGCACAAGGACGGCATGCGCATCCCGGTCGAGTTCATCGTGCGCACGCTCGAGCGCAACGGCGAGCGCATGCGCATGACGATCGCGCGCGACATCCGCGACCGCCAGGCGGCGCAGGCGCGCATCCACCACCTGGCGCACCACGACGCGCTGACCGGCCTGCCGAATCGGATGTCGTTCATCGAGCAGCTCGAGGATCTGATGACGTCGGACCGCGCCGGCGACGCGCACCTGGCGCTGCTGTTCATCGACCTCGACCACTTCAAGCGCGTCAACGACTCGCTCGGCCACCTCGTCGGCGACACGCTGCTGCAGATCGTCGCGGCGCGCATCACGTCTTGCCTGCGCGGCAGCGACCTCGTCGCGCGCTTCGGCGGCGACGAATTCATGGTGCTGCTGCCCGGCGCAGCGCGCCGCGCCGACATCGAGGAAGTGGCGCAGAAGCTGCTGGCCTCGATCGGCGCGCCGGTCGATGCCGAGGGGCGGCCGCTGTCGGTGACGCCCTCGGTGGGCATCGCGCTCTACCCCGAGCACGGCCGCACGCCGACCGAGCTGCTGCAGCACGCCGACGCCGCGATGTACCGCGCCAAGTCGCGCGGCCGCGCCAACTTCCAGTTCTACGATCCGGGCACCGCCGACGCCGCCTATGCCGCGCTCGTGATGGAAGGCGAGCTCGCCGAGGCGATCGCGCGCAACGAATTCGTGCTGCACTTCCAGCCGCAGGTGCGCGCCGCCGACGGCGCGCTGGTCGGCGTCGAGGCGTTGTTGCGCTGGCTTCATCCTGTGCGTGGCCTGCTGCTGCCCGACGCCTTCATCCCCGTTGCCGAGCAGCGCCGCCTGATGCTCGCGATCGGCCAGTGGGTGCTGCGCGAAGCGACGCGCAGCGCGCAGCGCTGGCGCGGCCTCGGGCTGCAGCTGCCGGTGGCGGTCAACCTGTCGTCGCTGCAGTTCCATGCGGGCAACTTCGTGCAGACCGTGGCGCAGGCTCTCGGCGACAGCGGCCTGCCCGGCCACCTGCTCGAGCTCGAGCTGACCGAGCGCATGCTGATGGACGACCTGGTGCAGGTCAAGACGACGCTGGCGCAGCTCAAGCAGCTCGGCATCCGCGTCTCGGTCGACGACTTCGGCACCGGCTATACCTCGCTCGGCCACCTCAAGGAGCTGCCGATCGACCGCATGAAGATCGACCGATCGTTCGTGCACGACCTGCCGCAGCGCCGCGACTCGGCGGCGATCGCCAGCGCCATCATCCAGATGGCGCGCAGCCTGGGCATCACGGTGATCGCCGAAGGCGTCGAGACCGAAGTCCAGCGTCGCTTCCTGACGGAGCAGGGCTGCGACGAGTTGCAGGGCTGGGCGATCAGCGCGCCGCTGGAGGCGCAGGCGCTGCTGGCGTGGATCGAGGCGCGCCGTGCGCGCTGATGCCGCGCCCGCTCAGTCCGGCTGCTTCTTCTTCGTCGGGCGCTGCCAGTTCGCGATCGTGACCTGAGGCGCGCGCGCCAGCGTCAGCTCGCCGGGCGGCGCGTCCTTTGCGATCGTCGAGCCGCCGCCGATTGTGGCGCCCGCGCCGATCGTCACCGGCGCGACAAGCACGCAGTTCGAGCCGACGTGCACGTCGGCGCCGATCACGGTGCGATGCTTGTTCGCGCCGTCGTAGTTTGCCGTGATCGAGCCGGCGCCGTAGTTGACGCGCTCGCCGACCACGGCGTCGCCGAGATAGGCGAGGTGGTTGGCCTTGGCGCCGCGATCGAGGATCGAGTTCTTGACCTCGACGAAGTTGCCGATGTGCACCTCGTCGCCGAGCTTGGCGCCGGGGCGCAGCCGCGCGTACGGGCCGATGCGCGCGTCGGCGCCGATCAGCGCGCCGTCGATGTGTGTGTAGGCCTCGATCGTGGTGCGCTCGCCGATCATCGCATTGCGGATCACGCAGTGCGGGCCGACCGTCACGTCGTCGCCGAGCTGCACGCTGCCCTCGAAGACGCAGCCGACGTCGATCTCGACGTCGCTGCCGCAGGCCAGTTCGCCGCGCAGGTCGAA
>Ga0073899_10004900_pt1 | contig 11703 bp, 11 predicted proteins | sample KloWWTmetaKNB5Ph_FD_88975 | JGI IMG/M metagenome (GOLD analysis project Ga0073899, IMG submission 88975) | Active sludge microbial communities from Klosterneuburg, Austria, studying microevolution and ecology of nitrifiers - Klosterneuburg... | ecosystem: Engineered > WWTP > Aerobic digester >...
AGCCCGAGTGCTTGTGAGCGCACTCCTCGCCTTTGGGCTGTGGTCTGCGCCGGCGCTGGCCGACGACGCCAAGCAAGCCTGCGTCACCGCGCACTCGAGCTCGCAAGAGCTGCGCAAGGCGTCGAAGCTGAAAGAGGCGAGCGAGCAGCTGGTCGCCTGCGCCCGCCCCGAATGCCCGGGGGCCGTTCGCGCCGATTGCGCCAAGTGGCTGGGCGAGGTCCAGGCCGAGGTGCCCTCGCTGGTGGTGGTGGCCACCGACGCCAACGGGAGCGACGTCGCCGACGTGCGGGTGCTGGTGGACGGTGGCGTGGTGGCCAGCGAGCTCAACGGCCAGCCGATCGCGGTCAACCCCGGCAAGCACACCTTGCGCTTCGAGCGCGAGGGCGCAAACCCGGTGGAGCGTCAGGTCTTGATCCGGGTGGGCGAACGCAACCGAAGGGTGGAGGTCCAGTTCTCGCCCCGGCTGGCGGGCGGCGGTCCGGATCCCAGGCCCGAAGCCGACGACACGGCGAGCGCACCGGCCTCGGGCGGGGTCCCGGCGGCCACCTTCATTCTCGGCGGCGTCGGTGTGCTGGGCCTGGCCGGCTTCACCTATTTCGCGCTCGACGGTCGAAAGAAAGAGGACGATCTGGCGGCGTGCAAGCCGAACTGCCCCAGCGACGACGTGAGCTCGGTGCGAACCAGCTACCTCTTGGGCGACGTGTCCCTGGGCGTGGGTGTGGTGGCGCTGGCCGGTGCCGCGTATTTCTTGTTCAGCGCGCCGCAGAAGCCCGCCACCGGCAGGCCCGTGCCGCTCACCTTCGACCTGCATGCTTCGGGTCGGGGCGCGGGCGGAACCCTGCGCGGTCGCTTCTGACGATCAGCGCGGGCGCGATCACTTCCGGCGGACGTAGAAGAAATCACGCTCGGCGATCTCGCCGACGTAGCTCCGCTTGCCGTGCACCAGCTTGGGCACCAGGGTGCTCTTCACCTCCAGGTGGCCCTCGGCGTTCTTGGCGTAGAAGTTGAAGCGGGTGTAGCTCCAGTTGATGTCCAGCTGCGCCGCGCTCTTGGCGCCGGCGGTGCGCATCGCAAGCTCCATGTCTTTGGGCTCGACCCACTCGCCCAGGCCGAACATCAGCAAGCGCCCCGTGGTGTCGACCCCCAGCGCCGTGCGCCGGATCTCGGGCTTGCCTTCCGCCGAGAGGCCCCACTTCTTGTAGTCGCCGCGGATCGCAGCGTGGGGCTGACCCGCGTGCAACAGGCAGGGCGGCGTCTGGCGATACGCCGAGAGCTCGGCCTTCTTCGCCGCCAGCTCTTCCCACGGACCCACCTCGACGCTGCCGCTCTTGGTGATCGCCACCGTGCACGCGCCGTCGCGGGGCGGCAGGAACTCGGCGCCGTCGAGCATGGCCCCGAAGCGCCCGTGCCTGGCCATGAACCCGCCGTTGAAGGCGGCGAGCAGGCGTGGGTGGTCGCTCGCGGGAACCATGCCCTTGCGCTTGTCGGCGGGGGCGGTCTTGCTCTCGGGCTCTTTGGCGCCCGCCACCCAGACCAGCTCGCTCCGGGTGAGGTCGAAGGCGATGACCACCACCTCGACGTCTTTGCGGATGGGGTGAGGGTGGAGCGTGGTCTTCAGCGCCAGTGGCTCGCCGTCGCTCTCGCCGACCTCGGTCACCGGCTTCCACTCGCCGTCCCCGGGCTGCGCCGAGCGAGCGTGAGGCGGCGCAACCTTGGCGATGGCGAACGGCGTCTTCGTCGGCGCCTCGGTCGCGGGCTTCTGTGCCGATGCGGCGGGCGCGGCGGCCGAGGCAAGCGGGGCCGGCGGACGAGCGGCAGGTGCCGGCGTGGGCGCAGGTGCCGCAGCGGGGGGGGGCGACCCGCAGCTCGTCAAGAGGGTCGCAAGGGCCAAGCCGACGAGACGCATGCGCGAACGCCAACCGTACGGTGCCTTTCGCCCCGCGGCCAAGAGTTGGCCTACAATCCCTCGCGTGGACCGTAGCGACGTGTACTTGATGTCGCCGCCGGGCGAGAGCTGGTCGCTCCGCGGGCGCGCCAACTTCCGCAGCGAGCAGGCGGCCGCCGTCTCGCCGCGCCGCGCGCGCAAAGAGTGGCTGGCATTGGCCGAGGCGATCGAAGCCGCGGGCGCCACCGTGGTGGTGCTGCCGCCCGTGGACGAGGCGCTGACCGGCATGCCCTATGCCGCCGAGGCGGGGCACGTGCTCGCTGCCCGACGCCCCGGGGGCAAGCCGCGCTTCCTCTTGCCGCGTATGTTCGCGCCGCATCGCGCGCGCGAGCGCGATCACTGGGGCCCGCTCGCCGAAAGGTTGGGCTTCGAGGTGATCGATCCCGGCGCTGGGATCTGGGAAGGGCAAGGGGACGTCGCCACCTTCGATGGCACCACCCTGCTGTTCTTCGGCGGTCGCACCGATCGCGCCGGGCTGACGGCGGCGCTGGCTCACTTCGATGGCGAGGTGCAGGTGATCGAGCTTCGGCAGCCGGCATTCCACGGCAACATGGCGCTCTTGCCGCTGCCCCACGCCGACAAGATCTTGGTCTGCCAAGACGTGATCGTCGGCGATGGGCTCGATCGGCTCGCCGCCCGCTTTGGCGGCTGGCGGCTCGACCCCGTCAGCGAGAGCGAGATCCGTTCGTATGCCACCAATGGCCTGCCGATCGGCGATCGCTGGCTGGCGCCCAGCGTGGTGCCACAGCGCGTGAAAGACCGGGTGGCGGCCCTGGGAATGACGGTGATCGAGCTCGCAATGGGCGAGCTGTGCGAGAAGGCCGGGGGCGCTTCGCGCTGCCTGGTGTGTCACGCGCCGGGTGTGCGCGATGCGCTGACCATTCCCGAAGAGAACCGCCTGGAACAGACGCGCGCCAAGATCCTGTCGGAGCCCGACGATGGATGAGCTGGCTCGGGACTTCTTCGCGCGCCACCCGGATCTGTCGCTGGCGGCGCTCGGGTCGCAGGCGAACCGCGCGTCACTCGATCTGACCCCCGCGGGCTGTCCGGCCACGTACTACGCCGCGGAGCAGCACCCCAGCCTGGTCGAGCGCTATCGGGACGCGAACGCCCTGGCCTTTCCCGGTGATCTGACCCTGCCGGGCTGGGTGCTGTCGGACCTGTACTTGCTCCCCGGGGCGATCGGCATGCTCGCGTGTCACGGGCGCTTCCTGGAGGTACCCACCCGCAAGCGCCTGAACCTGGGGCCCGACGACGTGGCCGTCGCCGCGGCGTACTACGCGGCGCCCACCGTCGAGCCGGGGACGTTCATCGGCGTGTCGCTGCTCAGCTTGGTGCCCAAGATCGTAGCGGGCGCCTGGGTGAAGGCGCTGACGCTGAAGATGTTGCGGGCCAAACGCCTGCGGGGCGTTGCGCAGTGGGCCAGCCCTGCGGTGCGCGTCCACACCCGGATGGGCCCGCTGCGTGTGGTCTCGTCGGTGCCCGGCACCCACGAGTTTCGCGCCAAGAGCTTCGTGTACGAAAGCGATCTCACCGACGGGCAGGCCTGGACGGGGGCGATGGCGCGCCGCGCGGGCGCCACGCCTTCGGAGAAGATCCCTGCGGCGGACACCGAGCGCCTCGCGCGGTTGTGTGAGCGGGCCGAGTCCGGCGAGCGCCTCTTCGTGGTGCCGCCGGGTTTGGACCCTGGTGGCAACGTGCTGGTCAAGTACGACGACTGATCAGCGGTACGGCGAGCCGGCCTCGTCGAGCTTCCAGGCCTCGCGCAGCCAGTCGAGCAAACCTTGCTCGCGGCCCTGGATGCAGTCCACGCGCGCTACGTCGAGCACCAGCTTGTAGATCAGCGAGCGCGCCTCTTCGCCGCGCACCAGGTTCACGCGATCGCGGATCGCCGCCTCGTCGGGCAGCTTGCGGCCCGCCTCGTCCATCAGCTGCCAGAAGGTCTTCTCCCCGAAGTCCGAGGCGAGATCTTCCAGCGCTGCCTGCTCTTCGTCCGAGAACTTCCCGTCGAGCCGGACCAGCAGGCGCAACAGGCCGGCCAGCACCAGCTGCTCGCCGGCCTCGAGACTGCGGGCGCCGCTCGTGTCGGCGACGCCGCTCACGACCCCGGCGGCCAGAGTTGCTGCACGACATCGGCGAGCTTCTGGACCGTCTTGGGTTTCATGCCGTTGGAGGCGTGGGGCCAGGCGAAGGTCTTCGCACCGACCTGGTTGCACGAGAACGAGATGAGCACGTCGTTCGGCGGGCCGCCGGACGAGAACGAGAGGCCCATCTCGGCGTACATGCAGGCCGCGTGGTTGTTGTCGAAGTTGCTGTCGTTCCCCAAGATCTTTCCGAGCTCTGCCTTCAGATCTTCGTCGATCACCTGGGTCTGGCTCAGGATGCGGAAGCCGTGGAAGCGCGGGGTGGTGTCTGCCACTGGTGCCGGCGCGGGTGCCCCCGGCTTGCCGCCCAGCATGCCCGGCGGCAACAGCCCCGGCGGGATCAGCGCCGACAGCCCCTGCGCCCCCTGTTGCATCCAGTTGCTGATCTCGGGCGGCAGGCCCGGAAGTGCGCCCGGCTGGGTCGGCGCGGGTGCCGCGGCGGCCGGCGGCTCGTAGTTCTGCAGGCGAAACGCGGTCAGGTTCGCGGTCTTCAGGGTATCGAAAGGCGGCGCCGGCTTGCCCGCGCAGCCCACGCTGGCGGACGCGGCGAGCACTGCAACAGCGAACAGTGAAGCCTTGGTCATGGGCGTTTTCGTAGACGTAATTTGGAGGCCCGTCCAGCTGCGCTCCAATCTACGCGGAAAAGGAAGTACAAATTCCGCACCCGTGAGCCAGAAACGCGTCCTCGTCACCGGCGGTACCGGCTTCATCGGGAGCGAGCTGGTGCGTGCGCTGTGCGCGAGCGGCGCAACCGTGACGGCGCTGGTGCGCTCGCCGACCACGGTCTTCCAACCCGGGGTTTGGGTCGTGCCGTGGAGCGAGTGCTCGGATGCCGTTGCCGGGCAGGACGCGGTGGTCCACCTGGCGGGCGAGCAGGCCGTGGGTGTGCGCTGGACCGAGAGCGCGAAGCAGCGCATCACCGCCAGCCGCGTCGACACGACCCGGCAGCTGGTGGCGGCCCTCGCGGCGGCCAACCCACGCCCTGGCGTGCTGGTGAGCGCATCGGCCGTCGGCTACTACGGCGCCCGCGAGGGCGACGAGGCCCTCGACGAGACGAGCTCGCCGGGTTCCGACTTCCTCGCGGGGGTCTGCCAGGCCTGGGAGGCGTCGGCCCTGGCGGCCCAAGAGCTCGGCGTTCGGGTGGTGGTGGCACGGCTGGGCGTGGTGTTCGACCGGGGCGGCGGCGCACTGCAAGCGATGGTCACCCCCTTCCGGATGTTCGCCGGCGGGCCCATCGGCAGCGGTGAGCAGGTCGTGTCGTGGGTCCATCGTGCCGACGTCGTCGGCATCCTTCGGCGCTGCATCGAGGATCCGGCGCTCTCGGGGCCGGTGAACGTCGTGGCCCCCGGGGCGGTCACCCAGGCCGAGCTGGCCCGCGCCATCGGCCGTGCGATCGGTCGTCCGGCGTGGCTGCGGGTGCCAGCGCTGGCCTTGCGCGCCCGCTTCGGCGAAGGGGCCGACCCGCTCTTGACCGGCCAGCGCGCCGTGCCCGAGAAGATGCGTGCCGCGGGGTATGTCTGGCAACATCCCGATCTCGAGGCCGCGCTCGGCGCGGTTCTGGGCTGAGATGGACCCCGCGCTCAGACGCGTGCTTTCGGCAGTGCTGCTGCTGCTGATGGTGATCTTCACCGGCGGCGTGGTGGTGTGGCTGATCGGCGCGGGGCGCTGGAGCCTTTTCGAGACCATCTATTACGCGATCTACACGGTCTCGACCGTGGGCTTCTCCGAGCTGCCGGGCACCGACTCGTTCGCCATAGTGCGAGTCGTCACCGGTGTGCTGATCCTGGGCGGGCTCGGCGCCATCGCGTTCTTCCAATCCACACTGACCGCGCTGCTGATCGAAGGGGTGATCGGGCGCGCGTTTCGGAGACGACGCATGCAGAAGCAATTGGAGAGCCTGTCCGGACACTTCGTGGTGGCGGGCTGCGGGCGCACCGGCAAGTACGTGGTGGAAGAGCTGGCGCAGATCGGGCAGCGGTTCGTCGCCATCGACCGGGATGAAGACGGGCTGATGCGCCTCAGCGAAGAGATCGGCGGCGGCCTGCTCTACGTGGTGGGCGATGCGACCGAAGACCACACCCTGGTCGCGGCGGGCGTGAAGCGCGCCGCCGGTGTGGTCTCGGCATTGTCCGACGATCGCGACAACCTGTTCATCACGCTCTCGGTGCGGACGCTGAACCCAAGCGCTCGCATCATCTCCAAGGCGGTCGAGATCGAGAACGAAGTGAAGCTCTCGCGAGCGGGGGCCGACTCGACCGTGAGCCCGAACCGGGTCGGTGCACACCGCCTGGTGAGCGAGCTGGTGCGCCCCGACGCCACTGCGTTTCTCGACCACCTGCGCGTGGACCGGGACCTGAACTTCGAGTTCGTCGAGATGCCCGCGAAGTCCAGCTGGGCGGGCAAGTCGCTGCGCGCCATTCCGATTCGTGACCGCACCAACCTCTTGGTGCTCGCGCTGCGCGAGCCCGACGGCAACTATGTCTACAACCCCGCGCCGGGGCAGGTCGTCGAGGCGGGCGTTCAGTTCATCGTGATCGGCGAGCACGCGAACGTGGACAAGTTGCGCGCCCTGCTCGACGGCGACTGACCGCGCTCGCCCCGGGCCGACGGCGTCGTTCTGGCCGCGGCGGGGCCACAAGGGCGGGCATGGCGCTCACACCGGCAGGCCGCGGGCGCGCAGCACGTCGTCCAGGGCGGTGCGCAGCCGGGGCGAAGCGTCCGGGTAGGCCGCCCGGGCCACCTCGACGAAGCGGTTCCCGCGCCCCGCCTTGAGCGCCGTCAGCACGGCCTCGCGCTCGTCGGGTCCGCCGTGGTCCAGCGCGCCCAGCACCAGCTCGGCCGCCTCGACCGCATCGATGCGGGCGATCGACCGCAGCGCCGCCAGGCGCGCGTCGACCCGCGCCGATGTCCGGTAGATGCGCGAGAGCGGGTCGAAGGCGTGGTCGAACCGCAGGCGCTCGAGTGCCGCGACGGCCTCTTTGACCACGCCCGCATCCGAGTCCACCAGCGCGCGCTCGAGTGTCACGAACGTGCGCTTGTAGTAGTAACGCGAGAGCGCGCGGACTGCGGAAAGGCGCACCGACGGAAGCTCACTGCCGTACAGCGCCTCGAGCGGAGCGAGCAGCCCGTAGAGCCCAATGGGTGCCAGGTGGTCGGCGACGAGCGCCTGAGCCCTCTCCATGTTCTTGGGCTCGGTCGCCTCGGCCGCCAGCGCGACCAGGCGCCCGAACAGGGCCGTCCGGCGGGTGATACGGTCGCTGTCGTCTGCCGGATCGAGCAGCACGTCGGCGCATGCCTCGGCGGCGCTGCCCCGCTCTTCCCACTCGAGCAGGTCCACGTGCCACACGTCGGGCGGGCCCACGTGCTCGCCCAGGCGCTCGTCGCGCAGCGTGGCGTCCACCGGCGCGTTCGGCGCGTCCACGTAGCGCCTGGCCGCGCGGGCGTAGTGCTCGCGACGCGAGCCCTCGATCTCCAGACCTGCCAGCGCCTGATAGATCTCGCCGACCTTGGTGTATTGCCCGGCCTCTGCCTGCGCCAAGAGCCCCGCCACCAGCGCGTTCTCGACCAGGTGCGTCGGCCCCTGGCGCTTCGCCGTCTGCTCGGCCACGCTGGCCCACAGATCCGCCTGGTTCAGCGTGCCCCGTGCCGCCACGCGGTGCAGCCCCTGGCGCCGCGCGTATTCGGTCATCTCGCGACACAGCGTGGCCGCCGCCGAGTGCTCGCCGGCGAAGCCCGCCAGCTTGATGGCGTGCTCGTACAGCCGCAGGGCGTGATAGCGCAGGTTGTCTTCGGTCAAGATGCGGATGGCGTTCACGCAGCCTTCCAGCACGTGCTCGAAGGTGTCGGTGGCCGAGCCGATCTCGATCAGCACGTGGTAGCAGTCGAACGCGCGCTCGCGCTGCCCCATCGACTCGAAGCGGTCGGCGGCCTCTTCCAGCCGATGGACGGCCGCGATGGTGGCTTCACGGGCGGCGCGGGGGTCGTCTGCCTGGCGGCACATGCGTGCCAGGTTGAAGCGGCATAGGCCAGCCACGTAGCGATCGGACCGAGCGCTGTCGACCAACTGCGACAGGCGCGACCACAGCGCTCGGGCGCCGGCAATGTCGTTGGCACGCTCGCAGCACACTGCGGCGCGCACCAAGAGCCCGGCTTGCTCCAGCTCGCGAGCGGCGGCCTTGTACAGCCGCTCGCGCTGCGAAGCGTCGCCTTCGGCCCAGCTCATGAAGGTGCGCGCGCGATCCACCGGGGGCACGCGCTCGAGCAGGCGCTGCTGGTGCGAGTTGTCCCCGGTGTACCACGCGGCGGCCAGGGCAGCGCGGTGCTCGCCGGCGCGCTCCAGCGCGTCGGTCAAGAGCATCACCACCGCCGCGTAGCTCTGCTCGCGCGCGTGGCTGACCAAGAGCGACGCCATCAACATCTCGAGCGCGTCGTCCCAGCGGCCCCGCTCGGCCTGGCCGCGCGCCTTGGAATAGCCGTCTTCGATCGAGGCGGGTGGCGTCAGGCGCGACAGGAGCTTGATCACGCCGCCTTCTCCGTACCCAGGATGCGCCGTGCCTCTTTGGCGCGCGCCGAGCGGCTGGCCAGCGCCGAGTGGTCCACCACCCAGTGGGCGTCGAGCAGGTCCAGGTAATCCAGATCGAGATCGCCCCCCGAAGGCAGCATGAACAGCCCCGAGACCTTGGCGCGCCGGCTGATGGCGGCCATCACGTCCCGCGGCACGTACAGCGCGCCGTGAGTGAAGACGTGCACGATGGGCTCGCGCGGGTCGCGGGTGGAAGCGATGGCCAGCGTGCGCTCGACCTCGGCAAACACCCGCGACGGGTTGCGCCCGTGCTCGCCCTTGAACGAGAGCAGATACGCGATGGGCAGCTGACCCGAGCGCGCCGAGTGTGCTTCGTACAGCCGCGAGTCGAAGAAGCGGAAGGTGACGTCTTCACCCGCCAAGAGCAGCTTCTTGGCGCTGGCAATCGCCATCCCCCGGGCGAAGGTCGCGCGCTCGCCACGCATGCTGGCCGAGGCGTCGACCAAGAAGTGGTGCACGCGGCTCGCCTCGTCGTGGGCCTGCTCGCGGGCGTAGTACAAGACCTCGTCGTCGGCCATGCGACGCATCAGCTCGTCGCCGTCCCAGGCGAGCTCGGTCAGCACGAGGCCGTCGATGCTGCCCTTGCGCGCGAGCCCCGAATAGCCGAAGGCGGCGTGGGTGCTGGCCGCCGGGCGCGCCTTGCTCTCGAGCACGCTGGGCAAGATCTCGAGCGAGAAATCGACCACGTCGTTGGCCTCGGGCGCGCCCAGCACCCCCAACAGGTCGACCTGCGCCAGCGCGCCCTGACCCGCGTCGCCGCCCAGCATGCCGAACAGCTGCAACGTGTCCAGATCGAGCGCGTCGACCAAGGTGAGCACGTAGAGCCGCGCATCGGTCAGCTTGTTCAGCATGTCCACCTCGAACCCGCGCCGAACCTGGGGCAAGAGGGCCACGAGCTGGCCGTCGATGCCCTCGACCAGCGTGGCGTCGAGCGGCACGGCCACGGGATAAGAGGGAGCGATCTGGATGCGCTGGGCCGTGCTGCCCAGCACCCGAGCGAGCAGCACCGCCAGCATGTCGTCGGTCATCCGCAGCGCACGCGATCGGCGCGCCGTCTCGCTGTCGGCGACCTCTTCGACCACCCGGCGGTAGTTGGCGAACAGGGCGGGCGGCGCACCGGTGGCCCCGACCAGCGCGTTCGGGTCCACGCGCGGCGCGATCTCGAGTTGCTCGTTCGGGCAACCCAAGAGCAGGCCGACGTCGTGGGCGACGAACAGGGGCACGCGCACCCCGAGCCGCTCCAGGTCGCGATGCCAGCGCAGCGCGCGCAGCGCCAGCGTGGCCGAGTGCGGGCGCACCACCGAGAAGGCCAGCGAGCCGAGGGGGCCCACCACGGCCGGATCACTCGCGAGCTCGGGAGGGACGGGCATGCGGGCGAGAACGGTACCAGAGCCTGGGCGCCGGCGCGCCGATCAGCCGCCGGAGGGCGGGCCCTCGCCCTCGGGCAGCGCGGCCGGCGGCTTGCGCCCGGCGAGCACCGGCAAGAGGTCCCACGAGCGCTCCCCGGTGATCAGCCGGGCGCCCCGCCGGTAGGTCACGTAGTTCCAGAGCCAGTTGGCGAGCACGCTGACCCGGTTGCGGAAGCCGATCAGAAACCAGATGTGGATGAACAGCCAGGCGCACCAGGCCAGGAAGCCGCTCATCCGCAGCGACCCGTTCAGCGCCTGCGCCACGGCGCGCGATCGCCCGATGGTGGCCATCACGCCCTTGTCGACGTAGCGGAAGGGCTTGCCCGCCTTGCCGCCGCGGGCGATCGCCCGCGCCACGTACCGGCCTTGCTGGGCGGCCACCGGCGCCAGGCCCGGCAGCGGCGCCTCGTCACCCGCCTGCACCAGGTGAGCGATGTCCCCGATGGCGAACACCTGGGGGTGCCCGGGAACCGAGCAGTCGACGCCGACCTTGATGCGCCCCGCGCGATCGAGCTCGGTGCCCAGCGTGCGGGCCACGCCCCGGGCCTTCACCCCCGCGGTCCACAGCACGGTCGCGGCGCTGATGCGCTCGCCGCCCGCCAGGCCCACGCCGGCGTCGTCGATGGCCTCGACCGAGGCGCCGACGCGCACCTCCACGCCCAGCTCGATCAGCTGACGCAGGGCGCGCTTGCTCAGCTTCGGGTCGAAGCCCCCCGAGAGCAGGCGGTCGCCGCGTTCGACGATCACGATGCGCGCCACGCTGGGGTCGATGGTGCGAAAGTCGTCCGCCAGCACGGTGCGCGCCAGATCGCTCAGCGCGCCGGCCACCTCGACCCCGGTGGGCCCGCCGCCGATCACCACGAAGGTGAGCAGCCGCTGGCGAGCCACGGGGTCGCTCTCGCGCTCTGCCGCCTCGAACGCGAGCAGCACGCGGCGGCGGATCTCCAGCGCCTCGTCCAGGTCTTTCAGGCCGAAGGCGTGGGGCTTCCACTCCTTCTCCTTGTCGAAATAGTTGGTGCGCGCGCCGGCGGCGATCACCAGCCAGTCGAACGGAAGGTGGCTGCCGTCGTCGAGCACGCAGTGCTTGCCCTCGAGGTCGATGCGGGTGACCTCGGCCAAGAGCACCCGTGCGTTCGCTTGATGACGCAGCACGGTGCGGATCGGATAGGCGATGTCTGCGGGCGACAGCCCCGCGGTGGCCACCTGGTACAAGAGCGGCTGAAAGAGGTGGTGGTTCGAGCGGTCGACCAGCGTGACCTGAACCGCGCTGCCGTGGAGCTCGCGCGCGGCGGAAAGGCCCCCGAACCCACCGCCGATGATCACCACTTTGTCGGGGGGCGCATCGTTCATCGGCGCCCACCACGTACCGCAACGCTCGAGCAATTCCAATCCGCGCGGTTTGACCGAGCGCTCACCTGGCTTCGAACCCCCGGCACGCCAGCACCGGCAGGCGCGGATACTTCGGGTAAGCAGGCTCCGAGCGCGAGCGCTCGCACAGCCAGAACTCGCTGCCGCGCAGGCTCTCGATGCGCCGGCCATGGCGGCAGCTCTGGCACAGCCCCGACTCGGTCATCCTTCGCGCTTCCAGAAGAAGCCGCGATCGATGCGGTCTTGGCGAAAGGC
>Ga0073899_10004901_pt1 | contig 11701 bp, 9 predicted proteins | sample KloWWTmetaKNB5Ph_FD_88975 | JGI IMG/M metagenome (GOLD analysis project Ga0073899, IMG submission 88975) | Active sludge microbial communities from Klosterneuburg, Austria, studying microevolution and ecology of nitrifiers - Klosterneuburg... | ecosystem: Engineered > WWTP > Aerobic digester >...
GGTCGCCGCGGAGGTTGCGGCCGCTGGCGAAGTCTCCGGCGTTGTCGTTCAGCGCGACTCTTCCACGATCTACTTCGAGGTGGATCCGGCGCTGGCCGAGCAGGGTGTCGTCTTCGCTGACCTGGAGACGGCCGTCCGCGAGCACCCGGAGCTGCTCCAGCGCTATTTCATGAGCGATGAGGCCGTCGCAGTCACCGATAACAAGTTTGCCGCGCTTCACGGTGCATTCTGGACGAATGGCGTCGTTCTCTATGTTCCGAGCGATGTCGAGATTGAGTTGCCGTTCCGAGTCTTCTCTACCCAGGAGACTGCCGGGATCGCGACCTTCAATCACGTGCTGATCGTCGCCGAGAAGAATGCTGACGTTACCCTGGTGGATTTCTATGACTCGGAAACGCTCGACGAGGAGTCGATCGCGGATAGTGTCATCGAGCTTCATGCCGCCGAGGGCGCTCAGGTACGCTACATTCAGGTTCAGGACTGGGGCCGGCATGTCTGGAACTTCTCTACCCAGAAGGGCGCTATCCACCAGGACGCGGCCGTCCGCTCGCTGAACGTTTCGTTGGGCTCGCGCCTGTCGAAAACGCTGATTGCCTCGAACCTGCTGGCGGCCGGCTCGTCGGCTGAGATGCTGGGCCTCTACTTCGCCGATGACACCCAGCACTTCGACAACCAGACGCGCCAGAACCACATCACGCCGTACGCGTCGAGTGACCTGCTGTTCAAGGGCGCGATCAAGGATCGCTCGCGGTCGGTCTACTCGGGCGTCATCAAGGTCTGGCCAAAGGCCCACGGCACCGACGCCTACCAGGCGAACCGCAACCTGATCCTTTCGCCGACGGCGCGGGCCGACTCAATCCCGAACCTGGAGATCGGCGCGAACGACGTGCGATGCACGCACGGCGCGACGATCGCGCAGATCGAGGAAGAGTACGTGTTCTATCTGATGAGCCGTGGGATCTCTCGCACGGAGGCGGAGAAGCTGATCGTCGATGGCTTCTTCGACGAAGTGATCGAGCGTGTGCCGGTCGAATCCGTCCAGAAGACGGTTCGCACCGCGATCGACCGCAAGATCGGGTACGCGATCTAGTACTCTGCCGCGGGGGTGCGTCCCGCCCGGACGCGCCCCCGTTTGGGGCGCCTACGTTCCCTCGCCTGCGTCTCCCCCGCAGGCGAACCCAACAGGAGGTCGCTGTGAGCGCAATACCCTCGACCGCGTCGACATCGTTCGATGCCGTCGCGCTCCGTCAGCAGTTCCCTATCCTCCGTGACCCGAGCCTGGTCTATCTCGACAGCGCCGCGTCGTCGCAGAAGCCCGAGGCGGTATTGCAGGCCATGGAGCAGTACTACCGCCACGACTACGCCAACGTCCATCGTGGCGTCTATGCGCTTGCCGAGCGATCGACTGAGGCATATGACGAAGCGCGCCGCCGAGTGGCCAGCTTCTTTGGCGCAGGCTCGACAGCCGAGATCGTATTCGTCCGCAACACAACCGAGGCGATCAATCTGGTTGCCCGAACCTGGGGCGCGGCCAATCTCAAGCCCGGAGACATCGTCGTCCTGAGCGAGATGGAGCATCACTCGAACCTCGTGCCCTGGCAATTGGTCGCTGCCCAGACCGGCGCGATGCTGGAGTTCATGAGCTTTGATGACGACGGGCTGTTGCGACTCAAGGATCTCGACCGCTTCCTCGCGACCTCGCGCGTGCGTCTCGTGTCGGTCTGCCACGTGTCCAACATGCTTGGCACCGTCAACCCGATCGAGGAGATCATCGCCCGGGCGCATAACCATGGCGCGCTCGTGATGCTGGATGGCGCGCAGGCCGCGCCGCACGTCGCGGTGAATCTCGCTGCGCTCGGCGTCGACTTCTATGCCGCGTCGGGCCACAAGATGTGTGGGCCGATGGGGTCGGGCCTGCTGTACGGTCGGCGTGAGCTGCTGGAGGCGATGCCGCCGTTCCTTGGCGGTGGCGACATGATCCGGGTTGTCGGGCTGCGTGAGTCGACCTGGGCCGATCTGCCCGCCAAGTTCGAGGCCGGAACGCCGAGCGTCGCTGATGCTGTCGGCTTCGGCGCCGCCTGTGACTATCTTGCCGGGTTAGGCATGGCCAATGTGGCGACCCACGAGCATGACCTGATTGAGTACGCTTGGGGGCAGCTGCTCGAGCTGCCAGAGCTCACCGCATGGGGGCCACCGCCGGAGCGCCGCTCCGGTGCGATCAGCTTTTCGATGGGCGGCATCCACCCACACGATATCGCGTCGATCCTCGATGAGGGTGGCGTCTGCATCCGGGCCGGCCATCACTGCACCCAGCCGCTCCATGCCCATCTCGGACTGGACGCGACCGCTCGGGCCAGCTTCTACGTGTATAACACCAGAGACGACGTGGACCGCCTGATCGACGGCCTGCGCCGGGTGCGATCGATCTTCGGGAATTAGCCGCTGGGCGGCAAACAGGAAGCGACCATGTCGGATCTCTATCGTGAGTACATCCTCGATCACTACCGCAATCCACGCAACCACGGGACGCTCGATCCGAACGATGCGACCTATGAGGACACGAATCCACTGTGCGGCGATCGTATTCGAATTGACCTGCGTCTCGACGGCGACCGGATCGTCGATATCAAGTTCAGCGGTCGTGGCTGCGCAATCAGCCAGGCAGCGACATCGATGCTGACCGAGATGGTCGAGGGCAAGACGATCGACGAGGTCAAGGCGATCTCCAAGGACGATCTCCTTGAGGAGATCGGAATTCCACTGAGCCCAGCGCGCATCAAGTGTGCGCTGCTCGGGCTCAAGGTACTCAAGGCGAGCGCTTACGGCTTCCACGGCTGGCCGGGCGACGAGTAGTCGAGCCGCCAACAGATATGGCGCCCGCTGTGGCCCGGCGGGTCGGGAGTGAGGAACGCGTGGTTCAGTTCGTCTGCGTCGGCCGGGTCGGAGACCTTGGGCCGGGTGAGATGAAGGCGGTCAAAGCTGGCCGCCATATCGTCGGCATTGCTAATGTAGAGGGCGGCTGGTACGCCTTCGATGACACCTGCACCCACGAGGAGGCGTCGCTGACCGAGGGAGAGCTTTACGATTTCATCGTCGAATGCCCACTCCACGGCGCGACCTTCGATATCCGCACCGGGTCGGTTGAGTCCTTCCCGGCCACGATCCCCCTGCCGACCTACGATATTCGCATCGTGGACGGCGAGATTCATGTAGCAACCGAACCGCGCGAGCGGCTCTGACGGCAAGGATACGCGGATGACGCAGTTGAGCGACGACCTGGTCTTCGAGGCGCTCAAGCAAGTCTATGACCCTGAGATCGGCGTCAACATCGTCGATCTCGGGCTGGTCTACGGGGTCGAAATCAAGGACGACAACGACGTCGAAGTGACAATGACGCTGACGTCGATGGGCTGTCCACTTGGCCCCGTCATCATCCAGGATATTCAGCAGACGGTGGCGAAGCTCGATGACAGCAGGAGCACGTTCGTCCGGATTGTCTGGTCGCCGCCCTGGTCGCCGGCCATGATGACCGAGGACGCCCGCGACGAGCTCGGCATCTGGTAGTTCGCGCAACGCAACCCGGTATCGCAGTCGACCCGGCTCGCTGCCGGGTCGTATCCTTGCTGACGGACGAAGGGCGAGCGAAGCGATGGCAACCGAATCCACGAATAGCAATCAGACCGTTGTCGAGCGAGAGTCAAACGCCCAGCGATCGGATGCCGAGCACCTGGAGCAGGTCATCCTTGCCCAGCCGGAGTTGATTACCGCGGCGATTACCGACAATCTGGACGCGATCCGGGAGGCTGCCGCGCTCGTTGGGGCTGCCCGGCGGGTGCGACTGGCCGGCGCCGGGTATAGCGCCAGCGCTGCCGAGGCCGGCGGGCATCTGCTGCGGGCGGTCGGGATCGATGCGCGAGCGAGCCACGCCTTCGATCTGGCGGTCTATCCACCGGGCTTCGACGCTAGCGATCTGCTGATCGCCATTGCCAGCGGCGATGATCGCTCCTACGCGTCGCGCGCTGTGCAGCGCGCGAATCATGCCGGCCTGTCGTCTATCGCCGTCGTGACCCAACTGGCCCCGATCTCGAACGCGACGATCACGATCCAGATCGGGCGGGAGGAGATGACTCCGACCGACCTCACCAGAATGCCGGCTCTCATTGCCGCCCTCGCAGCCATTGCTGCCCGCTTTGAGCCTCGCGCTCCGCTCGCGGAGTTGCTGCCGCGGCTGGGCGAGCTCGTTCGGGCGATTCTCCCGAGCCGAGATGTCGCGCTCGGTGTCGCTGGGGCGCTGGCTGACCCGGAGCGCCGAGTGTTGCTGGTCGCGGCAGGCCCGGCAATGTCGATCGCCCGGGCCACGGCGCTGGCTCTGGCCGAGGTTGGCGGCCTGCTCGTAATGGCCCAGCACGTCGAAGACGCGATACTGGGCGGTCTCCGCGTGCTCCGGCCGGGCGACGTGGTCGTGCAGGTGGCCCCGGCCGGGCCGGCCGATGCGCGCCATCGCGATCTGGCCCAGATCTGTTCCGCTGTCGGCATTGATCGCTGGCGAATCGGTGGCCCGACCGACGGCGCCCGCTGGCACACCGACCTGCCAACCGGCGATGAGACGCTCCTGACGGTCGTCGCGGCTATTCCGCTGCTCTGGATGGTTCAGTCCATGCTCGCCGGGACCGATTCTGATTCCACACCTTCATAACTTGGGGACGCGGCCGTCATTGTCACTCGTAGCGGACACTTGCGTGTGATTGGTGAGAGGTAGCAGTCGGTGCGTTTCGTGATCCTCGTGGCGACGATCCTGGCTGTTGCCGCCTGCTCCGGCCCCGCCAGTCGTGAGGCCAGCCCTTCGGCAGCAGCCTGGCCGACTTCGACAGCCGCGCCGACAGTAACGCCGATCGCGACTGCCTCAGCGACCGCGACGCGTGCCCCGACTGCTATGCCTTCGCCGACGCCCGAGCCGACCGCAGCGCCGGCCCCGACCGCCACGATCCCACCGCTCCCGACCGCGACCCTGGCGCCGACGGCAACAATCCCGCCCCCACCACCGGCAGCCGACGTGATCACAATCCGCCGGGCTGATACGACCGAGAAAATCGTCGCCTTGACCTTCGACGCCGGATCTGATCGCGGCTACGCCGAGGAGATTCTCGACACACTGAAGGCGAACGGGATCCACGCAACATTCGGGATGACTGGTGTCTGGGCGGAGCAGAACCCCGACCTCGTCCGTCGGATGGCAGACGAAGGGCACCAGCTGATCAACCACACCTGGGATCACGCCTCGTGGACCGGCAACTCGACCGGGGAGCCGCCACTGACAAGCGCCGAACGAGCGAGCCAGCTGACCCGGGCAGCCGACGCCGTCGAGCAAGCTGCGCGCTACGACATGCGCCCATACTTTCGCCCTCCATATGGCGACTATGATGATTCGGTCCCGGCAGACCTGCTGGCAAATGGCTACAGCGTCAACGTGATGTGGATAGTCGACTCTCTGGGATGGAAGGGTCTGAGCGCCTCGGAGATCGTTCGCCGGGTGGTCGACGGAACCGTTCCCGGCGCAATCCACCTGTTCCACGTTGGCGCTGCCTCGGCGGATGCAGAGGCCTTGCCCGAGATCATCTCCGAGCTGCGCGGAGAGGGATATCGATTCGTCACGATACAGCAGATGGTCGGGCGCTAGAGCCGCGTCGCAACGGCGCACGAGATCACAATATGTGGTATTATGTCATATAGGAGGTTCAACCTCCCCCTCCACACCCCTGGCGCCCGGGCACCCCCACCCCGGGCGCCGCTTATTCCGGTCTGGCAATCCAGCGACGCATCCTGGGAGCGGCTATCATGCGCGCGAGTGAGACGCCCGCAAGCCAGTGACCGGAGGATGACACGATGACCCGACGTCCGATAGAGATCGACGACCTGTATAGCATCCGTCTCGTCGCCGACCCGAATATCTCCCCGGATGGCCTGCGGGTGGTCTGGGTCGTGACCGAGGTCGATCGCGACTGCGACGGATACAAGTCCAACATCTGGGGCGCGGATCTGGATGGCGATCGCACAGCCTACCGTCTGACGACGGGGAACGGTAAGGACACCAGCCCGCGCTGGTCACCAGACGGGGCAATGCTCGCTTTCCTGTCCGATCGCAGCGGCCGCAACCAGATTCACGTCATGCACACCGACGGTGGCGAGTCGTGGCAGGCGACGGATGGTCCCAACGGCGCTTCGGATCTGGCCTGGTCCCCCGATTCGACCTCCCTTGCCTACGTCGCCAAGGTCGAGCTGGCGGAGGAGCCGGTCAGCGATGTGCGGGTCATCACCTCGATGCTCTACCGAATGGACGGCGAGGGCTTCTTCGACGGCAAGAACCGCCAGGTTCATCTCGTCTCCGCCCACGGCGGCGCAGCCCGCATGGTGACCGATGGGGACTGGGACTCGATTCAGCCGGCCTTTTCAGCCGATGGAAAGTGGCTGGCGGTTGTGTCGAATCGCAGTGAGGATCGCAAGGAAAACCGGCTGTCCGACATCTGGGCGATCGAGCTGGCCACCGGCCGCGCCGAGCGACTGACCGCGGGGGATGGCAACTACTCGACTCCAGCATGGTCGCCGGCCGGCGATGTCGTTACCTGGGTTGGCCACCCGATCACCGAGAAGTACGGGCCGGTCACGCTTGATGACCTGTTTATCTACGACCGTGGAGCGGATGAGTTACGTGGATTGCTGTCGTCCCACGATCGTGAACCGGGCAATTCGGCCATCGCCGATGCTCGTTATGGTCTGCCGAACCCGACTCCTGTCTGGGCCGTCGATGGCTCAGCCGTCTACACAATGTTGAGTGACGCCGGCAGCGTCCATCTATATCGGTGCGCGGTGGATGGCCCGGCCGCGCCGCTGCTTGATGGCGCCCAGGATATTCAGTCGTTCACGATCTCGAACGATGGCACGGTTGCCTTTGCCGCCAGCACGATGGCAATACCGACCGAGGTGTTCGTCCGTCGGCCCGATGGGACGGTCGAGCAGATCACCGATATCAACCGGGCGATGCTGGCCGGCGTCGAGCTCGGCGAAATCCGCGAGGTCCGCTTAGAGAGCGATCCGGGCGTCGAGGTTCATGGCTGGTTGCTGACCCCGCCGGGATTCAATCCCGCGGTTCGTTACCCGGCAATCGTCGAGGTCCACGGTGGCCCGCACGGCATGTATGGTGTCGGCTTCTTCCACGAGTTGCACGTGCTCGCGGCGCGCGGTTATGTTGTCCTGTACACCAACCCACGTGGCTCGACTGGCTACGGGCAGGAGTTCGTCGCCGCTGCTCTGGGCGACTGGGGCGGAGCCGACTACCGGGATGTGATGGCCGGCGCGGACTATCTCGCCAGCCTTGACTTCGTCGATTCGAATCGGCTGGGTATCACCGGTGGCTCGTACGGCGGCTATATGACCAACTGGGTTGTCGGGCAGACCGACAGATTCCGCGCCGCCGTGACCCAGCGCTCGACAGCGAACCGGATCTCGACATACGGCACCAGCGATATGAATATGACGTACAACGACTGGGAATTTGCCGGCACACCGTACGACAATCCGGCGCACTACATCGACCGTTCGCCGCTCACCTGGGTGAAGAACGTGAATACACCGCTGTTGATTGTTCACTCCGAGAACGATCTTCGCTGCCCGATCGGCCAGGCCGAAGAGCTGTTCACCGCGTTGCGGAAACTGGGTAAGACAACTGAATTCGTCCGTTTTCCGAACGAGAGTCACGGGCTGTCCCGCGCAGGCAAGCCTGCGCATCGCGTGGAACGACTGGAGCGTATCTGCGGCTGGTTCGACCGGTACCTGTAATGGCGGGGCGCTCTCGGTAATTTGTCAGACTTCGAGCCGGCGTCCCCGCTTTCACGACCAGGGGTATGATTGTTGCGCGACATGTGGTGATTCAGAGAGTCTGGCACGAGACAGCTGAAGGTACGGTCAGGGAGGGATGGCAATGCGCGCATACGAATCCAGAAGCGATTTGCTGGATGCCTTTCGCCCATACGGCGAAGTGCACAAGGACGGCGTCCACGTCTCTGATGCCCATGGTCTGCGTGGTGAGTTTGTCGATAATCTGGCCTATACATCGGCGCTGGGCGCCGATGTAATGAAGCTGGCAGCCCGGCACCTCATCTGGGAGCTTGCCCAGATCCTTGGCTGCCCTCCGGCCTCGATTCACGACTACTACATCGCCGGCGGCCGCAACGTCTGGCACAACCAGACGACCCCCGCGATCAATGTCCGCGCCATGGCCTACGATACTGCGCGCTCGATCGCTCGCGCGGCAAACAAGCTCGATGTGGGGCAGGTAATTTTCGAAATCGCACGCTCCGAGATGGGCTACACCGAGCAGCGGCCGGCCGAGTACACCGCGTCGATCCTTGCGGCCGCCATTCGCGAGGGCTTCCAGGGGCCAGTCTTCATCCAGGGCGACCACTTCCAGATCAATGCCAAGGGGTACAAGGCAGACGCTGAAAAGGAGGTTCAGGGGGTTCGCGATCTGATCGACGAGGCGCTCGCGGCCGGATTCCTGAACATCGACGTCGACACATCGACCATCGTCGACCTCTCCTTTCCGACCGAAGATGAGCAGCAGGCTGAGAACGCCCGCCGCACCGCCGAGCTGACCGCCTATATCCGCCAGCACGAGCCGGAGAATGTCACCGTTTCGGTCGGCGGTGAGATCGGCGAGGTGGGGACCGAGAACTCGACCCCCGCTGAGCTGGAGGCGTTCATGCGCCAGTTCCAGCGCGAGTTGGCCGCGATGGATGGCGGCAAGCTGACCGGCATCTCGAAGATCAGCGTCCAGACTGGCACCAGCCACGGCGGCATTGTGTTGCCGGATGGCACGATCGCCAAGGTAAAGGTCGACTTCGAGACCCTCGGCCAGCTCTCGACGCTATCTCGCGAGAAATACGGGATCGCTGGCGCGGTCCAGCATGGCGCTTCGACACTCCCGGAGACCGCGTTCGGTCACTTTGCTCACGCCAACGCCTGCGAAGTCCACCTGGCGACCGGCTTCCAGAACATCATGTATGACAGCAGTGCGTTCCCGTCCGATCTGCTCGCAGAGATGTATGCCTACCTCGACGAGAATCATCCGGGCGATCGCAAGCCGGACATGACCGACGCCCAGTTCTATTACACGGCGCGCAAGCGGGCCATCGGTCCGTTCAAGAAGCAGCTCTGGGACCTTGACGACGCGACAAAGGGCGAGATCTGCGGAGAGCTGCAGGAGCGGTTTGAGCTCATCTTCAACAGCCTGAATGTCGTCAATACCTCATCCATGGTCCGCGACTTGACCCCGATTCAGAAGTTGCCGTTCCGCGCCGGTGATGAGATCAGCGACGTGCTGGTCGAGGGCGAGTAGCCGCGGACAGGCTGCCTGGAGGGGCGCCTCAGTGACGCCCACCCGTACCGTCCAGGCATCGATCCGCATCCGCCGGCTGGATTCAGCCGGCGGATGCGGATTTCCGTTCGCGTTCAACAGTCGATGTCACTGCCCAAACACCAACAGACGTAGCGGACATCGCGCTCACTGAGACGGCTCAACGGCATTGTCGAGCCGGCCGGCCGCGCGGAGCAGCTCGGTGACACGCTCGATTGGAAGCGCCTCGCGAGTGTTGCCATCGCGACCAACAAGTGTCGTTGCGCGGAAGAGCGCGTTGACGATCGCTTCCTCTGTTGCCTCGACCGTCGCCTGAAACAACGCGTCGATCGGCTTGTCGGTGTCAATCATCAGCTCGACCTGGATGGTCGGCGTCAGAGGCTCGTACGGTATTCGCACGGATGGCGAAGCCGAAAAGGCGATGACGTAGTCGCCGCTCCCGTTGCCCGCGATCGAGCCAGTGCGCGCCAGCCCGATGCCTGCCCGGCGGGCCAGTCGTCGCAGCCCGCGATCCAGCAAGGGTGCGTCGGTTGCGACGATCATCATGATCGAGCCACGCTCCGGCACGTCGTCTTCGGCGGCGAGTATTCGTCCAATCGGGACACCGTCGATAACTAGCTGATCACGCCGGCCGAAGTTGGCCAGCACAAGCACCCCGACTGTCCATCCGCCGAGGTGAGCTGGCATGACCCGTGAGGACGTGCCGATGCCGCCCTTGTAGCCAAACGCCGTCATTCCGACGCCTGCCCCGATTGTGCCCTCAGCGACCGGGCCGGCGCTTGCCGATGCGATCGCCGCCAGCACGTGCTCTTCCCGGACATGCCGGCCCTGCATGTCGTTGAGCCATGCATCCGAGCATTCGCCGACGACCGGATTGACCGTCGAGGCGTCGATCCCGACGTCGGGATTCTCTCGGATGCTCCAGGCGACGATTGCATCGGTGACGAGGCCGACATTCATCGTGCCAGTCAGCGCGATCGGACTTTCCAGCGTTCCCAGCTCGTCGACCTGCTCCTGGCCCATGCACTTGCCGAAGCCGTTGATGATGTGAATGGCCGCTGGAACTTTGTCGCGATACAGGTTGCCGGCATGCGGCAGGATGACGGTGACGCCAGTGCGAACCGGTCCGTGGCCAGGGATCAGCGGGCCGTCGCCAGCAATCAGCGTCGTCTGTCCGACCATGACACCTGCGACGTCGGTGATCGCGTTCTGCTTCCCGGTCGGCAGCGTGCCAATCCGTAACCCGATGTCCCGCGAGCGAGGGCGTGTATCCTCTGACTGCATCCGACATCCTCTCCTTCGGCGTTGGAGGGGATGCTACGGATCGGTGCGGCGATTGGCAACCCGGATTGCGGTGGCGGATCGAGGGGTAGCATGAGCGAGGCGCAGCGCGCGCGTGATTACAGCAGAACGAAGGATCGCCTCAGTCTGCTCGGCGCTTTTCTGTCGCTGCTGTTCGGCCTGGCGTTCGTGTTCAGTGGGCTATCACGGAGACTGGCCGATCGGCTTCTCCCGGCGGGTGGCGAATCACTCGTTCAGCGATTGCGCTTTGCGACCATCCTGTCGGGTATGACGACCCTTGCCGGGTTGCCGCTGCGCTACTACAGCAGCTACACCGTCGAGCATCGCTATGGGCTGAGCACGCAGGATCGGCGATCGTGGATCTCTGACATGATCAAGGGTTCGGCGATGAGTCTGCCGTTGGAGCTCGGGCTGGTCGAGGGACTCTACGCTGTGCTGCGTCGCTGGCCACGCCGCTGGTGGCTCGTCGTATCGGCGGCGGTGGTCCCGCTGTCAGCCGCGATGTCGCTTCTGTTCCCGATTCTGATCGCGCCGCGTTTCAATCGGTACGAACCGCTGCGTGATGAGGCGCTTGCGGCGCGTCTGCGCGATCTGACGGCGCGGGCCGGTGTCCCGGTTGCGGACGTGATGCAGATGGACATGAGTCGTCGGACGGCGAAGGCCAACGCTTTCTTCGCTGGTATCGGTCGGACCCGGCGGATCGTGCTGGCCGATACGATGCTGGCGACGTTCAACCCCGAAGAGATCGAAGGGGTCGTCGCCCACGAAGCGGCTCATCAGGTGCACAAGGACATCTGGCGCTTCATCGGGCTGGCCGGGCTGACGACGGTGGTGACAACCGCGACGGTGAGTCGTCTTGCCGGCGAGGCTCTGCGACGTCGGCCCGGCCTGGTCGGGACCAGCAGTCTGTCCGACCCACGTTCGCTGCCGATCCTCGGGATTGCGATGTCGCTGGCCGGCGTCCTGCTTTCGCCGCTCCAGCTTGGCTAC
>Ga0073899_10004903_pt1 | contig 11700 bp, 12 predicted proteins | sample KloWWTmetaKNB5Ph_FD_88975 | JGI IMG/M metagenome (GOLD analysis project Ga0073899, IMG submission 88975) | Active sludge microbial communities from Klosterneuburg, Austria, studying microevolution and ecology of nitrifiers - Klosterneuburg... | ecosystem: Engineered > WWTP > Aerobic digester >...
CATCGCAGGGGACGTGGCGCGCAGCGCCACGCTACGGCTCGATTCTGAGCCGACGGCAGGGCCCACCCGCAGCCTTGCCGCAGCGGCATCAACCAACAACGACAAACGTCAGCAAAGCGCCGTGAGCAGCCGCCTGACTACCCCCCGCGCGAAACCCGGACTTCCTCGCCCAGCACGCCGCGCGGCCGCCACACCAGCATCAGCGCGATCAGCAGGCCGATCAGCACCACCTGCAGCGCTGCCGCGCGCGCCTGTTCGCCCTGCGGGATGAAGCCGCGCAAGGCCGCGCCACCGGCAGCCCAGAAGCCCCACACCAGCAGCGCGCCCAGAATGGCGCCGCGGTTGTTGCCGGCACCGCCGACGATGAGCATCGCCCACATCTGGAAAGTGAGGATGGGCAGGAAGTCCTCGGGTGCGATGTAGCCGACGAAGTGCGCGTAGACCGCGCCGCCCAGGCCCATCAGCATGCTGCCGATGACGAAGCTCTGCAGCCGGAAGACGAAGGCGCGCTTGCCCAGCGACGCCGCGGCGTCCTCGTCCTCGCGGATGGCGCGCAGCACGCGGCCCCAGGGGCTGCGCACCAGGGTCTCCAGCGCCCAGTAGACGGCGCCCAGCAGCAGCAGCACCAGTGCCAGGTAGGCCAGATTCCAGGCCAGCCCGGTGCCCAGCCAGCCCTGCATCGGCTTGGGGATGAACTGCACGCCGAAGGTGCCGCCGGTCAGCGCCTTCGCATTGGTGGCCACCAGCTGGATCGTCACCGCGATGCCGAAGGTGGCGATCGCGAGGTAGTCGCTGCGCAGCCGCAGCGCCAGCGCACCCACGGCCAGGCCGGCCAGGCCGGATACCCCCATCGCCGCCAGCCAGCCCGTGGCCACCGGCCAGCCGAAGCCGCCGAGGCGGTCGGACGCATCGGGCGTGGTCAGGATCGCCGAGGTATAGGCCCCCACCGCCACGAAGCCGGCCACACCGACGTTGAACAGCCCCGTATAGCCCCATTGCAGGTTGAGGCCGAGCACGACGATCGCGTAGGTGAGCGCGAAGACGAGAAAAAAACTGCCGTAGGAGAGCCAGCCTTCCATCAGGTCTTCTCCGCGAACAAGCCCGTGGGCCGCACCAGCAGGATGGCGATCAGCACGAAGAAGGCAGCCGCGGCGCGGTATTCGGCGCCCACCACATGCACGGCCACGCTCTCGGCCACGCCGACGATCAGCCCGCCCAGCACCGCGCCCCACACCGAGCCGATGCCGCCCAGGATGACGGCCGCAAACAGCGGCAGCAGCAGGTCCAGCCCCAGCGTCGGCCGCAGCTGCACCGTCAGCCCCGCGAAGACGCCGGCCACCGCCGCCAGCAGGGCGCCGATGACCCAGGTGGCGCGCAGCACGCGCTCGGGGTCGATGCCGGCCACGCGCGCCAGCTGCGGGTTCATCGCGGTGGCGCGCATCGCCCGTCCGAGCGTGCTGCGCGACAGGAACAGGTGCACGCCGACCACCGTCACCGCGGTGAGCGCCAGCACGAAGAGCTGGTCTGGCGTGATGCGCAGCCCGCCCAGCAAGCGTCGCGGCAGCAGGTGAACAGCGATCTGCAACTCCTGGCTGTAGTACTGCGGCACGCCGCCGTAGAGGAAGAGCAGCCCGTTGCGCAGCGCCAGCGCGGCGCCGAAGCTGGCGATCACCAGCGTGATCGCGCCCTGGCGGCGCAGCCGCTTGAAGAGCGCCGCGTCCAGCACCAGCGTCAGCGCCGCCACCGCCAGCGCCGCCACCGCCAGCGCCGCCAGCAGCGGCCAGCCGAAGGAGAAGGGGGCGATCGGGTGCGCGCCGCCGGCCAGCGCCGAGAACACCGCCAGCGCACTGAGCGCGACATAGGCGCCCCAGGCCAGCAGCTCGCCATGGCCGAAATTGGCGAAGCGCAGGATCGAGAAGCACAGGCTCAGCCCGATGGCGCCCAGCGATACCACCGAGCCGATGACTAGGCCGTCGGCCAGGATCTGCAGCATCAGGCCACCGCCTGCGCCTGCACGTGGCGGCCGAGGTAAAGCTCGGCGATGCGCGCATCGGCCCGCAACTCGGCCGCCGTGCCCACGAGGTGTTCGCGCCCTTCGACCAGCACCGCGGCGCGGTCGGCCACCGCCAGCGCGGCCTTGACGTTCTGCTCCACCAGCACCACGGTGACGCCGGTGTCGCGCACGCGCTTCAACTGATCCAGCACCTGGCCCACCAGCTTGGGGCTCAGTCCCGCCGAGGGCTCGTCGAGCATCAGCACGCGCGGCCGCGCGATCAGCGCGCGCGCCACCGCCAGCATCTGCCGCTGGCCGCCCGACAGGCGCCCGGCCAGCAGCGCGCGCTGGCGTTGCAGGTCGGGAAACATCGCATAGACGGGGTCGAGGCGCTCGCGCTTGTCGGCTTTCAGGATGGCGGCCGCGAGCTCGAGGTTTTCGGCGATCGTCAGGTTGGCAAATACATTCTCGGTCTGCGGCACGAAGGCCAGGCCTTCGAACACCAGCCGGTGCGCCGGCACGCACGTGATGTCGGCGCCATGCAGCAGCACCCGCCCGGCGCTGATCGGCACCAGGCCGGCCACCGCCTTCACCAGCGTCGACTTGCCGGCGCCGTTGGGGCCGAGGATGGCGACGATCTCGCCGGGTTGCACGCGAAGGTTGGCCCCGCGCACGATGGGCAGGCCGGGCTCGTAGGCGGCTTCGAGCGATTCGATGTCCAGCGCCGGCGAGCTCACACCGCATCCCCCAGGTAGGCCTCGACCACGCGCGGGTCGCGCAGCACGGCCTCGGCATCGCCTTGCATCAACAGCTGGCCCTGCGCCATCACCATCACCGGGCGGCACAGCGTCATCACCAGGTCCATGTTGTGCTCGATGATCAGGAAGGTCACGCCCTGGCGGTTGAGCGCCGACACCTTGTCGACGATCTGGTCCAGCAGCGCCGGGTTGACGCCGGCGCCGGGCTCGTCCAGCAGCACCAGCCGCGGCTCGGCCACCATCACGCGCGCCAGCTCCAGCAGCTTGCGCTGCCCGCCCGACAGCACGCTGGCCGGCTGGCCTTGCAGCGCCGACAGGCCGACAAAATCCAGCCAGTGGCGTGCCGCGTCGCGCGTGCGCCGCTCCTGCGCCGCCACCGCGCCCGGGCGCAGCCAGTTGGCCCAGAAGCGCTCGCCGAGCTGGCCGCGCGGCGCCAGCATCACGTTCTCCAGCACCGACATCTGCGGGAAGGGTCGCGGGATCTGGAAGGTGCGCGCCAGCCCGGCCGCGAAGGTGCTTGCCGGCGATGCACCGGTGATGTCCTGGCCGTCGATGGTGATGGTTCCGCCGCTTGGTTTCAGGTGCCCGTCCAGGCAGTTGAAGAGCGTGGTCTTGCCCGCGCCATTGGGGCCGATGAGGCCACCGATGGCACCCCTTTCGAGCTCGAAGGACACGCCGTCGACGGCGCGATTGCCACCGAAGACTTTGGTAACCTCGCGCGCCACCAACAAGCCGCTGCTCTTCATCGGGGGGCGAGGATAGCCGAGGCCGCATGACCGACGATGACCACTTCGAGCTCTACGACCTGCGCGTGGAGGTGGTGGCGCCCGCGGGCGCGACCATCCAGTGCAACGCCAAGCCCGGCGACTGGTTCGAGGTGCGCGGCGAGTTGCTGCACTTCGGCCAGCCCTTCTCGATGTATTCACTGGCCGCGCTGCTGCCGCTGCTGCCGGCCAAGCAGCGCGACACGCATCCGAACGACTGGATGAGCACCGATGCCGAGGTGGCCTGCCCGGACCCGCACTGCCCGACGCGGTTTCGCATCACGCGCCTGGGCAAGCGAAGCTTCCGCCATGGCGAGACGACCGCGGTGCCGCTGAAACCATGAGCGCCGTCGAGACGATCGAACTCGCACCCGGCTACCGCATGCCGCGCGTGATCCGCGGCGGCTGGCAGCTGGCCGGCGACCATGGCCCGGTGGACCGCGCACGCGCCCTCGATCAGATCGCCGCCTTCGTCGACGCCGGGCTGGACACCGTGGACGGCGCCGACATCTATGCCGGCGTCGAACAGCTCTACGGCGACTTCAATGCCCGCCGCCGCGCGCAGGGCCTGCCGCCGCTGCAGGTGCACACCAAATGCGTGCCCGATTTCGACGACCTCGCGCGCGTCGACGAGGCCTGCATCCGCCGCATCGTCGAGCGCTCGCTGCAGCGCCTGCAGGTCGAGCGCGTGGACCTGGTGCAGTTCCACTGGTGGGACTACCGCGTCGGCGGCTGGCTGGAAGCGGCACGGACGCTGGCCGCGCTGCAGCACGAAGGCCGCATCCGCCGCCTGGGCGGCACCAATTTCGACACGGCGCACACGCTGGCGATGATCGACGGCGGCGTGCCGCTGGTGGCCATGCAGGTGCAGTATTCGCTGCTCGACCGTCGCCCGGCGCGGCAGCTGGTGCCGCAAGCCGGGTCACGCGGCGTGCAGCTGCTGTGCTACGGCACGCTGGCCGGCGGTTTCTTTAGCGAACGCTGGCTGGGCGCGCCCGAGCCCGGCGCCGAGCTGAGCAACCGCTCGCTCATCAAATACAAGCTGGTGATCGACGACTTCGGCGGCTGGGACGCTTTTCAGACGTTGTTGCAGGCGTGCAAGGCCATCGGTGACCGGCACGGCGTGGGCATCGCGACGGTGGCCACGCGCTGGGTGCTGGACCAGCCGGGCGTGGCCGCGGCCATCGTCGGTGCGCGCTATGCCGACCACCTGCAGCAGACGCTGGCGGTCTTTCGCCTGCGGCTCGACGACGAGGACCGCGCGCGGCTGGCGCCGATCCTCGCCGCCCACCCCGGGCCCGAAGGCGACACCTATGCGCTCGAACGCGACAAGAGCGGCCGCCATGGCCGCATCATGAAATACAACCTCAACAAGACCTGAACGGAGCACCTTCATGCGCACCCTGACAACGCTGGCCGCCGTCGCCCTGGCCGCGACCCTCGCACCCCTGGCCGCCCAGGCCCAGGCACCCTCGTGCACGCACACGGTCGGCATGGTGGTGTCGCTGACCGGCGCCGCGGGGCGCTTCGGGCAGGCCGCGGCCAAGTCGGTCGAGCTGGCCTTCAACGAACTCAACAAGGCCGGCGGCGCGCAGGGCATCGCGGGCTGCCGGCTCGCCTTCGACCTGCGCGACGCGCAGAGCCAGGGCTCGGTGGCGGTCGACCAGGCGCGCCAGCTGGTCGACCTGAAGAAGGTGCCGGCGGTCATCGGCGGCATCATCAGCTCGGTGTCGATCCCCATCGTCACCAGCGTCACCGCGCCAGCCGGCGTGGTGCAGATCTCGCCGGCGTCGACCTCGCCCACGCTGACCAAGCTGGGCAACGAGGGCAAGACGGGCGGCTGGTTCTTCCGCACCATCACCAGCGACGCGCTGCAGGGCACGGCTGCGGCCAAATATGCGATGGATCAGGGCATGAAGGACCTGTCCATCATCCACGTCAACAACGACTTCGGCGTCAACATGCTGGCCGAATTCCGCCGCGCCTACGAGGCGCTGGGCGGCAAGATCCGCAGCGTCACGCCCTACAACCCGCAGCAGCCCAGCTATGCGGCCGAGGTCACGAATGCGCTCAAGGCCGAGGCGCCAGCGCTGTATTTCATCGGCTACCCCGGCGACGGCACGACCATCGTGCGCACCTGGATCCAGCAGGGCGGGCCGCAGCGCTTCCTGCTCAACGACGGCATGAATGCCGCCGACTTCATCAAGGGCGTGGGCCCGCAGTTCCTGGCCAATGCCTACGGCACCAGCTCGGGCACGACGAAGACGCCGTCGACCGAATTCTTCGCCAGCGCCTACCCCGCGATGAGCGGCGGCTTCGACGCCGGCGCGCCGGCGGCCGACCGCGCCTTCGACGCCGCGGCCATCCTGGGGCTGGCGATCGCGCACGCCGGCAAGTTCGAGGCCACCGCGATCCGCGATGCCATCCGCAAGGTGACCGACCCCGCCGGCGAGGTGGTGCATGCCGGCCCGCAGGGCTTTGCGCGCGCGCTGCAGCTGGCGCGCGAGAAGAAGCCGGTGCGCTACGTCGGTGTGATCGGTGGCGCCAGCTTCGACAGGAACGGCGACATCGTCGGCCCCTTCCGCACCTGGCGCATCGCCAATGGCGAGGTCACCACCGTCGGCCAGATGTCGATGGAGGACGTGGCGGCCGTGCAGGCGCGCTTGCCGAAGTGACGGTCGACATCAGCCGCCCGGCACGCTTCGAGCTCGCGCCGGGCCTCGAGATCTCGCGCGTGGTCACCGGCCTGTGGCAGGTGGCCGACATGGAGCGCGGCGGCACGCAGCTCGACCCGGTGCAGGGCGCGGACGAGATGGCCGCCTATGCGGCGGCCGGCTTCGACACCTTCGACATGGCCGACCACTACGGCTCGGCCGAGCTCATCACCGGCGAACTGCTGAGCCGCGCGCCGGGCCGCGGCGTGCGCGCCTTCACCAAGTGGTGCCCGCCGCCGGGGCCGATGACACCCGAGGTGGTGCGCGCCGGTGTCATGCGCTCGCTCGATCGCATGCGCACGAGCCGCATCGACCTGATGCAGTTCCACTGGTGGACCTTCGAGCACCCGGGCTGGCTGGATGCGATGCACGAGCTCGCGAAGCTGCGCGACGAAGGCCTGATCGGGCACCTCGGCCTGACCAATTTCGACACCGCGCACCTGCGCGTGCTGCTGGCCGAAGGCATCGCCATCGCCAGCAACCAGGTCTGCATCAGCCTGCTGGACCGCCGCGCGACCGAGGCGATGAGCGCGCTGTGCCTGGAACGCGGCGTCAGGCTGCTGGCCTACGGCACGCTGGGCGGAGGCTTCCTGTCCGAGCGCTGGCTGGGCCGCGACGAGCCGGCCGAGGTGGGCGACTGGAGCAAGATGAAATACCGCCGCTTCATCGACGCCGTCGGCGGCTGGGGCGCGCTGCAGGGCGTGCTGCAGGCGGCCGGCCGCATCGCGAAGAAGCATGGCGTGTCGATCGCCAACGTGGCCACGCGCTGGGTGCTGGAACAACCCGCGGTGGCGGCGGTGATCGTCGGCGCGCGGCTGGGCGAATCGGAACACCGCGCCGACAACCTGAAGCTGTTCGGCTTCGCGCTCGACGACGAGGACCGCGCCACGCTGGCGGCGGCCTTTGCCCGCACCACGCGCATCCCCGGCGACTGCGGCGACGAATACCGCAAGCCGCCCTTCCTCACCGCCTCGGGCGATCTCAGCCACCACCTGGATGCGCTGCCGCCGGTGTGGCCGGCGCAGCCGGTGCCCGGCCGCGACGACCGCGCACGCATCGACAGCGGCAGCGTCTGGGAGCCGCTTGCCGGTTATTCGCGCGCCGTGCGCGTCGACAAGCGCATCCTCGTCAGCGGCACCACCGCCACCCACGGCAGCGGACGGCTGGTGGGTGGCGCCGACGCCGGCGCACAGGCGGTCTACATCCTCGACAAGATCGCCGCCAGCCTGACGGCGCTGGGCGGCAGCCTGGACGACGTGGTGCGCACGCGCGTCTACCTCACCCATGCCGACGACTGGCGTGCCGTGAGCGAGGTGCACGGCCGCTATTTCGGCGCCATCCGCCCGGCCAATACGCTGCTGCAGGTGGGCGCGCTGATCGGCGAAGGCTACCGCGTCGAGATCGAGGCCGAGGCGGTGGTGGGGCCGCGCGCCGACTGATCGACGGGCGCCTGGAGTCCTTGGGTCGACCGTTATGATGGGGCGCGCTGCGCAGACGGCGCAACATCCCCAACATCCCGTCGAGAGAGGCCCCCCATGAAGACCACCCCCTTGCTGGCACGCGCCATCCTGCTGCTGAGCCTGACCGGCCTGGCCCAGGCCCAACCGGCTTCGGCACCCGCGCCCTCTCCCGCCCCCGCCGCGGCAGCAGCCCCCGCGGCCGCGCCGGCGGCCGACGCCAGCGAAGGCAAGCTGGCCTGGTACGGCCGCAAATTTGCGGGCCGCAAGACCGCCAGCGGCCAGCGCTTCAACCCCGAGGCCATGACGATGGCGCACAAGACCCTGCCCTTCGGCACGCAGGTGCGCGTCACCAATCTGAAGAACCAGCGCAGCGTGGTGCTGCGCGTCAACGACCGCGGGCCCACGCAGGCCGACCGCATCGGCGACGTGTCGCAGGCCGCGGCCAGGCGGCTGGGCATGCTGCGCGCCGGCGTGATCGACGCGCGCATCGAGGTGCTGGCGCCCGCCAAGCGCTGACCGCGGCGGCGCACGCCGCGTGCGCTCAGCGCGTCAGCGGCAGCGCGCAGCCCATGCCGACGAAGAGGCCGCCGCAGGCGCGGTTGAAGCCGCGGCCCACGCGCTGCAGCCACGGCCGCACGCGGTGCGCCAGCAGCGCCAGGCCCCATTCGACGAACCATTCGACGACCACGAAGGTGGCCGTCATGACGACAAACTGCGGCAGCAGCGGCCGCTGCAGGTCGATAAACTGGGGCAGGAAGGCGCCATAGAACAGCAGCGCCTTGGGGTTGGACATCGCCGTCAGCAGCCCCTGGCGGAACAGCGTGCGCCCGCGCGCATCGGTGCTCCCCGGTGCGGCCTGCAGCAGCACCGGGGGTGATCGCCAGAGCTGGATGCCCAGCCACACGAGGTAGGCGCCACCGACCAGCTTGAGCACCGTCAGCGCTTGCGCCGACGCCTGCAGCAGCGCACCGATGCCCACCATCGACAACGCGATCAGCGCCGTGAAGCCCAGGGCGCCACCGGCCACCGTGAACAGCGTGCGCCGATGGCCGTGCAGCGCGCCGTGCGTCAGCACGAGCAGGCTGTTGGGGCCGGGCGTCAGCGACAGACCGATGGCCGCGACCAGATAGATCAACCAGGCGTGCAGCGACATCGGATGGCTCGGTGGCGCCCGTCCTGCCTCACTTGCCGGCCGGGACCTTGCCCTCCACGCCTTTGACGTAGAAGTTGATGCCGCTCAGAAACTTGTCGTCGGCCACCTCGTCCTTCTTGATCACCTCCTTGCCGTCCTGGCCGACGATGGGGCCCTTCCAGATGACGAAGCTGCCGTCCTTCAGGCCGGCCTTGACCTTCTCGACCTTGTCCTTCAGTTCGGCCGGCACCTTGTCGCTGATCGACACGATGTCGATGGCACCTTCCTTGACGCCCCACCAGGTGTTGCCGCCGCCCTGCCAGCCGCCGTCCAGCGCCTCCTTCACGGCCTTGACGTAGTACGGGCCCCAGTTGATGACGGCGCTGGCCAGGTGGGCCTCGGGCGAATAGGCGCTCATGTCGCTGTCCCAGCCGAAGGCCAGCTTCTTGTTCTTGCCCGCCGTCTGCAGCACGGCCGACGAGTCGGTATTCTGGAACAGCACGTCCGCGCCCTGGTTCAGCAGGCTCTGCGCGGCCTCGGTCTCCTTGGCGGTGTCGTACCAGGTATTGACCCACACCACCTTGGTCTTCACCTTCGGGTTGACGCTTTGCGCACCCAGCGTGAAGCTGTTGATGTTGCGGATGACCTCGGGGATGGGGATCGAGCCCACCACGCCCAGCGTATTGGACCTGGTCATGCCGCCGGCGATGACGCCGGCCATGTAGGCGCCCTCGTAGGTGCGGCTGTCGTAGGTGCGCATGTTGGCGGCCTGCTTGTAGCCGGTGGCATGCTCGAACCTGACATCGGCGTGGTCGGTGGCCACCTTCAGCATGGGCTCCATGTAGCCGAAGGTGGTACCGAAGATCAGCTTGCTGCCCTGGCCCACCATGTCGCGGAAGACACGTTCGGCGTCGGCCGCCTCGGGCACTTTCTCGACGAAGCTGGTGATCACCTTGTCGCCGAATTCCTTCTCGATCGCCTTGCGGCCGTTGTCGTGCGCAAAGGTCCAGCCACCGTCGCCCACCGGGCCGACATAGGCGAAGGCGATCTTCAGCGGCTCGGGCTTGGGCGCGGGGGCCGAGGCGGGCGCGGGGGCCGGCGCCGCCGCGGTGGGCGCGGGTTCTTCCTTCTTGCCGCAGCCCACCAGCGCCGCGGTGGCGGCGATGGCCGAGAGGCTGCCGAGCTTGAGCAGCTTGCGCTTGACGGTATCGGTCATGGGTTCTCGCTCCTGGGTGAGGTTGTGGCGTCGATTATCGGGACGCCGGTCACGCCCCCGGGTGGAAGGGCTTGCCGATCGAGGCCGGCATGTTGGCCTTGATGAAGCGGGCGTTGCGGCTGATCAGCACCAGCACGACGATGGTGGCCAGGTAAGGCAGCATGCTCAGCAGCTGGCTGGCCACCTCCACGCCCTCGCCCTGCAGGTGGAACTGCAGCATGGTGACGCCGCCGAACAGGTAGGCGCCCAGCAGCACGCGCGCCGGCCGCCAGGTGGCGAAGGTGGTCAGCGCCAGGGCGATCCAGCCCTTGCCGGCGACCATGCCTTCCATCCACAGCGGCGAATAGACCACCGACAGGTAGGCACCCGCCAGCCCGCACAGCGCACCGCCGGCACACACGGCCGCCAGGCGGATGCGGCGCACGGGGTAGCCCAGCGCGTGCGCCGATTCGGGCGATTCGCCCACCGCGCGCAGCACCAGGCCGGCACGGCTGCGGTACAAAAACCACGCCAGCGCGGCGGTCAGCGCCATCGCCAGATAGACCATCGGGTGCTGGCGAAACAGGGCCACCCCGAGGAAGGGAATGTCCGCCAGCCCGGGGATGGCAAAGCTGGCGCGCTCGCCCAGGCGCGCCTGCACATAGCCGATGCCGACGAAGGCCGAGAAGCCGGCGCCGAACAGGCTGAGCGCCAGCCCGGTGGCGTACTGGTTGGTGTTGAGCCAGATCACCAGCCAGCCGAAGACCGCCGCCAGCAGCGCACCCGCCGCGGCGCCGGCAGCGAACGCGACCCCGTCGCTGCCGGTGTGCACTGCGGTGGCATAGCCGGCGATGGCCGCCACCAGCATCAGGCCCTCGGCACCGAGGTTGACGATGCCGGCCCGCTCGTTGATCAGCAGCCCGAGGCCGGCGATGGCGAGCACGGTGCCGGCGTTCAGCGTGGCGGCGATGAGCAGCGCGACGGATTCCATGTCAGGTGCCTCCGGCCACCCTGCGTGCCGCACCGAAGCGCACGCGGTAGTGGATCAAGGTGTCGCATGCCAGCAGCGCAAACAGCAGCAGCCCCTGAAAGACGCCGGTCAGCGACTTCGGCAGCCCCATGCGCGACTGCGCCAGCTCGCCGCCGATGTAGAACATGCTCATCAGCACGGCCGACAGCACGATGCCCACCGGGTGCAGCCGGCCGACGAAGGCGACGATGATGGCCGCGAAGCCGTAGCCGGCCGGCACATGGGGCGTGAGCTGGCCCAGCGGCCCGGCCGCTTCCAGCGCACCGGCCAGCCCGGCCAGGCCACCCGACAGCAGCAGTGCCGTCCACAGCGCGCTGCGCGACGAGAAGCCGGCATAACGCGCCGCCAGCGGCGCCAGCCCGCCCACCTGCAGCTGGAAGCCGCGGTACAGCCGGAACAGGAAGATCCACATCGCACCCACGCCCACCAGGGCGATCAGCGTGCCGATGTTGGCGCGCAGATGGGGCACCAGGCGCGGGACCTTCGTGATGGCGTCGAAGGTGATGGTCTGCGGGAAGTTGTAGCCCCTGGGGTCCTTCCAGGGCCCGTAGACCAGCCACGACAGCAGCAGCGTGGCCACATAGACCAGCATCAGGCTGACCAGGATCTCGTTGGCGTTGAAGCGGTCGCGCAGCAAGGCCACGATGGCCGCCC
>Ga0073899_10004904_pt1 | contig 11700 bp, 8 predicted proteins | sample KloWWTmetaKNB5Ph_FD_88975 | JGI IMG/M metagenome (GOLD analysis project Ga0073899, IMG submission 88975) | Active sludge microbial communities from Klosterneuburg, Austria, studying microevolution and ecology of nitrifiers - Klosterneuburg... | ecosystem: Engineered > WWTP > Aerobic digester >...
GCGACGGCGGGCACCGGCCCCTCGAAGTCCCAGCCGGTGGCCCGCAACAGGCGGCGCGCGATCTTCTGCACGTTCATCGGCGGCAGTGTGCCACCAACCGGCCCGCGCGTCAGCGGGCGTCCTTGAGCGCGTCGCGAAGACGTCGTCCCACGTGGAAGATTGGCGGCGCGTCCCGCGTGGAAGATTGGCGGCGCGTCCCGCGTGGGAGCTGGCGGTGCGTCCCACGTGGGAGATGGCCGGCGTGTCCCACGTGGGAGATGGCCGGCGCGTCCCACGTGGGAGCTGGCGGCGCGTCCCACGTGGGAGCAGGCGGCGGCGGCGCGTCCCACGTGGGAGCTGGCGGCGGCGGCGCGTCCCACGTGGGAGATGGCGGTGCGTCCCACGTGGGAGATGGCCGGCGGTGCGTCCCACGTGGGAGATGGCGGCGCTGAGTCCCGTGTCGCCGCGCTGACTACTGGATCGGCGGATCCTGGGGCTCGGGCGGCACCAGGAAGTACACGTCGCGGGTGTCGAGGGTGGTGACGCCGTCGCCGGTGACGGTGACGGTGGCCTTGAACAGCTGCGGCTGATCGGTGGCGGGGACGGTGTCGTTCTGCTTGGAGAACAGCTTCCAGCACACCGGCGTGCCGGCGCGGACGTTGTCGTAGGCGTCGCGGAAGCCGTCGCCGTTGGAGTCGCGATCGGTGAGCATGTTGGCGCACTGCGGGGTGCCCAGCTGCAGCGTCTCGAGGCGGTTGACGAAGGCGGCGACCGCGTCGACGCTGTCGGCCGGGTCGTCGGACGCCAGCGCCGCGAGATCGAGCGGCACGCCGTTGGCCAGCGTGCGGATGCCGTTCTCGATCGCGGCCGCCGAGTTGGTGCCGGAGCCGTCGAACACCAGCGGTGCGTTGCCGGCGGCGGCGTCGACCGCGCCGGTGTTGGTCGCCATCGTGCGCAGGTCGGTGTCGACCGACGAGCCGGCCACGCCGCTGCCCAGGATGCCGACCAGCTTGGCGCTGCGGTTGGTCATCTGCGGCAGCACCACCGTCGACCACGCCGGGCACTTGTTGGTGTCGCCCGGCGACAGCGGCGGCTCGTCGGTGGCGAGCAAGATCACCGGCAGCGCGCCCTGGCGGAAGCACGGGAAGCCGAAGGTCGCGAAGCCGGCGTTGGCCGCCGGCGAGCCGGCGCAGGTGGCGCGCGGGTTGACGCCCGACAGGCCGCAGCCGGTGGCCGCCGCGGTGCCGTTGCCAGTGACCGCCGCGAACACCGAGAACGTCAGCGGCTCGGCGCAGCAGCCGCCCGGCTCGGTGATCGGCAGGCCGGAGAAGTTCGCGTTGGGCTGCAGGTCGGCGAAGTTGCTGTACGTGGCGGCGCCGCTGCCCGAGTAGCCGACGGTGCCGGCGCCGGCCCACAGGTCCGGGATGCAGGTGGCGGGATCGCCGGTGCCGAGCGGCGGGCAGGTGAGGTTGCGCACCACCGTCGAGAGGTTGTTGCGGACCGTGGTGATCTCGGCCGACATCGAGCCCGAGCGATCGACGATCACGTACATGTCGAGCGAGTTGAGGCGGCTCGAGAAGTCGAGATCGTCGTCGGTCGGCGACTGCGGCGCCTGGTACGGCTCGATGAACACGAAGTCGCCGTTGGCCTGCGGGTTGTCGGCGGGGTTGTTGGGATCGGTCGCCGCCGCGACCTCGATCAGGTCGCTGACGCCGTCGCCGTCGGAGTCGCCGTTGCCGGCGTCGGTCTCCGAGCCGTCGCGGACGCCGTTGCAGTTGGCGTCCTCGGCGCCGTCGAGCAGGCCGTCGTCGTCGCTGTCGAGGTCGTTGAAGTCGGGGCGGGTGTCGCCGTCGGTGTCGCGCGGCGGGCTGACCCCGCCCGACTCGAGCTGATCGCCGCGGCAGTCGCCGTCGGAGTCGGTGTCGCGCCAGTTGCCGATGGTGTCGCCGTCGTAGTCGACCACGCCGTCGTCGCGATCGAGGATCGTGTCGTTGTCGGCGTCGGTGTCCTGGAAGTCCGGACCGTCGGTGCCGTCGGTGTTGACCGGGTTGAGCGGGTCGGCGCCCAGCTCGACCGCGTCGGGGATGGCGTCGCCGTCGTCGTCGCCGTCGGCGAAGTCGGGCGTGCCGTCGCTGTCGACGTCGCCGGCGCCGTCGAGCCCGTCAGGCCGGCCGTTGTTGTCGGAGTCGGTGTCCCGGAAGTCCGGCATGCCGTCGTGGTCGGAGTCGACCGGCGCCGTCGCGGGGTCGGTGTCGCCGCCCTCGCGGTAGTCCTCGATGCCGTCGCCGTCGGAGTCGGGGTCCTGGAAGTCGGGGGTGCCGTCGCCGTCGGTGTCGACGTTGGTGGCCGCGCCTTCGTCGGCGTCGGAGATGCCGTCGCCGTCGGCGTCGACCGCCGGTGGGTTGGTGCCATCGTCGCCGCTGCCTCCGCAGGCGGCGGCGATGAACAGGACGGACACGAGGGCGCTACGGAACTTCATGGATCCCCCAGTAAAGAAGCAACATCGCCATTCAACCACGATCCGTGCCAGCTCCGACAGTGGATCATCGCGCGGGGACCTGGCAAACCGTGGCGCTGCGCGGGGTGGGGGCGGCCCGGCGCACATCGCTGGGGTCGACTGTCCGGGGACAACCGTGCCCGCTGCGCCGGTGCGCCCTCGACATTTCGCTGTACAGATCGCGGGCTCGTGCGTAGTGTGCGGACGACCTCGCTGGAGGTGTGTGCCGTGATGACGAACCGACGCCCTGCTGTGACCGTCTGCGCGTGAGCTGAGCCCACCGGCTCGCTCGCGCGCCTGTCCTGTCGTCACCCTTCGCCGCGCCGGTCGTGCGCGGTGCACACACGCGCCCTCCTGGGCGCATGGACCGAGGTTATGTCCGAATCGAAGCATCGGGGGCGCCCGCGCGCCCACAAGGACCTGCAGCTGTGCCGTCAGGTCGCCGACGCCATCCAGTGGTTCCTGGTCGAGGCCGATGATCCCGTGCTCGCCGAGCTGTCGTTCGTCGCGGCCGCGCCTGCCCCTACGGCAGCGCGGATCGCGGTGACGCTGCAGGTGAGCGACGGGGTCGCCGTCGCCGTCGCCCGGGAGGCGCTGGCGGCGTACGCCGACGAGCTCCGCGAGGAGGTCGCCGCCGAGATCCACCGTCGTCGCGTGCCGGAGCTATCGTTCCGCGTCGCGACCGCGGCGGAGCTGGCGCTGGACGCCTGAGCCTGCCGCAGGGCCCGCCGACCGAGGGACGCCGACCGCGTCCCTCGCGGCGTTTTCGGGGAGTCCTACATCGTCGCCTGCGCACGGCCGTGAGCGGTGATCGCGGACGACGTACACCAGGCCTACATCGTCGCCTCACGCGGTTTCGCGCGGTTGGGCGTGGCATTCGAGTTGCGATAGGCGAGCCCATGCGCCGTGCGTCCGTCGTCGCGTTGTTCGCCCTGCTGGCCTGCACCACCGAGGTCACGGTGGAGGGCGGCGATCACGATGAGGGAGAGGACGTCTTCCTGTCCGACCCCGACCTGCCCGATCGCACGCTGTTCGCCGCCGGCGCCACGGTCGGCGACGTCGCGCGCACCGCGTGCAGCACCGCCGGGGTCAAGCCGCTGGCGCAGCAGCTGCTGGCCGAGGTCAACTGCCTGCGGCCCGACACGCTGACGTCGATCGCCACGATCCCCGGCGTCAGCCTGGGCGCCGGCGCCCTGCCGCAGCTCAACGTCGGCGCGGCGCGCGGCCTGCGCGCCGCCAACCGCGTCGAGGCGATCACGATCTCGTCGTCGACCCGCGCCACCGCCCAGCAGTACGTCCTCTACTACTGGTACCAGCACGGGCGCTGCACCAGCGTGGTCAGCCTGGCGGCCAAGCCGGGCCGCTCGAACCACGAGTCCGGCGTCGCGATCGACGTGCCGTCGTACTCCGCGTGGAAGTCGCGGTTGACCGCCCAGGGCTTCCGCTGGCTCGGCGCGAGCGACGTGGTGCACTTCGACTATCAAGGCGCGGGCGCCGTCGACATCCGGTCGCTGGCGGTCAAGGCGTTCCAGCGGCTGTGGAACCGCAACCACCCGAGCGACCGCATCGCCGAGGACGGCGTGTGGGGCGACGCCACCGCCAGCCGCATGGATCGCGCGCCGGCCGGCGGCTTCGCGATCGGGCCGTCGTGCAGCGGCGACGCGACGCCGACTCCGCCGCCGACCCCGACGCCCGCCACCGTCAGCCTCACCGGCGTGATCTACGAGGGCAGCGACACCTCGGCGCGGGTCGCTGGCGCGACCGTCACCGTCGGCGCGCGCTCGACCACCGCGTCGGCCGACGGCGTCTACACGCTGACCGGCCTGCCCACCGGCGCGGTGACGATCACCGCGTCGAAGAGCGGCTACACCACCGCCACCGTCGATCGCGTGCTGGCCACCGGCGTCGACAACTGGGGCTCGGTCAGCCTGACCCGGGCGTCGGGCGCCACCGGCCGCCTGGTCGGCGTGATCTACCGCGGCGCCGACACCACGTCGCGCATCGGCGGCGCGACGGTGCGGCTGTCGACCGGCCAGACCGCGACCGCCGACGCCACCGGCCTGTACACCTTCCCCGCCGTCGCGGCCGGCGCGGTGACGATCACCGCGTCGAAGAGCGGCTTCACGACGCGGTCGGTGACGCGCACCGTCGCCGCCGCCACCGAGAACTGGGGTTCGATCGGCCTGTCCACCGGCGCGGCGTTGATCGACGAGTGCGGCGACGTCACCGCGGCTGGCACCTGCGATGGCGCGATCGTCAGCCACTGCGACGGCGGGCGCCTGGTGCAGGTCGACTGCGCGGCCTCGGGCCAGACCTGCGGGATCGACGCCGACGCGGGCTACGCCGACTGCCAGTGAGCCACCGCGCTAGCCGCAGCTGAGCGGCGCGCACACCAGCTCGACGCCGTCGATGCCGCAGCCGGCGTTGGGCTTGAGCCCGACGACCGCGGTGCCGGCGGGGCACGTCGCGGTCTGCGGCCGGTTGCTCTCGGTGCCGGTGCCGTCGACCGGCACGAGCGTCACGTCGGCGCCGATGGTGGCGGCGTAGGCCAGCGGCGCGCAGCGCAGCGCGACGTGGTTGAACAGCACGTCGTCGGGTTGGTTGCCGTCGAACCCGACCAGCACCGTGCCGGTCGGGCAGCGCGCCTCGGCGCTGGTGGTGAACGGGCGGTACGCCGCGCAGTTGGCACCGGCGCCGCCGTGCCGGCTCTGGAGGTCGGCCGGGGTGATCGTCGTCGCCGTGGTCGACTGATCGATCGCGCCGCAGCGCACGTGGAGGCCGGCGACGAGGCGCTGGTTGCCGTGGTTGGAGATCGGGTTGTCGGTGAGATCGAACGCCGCGCCGATCGGGAGCTGATCGACCGGGCAGGCCACGGGCCCGATCGGGTCCCCGCCCGCCGTCGAGCCGAGCACGCCGCCCGCGGCGAGCGGCGGGGCCGCGCCGACCCGGCACGGCGGGGGGGCGTCGGGGGCGTCGGGGGCGTCGGGGGCGTCGCCGGCCGCGTCGCCAGGGGCCTCGCCGCGGGGCGCGAACGTGCATGCACCGAGGGTCGCGAGCACCACCAGGCAGGCGCGGTCCATCGTCGCGATGATAGCGGGCGCGTGACACGGCCTCCAGCAGACTCCGCGCGCGCCCGCGGTTGCGATATGATGGCGCTTCATGGGGGACCGGTCGCAAGCCGGCGGTAAGCGCCTCGGCAAACCGCGGCCAGCGCGCCGCACCACCGCGCGCGGCCTGCAAGGTCGCCCGCGCGTCGAGATCTCGCTCGCCACCGCCGACGCGGTCGGCCGATCGTGGCGCGAGCACCTGTCGCTGGGCGGCGTGCTCGGGCCCGACGTCGGCGCCGAGCTGGTGCGGGTGGTGCTGCGCGGGCCGGGCGCGACGTCGTTCGAGCTCGACGCCAAGGCGGTGCTGCGCGCCGGGCCCGAGGTCGGCTACGAGCTCCTCGACTTCCGCGCGCGCAAGGCGGAGCTCGAGGCGTGGGTCGACGCGTGCTGCGCCGGCGCCGGCGATGACGCGCGCACCACCACCGCGCCGCGGCGCCGCGCGCCGTCGCGCGCGCCCGCGAGCGACCAGACGATCCGGACTCCGCCGCTGTTCATCGAGGCGCCGCCGGAGCCCGCGGCCGCCGCGCCGGCCCGCCCCACGCCGCTCGCCGGCCCGCTGGCCAAGAACGCGCTCGAGCGGGTCCGCCGGATGAGCGCGGCCGAGCAGCTGCGCCTCGCGCGCACCGGCGAGCGCGACGAGCGGATCGCGCTCGAGCGGGTGCTGGGCAAGGCGGTGTGGGACGGTCTGTTGCACAACCCGCGCATCACCACGCCCGAGGTGGCGGCGATCGCGCGCATGGGCACGCTGCCGGCGCCGCTGCTGGAGTTCATCGTCGGCAACGCCGGCTGGCTGCGCGCCCCCGAGGTCCGGCGCGCGGTGCTGAGCAACCCGCGGCTCGGCGGCGAGCAGATCGCGCGCGTGCTGCGGGCGATGCCCAAGGCCGAGCTGCGGCTGATGCCGCTGCAGTCCGCGTACCCGGCCGCGGTGCGCGAGGCCGCCAAGCGCCTGCTCCCCGGCTGACGATCGACGCGCGCGGCGCCGCTCACGCCAGATCGAACAGCAGCACCTCGGCGTCGCCGGCGATCGTCAGCGCGCCGGGATCGCTCGTGCTGATCGCGTCGCCGGCCCCGAGCGCCAGGTCGCCGACCTGCGCGGCGCCGCGGGCGACGTGCAGCCACGCGTGGCGGCCGGGCGCCAGCGTGTGGGTGACCGCGCCGCCACCGGTCAGCACGGTCGCGTAGAGCCGCGCGTCCTGGTGGATCGTCACCGACCCGTCGGCGCCGTCCGGCGAGGCCACCAGCCGCAGCCGGCCGCGGCGCTCGTCGAGCGGCACGTGGATCTGCTGGTAGCTCGGCTGGTGACCCCGGCGATCGGGCACGATCCAGATCTGCAGGAAGTGCACCGGCGTCGTGCGCGACGGGTTCTGCTCGCTGTGCATGACGCCGGTGCCGGCGCTCATGCGCTGGACATCCCCGGGGCGGATCACCGAGCCGTTGCCCATCGAGTCCTTGTGCGCGAGCTCGCCGGCGAGCACGTAGGAGATGATCTCCATGTCGCGGTGGCCGTGGGTCCCGAACCCGCGGGCCGGCGCGACGGTGTCGTCGTTGATCACCCGCAGCGCGCGGAAGCCCATGTGCGCGGGGTCGTGGTAGTCGGCGAACGAGAAGGTGTGGAAGCTGTTGAGCCAGCCGTGGTCGGCGTGGCCGCGATCGGCGGCGCGACGGAGGGTGATCGGCATGGCGTCACGGTAACCCCGCGTGGCGTCGGCGGAAGCGCGGGCGCTGCAACAGTCTGGTGCAACCGGCCGCCCGGCGCGGTTGACCCGCGGCGCGGCGCCGTCGACGATCGGGCGATGGACGCGCGCGCGCGACGCTGGGCCCGGGTGAGCGTCGGCGCGGGCGCCGTGGTGCTGCTCCTGGCGGTGGTGTCGGCGCTGCTGCCGCAGCCCCGGCCGTGCGGCGATCTGCCGGATCGCTACCCGCCGATCATCGCGTTCGAGCTGGCCCGCGACGGCCGCGACCTGGTCGCGTTGTTCGGGCCGCCCGGCGCGTGCCGCGATCGCATGGTCGCGGCGATGGACACCGCCAACGTCGTCGACCTGGCCGCGTTCCTGCCGGCGTACGCGCTGTTCCTCGCGGCGTGGTTCGCGTGCCGCCGCGGCGCGGCCCCGCGCGCGGCGCGGCTGGGCGCGGCGATCGTCGTCGGCGCGGCGCTGGCCGACGTGCTGGAGAACGTCTGCCTGCTGGCGCTGACGCCCGGGCTCGACCCGGCGTCGCCGTGGCTGGCGCGGCTGCCGTGGGTCACCGGCGTCAAGTGGCTGGGGCTCGGCGCCGCGGCCACCGTCGCCGCGGCGATCCACGCGCGCGGCGGGCGCTGGGGCCGGCTGGGCGCCGCGTTGTGCGCGCTGGCGCCGCTGGCCACCGTCGCGGCGACGATCGATCCGCCGGGGTTCGGGCCGGTGGTGTCGCTGGGCGTCGCGGCCGGCTGGATCGCCTGCCTGGTCGACGCGGCCCGCCGCGCCCGAGTCACGGCGCCGGCAGCGTAGCCAGCAGCGCCACCGCGTCGGCGTGGGCGGCGTCGAGCGTCGCGGTGGCGGTGCCGGCGGCCAGGCGCGTGCGCTGCCACGCGAGCTGATCGCGGGCGTGGGTGGCGTGGTCCCGGGCGCGGGCGGGCTCGTCGAGCGCCACCAGCACGCGCGCCAGGTCGAGCTCGGCGCGCCAGCGGGTGTTGAGGTCGATCCGGCGCAGCAGCGCGACCGCGGCGGTCAGCTCGACGGCCGCCGCCGGCAGGTCGCCGCGGGTGCGGTGCGCCTCGCCCAGCAGCATCCGCGCGATGCCCTCGTACTCGACCCGCGACGCCCGGGCGCACATCGCCGCGGCGGCGGTGAGCATCGCGACCGCCTCGTCGGTGCGGCCCAGCGCCAAGAGCGTGCGGCCCAGGTTGACCCGGCAGTCGCCCTCGCACGCGCGGTCGCCGATCGCGACGAAGATCCGCAGCGCCTCGTCGAGCAGCACCTGCGCCTGCGCCGGGTCGCCGCCCTCGGCCGCGCCCTCGCCGAGGTTGGCCAGCGCGATGCCCTCCCGGCGGCGGTCGCCGAGGCGGCGGGCCATCGTCAGCGCCTGCTCGGCGAACTGGTGCGAGCCGGCCAGGTCGCCGGCCTCGCTCTTGACCGCCGACCGCGACGACACCGCGCGCTGCTCGATCTCGAGCAGGCCGCGGGCCCGGGCCAGATCGCAGGCGCGGGCCAGGTCGGCGTCGGCGTCGGCGAACCGCCCGGCCTTCATGCGGCGCCAGCCCCGCGTCAAGAGCGCGCGCGCCAAGAGCGCCGGGCCGCCGCGATCGGGCTCGGCCTCGCACTCGGCGACCAGCGCGTCGAGCCCGTCGATCGTCACCAGCCCGGCGCGCCCGCCGATGTCGGCGGCCATCGTCCGCGCGGCCAGCGCCCGCGCCCGATCGCCGGCGGCGGTGGCGGTGGCGGCGGCGCGCTCGGCCACCGCGACCCCGGCGACCAGCTCGCCGCGCGCCGACAGGTTGCGGGCCAGCTCGACGTGCGCGTCGATCGCCAGCTCCGGCGTCGGCGCCAGCGCCGCCGCGCGCTCGAGCCGGGCCGCGCCGCCGGCCGCGTCGCCCAGCGCGGTGGCGATGGTCCCGGCCACCAGCTCGAGCCGGGCCGCGGCGTGCGGATCGCGGGCGGCGCCGGTGGCCGCCAGCTCGCGCGCGGCGTGATCGGCGCGGGTCACCGCCGCGTGGGCCAGGTCGAGCTCGCCGCGGGCGGCGGCCTCGGCGGCGGCGCGCACCGCGAACCCGAACGCCTCGGGCCACGCGCCGATCGCGTGGTGGTGGGCCGCGAAGATGTGGGCGAAGCGATCGTCGGCGGTGCCGTAGATCGCGGCCAGCGCGTCGACCACCGCGCGGTGGGCGCGGCGCCGGGCCCGCGGCGGCTGCTGATCGTAGACGCACTGCCGCACCAGCGAGGTCGCGAAGCGCAGGTCGTTGCCGACCGAGACGTCGCGATCGCTGAGCAGCCGCAGCGCCAGCGCCGCGTCGAGCGCGTCGTCGACCGCGGCCTCGCTCGCCCCGGTCGCGGCGGTCAGGGTCGCGACCCGGAACTCGTCGCCCAGCACCGCCGCGTACTCGAGGATCGCCCGGAACGGCGCGGCCAGCTCGTCGAGCCGGGCCGACACCATCGCCGCCACCGAGGCCGGCAGCGCCGCCTCGCCGCGCAGCGTCAGCCGCCAGCCGTCGTCGGTGTCGACCAGCTCGCCGCGGCTGACCAGCTGCCGCGCGATCTCGACCAGCGCGAACGGGTTGCCGCCGCTGGCGCGCAGGAGCTGGCGGGTCTCGATCGGCGGCACCCGCAGGCCGTGGAACGCGCCCTCGAGCCAGGCCCTGACCTCGGCCTCGCCGAAGCCGGCCAGCGGCACCTCGCGCAGGTCGCCGCCCTTGCTGGCGCGCCACGCCGCGAAGTCGGGGCCGGCGTCGGCGAGGCGGGCGGTGCCGACGATCAGCGCGCCGCGCGGGCCCAGCGTGCGGTGCACGTGATCGAGCAGCTCGAGGTCGAGCCGGGTCGCGCAGTGCAGATCGTCGAGCACGATCACCAGCGGGCGGCCGGCGGCCTGGCCGGCCAGCTCGTCGGTGATCGCCGCGAAGGCGGTCCAACGCTGGCCGGCGCCGACCAGGTCGAGGCTGGTCCACGGTCCCTCGCTGGCCGCCGGCCGCGTGCGATCGGCGATCATCGCCAGGAACGCCTCGAGCGGCGGCGGGCGGCTGCCGGCGTAGGCGTAGAAGCGCCCGGCCAGCACCAGCGCGGCCTGGCGGCGGGCGGTGGTGGCCAGCCGCTCGGCGAGCCGCGACTTGCCGATGCCGGCGTCGCCGGTGATCACCGCGACCGGCGGCCGGCCGCTCCGGGTCTCGGCCAGCGTCTGCTCGAGCGTCGCCACCTCGGGCTCGCGGCCGACGAAGTGGGTGAACTGCGGCCCGTCGCTGCGGGTCACGGCGGTCACCGCGCTGACCCGACGCGCGCGGGGCGGGGCGGTCAGCGGGGGCGGCGGCGCGGCCTCGGCGTCGCCGCGCGCGAGCTGGGCCAGCCGCTCCGGGCTCGACGGCCGCGCCGCCGGATCGCGGGCCAGCGCGGCCTCGATCGCCGCGACCACCCGCGGCGGCAGGTCGGGCACGAACGCGCGCGGATCGGCGAACCGGCCGCCGCTGATCGCCAGCAGCGTCTCGACCGCGGTGCCGCCAGCGAACGGCAGCGCGCCGGTCACCAGCTCGAACAGCAGCACGCCGAGCGCGAACACGTCGGTGGCCGGCGACGCGGCGCGGCCGTCGGTCTGCTCGGGCGCCATGTACGCGACCGTGCCGATCAGCGTGCCCGGCGTGGTGATGTTGCGCTCGGCCAGCCGCAGGTCGACCGCTAGCCCGAAGTCGAGCACCTTGACCAGCTCGCGGCCGTCGTCGGCGGTGGTGACGATCACGTTGGCCGGCTTGACGTCGCGGTGGACGATGCCGCGGCGGTGGCCGGCCTCGATCGCCGCGCACACCCCGGTGAACACCGCCAGCGCGCGATCGATCGGCAGCCGGCCGGCCTCGACCAGCGCGGCCAGGGTCGGCCCCTCGAGCAGCTCCATCACCAGGTACGGGCCGACCGCCGCGTCGACGCCGTAGTCGAAGATGCGCACGACGTTGGGGTGGCGGATGTGGGCCGCGGCCTGGGCCTCGATCGCGAACCGCTGCCGGTTGTTGGGCGTGTCCTGGGCCGGCAGCAGCCGCTTGATCGCCACCAGGTCGTCGAGGCTCCGCCGCCGCGCCGCGTAGACCTCGCCCATGCCGCCGCGGCCGAGCAGGCGCTCGACCACGTAGCGGCCATCGAGCGCGAGGCCGGTCGCCAGCGCCGCGGACACGTCGGACATCGCGCCGATCGAACCACGGCGGGTGCCAGCGTGGCCAGTGGCCGCGGCCTGGCACGTGCCCGCCTGTGCCAGCTGGCACGGCCCGGCCAGCCCCGCAAGTGGCCGCAATCGCGGGGCCGGTGATCGGCACGCGCATGGCAATGGGTCAGCCGTGGAGGACGACATGATTCGACTGAGCTTCGTTTGTCTTGGCCTTGCGACCGCGCTGTGCGCGGCGGCGTGCAGCGACGACGGCGGCGGCGCCCCGATCGACGCGCCGGTGACCCC
>Ga0073899_10004906_pt1 | contig 11699 bp, 8 predicted proteins | sample KloWWTmetaKNB5Ph_FD_88975 | JGI IMG/M metagenome (GOLD analysis project Ga0073899, IMG submission 88975) | Active sludge microbial communities from Klosterneuburg, Austria, studying microevolution and ecology of nitrifiers - Klosterneuburg... | ecosystem: Engineered > WWTP > Aerobic digester >...
GGCAAACGATGCAACAAGCACGACGAGGATTGCTCGTGAACGGATTGCTGAAGATCCCCATGCAGTTCTTCATCCTGCTCATCGGTGTGCTGGTGTTCGTGTTCTACCTGTTCAACCCGGCTCCCGTGCATTGGAACGCAGCGAACGTGAAAGCACTCAGCACCGAAGTATCAGGCGAACTCGGGAACGGGAAAGCACGAACTATCGGGACCATGCACGCGCAGAACACGATGGCGATTGAGGAGCAAGCGAAGGTGTGGGTCGCTGCCAACCGCTCGGACCAACGTGTGGTTGATGACGCAACCAGCGGGCTTCGAGCCGCGCTCGCTACGGATGGTGCTCTGCGCGAGGACTATCGTGAGAAAGTGAAAGCTCTTTCGAAGGACGCGGAACCCAACGACAAGGACTACATCTTCATCAGCTTCATCATGGACCACCTGCCTGTGGGAATCGTAGGCTTGCTGCTCGCGATGATCTTCTGCGCTGGTATGGGAAGCACCAGTTCCCAACTCAGCGCGCTGGCCACCACCGCGGTCGTGGACATCTTCCGGAGCGATCGAAGTGGGACACAACAAGTATTGACCACCAAGTGGGCCACGGTCGCGTTCGGGATCCTCGCGCTGGGCTTCGCTGCGGTGTTCCCGCTCTTCGACAACTTGATACAAGCTGTGAACATCCTCGGCTCGCTCTTCTACGGCACCATCCTTGGGGTCTTCCTCGTTGCTTTCTTCCTGAAGCGGATCCAAGGACGTGCGGTGTTCATCGCCGGTCTCGCCGCACAGTTCCTGACCCTCGTGCATTTCGCCTTGGACAAGTTCGACGTGTTCGCAAGTTCCCTGCCGGACGGAAGTCTCCATGATCCATTGGAGATCGCTTTTTTGTGGTACAATCTGATCGCACCGGCGATCGTGATCGCACTGGCCTTGCTTGTACAGCGGATCTCAAAACCGCCGTTGGCTGTTCAGGACCTTCACCGTTGACCACTACGGCCACCGCTCCTTCATAGAGACCTGGTCGGGAGCCTGCAAGAACGGTCCGCGTTCCGCTGCACCGGTCGCCACTTATCCCATCACAGCCGTGATGTGGCCATCTACTTTTCTTCCATCACACGGAAAACCGATAATACCAACGTGAACATGAAGAAGACCCTACTCCTTGCAGTATGCATGGCCACAACGCTGGCCAGCGCAGCCCAAACGAACAGAACCTTCCCGGACCGGAAGAGCCGGTCGGTTCTGCGCCCACACCCCACCCCGATCACCTACGCGAGCGATCGGGCGATCATATGGGAGGACGATCTCTCCAGTGCGGCAACTTGGACCTTCGGAGATATCGCGGATCCGAACGACGATCACTGGACGATCGGCACCGACGAACCACAGGGGCCGTTCTCGTCGACCTATGGAGCGATCGAATCCACAAGCGCTGCCAACGGTTTCGCCCTGTTCGATTCCGACTTTCTCTGTGGGGGAAGCCAACACGCGTGGGTACAAACCGCTACGCCGATCGATCTTTCATCCTACCCCGGTGCGGTGCTCCAGTTCGAACAGTACTTCACACGCTTTCGTGGCGACTGCTTCGTGGATGTGAGCATCAATGGCACGGATTGGACGGAGTTCGAAGTGAACGCCGATGTGGCCGTGAACGCCTCCACGGCGAATCCCGAACTAACCCAGATCGATATTTCGTCCGTTGTTGCGAACCAAGCCACCGTGTGGATCCGGTTCAGATACTTCTCCACGGTTGCGGTCCATGGCGCAGGATCGGGTTGCGACTACGCCTGGATGGTGGACGATGTGGCGGTGATCGAACTACAGCCCTATGAACTGGTGATGAACTACGGTGTCATCTCCCACACCGGTGCCGGAGAGGAGTACGGTCGCGTTCCATCGGATCAGCTCAACCCCCAAATGAACTTCGGTGCAGAGGTCCACAACTTCGGATCCGAGGACCAGACCGGCCTGAGCGTGCACGTGTTGGTAACGGATGCGGGCAGCACAATCATCTTCGAACAGAGCTTCGGCCTCGGCGACCTCGCTGCAGGCCAACTCGCGAACTTGGATGAGCTGGTGACCCTCCCGGCAATGGCCGATGGTGTATACGACGTCTCGTTCACCGTCACCTCCAACGAAACCGGCTTGGAAAGCGACCCCGCGAACAACTCCACCCAACGACAGTTCGCTATTGATGGGGATGTCTACGCGCTCGACGGCATCGACGTGTATGATAGCAACGTGCTCACCGGCATGGGTAGCACGAGCTTCGCAGGAGCAGCCGACGGTCTGGAGATCATGACCTACTACGAATTGGCCGCACCGGCAACGGTTTATGGCGTATCCGCCGAACTCGCCAATGGCACCGAGGTGAACAGCGCGGTCATCGTATCGCTGCACGACACGGCCCAGGTCTTCAACAACAACTTGAACACACCGATAGCGCAAAGCGATGTGATCTCCGTGACAGCAGCCGACCTGGCTGCAGGCCGGGTTCTGGGGTTGTTCCTGCCAGCGGTGGACCTTGCCGCCGGTGGCTACTACGCCTCGGTTCGCTTGTTGAGCGGGGCGAACGAGTTCGACATTTTCGTTTTGGACGATATCACGGTTCCGCAACCCGGTGGCGGGAGCCTGATCTATGACCCCAGCGACCAAACGGTTTATGCTAATGGCAATGCCTCGGCCGTGCGCCTCCAGTTGAACCCGACGGTAGGCGTGAACGATCTCGGCTCTCTTGAGGGAGTGTCCATGTACCCCAACCCAACCAGCGGTTTACTAAGGATCAACTCCCCACACGCTGGACAACATATGGTGGAAGTAAGATCGGCACTTGGCGAAGTGATCATGTCCACGCGCTTCTCCCAGACCGTGACCATGGACCTTACCGCACTTGCCAAGGGGGTTTATATGGTGCAAGTCAGCCACGGCTCTGGTTCGTGGGTGCAACGTGTAGCGGTGAACTAGGAAGATCGATCCAAAGGTCCCAGAGCCCTGTGGTGTGCGAACGCCACGGGGCTTTGTGCATTCGGGAATTGGTTCGGCAACATCGCACCATCCGGACACATACAAGCGGTGGCCATCCCCCCGGAGACGAGCCAGGAAAACCCCATGGCAAACCCGATCCAACCGTTCCTTGATCCATACCTACCGGCCGCACGGCCGCGCGACGATCGTGGGATACCATGAACAGTGCATAGCCATTTAGGTCGTTTTGGCCCAAAATGAACCGTTCAAAGCGCGCTGTAGGTTACCTTCGGACCCCTCTTCAAAAGGAAAAACAACCCTATCCATAACCCGATGAAAAAGACATTACTCGTTGGCGTTTGCCTGGGCCTCACCGTTGCTGGTGTCGCCCAGTCCGGCCGCAGCCTCCCGGAAAAGCGTGTGGCAGGTCCCACCATCACCCGTCCCGGCGTCCACCATGGCTCGGCCGACCGTGTTGTGATCTGGAGCGATGACCTCTCCAGTGCCAGCACTTGGACCCTTGGACAAGACCCCGGCGCGTTCGATCTCGATTGGGAGATCGGTGTCGGTCTGGAGAACACGGGCAGCTACCCCACCGCTCCCATCGAGAGTACGACCGCTGCGAACGGCTATGCGATGTTGGACTCCGATGGAGCCAACAATACCTCCGGCACCGAGGAAAGTGCGCACATGACCACCGCAACCTCCATCGACCTTTCGAGCTACTCGAACGTGGTGCTTGAATTCGAGAACCACTACCGCAAGTTCCCACCCGAGGCTTGCTATGCAGTGGTGAGCACGGATGGAACGTTCCCATTGTTGAGCAGCAGCACGGACATTTCCGGCATGCCGAACGTGTTCCGTCTGTTCGCCAACTTGGCGACCAACGAGTCCACCACGAACCCGGAAACCGTGAGCTTGGACATTTCGTCCATCGCTGGCGGCCAATCGACGGTTTGGATCCGTTTCCATTGGACGGGTGCCTACGGCTATAGCTGGTTCCTGGACGATGTGTCCCTGATCGAGCAGCAGCCCTACGATCTCGTGATGAACTATGGCGTGATCTCCCACACCGGCAACGGTGATGAGTACGGTCGTGTTCCTGTCGCTCAGTTGAACCCTGACATGAACTTCGGCGCAGAGATCCTCAACTTCGGATCGCTCGCCCAAACCGGACTGCAAGTGCAAGTGCTGGTAACCGATGCCGCTAGTGCAACGGTGATCGACCAGACTTTCACACTGGGCGATCTCGCTTCGGGCGCAACCGTGAGCTTGGACGAGATGGTGACCCTGCCTGCGATCGGTGTAGGTATTTACGATGCTCGCTTCGAGGTCACGTCGAACGAAGGCGGTTCCGAGGTCATTTTGGACAATAACGTTGTGAACCGCCAGTTCGGCGTGGACAACGACCGCTACGCACTGGACGGTATCGGTGTGTATGATGACAACGCCCTACTTGGTATCGGCTCCGAGAGCTTCACCGGTGCAGAAGATGGTCTTGAGGTGATGACCTACTACGAATTCGCAGCGAACGCCACGGTACACGGTGTTGAGGCCATCCTCGCCAACGGCACCTTGGTGGGCAGTGCGGTGATCGTATCCCTTTACGACACCACCACGGTGTTGAACACCCCTGCTTCGGCTGCTTCCCTCTCGAACCCGATCGCACAAAGCGACGTGATCGAGATCACACAGGCTGATCTCGACGCCGGTCGCGTGGTGGGTCTTTTCATTGCCCCTGCGAACATCACTCCCGGTGGCTATTACTGCACCGTGCGACTGCTCAGCCAAGGAAACCTCTACCCCATCACCATCCTGGATGACAACACCGTTCCGCAGCCCGGCAACGATGGCCTGATCTTCATCCCGAACGACAACGTCTTCGGCAACGGCAATGCGCCTGCTGTGCGCGCGGTGCTCAACCCCTCGGTCGGCATCAGCGAAGCCGCTCTGGAAGGTGTGGGTCTGTTCCCGAACCCCACCACGGGTGTGCTGCGCTTGAGCACGTCCTACACGGGTTCGCACACGATCGAAGTGATGGACCTCCTCGGTGCGCGCGTTATGAGCGAGCGGATCAATGGTAATGGCACCATCGACCTCACCGGTATGGCCAAAGGCCTCTACCTCGTGCGTGTCAGCAATGACAAAGGGTCCTTGGTGCAGCGCGTAGCGCTGGACTAAGAGGTCAGCGTATCTCCTTTGGAAGCCCCGCAGCAGTTGCTGCGGGGCTTCTTCTTTTCCCTCCCCGCTACCTTGGTCGCATGTTCAAGTGGGACCTGAAGGGAAAGCGTGCGCTCATCACGGGCGGTACGCGGGGTATCGGTGCAGCGGCCGTGGAGGAATTCCACGAACTGGGCGCTGAGGTGGTGTACACGGCCCGTCACAGCGATGGCGATCCGCGCTGCATCACAGCGGATATTACCATCGCAACGGACCGCCTTCGCTTGCTTGACGCGGTCCGCGAGCGTTGGGGAGCCTTGGACATCCTTGTGAACAACGCGGGGACCAACGTGCGCAAGCCGTGGGTGCAACTGAGCACCGCTGAGGAACTCACCGTGATGGTGACCAATTTGTCCGGCCCCGGCGAATTGCTCAGGGCCATGCATGCTCTACTGGTCAAAGGAACTTCTCCTGCCGTGGTGAACGTGGCAAGCGTTGCTGCCATGGTGGATGTTGGAAGCGGTGCAGCCTATGCCACAAGCAAAGCCGGGCTTCTTCAACTCACGCGGAGCCTGGCCGTCGAATGGGCACACGACGGCGTCCGCGTGAACGCCGTGGCACCATGGTACATCCGCACACCGCTCACGGAGCCCGTGCTGTCCCAGCCCGACCGCTTGGCCAAGATCCTCCAACGTACACCCATGGAACGGGTGGGCGAGCCCCGCGAGATCGCAGCCGCGATCGCGTTCTTGTGCATGGACAAGGCGTCGTTCATCACCGGCCAGTGCATCGTTGCTGACGGAGGCTTCCTTGCCAAGGGCATTTAACGAAGAAGGCCCTCATTGCTGAGGGCCTTCCGATGCGATCGTACGTTGCGGTTCACTTGCCCGTCTTCATCCACTCCTCGATCTTCTCCTTGTTCATCTTCACATAAGCCTCGGCCTTCGCCTCCTGTGCCAGCTTCATGCTTTCCTCGGCAGCAGCGATGGCCTCCTTGGTCTTGCCGTTCGCAGCAAGTGCTCGCGCATAGGTGTGCGTGTTCCAATACTTGCGCTCCATGCTCACGCTCTTACCGGCCCATGTGAGCGCATCTTGAAGCTGGATATTGCGGTCCAAGCAAAAGCGCGCACTTCCGTGGTAAGCTCCGAAAGTGGCCTTCGGATCGGCGAGTGCCTTCTTGATGTTCGCGAGTGCTGGCTCCGTGGCGTCCGCGTAGAGGTCAACTCCAACGAGCATGTTCTCCCAACTGAGTTCCATACGTGCGTGGTCGTCCTTCACCGCATCGAAACCGATGGTGAAGGTCTCAACGGCTTCCGTCTTGCCCCGGCTCACTTTCACACGGAGTGCGTCCATCTCGTCCTTGCGGTCCTCTTCACCCCAAAGAGCGGTGTCCTTGTTGAAGATGAACACCCAGGTGTCCTCGCTCGGGATGGTGAACAGCGAATAAATGCCGGCCGGAAGATCCTGGCCCTCCACCTTGATCGGTCCGCTGGTCTCGAACATCGTACAGCGGTTGGCACCTGTGCGCCAAACCTTGCCGTATGGCACCAGATCACCGAAGATCTTCCGGCCCTTGGCACTTGGGCGCGAGTATTCCACGGTCACCTTGGTAAGTCCGACGATCTGTTCCACCTTGCCAGCAGGGCTGGGTTGAGGGAGTTCCTGGGCCGTTGCGAAAAGCGGAGCGGCCAGGAGCGAAACGAAGAGCAATTGCTTCATGGATCAACCTCTCCAAGGAATGGCCTTGGAAAAGGATGACGAAAGTAGGAAGCAATAGGCCTAGGCCACCTTCAAGTTGCTCAGTCGCGAGCGGTCGAACTTCTCGCGGGCATAACTGAGCGTAACGCGCAGTTCAGCCGGGCGGTCCGGGGATCCGGGCATCTCGTACATGGCATCGGTCATGATCGCCTCGCAGATGCTTCGAAGGCCGCGGGCACCCAGGCGGTATTCCATCGCCCGCTCCACGATGAAGTCGAGCACCTTCTTGTCGAAGGTGAGCTTCACTTTGTCCATGTCGAACAGCTTCACGTACTGCTTGATGAGCGCGTTCTTCGGCTCGGTGAGGATCCGGCGCAGGCTCTCGCGGTCCAGCGGGTCCAGGTAGGTGAGCACCGGGAAACGGCCGATCAGTTCAGGTATGAGACCGAAGCTCCGTAGGTCCGCCGGGCTCACATACTGGAGCAGGTTATCATCATCGATGCGACCATCCTTGCTCGCGCTATATCCGACAGCACTGCTCTTCACACGGCGTGCGATGATCTTCTGGATACCGTCGAAAGCTCCGCCGCAGACGAAGAGGATGTTCTTGGTCTCCACCTGGATGAGCTTCTGCTCCGGGTGCTTGCGGCCGCCCTGCGGAGGCACGCTCACGGTGCTGCCCTCCAACAACTTCAACAAGGCCTGTTGCACGCCTTCTCCGCTCACATCGCGGGTGATGCTGGGCGTATCGCTCTTGCGACTGATCTTGTCGATCTCGTCGATGAAGACGATGCCCCTTTCGGCCTTGCTCACATCGTAGTCCGCAGCTTGCAGCAGGCGGCTGAGAATGCTCTCCACATCCTCTCCCACGTAACCAGCCTCGGTCAGCACCGTCGCATCGGCAATGGCGAAGGGAACATTGAGCATCCGCGCGATCGTCTTGGCAAGCAGTGTCTTGCCACTGCCCGTTTCGCCCACGAGGATGATATTGCTCTTCTCGATCTCCACATCATCCACCGATGTGACCGGCTTCTGGAGCAGGCGCTTGTAATGGTTGTACACGGCCACGCTCAGCACCTTCTTGGCGTCATCCTGCCCGATCACGTACTCGTCAAGGAACCGCTTGATGTCCGATGGACGCTGGAGGATGAGGCTGCCCTCCATCTCCGTACGTGAGCGCTGGCTGAGCTCCTCGCTGATGATGTTCTGCGCCTGCGTGATGCAGCTATCACAGATGTGTCCCGTGATACCGGCGATCAGGACATTGGTGTCCTGCTTGTCGCGGCCGCAGAACGAGCACTTGATCTCTTTCTTGTCCATGGGGGAAGCCAAAGGACCGGCATACGCCGGAAAGGCCCCGCAAGATACACCAAGGCCCGGAGGGGTCCTCCGGGCCTCGGGCCGATCCTGCGGAAGGTGGGCTTATTTGTGGCGCACCAGCAATTCGTCGATCATGCCGTAAGCCTTGGCTTCCTCGGCGATCATCCAATAGTCCCGGTCACCGTCCTTTTCCACCTTTTCGAAGGGCTGGCCGCTATGGCTGCTGATGATCTCGTACAACTCCTTCTTGAGCTTCTGGATCTCCCGTACGGTGATCTCCATATCCGTGGCCTGCCCTTCAGCACCGCCCATGGGCTGGTGGATCATGACACGACTGTGCTTCAAGGCACTACGCTTGCCTTTGGCACCGGCACAAAGCAGCACGGCTCCCATACTGGCCGCCATACCGGTACAGATCGTGGCCACATCACAGTTGATGTACTGCATGGTGTCGTAGATGCCCAGACCGGCGTATACACCCCCACCGGGGCTGTTCAGGTAGATCTGAATGTCCTTCTTGGCATCCACGCTCTCCAGGAACAGAAGCTGCGCCTGGATGATGTTGGCCACCTGGTCGTTGATGCCCGTGCCAAGGAAGATGATGCGATCCATCATCAAGCGGCTGAACACGTCCATCTGGGCCACGTTCAACTGACGTTCCTCGATGATGTAGGGGGTCATCGAAGAAGTGATGTATCCATTGAGCGCGGTGCTGCTGATCCCGCGATGCTTCACGGCGTACTTGAGGAAATCGTCTTTGGGGAACATTCCGATACGTGTTTGGGTCACTAAGTACGAAAGCGGATCCGTACGGACCTACGCCGTACGTGCCAAGGTTATGAACTCTTCGAAACTCACCTTCTTCTCCTTCGGGTCCAGCAGGGTCTTGAAGTGCACGGTGAGCTTCTGCTGCACGATGCTGTCGCGCATCCGCGAAAGTTGCTCCCGATCGCCCAACAAGCGGCCGGCCATCTGTTGGAGTTTTTCCCCCTCGGGTGCCGGCATGCCATATTGCGCGAACTGGTCCTCGATGTAGCGTTTGGCGAACGCGTCGATCTCCTCGCCCTTGGCCTCCAACCCGTATTTCTCGATCACACGGTCCTCCACCAACTGTCGCTTCAATCCCTCGGCGTAGCTGGTGTAGTTCTCCTCCACTTGTTCAGCGCTCACCGGTTCCTTGCTCGTCTCCTGGATCCAGCGCTTCAGGAAGTTGTCGGGCAAACCGAAGCTGGCTCTTTCATTGAGCCCCTTCATCACCGATCGCTTGAAGATGCGGTCGCTATCGCGGAGAAAGCTCCGTTCCAGACCTTCCTTCACTTTCGCGCGGAAGCCAGCCTCGTCGCTCACGGCATCCTTGCCATACACGCGATCGAAGAGCTCAGGACCCAATTCCACCGGGGTCATCCGCTTGATCTCCACGATGCGGAAGATGAAATTCCCCTGAATGTGGTGGATGCGATCATGGTCCACACCAAGCATTCGTGCAAGGTCCTCGTGATCGCGGCTCACTTTGTGGGGATCCACCACCACTTCCTCTCCCACCGTCTTTCCGGTGAGGAGGCTACGCGTGGCTTGATCCTCCAGGTACTCCAGGCTGATGGTAGCACGGTGCATGATACCACCCTCCTTGATGGTTCCATCCGCATCGAGTTCGATCATGTCGCCCAGCAGCATGTCATTGGTTTCGCTGGTCGCACCATCTTCCAACTTGCCGAACCGGCGCTGCATGTCCGACACTTCCCGTTGAACGAGTTCGTCGTTCACATCCATCACCGGGTACTCGATCTTGAGCTTGTCCAGTTCCACCTCGAATGCCGGGGCCATGCCCAGTTCGTAGGCGAACTCGAAATCACCTGGCTCGTCCCAGTTGTTGGTATCAGCGCTTTCGTTCTTGGGCAGAGGCTGACCAAGGACACGGATCGCGTTCGTTTCCAGGTAACTGCGCAAATTTTCGTCGATCAAACGCTCCACCTCGTTCACGAGCAGCGCCTTCCCAACGCGCTTCTTGATGAGCGTCATGGGTACTTGACCCGGTCGGAAGCCGGGCAACACAGCGCTCTTGCGTTGCTCCTTCAGAGCTTTCTCCAAGCCGGGATTGTAGTCCTCGGGGGTCAACTTCACCTTCAGGGTGGCGGTGAGCGTGCCGGTCTCTTCTTTCTGGATGTTCATGTCGTCATCTGCGCTTGCGCGCCTTGCTTGGTTGTAGTTCTGGTACGGACGGGGGGACTCGAACCCCCACACCTTGCGGTACTGGATCCTAAGTCCAGCGCGTCTACCAATTCCGCCACGTCCGTGCTTTCGAAATGGGCCGCGAAGATAACCCCCTAGCGGCGTTCTTTCGGGGGTCTTGTTCACCCGTTTACCTTCGCCCGCCGCCTTCCGGTTCGTGTTCAAGATGAAGTCCTTCGACGCCTCCAAACTCTCCGTGGGCGAGGTCCACGGCTTGCTCGTTGGGGCCATCGGTCCACGGCCCATTGCATTCGCCAGCACCATCGATGCCCAAGGACGGCCGAACCTGAGCCCATTCAGCTTCTTCAACTGTTTCGGAGCAAACCCGCCCCTGCTGATCTTCAGCCCCGCGAGGCGCGGGCGCGACAATACCACCAAGCACAGCTACCACAACGTGAAGGCGGTGCCTGAGGTGGTGATCAACGTGGTCACCTACTCCATGGTACAGCAGATGTCGGTGGCGAGCGGAGAATACCCGGAGGGAGTGAACGAGTTCGAGAAGTCGGGTTTCACACCCGTCGCCTCGGAGAAGGTGAAGCCCTTTCGGGTGAAGGAGAGCCCGGTGCAATTCGAATGCATAGTGCAACAAGTGATCGAAACGGGTACCGGCGGTGGGGCCGGGAACCTCGTCCTCTGCGAAGTGGTCATGATCCACGTGGACCCGTCCGTTCTTGATGCCAATGGAAAGATCGATCAGCGGAAGATCGACCTGGTGGGGCGAATGGGGGGGCACTTCTACGCACGAGCGCACGGAGATTCGCTTTTCGAACTGGCCCAACCCAATACCAATATCGGCGTGGGGGTGGATGCCCTTCCGTCCGAAGCGCGCCTGAGCACCGTGCTCACCGGAAACGACCTCGGCAAATTGGGCTCGGCGCTCGCGATTCCCGATGAAACCGCTGTGAACGAGTACAAGCTCACCGAGTTGAGCGATACCTTCATCACCTTGGAAAACCAACCAGAGGCCTTGCGTACATCCTTGCATCGGCACGCGCACGAACTGCTTGAGCAGGGCCGCGTGGAAGAAGCTTGGAAGACGCTCCTATCCTACAACGGACAATAGGGTTCGATACGCTCAGCCCGACAACTCAACACGCAAAGCACACATCATGGCACAAGTCACCATCACCGGCAGCATCAAGGTCGTCGGTAAGACCCAACAGGTCAGCGAAAAGTTCAGCAAGCGCGAACTCGTTGTCACCGAACAAGGCGGACAGTTCCCGAAACATATTCCCATCGAGTTCAAGCAGGACAAGACCGGCCTGCTCGACAGTTTCAACCCCGGCGATGAAGTGAGCGTGACCGCTTACGTGGATGGTCGCGAGTGGACCGGCA
>Ga0073899_10004907_pt1 | contig 11697 bp, 11 predicted proteins | sample KloWWTmetaKNB5Ph_FD_88975 | JGI IMG/M metagenome (GOLD analysis project Ga0073899, IMG submission 88975) | Active sludge microbial communities from Klosterneuburg, Austria, studying microevolution and ecology of nitrifiers - Klosterneuburg... | ecosystem: Engineered > WWTP > Aerobic digester >...
ACATGGCTGCAGCCTACGCCAGCGGCCAGCTGGCACAGAAGGTGGTCTGACCCCACCCCAGCGATCGGCCAGGCAGGTCGCGACGCTTCGGAAAGGCCCGCCGCAGGCGGGCTTTTTTCATGGTGCGCCACCTACAATGTCACATCTGTTCCCGACCGTCCACCGCGCCGTGACTTCTGCCCTGCTCGAATCCCGCCTTCACAGCCTGCCCCTGCTTGCACGCGGCAAGGTGCGCGACAACTACGCGGTCGGCAGCGACCGGCTGCTGATGATCGCCAGCGACCGGCTGTCGGCCTTCGACGTGATCATGGGTGAGCCCATCCCCGGCAAGGGAGAAATCCTGACCCAGGTGGCGCTGTTCTGGTTCGACAAGCTGGGGCACATCGTGCCGAACCACCTGACCGGAGAGGCGCCCGAGTCGGTCGTGGCCGGCGACGAGGTCGAGCAGGTGCGTGGCCGCTCGATGCTGGTCAAGCGCCTGCAGCCGATTCCGGTGGAAGCGGTGGTGCGGGGTTACCTGGCCGGCAGCGGCTGGAAGGAGTACCGCGAGTCCCAGTCGGTCTGCGGCGTGCAGCTGCCCGCCGGGCTGGGCAATGCCGACCGCCTGCCTGAACCCATCTTCACTCCGGCCACCAAGGCCGAGATGGGGGAGCACGACGAAAACATCAGCTTCGACCGCATGGCCGACATCATCGGAGCCACTCTGGCGACCAGGATCCGCGACGTGTCGATCCGCCTGTACCAGACGGCGGCCAACTTTGCGCTGACCAAGGGCATCATCATCGCCGACACCAAGTTCGAGTTCGGCCTGGACGAGAACGGCACCCTCACCCTGATGGACGAGGTGCTGACACCCGATTCCTCGCGCTACTGGCCGGTGGAGGGCTACGAGCCGGCGCGTCTGCGCGGCGAGAACCCGTCCAGCTACGACAAGCAGTTCGTGCGCGACTGGCTGGAAGCGGTGCGCATCGACGGTCAACCCTGGGGCAAGACCGCACCGGCACCGGCGCTGCCGGCCGAGGTGGTCGCGCAGACGGCCGCCAAGTACCGTGAAGCGCTGCTGCGCCTGACCACCTGAGCGGCCGCGCGGCGCAGGGGGACTGAAAGCGACGCCATGGACCGCTTGCTGCGCACCCTCAATGAGGCCATCCAGCAGGCCCGCATCGCCCGGGAGCTGCCCTTCCTGCGCGCCGAGCGGGCTGCGCTGCTGGCCCGTTTCGGTGAGCTGGAGGCGGCGCGGCAGGAGGTGACCCAGCTGCGAGCCCTGCCCGAGACAGCCGACAACGGCGTCCTGCATGCCTGGCTCTGGCTGGCGGAAAGCCTGATCGACTTCCACCAGGACCTGGGCGACCGGGCGCGCGACCGGGTGCGTCGTGCCATGGCATTGGCCCGTTCGGTGCGGGCGCCGCGCATTCAGGCGCTGGCGGCAGCCTGGCTCGCGCACATGGAATTTCGCGACCAGCAGGACGTGGCTGCGGTGGAACACGCCCGCCAGGCACTGCTGCTGTCCGGCCCGGAGCACCACGGCGCCCGCGCCAGGGCCAGCATCGTCATCGCCGGCATGTACCAGTTTGCGGGGCGCGAGGACCTGTCACAGCCCTGGTACGCCCTGGCCCGCACCCATGCCATCAAGGAAGGCGACAGTTCGGCCCTGACCTCCATCGCCTACAACCTGGCGCTGCTGCGGGTGATTGCGGTGCGGCTGTCGGCGGTGTTCGGCACGGCCAACAGCCTGGCGCTCAAACGCGCGCGGCTGGGCACGGAATCTTCCGCATCGCTGGACCAGAGTGTGCGCAACCGTGCGCTGAACCACCATCCACCGATCCAGCGCGCCCAGATCCTGGTGGCCCATGGCGAACACGAGGCCGCGCTGGTCTTGTACGACGCCCACCTGCAGGAGGCCATGGCGCAGGGGCTGAAGAGCTCGGAATGCCTCTACGAGGCCGACCGCGCCCTGTGCCTGCTGGAGCTGGGGCGCAGCGATGACGCACTGGCCGCAGCGCGCCGCGCCGATTCCGCCTTCATCGTCGCCACCGAACTGGAGGAGCAGGCGGTGGCCCATGCCGAGCTGGCGGAAGTGTTCGGCCGCGTCGGCTTGCCGGATGTTTCCCGGCGGCACCAGGAAGCTGCGCAGGACTGCCACGATCGCCTGCAGCAGCGCTGGAACCGGCTGCTGGACGCCTGCGAGGCGGCCCAGCTGGGGCAGTTCCTGCGCGTCGAGGTACCGGGCTGAACCGGCGGGGCCCCAGGACGGAGCGCCCCGGAACCGCCAAAGGCCGTCAGAACAGCGCCATGCTCAGCTTGCGGCGGTACTGATCGATCACCGGATCGCCCGCCACCACGGCCGCCTTGCCGGTCAGCTCCAGCGCACCCTTGGAGGCCTGGGTCGTCTCGGCTTTCGGCGCCGGCTTGGACATCAGTTCCAGGATCGACACGTAGGTCTTGCGTGCACTTTCATCGGCCCAGCTCTTGTCGCGCATCAGGATTTCCAGCAGCTCGTCCATGGCAGCAGTGAAGTCCTGCACCGCCAGCAGCACCAGGGCCCGCTCGAAGCGCGCCGGAAAGTCGCGCTTGTTGGCGGCGATGGCCGCTTCCAGCTCGGCCATCGGCCGGGCCGCAGGCGCGCGCTCGCAGGCCGTCAGCCAGACGCCCAGGGCGGTCAGGCGGGCATCCATCAGCACCTGACCGGCCACCGGGTCGTAGACGCGGCGGGCTTCGGCGACGCGGCCTGCGCTCAGCAGCAGCTTGAGGTACTCGGCGCGGGCGGCATCGTTGGCCGGGTCGATGGCCACGGCCTCGGCCAGCTTGGCCAGCGCGGCGTCGGCATCGCCCTCTTCGACCAGGACTTCCGCCTCCTGGGCATCGGCAGCGGCCTCCATCTCGGCCGCGCTGGGCACATGTTTGTCGAGGAACTCGCGGATCTGCACCAGCGGGATCGCACCGACAAAACCATCCACCGGCTGGCCCTGCGAGAACATCACGCAGAAGGGGATCGAGCGCACGCCGAACATCTGGCTGAGCTGGCCGGCGATTTCCGGCACCTCGTCGCTGTTGAGCTTGGCCAGCACGAAACGGCCGGCGTACTCCTCCTCCATCTGTTCCAGCATCGGGCCAAGCTGGCGGCAGGGGCCGCACCAAGGTGCCCAGATGTCCAGCAGCACGGGCTGCTGCAGGGAGGCTTGGATCAGTTCGGCTTCAAAGTTCTGCAGGGTGATGTCGATCATTGGGGCACCTATCCAGTCATGCCGACGTCGGGGCGAAAGGCCGGGAAACAAGCCCGGCACGCCGCTTTGACGCGGGCCACCTAAAATCGTGTCTTTGTCCGCACCGGAGCCCGTCTTGAACAGCGAAAAGCCCCTCGTCGGTCTCGTCATGGGATCCAGCAGCGACTGGGACACCATGAAGATCGCGGCCGAGATTCTCACCGACTTCGGGGTGCCTTTCGAAGCCCGTGTCGTCTCGGCCCACCGCATGCCCGACGACATGTTCGCCTACGCCGAGTCGGCCCGCCGCCGCGGGCTGCAGGCCATCATTGCCGGCGCGGGCGGCGCGGCCCACCTGCCGGGCATGCTGGCGGCCAAGACCCCCGTGCCGGTGCTGGGCGTGCCGGTGGCCGGCAAACACCTGCAGGGCGTTGATTCCCTGCACTCCATCGTGCAGATGCCCAAGGGGGTGCCGGTGGCCACCTTCGCCATCGGCGTGGCAGGTGCAGCCAACGCAGCGCTGTTTGCAGTGGCCCTGCTGGCCAACCAGGATGCCGACCTGGCCACCCGGCTGGACGCCTTCCGCGCCCGCCAGACCGAGGTGGCCCGGGCCATGACACTCGGGACCTGAACCGATGGCCGCATCCCGTTCCGCTCCCCTGCTGCCCGGCCAACGCTCGGCCAGCCACCCGCAGCGCGCCGTCACCCTGGGCGTCATGGGCGGCGGCCAGCTCGGCCGCATGTTCGTGCATGCCGCGCAGGCGCTGGGCTTTCGCACTGCGGTGCTGGATGCCGACCCCACCAGCCCCGCCGGCCGGGTGGCGCATGTACACATCCAGACGCCGTACCTGGACGCCGATGGCCTGGCGCTGCTGGTCGACGAGGCCGATGCCGTCACCACCGAATTCGAGAACGTGCCGGCCGATGCGCTGCGCCAGCTGGCCACTCGCCGGCCGGTGGCACCGGGCGGCGACGCCGTGGCCGTGTGCCAGGACCGGGCGGCCGAAAAGGCCCATTTCCGCGCCAGCGGCGTACCCTGCGCCCCGTTTGCGGTGATCGACAGCGAGGCCGACCTGGCCGGTGTGTTGGACGACCTGCTGCCCGGCATCCTGAAGACCGCCCGGCTGGGCTACGACGGCAAGGGCCAGGTGCGGGTGACCGATCGGGCCGCACTGGAAGCCGCCTGGAGCGAACTCGGCCGCGTCACCTGCGTGCTGGAAAAGCGCCTGGCGCTGGCTGCGGAGGTCAGCGTCATCGTGGCCCGTGGTGCCGATGGCCAGGTGGTGCAGCTGCCCCTGCAGCAGAACCTGCACCGCGACGGCATCCTGGCCGTGACCACCGTGCCGGCGGCCTGCGCCTCGCCGGAGCAGGCCGCCGAGGCCGCCGCCTGCGCCCAACGCATCGCCGCCAGCCTGGACTATGTGGGTGTGCTCTGCGTCGAGTTCTTCCTGCTGGCCGACGGTTCGCAGATCGACGGCGCCCTGGTGGCCAACGAGATGGCGCCGCGTCCGCACAACTCCGGCCACTACAGCATCGACGCCTGCGACGTCTCGCAGTTCGAGCTGCAGGTGCGCTGCATGGCCGGCCTGCCGCTGGTGACCCCGCGCCTGCATTCGCCCTGTGTGATGCTCAACCTGCTGGGCGACCTGTGGTTTGACACCGGGGGCCGTGAGCGCAGCCCCGACTGGGCCGCGGTGCTGGCCCTGCCCGGCACCCACCTGCACCTGTACGGCAAGACCGACGCCCGGCAAGGACGCAAGATGGGCCACCTGACGGTCACCGCAGCCAGCGCGGAAGCTGCCCGCCAGGTGGCGCTGCAGGCTGCGGCCGTGCTCGGCATCGAGCCCTTCTGAGGGCGCTACGCGCCTGCCTGCCGGTTCCGCCGCACATTCCCAATGCACGCTCCAGGCACCTGCCCCATGCCCCAACTGCTGCCGGCCCGTGACCCCGCCGCCCTCGCCAGCGCCTTGCCGCAGGCGGTCGCGGCGTTGGCTGCGGGCCAGTTGGTGGCCTTCCCCACTGAAACCGTCTACGGCCTGGGGGCCCGGTCCGACGACGCCCGCGCGGTGCAGGGCATCTTCCAGGCCAAGGGCCGGCCCAGCGACCACCCGCTGATCGTGCACGTGGCCGATGCGGCCGGGGCCGCGGTGTGGGCGGCCGATCTGCCCGATGTAGCGCGGCGGCTGATGGACGCGTTCTGGCCCGGGCCGCTGACGGTCATCGTGCCGCGCCGTGCGGGCATGGGGGAAGCGGCGGCCGGGGGGCAGGACAGCATCGGCCTGCGCTGCCCTGCCCACCCGGTGGCCCAGGCCCTGCTGCGCGAGGCCGCCCTGGCCGGGGTACCGGGTGTGGCAGCGCCGAGTGCGAACCGCTTCGGACAGGTCAGCCCCACCCGGGCGGCGCACGTCGCCAGCGAATTTCCTGAACGCGACGACCTGCTCCTGCTGGACGGCGGCGACTGCGAAGTCGGCATCGAAAGTGCCATCGTGGACTGCAGCCGGGGCACACTGGTGCTGCTGCGGCCCGGCCGCCTGACCCGCGCGGAGATCGAGGCGGCAGCCGGTGAACCCCTGGAGGAGCCGGATGCCCTGGCCCCGCGCGCCTCCGGCACCCTGGCCGCGCACTACGCCCCCCGCGCCGCACTGCGTCTGCTGGACCAGGCTTCGCTGCAGCGGGCGTTGGCCGCAGGTGTCCCGGACGGCGTGGCCCTCTACCTGCGTGCAGCTCAGCCGGCAGGAAGCGCACACCGCAGCCCAGGTCTGTTCCACCGCATGCCGGACGATCCGGCCGCGGCCGCCCACGAACTGTTCGCAACTCTGCGAGACTTCGACACCGCCGGTGCCACCTCCATCTGGGTGGAATCCCCCCCGGACGATGATGCCTGGCGCGGTGTGGTCGACCGACTGCGGCGCGCCGCAGCGGCCACCAATGCCTGAGCAACCGTGAACGGGCAGACCCGATCGCCCGCCGCTGCCTTTTTCCCCCTGGAGAACCGATGTTCCGGATGTTCCCTGCTGCCCTGATGCCCCTGCGCCGCGTCGCGCCCCTCCTGCTGGCCACGATGGCCCTGGCCGGACTGGTCGCCTGCGGCGGAAGCACCTCGCGGGTGGAGAGTTTCGACCCGTCCCGGCTGGTGGTGTTTGGTGATGAACTGAGTGTCATCGGCAACGGCGGCACGGCCGCCCTGCAGGGTTACACCGAACCGGCCGGGGCCAAGTACACCGTCAACGCACTCGACGATGACGGCACCGCGCTGAACTGCAGTTCCAGCCTGATCTGGGTGCAGGTGCTCGCCTCCAACTACGGACTGCCACTGGGTCCCTGCATGACCAGCGGCGACACCCAGCGCGGCTGGATCGCCGCCCAGGCCGGCGCCCGTGTGGCGGATGTGGCAGCCCAGGTGGCCGCCTTCCAGGACGCCCCCCTGGTGGCCGACACCCTGGTCACCGTGGTGGCCGGCCTGCACGACATCCTGGACGCCTACGACGCGGTGGTGGCCGGCAGCAAGACCCGGGCTGAGGCCCTGGCGGATGTGGCAGCGGTGGGCACGCAGTTGGGCAAGATGGTCACTGGCCTGAACACCAGCACGGAGGGCCCGCGCATCCTCTACGCCACCCTGCCGGACCTGGGTCAGTCGCCCCTGGCCGTGAAGGCGGAGGCGGCCTTTCCCGGCGAAGGCCGCGCCGCGCTGCTGTCCGAACTGACCGAGGCCTTCAACACGCAGCTTCGGCTGTCGGTGACCAACGATGGCCGCTTCTATGGTCTGGTCAACGGTGGTGACCTGGCCACCACCATGATCAAGTACCCGAGCCGCTACTCGCTCACCGAGGTCGTCTCGGCGGCGTGCGACAGCAGCAAGTACAGCACCACCACCCTGGCTCTGCCGGAGCGCTTCCAGCTGCTGGGCTGCACCACCACCACCCTGCTGGACGCTGCAGCCGGCAGCATCACCACCTATTTCTGGGCCGACGACATCCACCCCGGGCCCAACTGGCAGTCGCGCTTCGGCTCGGCCGCGGTGTCGCGCACCAAGACCAACCCGTTCTGACCCGCGGCGCCGCTCCGGTTGTGGCTCTCAGCTGTAGGTCACCCAGCTCTGGCGCGACGCATCGTCGAGATGGGGAATGCCGTTGTAGCTGACCAGCATGTGGCGCTTCGGGGTGAAGGCAAACTCGGTCACCCCGCTGTTGCGGATGCGCAGGTTCAGCTCGATGGCGGTGGTGGTCGGCGCCGCCAGCACCGCCGCCACCGCGGTGGCGATCGGCCCCCCGCTGGAGACGATCAGCAGGCGCTGGCCGTGCAGATCGGCCCGGGCGCGGTCCAGCGCAGCGACGATGCCGTCCTGGAAATCGGCCCAGCTCGGCATGCCCACCGGCACGATCTGCCCGTCCATCCAGGCCTGCAGTGCGCTGCGCAGCAGGCGGAAATGCTCCCGGTACGCCTGCGGACTGCGATCGGCCTTCAGCCGCTCCAGTTCGGCCTGCGGCAGGAGCGCGGCGATGAGGGCCTCGCTGTCGTATTCATTCAGCTCGGGCAGCACCTCGGCCACCGGCAGGCCACCCAGGCCGTCGGCGATCGCCTTGGCCGACTGCCGGTGTCGCCGGAGGCTGCCGGTCCACAGCACATCGAAGCCTTGACCGCGCTCGGCAAAGTACTGGCCCAGCCGCCTGCACTGGCGTTGGCCGAGTTCACTGAGCTGGTCGTAGTCGGCCGCTCCGAAGGAGGCCTGGCCATGGCGAACAAGGTGGACGGTGCTCACGGATCGCTGCTCTTCGGGGGGAGGGGAGAAGCGGACGGGGCCGCAGGAGGGCGGCATTGTCGCGGCACAGCGCATCTGCCGGGCGTCGCGCACGGGACGCAGGCCCTGCAACGCGACAGGCGGGGCCGCGCGTCGAAACGCTGGCCGGCCCCGCAGTCACCCCCTCCCTGACGTTGTCAAGCTGCCTCGCGGTCCTCCGCAACGGGCCCGAGGCAGGCGCCCAGTATGAAAGAACCACGCGGCGACATGCGGCAGGAGTTCACAGCCACCCGACCCAACCCGATCCATCCCCCGGAGGCGAGGGACCCACCCCCGTGCCGACCGCAGCACAGCGACAACACCGGATCTCAGCCAGGCATGGAGGACCGCCCAACGCAGCTGGGCGTGAACGGCGTGCGGATGGCCTGCAGCGTCACATGGGCGATGCCGAAACGCGCCTGCAGCTGCTGCGCTGCATCGGCCAGGAAGAGGTCGTCGGCCGGCCGCTCGGGCATCAGCAGGTGGGCGGTCAAGGCCGTCTCGGTGCTGCCCATGGCCCAGACATGCAGGTCGTGCACCCGTTCCACGCCCGGCAAACCTTCCAGCAGGGCCTGCACTTCCCCCAGGTCCACCCCGTCGGGCACGCCGTCGAAGAGCAGGTGCAGCGACTGCCGCAGCAGCCCCCAGGTGCCCAGCACGATCACCCCCACGATCCCCAGGCTGACCACCGGGTCCAGCCAGGTCCAGCCGAAGCGCCAGGCCAACAGCCCGGCGATCACCACACCCAGCGACACCAGCGCGTCGCCCACCATGTGCAGGAAGGCGCCGCGGATGTTCAGGTCCTGTGCCTGCCCGCGCAGGAACAGCAGCGCCGTGGCGGTGTTGACCCCGATGCCCACGGCGGCGACCACCACGACCGTGAGCCCCTGCAGCGTGGTCGGCGCCAGGGAGGACAGCCGCTGCAGCGCCTCCCAGCCCAAGGCCCCCATCGCCACCAGCAGCAGCAGCGCATTCAGGAAGGCCGCCAACAGGCTGGCCCGTTTCCAGCCATACGTGTGGCGGGCATCCGGTCGCAGCCGGCCGGCCAGTGCCCCACCCCAGGCCAGCACCAGGCCGGCCACATCGCCCAGGTTGTGGCCGGCATCGGCCAGCAGCGCCAGGGAGTCGACCTGCCAGCCGTATCCCGCTTCGATGGCGACGAACCCCAGGTTCAGCGCAATGCCCAGCGCAAAGGCCCGATCGTGGCCCCGGGCAGGTTCATGGGAATGGGAATGGGAATGGGGGTGGGGGTGGGGGTGGCCGTGCCGATGCCCGTGGTGGCGTTCCCGGGCAGGGTGACCATGTGGGGCATGCGGATCCTGCGAGCTCATGGGCCCCATTGTTCCAGCCTGTCGGGCGGGCGGGCGGGGCAGCAGCAGCAGGGCCCCCAGTCCGGCCAGACCTGCCACGGCCGTGATCAACAAGGCCTGCCGGCCCCAGGCCTGCAGGCCCAGACCGAACACCCAAGGGGCCACCGCCTGCGCCAGCCGGGCGGGCATCATCAGCCAGCCCTGGCGCTGCCCATAACCGAGCGGCCCGTAGTAGAGCAGCGGCAGCGTGCCCTTGGCGATGGTCAGGATGCCGATGCCCAGCCCGTGCAGCAGGGCAAAGGGCGCCGCCAGGGCCGAGCCGGCCAGCAGCAAGGCGGCAGCCCCCAACGGGTGGCCCAGCGACGCCAGCCGGGCCGACAGCAGTGGATCCAGCCGGCGCAGCCAGGTGAACTCCAGCAGCCGGCCGGCCACCTGCGCCGGCCCGACCAGCGCCCCGGCCGCCACCGCCGCGGCCAGGGAGACGCCCATGGCCTGCAGCAGCGCGGGCAGGTGTGCGGCCATGGCCGTGCTGCAGAACCAGGCCGCGGCAAACACCGTGGCCAGCAGCACCGCCACCCGCGGGGGTGGGCCGGTGACGGCTGGAGGTGGTGGGTCCTGCGCGCCTGCACGGAGTTCGACGGGCTGTGCGGCCGGCCCGGGCCTCCGGCGGCCGGGCAACGCCAGGTGCACCGGCAGCCCCAGCAGCAGGTGCAGCAGCGCCCAGCCGATGCAGGCACCGCGCCAGCCGAAGGCGTCGATCAGCACGGCCGTCAACGGCCAGCCCACCGTGCTGGCAAAACCCGCCACCAGCGTGATGCCGGTGATGGCGCGGCCCGCTTCCCGCCCGTACCAGCCGACCACCGTGGCAAAAGCCGCCTCGTACAAGCCGCTGCCCATGCCCACACCCAGCCAGGCCCAGGCCAGCAGCAGTCCCCAGGGGCCCTGCACCGCCGCCAGCGCCAGCAGCCCGGAGGCAAACAGCAGGTTGGTGGCGATCAGCACCGTTCTTCCGCCCAGGCGGTCCAGGGCGCGGCCCGCCGCCGGCCCCACCAGGGCGGAAATCGCCAGCGCCAGGGAGAAGGCGGCGAACACGGTGGCCAGGTCCAGTCCCAGGTCCGCCGCCAGCGGAGCGGCCAGCAAGGCCGGCAGGTAGTAGGTGGAGGCGTAGGCCAGCGTCTGGCCGCTGCCCAGCTGCAGGACCAGACGCCAGCGCGGTGGAAAGGAAGACGGTGAAGACGGCATGCCCACCCATCATCGCCCGGAACCGGAGCGTGCGACCCCAGGAGCGCCAGCAGAGCACCCTGGGAGCCCCCAGGAAGCCCCGGCGCCCGGCGGTATCCTTCGAGGCACACACGTCCACAGCTTTTTTACCGCCCCCGCCATGCTCCTGTCCCTGCTTGCCATCAGCGTCGGTGCCTCGCTGGGCGCCATCCTGCGCTGGCTGCTCAGCGTCGGGCTGAACGGCCTGTTCCCCACGCTGCCGCCGGGCACGCTGCTGGCCAACCTGATCGGCGGCTACCTGATCGGCGTCGCGCTGGCCTTCTTCGGCCAGAACCCTCACCTGCCACCCGAGTGGCGCCTGTTCGTCGTCACCGGCTTCCTGGGCGGGCTGACCACCTTCTCCACCTTCTCCGCCGAGGTCACGCACCAGCTGCAGTCAGGCCGGCTGGGTTGGGCACTGGGGTTGATGGCCACCCATGTGCTGGGTTCGCTGGCCATGACCGCACTGGGCCTGGCCACCGTCCACCTGCTGCGCCGCGCCGGTTGAGGCTGCGACGGATGCCGGGCCGGGCACCGGTCATCGGCCCCCTGGAGTGTTGCGCGAGCGACGCGCACGGGTTTCCGCCGGTGGCGCCGGGCTGTGCAGCAGAACCCTCCTCGGTAGAATTGAAGCGAAAGACCTGCGTAGGACCGTTCGTCATGGCCAAGGAAGAACTGATCGAAATGGGCGGCATCGTCGCCGAAGTGCTGCCCGACTCCCGCTATCGTGTGACGCTGGAGAACGGGCACGAGCTGGTGGCGTACACCGCCGGCAAGATGCGCAAACACAACATCCGCATCCTGGCCGGTGACCGCGTCTCGCTGGAACTTTCGCCCTACGACCTCAGCAAGGGCCGCATCAAGTTCCGCCACCTCGACGTGCGCGGCCCGGCCCCCACCCCCGGTCCCCGCCGCCGCTGAGCCGGCGGCCCCAGCGCGGGCCGCTGCGCGGTCACAACCTCAGCTCCAGCCGCAACTGCCACGCGATGTGGCCCGGTGTCTCCGTGGTCGAGATCTGTCGCGTGCTCGCTGTGTCCACCTGCGTCAGGCTGCGGTGGTCACGCGGCAGCAGGTTGCTGGCCGACAGGCGCAGCAGCGTGTGGGCATCGAAGGCCCAGGTGGCGTAGGCATCGATGACGCGCCGGTC
>Ga0073899_10004910_pt1 | contig 11694 bp, 8 predicted proteins | sample KloWWTmetaKNB5Ph_FD_88975 | JGI IMG/M metagenome (GOLD analysis project Ga0073899, IMG submission 88975) | Active sludge microbial communities from Klosterneuburg, Austria, studying microevolution and ecology of nitrifiers - Klosterneuburg... | ecosystem: Engineered > WWTP > Aerobic digester >...
GAGAAGTGCCGATCATCCTCAAGATCGCCCGTGGCTCGCTCGTCAACAAGATCGTGTTCATCCTGCCGGCGATCCTGCTGATGAGCTTCTTCGTACCCTGGCTGATGACCCCCATTCTCATGGCCGGCGGCACCTACCTGTGCTTCGAAGGCGCCGAGAAGCTGTGGGAGAAGGCCGACCCTCACCACACGGAACAGGCCGCACCCGTGGCCGTGGAGGGCGGGGCGCACGAGAAGTCGATGGTGTCCGGGGCGATCCGCACCGACCTCATCCTGTCCGCCGAGATCATGGTGATCTCCTACAACGAGGTGCGCACCGAGCCGATCGTCACCCGCGGAGTCATCCTGCTCGTCGTCGGGATCCTCATCACCCTGCTGGTGTACGGCGTCGTCGCCCTCATCGTGAAGATGGACGACTTCGGTGTGGCCCTCACCGAGCGCGAGTCGAAGGGCTCGCAGAAGGTCGGCTACGCCCTGGTGAGAGCCATGCCGAAGCTGTTGACCGTGCTCTCGTGGGTGGGCGTGGTGGCGATGCTGTGGGTCGGCGGCCACATCCTGCTCGTCGGCATGGACGAGTTGAGTACGACCTTGAACCAGGCCTGGCTTCACGTTCCCTACGGCTTCGTGCACGGCGTCGAAGAGGCCGCGGCTCATGCGGCCGGACCGGTCGGCGGTCTCGTCGGCTGGCTCGTGAACACGTTCTTCTCCTTCCTCTTCGGTCTGGCCGTCGGCGCCGTCGTGGTGGCCGTGCTGCACCTGCTGCCTCACAAGAAGCCGTCCGCCGACGCCCACGGTGCCCATGCTGCCGACGGTGCCGACGACCAAGCCGCTGCCGACGACGCAGCCGCTGCCGGCGGCGACGCGCACGTCTGACTCACGCCTGACTCCCGCCTGACTACCGCCTCACTCCCCCGACAGGCTCTCCCCGGCTGACTCGTCCGGACGTCATCCCGCGCCGACAACGCCGTTCTCCCGAAGGACCGACCCCACCGTCCGGCGCGTCGAGGCGGTTGGCAAGACTGTCCCCGTACGGACGGAGCGCCCACAGGCTGGAAGCCCGTCTCACGGAGCGCGAGGGAGGGCTGCCCAATGGCGTCGAGACGCATGCTGTCGGGGAACGAGGCGATCGCCCTGGGGGCCTGGGAAGCCGGGACCGTGGTCGGCTGCGGCTACCCCGGCACCCCGTCCACCGAGATCCTCGAGGCGTTGCGGACGTTCCCGGACGTCTACACGGAGTGGTCGGTCAACGAGAAGGTCGCCCTCGAAGTGGGCCTCGGCGCCTCCTACGCGGGCGGGCGGACCCTCGTCACCATGAAGCACGTGGGCGTGAACGTCGCCGCGGACCCCCTGTTCACGGCCGCCTACACCGGCGTCAACGCCGGCCTCGTGGTCGTCACCGCCGACGACCCGTCGATGCACTCGTCGCAGAACGAACAGGACAACCGTCACTACGCCGTCGCGGCCAAGGTGCCGCTGCTCGAACCGTCCGACTCGGCCGAGGCCCGCACGTTCACCCGGCTCGCGTTCGAGCTGTCCGAAGCCTTCGACACCCCCGTGCTGCTGCGTACGACCACCCGCCTGTCGCACTCGAAGGGGATCGTCACCGACGTGGCCCTCGACGTCGTGCCCGAGCGGCATCCCGTGGGGATCCGGCGCGATCCGCGCAAGTACGTGATGGTGCCCGGCAACGCCCGCCTGCGCCGCCTCGAAGTGGAGGCGCGCCTGGAGCGGCTCCGGGAGGCCGTCGAGACCCACCCCGCCAACGTGGTGGAGCGACGTTCGCCGGCCGTGGGCGTGATCACGTCGGGTGTGCCCTACACCTACGTCCGGGAGGCCATGCCCGACGCCTCGGTGCTGAAGCTGGGCATCGTCCACCCGCTGCCGCGGCGGCTCATCGAGGAGTTCGCGGCGTCCGTCGACACGTTGTACGTCGTGGAAGAGCTCGACCCCGTCATCGAGACCCAGGTGAAGGCCTGGGGCCTGGCCTGTCACGGCAAGGACCTGCTGCCCGAGGTGGGGGAACTGTCGCCGCAGGCGCTCCGCACCGCCCTGCTCGACGTCGCCGCGACACCCCTGCCCACCGCCGGGATCGCCGTGCCGCCCCGTCCCCCGCAGCTGTGCGCCGGCTGCCCCCACGGTCACGTCTTCACCGTGCTGCACGAGCTGGACGTGGTCGTGTCGGGCGACATCGGCTGCTACAGCCTCGGGGTGCTGCCGCCCTACCACGCGATGGACACGCTCGTCGACATGGGCGCCTCGCTCACCATGGCCCAAGGCATGGACATCGTGCTGGGGACGGGCGATCGTCCTCGGGTCGCGGCCGTGATCGGCGACTCGACCTTCGCCCACTCCGGCCTCACCGGGCTGCTGAACGCCGTGTGGAACAAGCGCGACGGTCTCTACATCGTGCTCGACAACGGCACCACGGCGATGACCGGCACCCAGCCCAACCCCTTGTCGGGCGAACGGATGGGCCGCGAGAACTCGTCGGCGCTCAGCTACCGGGCCCTCGCCGCCGCCGTGGGCGTGCCCCCCGAGAACGTCGCGGTCGTCGACGGCCACGACAAGGCCGCCATCACCACGGCGATCGCCGACCTCATCGAGAGGCCCGGGGTGAAGCTCCTCGCCGCCGTGAGCCTCTGCGTCATCGAGGCCAAGGATCTGCGCAAGGTGGGCAAGTACGACGAGAAGCGCGCCTGGCGAGAACTCGAGCTCCTGCCGAGCGGAGCCGGCCACCATGCCTGAGCCGCTGAGCGACGTCTTCAACGTGCTGCTGGTCGGCGTCGGCGGGCAGGGCATCGTGCTCGCCTCCGACATCCTCGCCGAGGCCGCCATGCACGCCGGACTCGACGCCAAGAAGTCCGAGATCCACGGCATGAGCCAACGGGGCGGTCCCGTGTTCAGCCACGTGAGGTTCGGCGCCCGGGTGCACTCCCCGGTCATCCCGCTGGGCGAGGCCCAGGTGCTCTACTCGCTGGAGCGCATGGAACTGCTCCGCTGGGCCGATCACGCCGCGCCCGACGCCACCGCCGTGTACGCCACCACCGACATGCTCCCGTCCGGGGTCTCCGCCTACCCGGACGACCTCGATGCCCGCATCGCCGACACGTTCCCTCACGTGGTGCGGTTCGACAACCGTGAGATGCGGGGGAAGCTGTCGCCGAAGGTCCGCAACGTCGCGCTGCTGGGGGCCGCGTCCGTGTTGATGCCCCTCCCCCCGGACTGCTTCGACCTCCCGCTCGAGACGTTGACGCCGCCCGGGACGGCCGACGTCAACCGAGCCGGGTTCGCCCTGGGCCGTCAGATCGCCCTGGCGCAGCTGGCGGCCATGGGCGCGCTGAGCGCGGCGACGGGAGCGTGAGATGTTCCAGCACGACATCCAGACGATGCCCGTCCCCGACCTGCGACGACTCCAGTCCGAGCGGCTCAGCCGACAGGTCGCCCGCCTCCACGCCCGGGTGCCCTTCTACCGGGACAAGCTGGCGTGCGCCGGCGTGGACCCGGCCACGGTGAGCGGCATCGACGACATCGCCGGCTTGCCGATGACCGGCAAGGGCGACCTGCGCGACGTCTACCCCTACGGACTGCTCGCCGTCGACCGCGCTGAGATCGTGGAGGTGCACATGTCGAGCGGCACGACGGGCAAGCCCGTCGTCGACGCCTACACCGCCGCCGACCTCGACATCTGGCGCGACGTCATGGCCCGTACCCTCGACATGGGCGGCGTCGGCCCCGACGACGTCGTGCAGAACGGCTACGGCTACGGGCTCTTCACCGGCGGCTTCGGCGTGCACTACGGGGCCGGACGGCTCGGCGCCGTCGTACTGCCGATGTCGTCGGGCAACACGTTCCGGCAGTTGCAGACCATGCAGGACTTCGGGTCGACCGTGCTGACCTGCACCCCGAGCTACGCCCTCTACATCGCCGAGTTCGCGGCGCAGCAGGGCATCGAGCCCGCCACGCTCCCGCTGCGGGCCGGCTTCTTCGGCGCCGAGCCGTGGAGCCTCGAGATGCGCGCCGAGATCGAGGCCCGGCTCGGCATCGCCGCCTACGACATCTACGGACTCACCGAGATCATCGGGCCCGGAGTCGGGGCCGAGTGCGTGCGGCAGGACGGGCTGCACCTCTTCGAGGACCACTTCTTCCCCGAGATCGTCGACCCCGACACCGGCGAGCCCCTGCCCGACGGCGAGGTGGGCGAGTTGGTGCTCACCACCCTGACCCGTACCGGCACCCCGCTCCTGCGCTATCGCACCCGCGACATCACCTTCCTGCTGCCCGACGCGTGCGCCTGCGGCCGTACCAGCCGTCGCGTCCACCGGCTGATGGGACGGACGGACGACATGCTGATCATCCGCGGCGTCAACGTCTTCCCCCAGCAGGTGGAGCAGGTGCTGCTGCGTACGGAGGGCGTCGAACCTCACTACCGGCTGATCGTCGATCGGGAAGGGGCGATGGACACGCTGCACGTCGAGGTGGAGATGAGCGAGTCGCTCTTCAGCGACGACCTGGCCGACCTGATCTGGCTCGAACGCCGCATCGAGTCGGCGCTCAAGGCCGAACTCGGCATCCTGGCGCGCTGCATGCTCGTCAACCCGCGTTCGATCGAACGGTCCGAGGGCAAGGCCAAGCGCGTGTTCGACCGGCGAGAGGTGACGACCCATGTGCGTTGACGTCGAGGTGCTCGAGCAGGTGACCGTCTTCCTCGAGAACCGGCCGGGCCGGCTCCAGGAGGTGGTGCGGCTCCTCGCCGACCGCGGCGTGAACCTGCGCGCCCTGTCGATCGCCGAGACCGAGCGGTTCGGCCTGCTGCGCATCATCCCCGACGACCTCGAGGACACCCTGGCGGCCCTGGACGACGCCGAGATCACCCACCGGGTCACCCGGGTCGTCGGCGTCCGGGTCCCGGATCGTGCCGGTGGGCTCGCCGCCGTCCTCGACCTGTTCACGGGCACCGACGTGAGCATCGCCTACATGTACGCCGAGCTCTCAGGAGGCGAGCAGGCGATGCTGGTCGTCCGCTTCGAGCCCCAGGAGGACGCCCTGCGCATCCTCGCCGAGGCCGACCTGGGGTGAGGGTCCGGGTGGGCGCCTGACCTGGGTTCCCGTCCCCGTCCGCTCCTCGATCGAGCCGAAACCGTCCGCTGGAGCGGTACGCCACTCCACCCGACGGTTTCGGCTCCACCCGGCGGACCCGGCTCCACCCGGCTCCATCCCGGGGACCGGGCACCCACGTCCCCGGAGCGAGCGGCTAGATGAAGATCGTCTGCGCCCCCTCGGATAGTTCGATGAAGTCGGTGGCGCTGATGACGCCCTCGACGCCCTCGAAGAGGTCGGCCTCGTTCAGCTTCATCATGTCGAACGACATGCGGCACACCCAGAGGTGCGCGCCCATGTCGACCAGGAGCTCGAGGAACTCCTTGACCGGCGGCACGTCGAGCTCGGCGATCTGCCGGCGCATCATCGACGTGGCGAACCGCGTCACCCCCGGGATGGCGCCCATCATCGCCGGCAGGGGCAGCCCGGGGGCCTGCGGCATGTGCATGGCCGTGTTGCCGAGAGGGTTGTACTTGAGGTTCTCCATGTGCCGGGTGGTCACCATGTCGAGGCCCCAGAACGTGAAGAACAGATGGGTCTCGATGCCCTCCCCCAAGGCCGCACTGCCGAGGATGAGCCCCGGGTAGGCCATGTCGAGGTTGCCCTTCGAGCAGATCATCGCCAGCTTGCGGTGCGGCGTCTCGGTGGTAGTCACGTGAGTCTCCTTCAGAACGATCTAGACGCAGCCCTTGGGCTTGGGCAGCCCGGCGATGTAGGACATCTTCTTGGCGGGCTTCCCCGGGAACAGCTCGAACAGCTCGCGGGTCGGGAACCCGCCGACCGTCATGGTGCGGCGCAGGGTGGCGGTCTCCTGGCGAGGGCCGAAGTCGTTCCGCAGGAACCGGATCACCTGCCAGTGGTCCTCGGTCATGGGCTGGCCGACCAGGTCGGCCAGGGCGGCGCCGAGCTCCTCGTCCCACTGCTCGGGTACGGTGAGGAAGCCCTCGTCGTTGACGTCGATGGGTCGCCCGTTGATGCGGGTGGTGGGCATGGTGGACTCCTTCAGAACTTCGGGATGATCGGCGTGTCGAGCACGGTGGCGGGGTCGGCCTTCGAGTCGGTGCCCTTGCGGGTGTCGGGCGGGTAGGTGGTCCTCACGGCCGGGGAGCTCGCCGTGGCGGACGCCGACGCCGTGGGCTTGGCACGCGCGACGGGGGACGGTTTCGCGGCCGGGCTCACGAGCGGACGCGACGGCTTGGCGGGCGCCGACGTGCGAGCCGTGGCCCGCGGGACGGCCGGGGCCGGCGCCGCCTTGCGCACCGGACGGTTCGCCGCGGCCTCGCCCTCGAGCTTCTTGCCCAGCATCGACATCGCGATGGGGATCATGGGGATCGGACGGCCTCGCAGCAGCAGGTTCCAGTAGATCCAGCGGAACGCGAGCTTGCCCAGGTGGTTGAGCCGCGTCTCCTTCAGCAGGCTCATCGGGCCGACCACCGGGAACGGGAAGGTGCCGGTCAGCGGCTCGGTGTCGTAGTTGAAGTCGAGCAGCATCGCCTTGCCGCCCCCGGACTCGACGAAGCAGTTGGCGTGGCCGTCGAAGGCGGCCTCCGGCTCCCGTCCGGCGAGTTCGGCGAGGTAGTTCTCCACGAACACGTCGATGGCGAAGTGGGCCACCGAGCCCGCCTTCGACGTCTTCAGCGTGCCGGCGTCGCCGAGCACCCACACGTCGTCGTGGTGAAGGGCCTTCATGGTCTGCTGATCGCACTCGACGAGGTTCGCCTCGTCGCCCATGCCGCTGCGGGCGACCCAGTCGGCGCCCATGTTCACGGGCACCGTGACGAGCATGTCGAAGTCGATCGCGCGTCCGTCGTACGACACCAGCGCACCCGGGTCGACCCGCTCCACGGCGAAGTCGGTCTCCACGGCGATGTCGCGCTCGACCAGCGCGTCGGACAGCTCCCGGCTCGCCACGGGCTTCGTGAACGGCCCGTCGAGCGGGGTCACGTAGGTGATGCGGGTGCGGTCGCGAGCCTTCTTGTCGCGCAGCCACGAGTCGAACAGGAACGCGAACTCCAGCGGCGCGACCGGGCACTTGATCGGCATCTCGCTGATGTGCACGACGACGTGGCCCCCGCGCCAGCGGCGCAGCGCCTCCGCGAGCCGGACGGATCCGTCGTAGCTGTAGAACTCCTGCGCCCCGCCGGCCGCCAGTGCCTCGACGAGTCCGGGCGTCTGATCGGGCCGCGGCTGCACCCCGGTGGCGACGATCAGGTGGTCGTACGGGAGCGACCGGCCGTCGTTGAGGTGCACCGCCCGTGCCTGCGGATCGACGCGGTCGATCTCGCACAGCACCAGCTCGATGCCGTCGTCGATGAACGAATGCCGGGAGTTGTAGGTGTCCGACGGCCGCAACATGCCGAACGGCACGAACACGAAGCCGGGCTGGTACATGTGGGTGTCGTCGAGGTCGACGACCGTGATGTGGAGCTGGTCGGCCGGAACGGCTGCCCGGAGCTTGTTCGCCACCGTGGTGCCTGCCATGCCGCCACCAAGAATCACCAAACGCTTCATTGCGCCTCCTTCGACCACAACGGTATACCCCGGTGGGTATGGCCTCGGAGGGGGGTGGGGGTATCAGTCGAGCGGCGTCGCGCGCCCCTTGGTGCAGACCAGATGAGCCACCAGGGCCGTCCAGCCGGTCTGGTGGGAGGCCCCGAGACCCCTGCCCACATCGCCGTGGAAGTACTCGCTGAACACGGGATGCGCCTCCCACAGCGGCCCCGTCCCGTGATCGGCCGGGTCGCTCGGACGCCGCCCGTCGGCCCGGGGACGGAACAGCGAGATCAGCCTCCGGTCGATCTCGACGGCCACGTCCTTCAAGGGCAGCAGCCGGCCCGACCCCGTCGGGCACTCGACCGTGAGATCGGCCCCGGCCCCCTCGGCGTAGGTCTCGAGTGCGTCGGCCAGCAGCACGTTCACGGGGAACCACACCGGACCCCGCCAGTTCGAGTTGCCCCCGAACAGACCGGACGTCGACTCCGCGGGGTCGTACCGCAGCTCCATCGAGGTGCCCGCCACGTCGAGCGTCACGCCGTCGCGGTAGGCGGCCGACAGCGAGCGGATGCCGTACGGGGAGAGGAACTCGCCCTCGTCGAGCAGCCGGGCGAGCATGCGCGGGTACCACTCGGCATGGACGAGGCTCAAGGTCATGCTGGTGTCGCCCCACCCGCTGAAGTCCATGATGGGCTCGGCGTCGTCGGGTACGTTTCGCCGCAGCCACAGCACCCGGGCGGTGAAGTCGGGCAGGTCCTCGTCCACCCACGACGGTACGGACGCGACGGCCAGCAGTGGCAGCAGTCCGACGAGCGACCGTACCCTCACCTGCTCCACGCGAGCGGCGTCCTCGGAGACCAGGGTGTCGTAGAAGAAGCCGTCCTCGTCGTCCCACAACGCCGCCCCGGCGTGACCGAAGGTGTTGGTGGCCCGGTTGATCGCCACGAAGCGCTCGAGCATCGACGTGCAGAGGTCGTCCCAGGCGTCGTCCTCGCGTGCCAGCTCCAGCGCGATGCGCAGCATCGAGAGGCAGAAGAAGCCCATCCAGCTGGTCGCGTCGGACTGCTCCAGCCGGAACCCGCCCGGCACCGCCTCGCTGCGGTCGAAGAGTCCGATGTTGTCCATGCCGAGGAAGCCGCCCTCGAAGAGATTGGACCCGTCGGCGTCCTTGCGGTTCACCCACCAGGTGAAGTTGATGAGCAGCTTGCCGAACACTCGCACCAGGAACTTGCGGTCCCAGGAACCGTCGTTGCGGTAGACCTGCCAGGCCGCCCACGCGTGCACCGGCGGATTCACGTCGCCGAAGGCCCACTCGTAGGCGGGCAGCTGGCCGTCGGGATGCTGCGCCCACTCGCGGCACATCAGGATCAGCTGGTTCTTGGCGAAGGCCGGGTCGACGTGGGCGAGGGTGACGCAGTGGAACGCGAGGTCCCACGACGCGAACCACGGGTACTCCCACTCGTCGGGCATCGAGATCACGTCGGCGAGGTAGAGGTGGCGCCAGTCGGTGTTCCGAGCGCCCGGACGCTGCCGCTCAGGGGGTGGGGGTTCCCCGGGGTCGCCGGAGAGCCACCGCTGGACCCCGTAGCGATACAGCTGCTTGCCCCAGAGGAGCCCCGCGAACGCCCGGCGGGCCACGTGGCGGTCGGCGTCGTCGGTCTTGGCCGGGATCACCTCGCCGTAGAACTCGTCGGCCTCGGCCCGTCGTTCGGCCAGGGTGGCGTCGAACCCCCTCCCGAACGGCCGGCGGGTCGGGACCCCCTCCACCAGCCGCAGCCGCACCCGCACCGTCTCGCCCGGCGCCACGGAGTCGAAGCGGTAGTGGAAGGCCACCTTGGTGCCCTGTCCGGCGGGATTCAGCAGCCCCGGGTCGTCGTGCACCACGGCCTGGTCGATCGCGTGCTTCGGGTGCGGCGTCCGGTTCGCGGCGGCACCCCACAGGCCCACGGCGTCGGTCTCGTTGTCGCAGCAGAGCACCTCGGGCTCCCCCTCCGCGTAGAGGCGGTAACGACCCAGGTAGCCGTGGGACGCCTCCACCGCCTCGGCGTCGACGACGTCGAGTTCGGGCGGACGGAGCCGGCGGATCGTCGGCACCCGGTCGTCCAGGCCCCACGACCAGGTGTTGCGGAACCAGAGCTGCGGCAGGAGGTCGAGCGGCGCGGGGTCCGGTCCGTGGTTCGTGGCCTCGATCACCACGAGCACGTCGGCCGGGCTGGCCTTGGCATGGGTGACCACCACGTCGAAGAAGCGGTCGCCCGCCAGCACCCCCGTGTGGGCCAGCTCGTACTCCGGCTCGTCGCGCCCACGCCGGGCGTTCTCGGCGACGAGGTCCTGGTAGGGGTACGCGGCCTGCGGGTAGCGGTAGAGCACCTGAGCCCAGGCATGGGTCGGGGTGGCGTCGAGGTGCCACCAGTACTCCTTGACGTCCTCGCCGTGGTTCCCCTGGGGGTTGGTGAGGCCGAACAGGCGCTCCTTGAGCCGGTCGTCGTGCCGATTCCACAGCGCCACCGAGAGGTTCAGGAAGCCGAAGCGGTCGCACAGGCCGGCGATGCCGTCCTCACCCCAGCGGTAGGCGCGGCGGTGCGCATGGTCGAACGGGAACGACGCCCACGCGTCGCCGTCGGCGGAGTAGTCCTCGCGCACCGTGCCCCACTGCCGCCCGGCGAGGTAGGGACCCCACAGCCGCCACGCGTCGTCGTCGGCGGGAGCCTCGACGAGCCGCGCATGCTCCGCGGTCGGCGGCCGGTGGCCGCTTCGGACGTTGCGCTTGCCCATGCCGGGGAGGCTACCCGGTGCCGTGGGAGGTGCCGGTTCGGCGCGTGGTGTCGCGATCACACTCCGGGTTCGGGGCTCCCGAGGACGGTTCCGTCGGGCACCGCCCCGCCCTCGACGCCGAGCGTGACGTCGCCCTGGACGCTGACGCCCTCGCCGAAGGTCCAGTCGCCGTCGACCGTCAAGGTACGGGCCTCGTGCAGCCCGAGCGGGTAGGGCAGGCGCGACTCGAAGCCGGTGATCTTCGCGTAGGGCTTCGCGAGCGACACGACCGGCAGCCGCGCCACCGTGGCGCGCGGCACGAAGTCCGACCCCAGCTCGTACACGTCGGAGCGCAGCAGAGCCAGCTCGTTGGTGGTCTTGACCGGGATGAACCGCGAGCGGGGGACGGCGACCGCCGTCGATCCCTCGAACGCCCCGACCGCCGCACCCATCGCGGACTCGATCTGGTAGACCTCCGGCGACGAGGCGTCGAGCGGGTCGACCGTCTTGGCGTTGCGGATCAGGGTCAGGCCCAGGACGCCCCCGCGCTCGGTCAGCACCCGTTTCAGGGCCACCAGGTCGAACCACAGGTTGTTGGTGTGCGCGAACGGGTGGACGGCCGGATCGGTGAAGAACCTCATCTCGCTCGGATCCGTCTGAGCCGTCTCGCGCAGCACCAGCCGGCCGTCGGCGCGTCGTCTGGCGAGGTGTCCCCCCTTCACGTCCATCGGGGTGCGCAGGGTCACCTCGGCAGCGTACGGAGCACCCGTCCGGGCGAACCACCCCGCCAACGACGGCGAGGGGGCGCACCCGAGGTTGTCGGAGTTGCTCACGCTCGCGTAGCGGAAGCCGCGGTCGATCAGCCCGTCGAGCAGCCCGGACGCCAACAGCGTCGGGTAGAGGTCGCCGTGCCCGGGCGGGCACCATTCCAGCTTCGGGTTGGCGGGCCAGCTGACGGGGGTGAGATCCGACCGCAGCAGCTTCGGCTCCTGGCTCTGAACCATGTCGAGCGGCAACCCGTCGACTTCGAGCTCGTAGGGGGCGAGCGCGGCGAGCGTGTCGTCGCTGGTGTTGAAGGAGTCGAGGAGCACCAGCGGCAGCCGTACCCCGTAGGTCGAGCGCGCGGCCAGCACCTGCCGGGCGATCAGGTCGAGGAACGTCAGACCGTCGCGGACGGGCAGGAGCGTCTTCGCCCTCGACAGGCCCATCGACGTGCCCAGCCCGCCGTTGAGCTTGACGAAAGCGGTCAGGGAGAAGGCCTCCACGTCGGCGGCGGTGGGCGGCTCGTCGTGCCAGGCATCCGGGTGGTCGAGGGGCGCGATGTCGGCCTCGGGGATGAGGCCGGTGGATC
>Ga0073899_10004911_pt1 | contig 11693 bp, 9 predicted proteins | sample KloWWTmetaKNB5Ph_FD_88975 | JGI IMG/M metagenome (GOLD analysis project Ga0073899, IMG submission 88975) | Active sludge microbial communities from Klosterneuburg, Austria, studying microevolution and ecology of nitrifiers - Klosterneuburg... | ecosystem: Engineered > WWTP > Aerobic digester >...
ATTACAGCGCAAGGTTAATCTGTTGTATGGGTAAACCGTCCACGAATATTCACGAATACACGAATGCCTCGATAGACTCAACACAAGCGCGCGAATGCCCGGCGCGAATTCGAGTATTCGTGGATGGTTTGGGGCGCTATGAGCCTCGATAGCGACTTTGCGTTGTAATACTAACCACCTGACATTTTCCTTTTTGGACGTAACTACTCAGCCTGGGAACATGTCGCTGCGAGGCGCTCTTGGTTTTGCCGAAGCAGTCTCCCCAACGCTGGGAGATTGCTTCCCTTCGACAGGCTCAGGACAGGCGTCGGGACCCCGAAAAAACATCGGGGCAGGCGAGCAAGAGCCTCCTCGCAACGACATGCCTGAGTAGTTACGAAAAATCAGCGTTCACCTGCGTTTTTCTGCGTCTCGTTTTTAAAACTGTCAGGTAGGTAGAAGAAATCTTAATTTCGGGTTTCCGGGACATGTCGTGATTTCAAATTCTTTGGACACGGATCTCGCGGACAGCACGGTTTAACGCGGATTTTTTAACTGTAGGACTTACGCAGTTGGCGGGCAGTTGTACTGCCGCCGTCACAGCGCAACTTCAACAAAACAAGCTCAACTGCGTAACTCCGTGAAATCCGTCTACTCCGTGTACAGAATCACGGCAACTCCTATAGAGCCTTAATTCCGCGCTCGTTTTCTACTTAGTTTGTGTTTGTACATCGCCTCATCTGCCTGGGTAAGGAATTCTTCCATCGAAATCGTTGAGTCGGCGCCCACGCGGATGCTTCCCATGCTGAAGGAGAAGGCACGTTCAGGATCCACTTGCTGGTTGTATGCGCTGACGTTCTGTTGCAAACGCGCTTCGATGTTGGCGAGGTCGCTATGAGACGCATCCACGATCAAGGCGACGAACTCGTCGCCGCCCAGCCGCCCCGTGACATCTGATTCGTGAAATGTGGTCGTTAAGATTTTGGCAAAGTTAACCAGAGCCGCGTCTCCTCCGGCATGACCGAACAGATCATTAATGGATTTGAGGCTGTCGAGGTCGATGTAGATCAGCGAGGAGGAATACCCTGCCCGCCGAGCAAACTTCAACAAATTGGTGGCAAGGATCATGAAGCCGCGGCGGTTGTTCAGCCCTGTGAGACCGTCTACCAGCGATAAGTTTCGCAGGCGCTCATTGGCATCTTCGAGCGCGGAGACCTTTTCGTAAAGTTTGTCGGCAAGCAATTGCAAATGTTCGCGTTGCAGTTGACCGGTTTGCGGCAACCGAGTGGGGGTCGTCGGGTTCTTGAGGGATTCGTTTACCGCCCGCAAGATCGCCTGCGGCTCGGCTGGTTTTCGGAGGATGTGCGTCACCCCGCTGGCGCGAGCCAATCGGTGGATCTCCGTCTCGTCATAATTGGAGGTTTGGAAAATGACCGGTATACCCATCAAAAGCGGTTCTGCCCGCAGGCGGCGCGCCAGCGTAAAGCCATCCATGGTTGGCATGAGAATATCGGTAATGATCAAATCGGGGAGTTCAGCGCGCGCCACTTCCAAAGCCTGAACGCCATCCTCGGCTTCAAGGAAGCGATGACCGTAATTCCCCAGCAAGGTGGTATACACCCGGCGCTCGGTTGGATTTTTATCGATGATGAGGATAATTGCCATAATGTGACGCGCGGAAGACGAGTTGCCGCTGAGTGATCGAACGGATCATGGCGCGAATGGGAATTGGTCCAACAGGTCCCAGCGTTCGACGCCCATCTGCACGGTCCATTCGAAACTTCTCACGGTGAAGGAAATTCCCCGCCCGGTTCCGAAGGTGGGATCTTTGATCTGCGGCGACATGTTCTCCGGCATGTCGACAATCTTGATGTGGGGGAGCCAATCGCTGGACGCGTACGGATACGGTTCGTATCCCATCTCCCGGGCGATCTGGGCGATATCGTTGTAGATTTTTTCCAGCGCCGGTGTTTTTTCCGCCAACAACCACAGCCTGCCCTTCTGGCTGTGCACGTTCATCCGCGCAATGCTTCTGACGCTGATTTCGAGCGGAGGCAACCCCTGCGCAAATTCCGCGAGGCGTTCCTTCAACACTGGAAAATCCTCCACATTGCGAATCGCCTGAATGGTCATGTGTAGATCGACGATCGGCGTCCCATTGATCAAGCGGGCGGTATCTTCTGAAAGATTAAATAGTTTTGGGTAATCTTCGCTCTCGGGGCGGATAATGATGAAGGTGGATTTACCGTCTGACGATGACAAGTTCATGATTTCGGTTTCCTTCAATCGATTCCTGTACAGATCTACATGCGCTTCGCCGATGCTTCCGCCGATACCGTAATTCCATGCAAGCAACCCGCCGCCTTTGTCTTTTTCCCAAACTGCGCGAAGCCTGTTTTCGAGCCCGGTCCGGTCCTCGGTCGTCGATGTGATTTTGAATTCATCTCCCGCCCGTTCCGAGCGGAACAGCAGAAACCCTTCATCTTTCGGGAAGCGCTTAACGAGCACATTCGAAAACCGCCGTAAATCCTGGTCTATGGCGGCGCTTCCATAGCGGGCGTTGCCTTCGTGCATATTGAGCATGTCCGTCAGCGCAATACACTGGATGGTTTTATTTTCGAGGTACCATCTTGCGCCCAGCCCGTTGAGCGTGTCTGTGAGCGGTTCGCGGGTCATTATGCTTTCCACAACGCTCTGTGTGACGCGAACCTGCTCAGCCACCTGTTGTTCCACATTGACCGGCAACTTCAATAAGCAGATTTTATCGATAAGCGTTTCATAAGGCATGTTAAACTCATGCCAACTTGGGTGGAGGTTGTTTTCCTCCATGCGCGCGGGAATTTCTGTGTGGCTTTCCAGGATCGTCTGCCTGACGACAATGGGGCGGAAAGCCCTGCGCTGTTTCTGGAGTTCGTGCTCCGCCTCGGTCTCTGTCATTCCCGCGCCGAAATCCCATGTCAGCAGTGAGTCTTGTTCCTGATCCGCGTATAACTTCGACAACAAGCGTTTGATCTCTTGCGGGGTTTTCGACGTGGACGTGATGCGGAACTCGTCGCTCCCCGGCGACCTGCGGACAAAATCGCCCTTGTCGGCGGTAAAGATGTACATAAACTGGAACGCCAATTTATGCAGTTCCAAATCCACAGCCGCGGCGCCATAGACCTTGTTCGCCTGCCGCAGATCGTAAATATCCACCTTCGCCATGCCCGTGTGTTCGACAGGGATGAGCCATTTCGCCGCGCGCGCGTTGAGCGCATGGGTGATTGGATCATACAACGCCAGGTTCTTGGCGCTCTTCAGAATGCCCGAAAGGATGCTCTTCAAAGGCTGGCGTTGGGCTTCATCGATCGGTAATGCCTCGAACAATGTCTCCAGTTCTGTAAAGGCTTGTAGGAAAATTTTTTGTTCGTTATCCATGCGATTGCTGAAATGCCGCCAATTGCGGATGTGCCTTCAAGATTCTTTGCAGGAACTCCTGTCCCAGCCGAATCTCATGTTGCATTCCCTGGCGTTGAAACCCTTCCATTGATTCTGTGACGAGCGTCAGCGCGGCTTTGGGATCGACATTCGTTTCAAAGTACACCGAGCCAAGACCGAGTTGACCGCGCGCCAGTTCCTCCACCCGACCGAATTCATTTGCAGAATAAATCCCCTCTTTGAAGTACCGCTCCGCATCCTCGTATCTCTTTTCCTTGAGCGACACGAAGCCCAGCCCGTTGTACGCGTAACTAATATGACGAACCGGGTCCTTCCGGACGGGATCCTGCCATGTCTCCAACGCTTTTTGATACCACCCCCCGGCTTTCTTGATGTCTCCGCGCTCATACTCAAGGTCGCCGAGACCAAACTGCGCAAAACCCTTGCTGTAGATTCCATAATCGTCATTGGCGTGTTTTTCGCTGGCGGTGAGCGCATCCATCAATAATTGTTCCGAACGCTCGAAATTCCCCAGCCGAAGCTCCACGGTGCCGATCAATCTCTGCGCGGCGGCGATCAACAGCCCATCTTGAGTGAGTGTGGTTGCCGATAACGATTCCTCCGCCCAACGCAAAGCGCGGAGATAATCGCCCTGATAAAAATAGATCCAACTGATATTGCGGGCAAAGGTGCTGACCGACTTCCAATCGGAGAGCAGATTTGCCGCGCGGAGCGACGCGTGCGCGAGCGTGAGCCGGTCATACCAATAGGCGCGTTGCCATAGCACGCTCCCAAACTGGGCGCCGATCTGCACCAGCATTTCGGCGATGCCCCGCGTTTTCTTGGACAAGGAACTCGTGCCAGGCAGTTTCTTCTGAATGGATTTGTAGCACCACTGCGCCGCGCTCAGGATGTTATTCCTGTCCAGCAGAAGTTTGTCGTACCCGCGCCACTCTGTGAAGTCGCTCCGTTGCGAGATCAGCGCGGCGCAATACTGGGCGATCCTCAACTCAGCCTGCTGGATGAATTTTCGGTCGCCAGTAAACTGCGTGCGGACGAACCTGCGCGTGAGAGGCAAAATGCTGAAGTAATCGCGGTCTGGTTCGTATTCGATCAGGGTGAATTGCAACAGATCGCTGACGGCGACCTCGAAATGATCCTCGTCCGCGATGCCCGAGATTTCCCTCAACGCCTCCCTCGAAACGGCTTCGGGGTGCAAGGCGAGGAGGAACAACAATTTCTTTTCATTGTGATGCCGCAACGAGTCCCAACTGTGATTGAAACAATATTGCAGAACGGGGATGTTCGCATCCATGCTCAATTTATCCAGCACTTGCGCGGCAGAATAACCCAGCACCGCGATCTGTCCCTGCACCCACAACAACGCAAGCGGGAGTCCGCCGGTGTGGTCTGCCAGATATTTATTTTGCTCTTTGGTCAATTGGATGTTCTTCTGCTGGGCGTCCCATTCCAGCAGGGCGTTGCTTTCATCGAACGACAATCCTTGCAAGCGGATGATCTGCCCTTCGGTGACTCGTTCGCGCGAGGTGACCAGCGCTTTAAGCGTGATCGGCGAGCGCCGCAAAAAGTCGAGGATATCGCGTTGCTCGGTTTTGGAGAGCGACTCGAAATTGTCCAGAACAAGAAGCGTGGTGCGCCGCGCCAGCAGGTTGTACGCCTGCTTGATCTGATCCTGAATTGGCAAATTCCCGATCGTCGGATTTCCCAAACTCGAACCGATCGTGATGAGGATATCCAAAAACGATTTGGCTTCCGGGATGATCGGCTCGATGCCGTGAAGCGTAAGCACCGACTCCTTCGCCGAGATCCAGATCACCGATTCGAACAGGTCTTCCTCGATACAGCGATGGCTCACTTCGATGGCAAGCGCGGATTTCCCCACGCCGCCGATGCCCTCGATGCCGATGATGAATGTGCGGCTGTTCGGGTTGAGCGATTGCAGAATGGTCTTGATCTCCTGTTCGCGCCCGACAAAATAATGACGCCTCGGCAGGTTTGCGACTGAGTCCGTTCGTTCGCGTTCGCCGCTGGAGGTTAAGCCCTCGATCTCCTTGGCGTAGCGGGCAATGGCTTCCCGCTCCATCGTGACGCTGTTGATGAGATGCAGGGGCTGATCGGCGCCATACATCGCCAGCATCTCCTCCAGCGCATAGAGATTCTTCTTATGCAGTTCAATCATCTTTTCGCGATGAGCAATGTCTTCCTTGTTCATATTTCACCCTTGGTTTACTTGACGACTTGAATATCCCTGTTATACACCTTCGAAAGAACCGCCTCAAGTTGTTTGCTCGTTTCGATCACGGCGTCTTCCGCCTCGCTCAGGTTATGCGCGACGATCGGAGGCACGAGCGCGCTGCCCCACTTTGCATATTGTTCTTTGGCAAGATGATAGTTCCGCGAGTACGTTTCCAACAACCTAACCAAATGCTGAACTTCCCGCTCGCGACCCTTCCACTGGGTTTCATCCACTTTGGCAGACAGCAAACCCTGTTTGGACTCGTCCTTCGCTTCCGTCGCGGGGACGGCTGGCTCGGCGGCGGGTTCCTTTTCCTCCACTGGGGCGGGGGCGTTCTGCGCCTTGCGACGTTCCCGCCGCTCCTCCAAAATTTTCCGTCCCTCCTCGAACAGGAAGTCAACCGCTTTCATCAAAACAGGGAGTTCGATCGCATCCAGCATAACGCCTCCTTTTGATTCAGTATAGCATAGGAAGGAATGATGCGCCACGCTCGCGGACAAAAAATACCGCCGCTAGCCGCCATGAACCTGTCGAGAATCGTCAGGCGCCTCCATGCGCTCGTTTAATCCATAGTCTCGAATCACGCGCGCCACGCGCAGACGATAACCCGCAAAAACGCGCTGCCTGCCCGCAGACTGGGCGTTTCGGTGCGCGTCGAGGTTTCGCCACTGCTTCACAGCCTCTTCGTCTCTCCAGAATGACAGAGATAAAATTTTACCCGGCTGAGTCAGGCTCTCAAATCGTTCAATCGAAAGGAAGCCGTCAATGTGTTGCAAATGATTTTTCAAATCGGCGGCAATATCCAGATACGCTTGCCGTTGGTCTGGGTGCGGCAACACTTCAAAAATCACGGCGATCATGAGGATGCTCCTGTGGGGCTGGCGGGGATGCCAAAAGCGCCATCAACCACTTCCGTGAAGGTCCGCTCTTCGCGAAGAATAAATCGCTTTGCCTGCGCCATTTCAAAGTTTGCGCGCCCCTCATCATCTGACTTCAGGCGCGCGCGGTAGGCTTCATACGCCGCCAGGCTATCAAATGCGATCAGCCCCCATGCGATGTTATTCGTCCCCTCGTGGGGAAGGAAGTAGCCAACAAGATTGCCTCCGCACCGGGGAATGATGCGCCCCCAGTTCTCCGCGTATTCCTTGAAGGCATTGCGCTGAAACGGATCAATCTCGTAGCGGATGAAACAAGTAATCGTCATTGCACAGCTCCTGTTTGTAGAAGACACCGTAGAGGTGGCGATGTGGCGGATTCTTTGTATACCATTTTATCTCCTCGTCATTGTACACGCAAAACCACCCTCCAACTTCCTCTACGCGGCGCGCGTCACAACAAATTTTCGCTCACTAGCAACTCGGCATTGTAGATCGAGCCGCCCGCCGCGCCGCGGATGGTGTTGTGCGATAGAACCGCAAACTTCAAATCCAGAATCGGATCGCGCCTGACTCTGCCGACAACGGTTGTCATCCCTTTGCCTGTCATGCGGTCGAGGCGCGGCTGGGGACGGTCTGCTTCATTGCGAACCTCGATCACAGGTCGCGGACTCGACGGCAACTCGCGCGCCGATTCGGCGGCGGAGAAATCTCGCAGGATCGCCTCCGCAGTTTGAGGGTCGGTCTGACGCGTCAATTCCACGCTGACGCAAACGGTGTGACCATCCGTCACCGCCACGCGGTTGGTGTGCGCGCTGAATCGGATATCCGCCAGATCAATTTTGCCGTTGTTAAATTTCCCGAGCATCTTGCGCGGCTCCCATTCCACTTTTTCCTCTTCGCCTTTGATGTTGGGAATCACATTGTCCATGATATCGAGCGACGCGACGCCAGGATAGCCCGCGCCCGAAAGCGCCTGCAACGAAACGGCGAAAACTTTTTTCACGCCGAACGCATCGTCGAGGGCTTTGAGCGCGACGGTGAGACCCGCGCTCGTGCAATTCGGATTCGTGACGATGCACCCGCTGTAGTTTTTATTTTTGCGTTGCTGTGTGACGAGATGGATGTGATCCGCGTTGATTTCGGGGAGCAACAACGGAACGTCTTCATCGCGGCGATAGGATGAGGCGTTGGAACACACCGCCATGCCCGCGCGCGCGAATTCAGGCTCGAGGTCTTTGGCGATCTCGTTGTGCAACGCGGAGAAAATAATCTTTGCCTGCGCGGATTCAGTTGTGGCTGGCACGACGATCATGTCTTTTGCATACTCGGGCATCGGTTCGTTCAATATCCAGCGCGCGGCTTGCGCATATTTTTGTCCAACCGATCTATCGGACGCGGCAAGCGCGACGACTTTGAACCACGGGTGATGATCGAGCAATGAAATAAATCTCTGACCGACAGAGCCTGTCGCGCCGAGAACGGCTACGGGGATGGGGGAGGGCATGGGAGGAGTCCTTTCGAGAGTGAATGATGAAATTGGTCAAAGGTCAAAGGTCGAAGGTCAAAGGTCATGCGCCGTTCGACCTTTGACCTTCGACGGATTGTTGAACGATCAACCCATGCAACGCCTTCACGGCATTTTCCGTGTCGCTGGCATCCACAACCAAACTGATCGACACTTCGGATGAGCCTTGCGCAATCGCAAGCACATTCACGTTCTTGTCGCCGAGTTGACTGAACACTTGTCCCGCCACGCCGGGGGTGTGGAGCATCCCCGCGCCGACAACAGTGATGATGGAAACTTCTGCGCTAGACCAGACGCGGTCAATGTCGTTGTCTTCGATCTCGTGGGCGAACGTCTCTTCAAGCGCGGAGAGGACCGACGACGCGGCTTCGCCGGGCAAGGCAAAACAAATGGATTGCTCCGACGACGCCTGCGTGATCAGCGGCACGCTCGTGCCAGTGGACGCCACCGCTCCGAACGCGCGCGCCGCCACGCCCGGCACGCCCAACATGCCACGCCCCTCGATCGTCACCAACTTTTGTTTGCGAATCGCGGTCACGGCTTTGATGACGCGCCCGTTCTTTTTTCCATTGGAAGTTAATCGTGTACCGGCATGAGTCGGGTTGAACGTGTTGCAAATTCTTAAACCGATGCCCGCTTCCACCACAGGACGAATCGTTTTCGGATGCAACACCTTCGCGCCGTAATACGCGAGTTCCGCAATTTCGCCGTAACTAATTTCAGGCAGTGTCTGCGCCTCTTTCACGATGCGCGGGTCGGTGGTCATCACGCCGTCCACGTCGGTCCAAATCCACACCTCGTCGGCGGGCAGGGCTTTGCCGATGATCGCGGCAGAATAATCGCTTCCGCCGCGCCCCAGCGTGGTGACGACTCCGTCGGGCGTCGCGCCGATGAAGCCCGTTGTGATCGGGACCACGCCTGCATCGAGCAATGGATTCAACGCCGCGCGCGTCTTCTCCGTGGTGACTTTGAAATCGGGATTCGCATTCTGGAAGTGAGCGTTCGTGACGACAAACGAGGCTGATTCAATCCATGCGGCTTTGATGCCCGCTTCGTTCGTCACCGCCGCGAGCAAGCGGACGCTCATCCGCTCGCCCAGCGATGCCACCGCGTCCAACGCGCGCGGACTGGACTCGCCCAACACGGCAATCGCTTTGCATAGATCAACCAGCGATTGGATCAACTCGTTGATTTCGCATTTTGTTTGTTCGCGAAGTGTTTCATCCTTGACCAGCGCGTCAAGCGCGGCGAAGTGTTTTTGTCGCAGTGTGGATTCGGCGCCCGCACGTAAATCAGGTTTCCCCTGCGAAGCGAGCGAGGCGGAGTTGAGTAGCAGGTCTGTCACGCCAGACATCGCCGAAGTCACGACGACGACCCGCTCCCAATCCCGTTTTGTATCGCGGATGATCTGAGTCGCGCTGACGAGCGCATCCACAGACCCGACGGAGGTGCCTCCGAATTTCATCACGAGTGTTTGCTTCATATTTTCTCCAATAGACCTGCGAGGTCTTAGCATAATAAAAAACGCCTCACGTTTCCGTGAGGCGTTGTGCGTTTTGAGATAACTTTTTGAGTCGGTTACTTCATCATCCAAGCGCAATTTCCTCACGGAGAATTCCTGAGGTAGTTGTAGTCATGGTGGTGAAGCAAGTGTGGCGCATGTTGGGCGGTATTCTATGCGAGGCATGGGATAGAGTCAAGTGGGAGTTTCGATTTCATCGTTTCGTTGAGCGCCTGGTTAATGTCCCAAAGAATATCTTCGATGTCTTCGAGACCGATTGAGAGGCGAATAAAATCGGGGCTGACGCCGGCGGCGATCTGTTCTTCTTCCGACAGTTGCGAATGAGTCGTGCTGGCGGGATGAATTGCCATGGATTTCACATCTCCTACATTGGCGACGTGACTGAGCAGTTGTAAGTTGTTAATGAAGCGCGCTCCCGCTTCTTTGCCGCCATGCACGCCGAAGCCAAGCATCGCGCCCGAACCTTTGGGAAGATATTTTTTTGCTTTTTCATGATTGGGATGACTTGGCAAACCCGAATAGGTGACCCACTTAACCTTTGGATGACTCTCTAAAAACTCCGCCACGTGTTGCGCGTTTTTACAGTGTTGTTCCAAGCGCAGGGAGAGAGTCTCCAGCCCCAGCAGGAACCACCACGAAGCGATGGGTTGTTGACACGCGCCGAAATCGCGCAGGATGCCCGCGCGGGCTTTGGAAATAAAGGCGGCGGGCCCGAAGTCGTCGGCGTAGACGATGTGATGATAGGAAGGATCAGGCTCGGTGAAGTTTTTGAAGCGCCCGCTTTTCTTCCAATCGAAATTTCCTTTGTCCACGATCGCGCCGCCGATGGCTGTGCCGTGCCCGCCGATGAATTTTGTGGTGGAGTAGGTGACGATGTCCGCGCCCCATTCGAACGGGCGGCACAAATACGGCGTGGCGAAAGTGTTGTCGATCATCAACGGGATCGCAAATTCTTTTGCGATGGCGGCAACTTCTTCAAACGGAAAAATATTGACGAGCGGATTGGAAACAGTCTCGCCATAAATAATTTTGGTGTTGGGCTGAATCGCGCGGCGGAAATTTTCGGGGTCGTTGGGGTCCACCAGGGTGACTTGAATCCCCAATTTGGGAAATGTGTATTTGAATTGCGTCACCGTCCCGCCGTATAAAGTGGACGGCGCGACGATATGATCGCCTGCTTCGCAAAGGGTCAATATGGCGGTTGCTTGCGCCGCATGGCCCGAACTGGTCTCCACGGCGCCGATACCGCCTTCCAAACTGGCAATCCGTTCTTCAAACACGCTCGTGGTTGGGTTGGAGATGCGCGTGTAAATGTGACCTGCTTCTTGCAAAGCGAATAAACGCGCGGCGCGTTCCGTGCTTTGTAGAGCATAGGCGGCGGTCTGGTAAATTGGCACGGCGCGACTGCCAGTTGCCGGGTCCGCTTTGTAGCCCGCGTGTAACTGCCGCGTGGTAAAACCGAATTTGCGAGAGCTCTTCATTGCTATTGTTTGTCCGTATCAAAGGCTGTGTTTTGATAGACGTAGTAATTCAGCCAGTTTGAATATAATAAATTGGCATGTCCGCGCCAACGCACATGGGGGGATTGGGCAGGGTCGTCGTTCGGGTAGTAATTTTTAGGGACGTGAATCGGCAGTCCTTTATTCACGTCGCGGTCATACTCGCCTTTTAAGGTAAGCGGATCGTATTCGGAGTGACCCGTGACGAAGATGTGTTTCCCGTCCTTCGAGCCGACGATGTACACCCCCGCCTCGTCTGACTGCGCCAAAATTTGGATCTCGTTTACGTTGGCAATGTCTTCGCTTCGAATTTCCGTGTGGCGGGAGTGCGGCGCGAGAAAAACATCGTCAAATCCGCGCATTAAACTTTCGTTCGGCTCCAATACGCGATGTTCAAATACGCCGAACATTTTGCGGGGCAGGTCGTATTTTTGAATTCCATAGCGGTGATAGAGCGCGGCTTGCGCTCCCCAGCAGATATAAAAATTGGATTCGACGTTTGTCTCCGCCCAATCTAAAATTTGGGTGAGTTCATTCCAATAATCCACATCTTCAAACAGCATTTGTTCTATCGGCGCGCCGGTGATGATCAGCCCGTCGAATTCTTCGTTTTTTA
>Ga0073899_10004912_pt1 | contig 11691 bp, 7 predicted proteins | sample KloWWTmetaKNB5Ph_FD_88975 | JGI IMG/M metagenome (GOLD analysis project Ga0073899, IMG submission 88975) | Active sludge microbial communities from Klosterneuburg, Austria, studying microevolution and ecology of nitrifiers - Klosterneuburg... | ecosystem: Engineered > WWTP > Aerobic digester >...
GGTCGGCGCGGCCGGCGCGGGCCAGGGCGTCGGCCACGGCGTTGACCACGCAGGGCGTGGCGCCGATGGTGCCCAGCTCGCCCACGCCCTTCACGCCCAGCGGGTTGTTCAGGCAGGGGGTGGTTTCGTCCAGCAGGTGGCGAAACGGCGGCGCGCCCGCGGCGTGGATCAGCGCATAGTCCATCAGGCTGCCGCTGATCAACTGGCCGCTCGCCGGGTCGTAGGCTATTGATTCACACAGCGCCTGGCCCAGGCCCTGCACCGCGCCACCGTCGAGCTGCCCGCGCACGATGAGCGGATTCACCACGCGGCCCACGTCGTTGACGCTGGCGTAGGCCAGCACGCGCACGGCGCCCGTGGCGGGGTCTAGCTCGACCTCGCACACATGGCAGCCGTTGGGCCAGGACGGGCCGGCGACGGCGCTGGTGCTGTCCATGAATATCTGCGCATCGGGCTGGCGCGCGGCCACCTCGGCCAGCGTCAGCTGCAGGTCGGTGCCCGCGACCTGGTAGCGGCCGGCCTGGTACTGCACGTCGTGCACCGATGCCTCCAGCGCCTCTGCGGCAAGTTGTCGGCCATGCTCTATGGTGCGTTCGGCCCCTATGCGCACGGCCGAGCCGCCGGTGAACAGCGAGCGCGAGCCGGCGCTGCCGAAGCCGTCGCCGCGGTCGGTGTCGCCCAGCACTACGCGCACCTGCGTGAGGGGGATGCCAAAGGCGTCCACCACCAGCTGCGCCAGCGACGTGGCAATGCCCTGGCCCATGGCGTTGACGGCCGAGAACACCTCGACCACGCCGTCGGCACCGATGGTGACGGTGACGCGCTCCTCGAAGGCGTTGCCGCCCGTCCATTCCAGAAAGGTCGCCAGCCCCAGGCCGCGCCACAGCCCGCGCGAGAGCGACTCAAAGGCGCGCGCCTCGAAGCCGTCCCAGTCCGCCAGCGCCAGGCCCTGGTTCATGACCCGCTCGAAGCGCCCGCTGTCATAGGTCTGGCCCATGGCGTTGGTGTAGGGCATCTGCTCGGGCGCAATGAAGTTGCGCCGGCGCAGCTGCACGCGGTCCATGCCGGTCTGGCGCGCGGCCTCGTCCATGAGCCGCTCCATGATGAAGATCGCCTCGGGACGGCCCGCGCCGCGGTAGGCGCCGGTGGGCGCGGTGTTCGTCAGCACGGCCTGGAAGTGAAAGTCTATGGGTGCAATGTCGTACACGCTGGTCTGTACCCAGGGGCCGATGAGCAGCTGGATGGCCACGCCCGTGGGCGTGGCGTAGGCGCCCACGTTGGCCTGCGAGTGCAGGCGCAACGCGAGGATGCGGCCTTCGGTATCGAGCGCCAGCTCGGCGTGGCTGGATACGTCGCGGCCGTGGGCGGACGAGAGGAATTCCTCGCCCCGCTCTGCTACCCATTTCACGGGGCGCTTGAGCCGCCATGCGGCCCAGGCGGTGGCCACGTCCTCTGGGTAGCCCGAGGTCTTCATGCCGAAGCCGCCGCCCACGTCGCCGACCAGCACGCGCACCTGGCCGCTCTCCAGGCCCATGCAGGCGCAGACGAGCTTCTTCACGCCGCTGGGCATCTGCGTGCTCATGCGCAGCGTCAGGCGTTCATCCTCGGGCGCGACCCAGGCCAGCAGCGAGCGCGGCTCCAGCGTCACCGCGGCCACGCGCTGGTTGGTGATGGACAGCTGCACCACATGTGCGGCCTGGGCAAAGGCGCGTGCGGTGGCGGCGGCATCGCCATGGCGCATATCGGCGGCGATGTTGTCGGGCGCAGTGGGCGTGAGATGTGGGGCGCCGGCGGTCAGCGCGCTTTGCACATCGACCACAGCCGGCAGTTCCTCATACTCAACCCACACGGCCTCGGCCGCATCGCGCGCCTGCTGCAGGGTTTCTGCCACCACCGCGGCCACCGGCTCGCCCACGAAGCGCACCACCTCATGCGCCAGCGCACGGCGCGGCGGGCTGGCGCCAGGGCTGCCGCCAGCGCGCTTCATGCCGGGGCCGGGCAGGGGCTGGACGCCTGCCTGCACCAGCGCCGCGCCGGTGACGATGGCGAGCACGCCGGGCAGGGCCTCGGCGGCCGACAGGTCGATGCCGGTGATGCGCGCATGGGCATGTGGCGAGCGCACGAACACCAGGTGCGCCAGGCCGCCCGGCGCGAAGTCGTCGGCAAAGCGGCCTTCGCCGCGCAGCAGCTGCGCGTCCTCCAGGCGTTGCACCGCCTGGCCGCTGCCGAAGCGGGTGGTGTCAAGGGGGATGGTGCTGGTCACGGCCGGGGTCTCCTGGGTTGTGCATGCGCTGCTGCTGTGCCTGCACTGTAGTCAATCTGGCGCGCTGCACGAAGGTTGGAGCCTCCATAGAATGCGCGGCACCACAACCAGTGACACGGGAGCACACCATGCATCATGACCTGCACCAAGACCTGCACGCGCTGCTGCCCGGGGGCGCCGCCAGCCGCCGCCGGGCCCTGGGCCTGATGCTGGGCGCGGGCTATGCGGCGGCGGCCGCGCCCGTGCTGGCGCAGCAGGCCATTGCCACGCCTGCCGATGGGCTGGTGGCGGGAGAGGTGAGCTTTGCCGTCCATGGCGCACAGGTCCACGCTTACCGCGCTGCGCCGCAGGGCAAGACCGGCCTGCCCGTGGTGCTGGTGGTCTCGGAAATCTTTGGCGTGCACGAGTACATCGCCGATGTCTGCCGGCGCCTGGCGCACGCGGGCTACCTGGCAATCGCGCCCGATCTGTTCGAGCGCCAGGGTGACCCGGGCAGCTATGGCGAGCTGGCCAAGCTCATGAGCGAACTCATCGCCAAGGTGCCGGACGCACAGGTCATGGCCGACCTGGACGGCGCCGTGCAATGGGCCGGCGCCAACGGCGGCGATCTGCAGAAGGTGGCCATCACCGGGTTTTGCTGGGGCGGCCGCATCACCTGGCTGTATGCCGCCCATGGGCCGGTGAAGGCCGGCGTGGCCTGGTACGGACGGCTGGTGGGGCAGGCCAGTGCGCTCAACCCGAAGCAGCCCGTGGATGTGGCGCCCATCCTCAAGGCTCCGGTGCTGGGCCTGTACGGCGGGCAGGATGGCGGCATACCGCTTGACACGGTTGATAAGATGAAAGCAGCGCTTGGCGCGGGCTCGCCCGCTGCGCAGGTGTCGCAATTCGTGATCTACCCGGACGCGCCGCACGCCTTCCACGCCGACTACCGCCCCAGCTTCCGCAAGGACGCCGCCGAGGATGGTTGGCGCCGCATGCTGGCCTGGTTCAGGCAGCATGGTGTGGCGTAGCCAGCGCCATGCGGCGACAGCAACGCCCCCAGGGGGCTTTTTTTGATGATTTTTTTAGATGAAATTAGCCTCTGGTACTCCGTTTCATCAAGAGGTTGACGAAATGAAATTGATGGATTTGGTCGCCAGACAAGGCGCAAACCACAGCGATAGCCGTAGCTATCGCGAGGATTTGCAACGCCGTATGGCGGGCAAAGACACGATTTCATGTCAATGTTTTGGTGAAACGGAGTACTTACCCAATGGGGTAGAGCGCAATAAGCTATGACATTGGTAGCAATCATTCTGGCCACCCTGGCCGCGGGCATTGGTAGTGTGTGGATCGCCGCAGCGCTCTTGCGCCTGGGGCTGGGCAGCGGCGGGCGCGTGGGGCCGCAGCATCTGCTGAGCCTGGCCGCCGGCGCGCTGCTGGCCACGGCGTTCACGCTCATCCTGCCCGAGGCCTTCGCGGGCGAGGCACACGCCCGCGAGCTTTTCATCACGCTGTTGCTCGGCCTGGTGTTCTTCTTCCTGTTGGACAAGGCCGAGCTCTGGCACCACGGTCATGAGCACAGCGCGGCCGAGCGGCAAATCCACGGCCATGACCACAGCCATGCCCATGGGGCGCATGACCACCACCATCACCACGGCCATGGCGGCTGGACGTTGCTCACCGGCGACAGCGTGCACTGCTTTGGCGATGGCGTGCTGATCGCCTCGGCCTTCGTGGCCGACCTGCGCCTGGGTGCGGTGGCCGCGCTGTCGGTACTGGCGCACGAGGTGCCGCACCATATCGGCGACTTGGTAGTCCTGCGCCACAGCAGCCACCACCGCAATGCGGCCCTGCTCAAGGTGTCGCTGGCCGGCGCCGTGACGGCCCTGGGGGGCATGGTGGGCTACTACCTGGTGGGGTTGTGGGATGGTGCCCTGCCGTACTTCCTGGCCATAGCCGCCAGCAGCTTCATCTACGTGGCCCTGGCCGACCTGATCCCGCAACTGCAAAAGCGCCTGACGGCCGTGCAGACCCTGGTGCAAATTGCCTGGCTTGCGGGCGGCATCGTGGCCGTTACCGTGGTGGGCGCGCTGGCGCACCACGGGCATTGATGAAGGTTGGGCGTTGAGCGTTGGGTGTTGAGCGCAAATGCCCGCCCAACGCTCAACGCTCAACTTGCCAGCGCCTCACGCACCGCGGCCACTTGGCGGCGCGAGACGGGCAGGGGCTCGGTCAGGCCATGCAGGCGCACGGCCCAGCCCTCGCCCTCGGTAGCGTCGTAGTGCCGCTCCAGCGCACGCATGGCGCGGCGCGCGACCAGCGTGCTGCGGTGCACGCGCAGAAAATGCGCGGCGTGGCGCGCCTCCAGATCCGACAGCGCCTCGTCCACCACATAGCTGCGCGTGGCGGTGCGCACGGTCACGTACTTTTGCTCGGCGCGCAGGTACAGCACCTCGGCCAGCGGCACGCGCTCGGTGCGGCCTCGCTCCTGTATCAATAGCGCCTCGCCATCGTCTGGCGGCGCCGCGGGCATGGGTGCACCCTGTTTGACGGCGCGCTGCACCTTGGCCAGCGCCTGCTGCAGGCGCTGCAGGCGCACAGGCTTGGTGAGGTAGTCCACGGCATCGAGCTCGAAGGCCGAGAGCGCATGGTCGGCATGGGCGGTCACGAAGACGATGGCCGGCGGATGCGGCAGGCGCAGTATCTGCTGCGCCAGCGCCAGCCCGTCCTGGCCCGGCATGTGGATGTCCAGCAGCACCAGATCCACGGCGCGCCCGCCGCTGATGGCCAGCTGCGTCAGCGCCTCGGCGGCGTGCGCCGCCTCGCTCACCTGGTGGCGCGCGTCGCAGTCGCCCAGCAGGGTGCGCAGGCGGCTGCGGGCCAGGAGCTCGTCGTCAATGATCAGGATGTGCATGTGTTTCCGGGTTGACCCAATCGCCGTGCCAAGTGGCGGTTTTTGCTCCTTCCCCCTCTGGGGGAAGGCGGGGATGGGGGCCGGAGCGCCGGCATCTTGCCGGCATCAAGGCACGAGTGCCGCTGGCCCCCACCCCAGCCCTCCCCCAGAGGGGGAAGGAGGAAAAGACGGCGCCAGTCATGGGGCATGCGCTACTAAAAATGGGGTGCATAAGCGGGCCGTCAGGGGGCAGGAAGCGCGATGCGCACCTGGTACAGCCCATTGTGCACACCGGCCGCGAAGTCACAGTCCACGTCGTGCAGCAGCCGCAGCCGTTCGCGCACATTGGCCTGGGCGATGCCGTGGCCGCGTGGGCGTTGATCCGGCGGCAGGTTGGGCGGCAGGGTGTTGGTGATGGTCAGCACCACGCGGCTGCCGCGCAGTTCGGCGTTGATGCGCAGCTTGCCCCCATGGGCGCTGGGCTCCACGCCATGCTTGACGGCGTTTTCCACCAGCGGCTGTAAGAGCAGCGGCGGCAGGTGCGCGGCGCCCGCGCGCGGGTCGATCTGCCACTGCACGCGCAGGCGCTCGCCAAAGCGCACCTGCTCTATGTCCAGGTAGCGGCGCGCCAGGGCGATCTCGTCCGCGAGCGTGGCCGATTCGCCTTGCTCCACCAGGGCGTGGCGGAACAGGTCGCTCAGGTCTTCCAGCAGCGCCTCGGCCCGGGCCGGCTCCTCGCGCACCAGGGCAATGGCGCTGTTGAGCGTGTTGAACAGGAAATGCGGGCGTATGCGCGACTGCAGCTCGGTCAGGCGCGCTGTAGCGGCGGCGGGCGCGCGCGCGCGTGCACGAAGCCGCAGGGCCGTGACCAACAGGGCCGACAGCAGCGCGCCGCTGGCGGCGCAGGCCAGCCAGGGCGGGCTGTCGGCGGCTGCTCCGGCCAGCACCAGCATGGCGCAGGCATACAGGCCGGCCAGCATGCCCAGCAGCACGCCGGCCGCGTACTGCAGCGGCTCCTTCAGCCGCTGCAGGGCTCTTTTCAGGCTGCAGGCTGTGACCAGCCAGGCCAGGGTGGCCGGCAGCGCCCCGCCCGTGAGCAGCGCCAGCCGCGCCAGCCATTCGCCGGGGCTGCTGGCGCCGAATAGGGCGCCCACGCCCAGCACCAGCTCGACGAACAGCACGGCACGCAGCACCACGCCCACCTGGCAGGCGTCGAACACCAGCGCGCGGCCCATGGCGGCGCCGCGTGGCGCGGGTTCGGGCAAAGGGGCGGGGTGGGTCGATAAAATTTGCGTTTCCTGCATCGCGGCACCCGGGCGTTCCGGCTGTCGTAACCCTCGGATTATTGCCCCCATGCCCCACACCCCCGCATCGCAACCCTCCCACGACCAGCTCGCCACCAAGGCCCAGGCCTGGTCGGCGCTGTTTTCCGAGCCCATGAGCGACCTGGTCAAGCGCTACACGTCCAGCGTGTTCTTCGACAAGCGCCTGTGGCAGGCCGACATCACGGGCAGCCTGGCCCATGCCGAGATGCTGGCGGCCCAGGGCATCATCGGCGCGCAGGACCTGGCCGACATCCAGCGCGGCATGGCACAGATCACGCAGGAGATCGAGGCCGGCCAGTTCGACTGGAAGCTCGATCTGGAGGACGTGCACCTGAACATCGAGGCGCGCCTGACCCAGCTGGTCGGTGACGCCGGCAAGCGCCTGCACACCGGCCGCAGCCGCAACGACCAGGTGGCGACCGACGTGCGCCTGTGGCTGCGCGGCGAGATCGACCTGATAGCCGGCCTCTTGAATGAACTGCAGCTGTCCCTGGTCGAGGTGGCAGAGAAGAACGTGGAGGTGATCCTGCCCGGCTTCACCCACCTGCAGGTGGCCCAGCCCGTGAGCTTTGCCCACCACCTGCTGGCCTATGTGGAGATGTTCAAGCGCGACGCCGAGCGCATGCACGACACCCGAAAGCGCGTCAACCTGCTGCCGCTGGGCAGCGCGGCCCTGGCCGGCACCACCTACCCGCTGGACCGCGAGCGCGTGGCACGCAGCCTGGGCATGGACGGCGTGTGCCAGAACAGCCTGGACGGCGTGAGCGACCGCGACTTCGCCATCGAGTTCACGGCCGCTGCCAGCCTGTGCATGGTGCATGTGAGCCGCCTGTCCGAGGAGCTGATCATCTGGATGAGCCAGAACTTCGGCTTCATCAAGATTGCCGACCGCTTCACCACCGGCTCGTCGATCATGCCGCAGAAGAAGAACCCCGACGTGCCCGAGCTCGCGCGCGGCAAGACCGGCCGCGTGGTCGGCCACTTGATGGGCCTGATCACGCTGATGAAGGGCCAGCCCCTGGCCTACAACAAGGACAACCAGGAGGACAAGGAGCCGCTGTTCGACACCGTCGATACGCTCAAGGACACGCTGCGCATCTTTGCCGAGATGATCGGCGGTCAGGTCAACCCCGCCACCGGCACCAAGGAGGGTGGCATCAGCGTCAACGCCCAGGCCATGCGCGCCGCCGCGCAAAAGGGCTATGCCACGGCCACCGACCTGGCCGACTACCTGGTGAAGAAGGGCCTGCCGTTTCGCGACGCGCACGAGACCGTGGCCCATGCCGTCAAGGCCGCGCAGTCGCACGGCGTGGACCTGTCGGAGCTGCCGCTGGCCGTGCTGCAGGGCTTTCACCCGGCGATCGAGAAGGACGTGTTCGACGCCTTGAGCCTGGAGGGCTCGCTGAACGCGCGCAACACCCTGGGCGGTACGGCGCCGGTACAGGTGCGCGCGCAGCTGGCGCGCCACCGCACACGCCTGGCCGCCTGAATCCACCCCATAGTGACGCCACCATGACCCTGACCCGCCGCCACCTGCTGGCCAGCACCCTTGCCGCAGGCGCCGTTCAAGCGTTCCCCGCCTGGGCCGATGCAAAGACCCTGCGCATCCTCGTGGGCTTCCCGCCCGGCGGCGGATCGGATGCCATCGCGCGCCTGCTGGCCGACAAGCTCAAGGACGCGCTCGCCATGCCCGTGGTGGTGGACAACCGCCCCGGTGCGGGCGGCCAGATCGCGGCCCAGGTGCTCAAGGGCGCGCCCGCCGACGGCCTGACGCTGTTCCTGACGCACGACCACACCATCTCCATCCTGCCGCTGGTGCTGAAGAACCCCGGCTTCGACCCGGCGCGCGACTTCGCGGCGGCGGGCGGCTTCGCCACCTTCGTCAATGGCCTGGCAGCCTCGCCGGGCACGCCGGCGGTCAGCCTGGTCGACTATGCGGACTGGGTGCGGCGCCAGCAGGGCGGCAGGAGCGCCGTGGGCATACCGGCGCCGGCCTCCACGCCGGAGTTCCTGGTGCGTCTGCTGGGCCAGCGCTACGGCCTGGATCTGGTGGCCGCGCCATACCGCGGCAGCGCACCCATGATGGCCGACATGCTGGGCAACCAGATCCCGGCCGGCATAGGCTCGGTGCAGGACTTCATCGAGAACCACCGCGCCGGCAAGCTGCGCGTGCTGGCCGTGCTCGGCGCCAAGCGCCAGGCGGCCCTGCCCGATGTACCCACGTTTGCCGAGCTGGGCCTGGCCGGCTTCGAGGATACGCCTTACTACGGCTTCTACGCCCCAGCCGGCACGCCCGAGGCGGCGCTGACGCGCTTCTCCGAGGCGCTGTCCCAGGTCGTGGCCCAGCCCCAGGTGCGCGATCAGCTCACGGCCATGGGCCTCACCGTGGGCTTCATGACGTCCGCGCAACTGCACGCCCGCGAGCGCGCCTACACCAAGGTCTGGGCGCGCATCATTCGAGACAGCGGCTTTACACCCCAATGAGTACAGGGAGACCCCGACGCATGACGACAGGACAAGGAATGCGCGGGGTGCTGGCAGCCCTGTGGGTGCTGGCGACTGGTGCGGCACAGGCCCTCACGGTGACCAGCCTGACGCCCCAGGGCGAGGTGGCCCAGGTGCGCCAGGTGGTTGCCAAGTTCGACGCCCCGGCCGTGCGCCTGGGCGATGCGCAGGCGGGCGCGCCGTTCACCGTCTCCTGCAGCGACCTGGATGCCGCCAAGGGCCAGGGGCGCTGGACGGGCGAGCGCGAGTGGGTCTACGACTTTGCGCAGGACTTGCCGCCCGGTGTGCGCTGCACCGTCAGCATGAAAAAAGGATTCAAATCGGCCTCAGACGCCCAACTGACGGGCGCGACTAGCTATCAATTCAATACCGGCGGCCCTTTTGTGCAAAGCCTGCGGCCCGGTACCTGGGAGGAGATCGACGAGGAGCAGTTCTTCGTGCTGCAGCTCAACGGCCCGGCCACCCTGGCCAGCCTGCAGCAGCACCTGTGGTGCCAGGCGGAGGGCGTGGGCGAGCGTGTGCCCGTGCGCCTCATCGAGGGCGGGCAGCGTGCCGATCTGCTCAAGTCCCAGCACCTGGACAAGGCCGCGGCCAGGGAGCCGCTGCGCTACGCCACGCTGACCTGTGGGCGGCGCCTGACGGCGGGCAGCCAGATGCAGCTGGTTTATGGCAAGGGCGTGGCCACGCCCAGCGGGGTGGCCAGTCATGTGGAAAAACGCTTTGCCTACAAGGTGCGCCAGCCGTTTGCGGTGGAGTTCAGCTGCGAGCGCGAGAACGCCCAGTCCGCCTGCCTGCCTGTGCGCCCCCTGCGCCTGACGTTCAACGCGCCGGTGCCGCGCAAACTGGCGCAGGACATACGCCTCAAGGGCGGCGACCAGACGCTGGCGCCGCGCATCGATGGCCAGGACGATGGCGATGCTCTCGTTGACGGCGTGAGTTTTGCGCCGCCCTTTGCGCCACAGACGCAATTTCTGCTGTCCCTGCCCACAGGCTTCAAGGACGCGAGCGGGCGCGTGCCGGCCAATGCGCAGAGCTTCCCGCTCAAAGTCGCCACCGGCGCCATGCCGCCGCTGGCCAAGTTCGCCGCCGCGCCCTTTGGCGTGGTCGAGCGCTACGCCGAGGGGCCGGACGGCCCGGCGCTGCTGCCCGTGACGCTGCGCAATGTGGAGGCCCAGCTGTCCGTGCAGGGCCTGCAGCCGGGCGCCGCAGCGGCAGCCGGCAAGGTGAGCACGCTGCGGCCGCAGAGCGATGCCGACATCATTGCCTGGATGCGCAGGCTTGAGCGCTACGACAGCCACAGCGTGGAGCGTGCGCAGGCCCGCCGCGACGTGAAGGGGCCGTTGCCCCAGGCACTCGAAGGCGGGGATGGCGCGCAGGTGCAGACGCGCATGCTGTCGCTGCTGGCGGGCCAGGCCGGCGTGCAGCAGCTGGCGCTGCCCGCGCCGGCCCAGGGCGCGCCGCGCCCCTTCGAGGTGGTCGGCATACCGCTGGCGCCGGGCTACTCGGTGGTGGAGATCGCCTCGCCGCTGCTCGGGCAGTCGCTGCTCGATGCGCGCCATGGTGACGGGCGCAGCATGTATGTGCGCACCGGCGCGCTGGTGACCAACCTGGGGGTGCATTTCAAGCTGGGGCGCGAGAGCGCAGTAGCCTGGGTGACCACGCTGGACAAGGGCCAGCCCGTGGCCGGGGCGCAGGTGCAGGTTTCCAGCTGCAACGGCAAGCCGCTGGCCCAGGCCACCACGGGCGCTGACGGCGTGGCCCGCATCGAGGGCCTTTCTAGCGAGCCGCCCGCCTGCAGCGGCGAGGGCGAATGGCGCAGCGCCTACTTCGTGAGCGCACGCACTCAGGGCGACCTGGCCTTCACCTGGAGCGACTGGCAGCGCGGCATAGAGCCCTGGCGCTTCAACGTGCCCACCAGCAGCGCGCCGCGCCCGGACCAGGTGGCACACACCATCTTCGACCGCACGCTGCTGCGCGCTGGCGAGACGGTGTCGATGAAGCATTTGCTGCGCACCGAGACCGGGCGCGGCTTTGGCCTGCCGGCGCAGCGCCCGGCCGAGCTGGTCATCACCCATGTGGGCAGCGGCCAGCAGTTCACCCAGCCGCTGCGCTGGCGCAAGACGGCCACGGGCGGGCTGTCGGCGGAGAGTGAATTTGCCGTGCCCCCGGCGGCCCGGCTGGGAGCCTACCAGGTGCAGCTGCGCACGGGCGATGCCGATGGTGGCCAGCAGAGCCTGGAATCCGGCAGCTTTCGCGTCGAGGAATTCCGCCTGCCCGTGCTCGAAGGGCGCATTGCACCGGTGGGCCAGCAGGCCCTGGTGCGCGCGCGCAGCGTGAGCGCTGATGTGCAGGTCAACTACGTCTCGGGCGGCGCTGCGGCGCGCCTGCCGGTGCGCGTGTCGGCCATGGTGCGCGGCAAGACGCTGCAGTTTGCCGACTTCGACGAATTCAGCTTCACCCCCGCGCGCAAGCGCGATGCGCCCGAGCGCAGCGACGACGAGGAGGGCGCCGCCAGCGACGGCGCGCGCGTGATCGCCGACCGGTTGCCCCTCACCCTGGACGGCCATGGCGCCGGACGTATCGCCATCGACGAGGTGCCACGCAGCCACCAGGCGCAGGAGCTGGTGCTGGAGGCCAGCTACGCCGATCCCAACGGCGAGCTGCAGACCCTGCGCAGTGTGAACACGCTGTGGCCCGCCTCCGTCGTGGCGGGCATCAAGACC
>Ga0073899_10004913_pt1 | contig 11691 bp, 8 predicted proteins | sample KloWWTmetaKNB5Ph_FD_88975 | JGI IMG/M metagenome (GOLD analysis project Ga0073899, IMG submission 88975) | Active sludge microbial communities from Klosterneuburg, Austria, studying microevolution and ecology of nitrifiers - Klosterneuburg... | ecosystem: Engineered > WWTP > Aerobic digester >...
AAGGCGCCGGTCCGGCCGTCGCAGGTCGCCGCCGCCACCACGGCCGAGCCGCCCCGGCACCGGCCCGCGTCGGTGACCGCGCCGGTCCGCGATCGCACCCCCGGGCCGACCCGCAAGCGCGCCAGCGGCACCGAGCCGCCGCCGCCGCCGGGCCGCGCCCGCCCCGCGACCGTGCCGCCGCCGGTGCCACGCGTGACCACCGCGGCCGCCGTCGCGCCGCCGCCCGCGGCCGGGAGCCAGCCGCCGACGCGACCGAACGTCGCCGCGATCCCCGCGCCGCTGACCGCGGCGCCGTCGGCCCCGGTGGCCGCGCCGATGTCCGGCCCGTACACCACGCCGAACCCCGGCCCCAGCATGCCCGGGTTCTCGCCCTTCGCGGGCGGCGTGCGGCCGATGACGACGACCGCGCAGGTCGAGCCGCGCGCGTACCAGACGATCAACCCGTGGACCGTGTCGCCACCGCCGCAGCGCCGCCGGATGCTGTGGATCGGCGCTGGCGTCGCCGCGCTGGTCGCCGCCGCGACCGCTGGCGCGCTGCTCAGCGGCGGCGAGCCCACGCCGGGCGCGAGCGCCGCCAACCCGCCGCCCGACTCGGCGGTCGCCACCGGCGCTGGCTCGGGCAGCGGCGCTGTCGACGTCGCGCCCGGACCGATCCCCGCCCCGACGCCCAATCCCGCGGTCGTCGCCCCGACGCCCGATCCCGCGGTCGTCGCCCCGCCCACGCCGACGCCGCCCACGCCGACGCCGCCCACGCCGACGCCGCCTACGCCGGCGCCCACACCGACGCCGCCCACGCCCGCCGTGGTCAAGCCCGAGGTCGCCCGGCCCGCGCCAACGCCGCCGCGTCCGCCCGATCGCCCGGTCGTGCCCAAGCAGCCCGATCGCCCGCGCATCACGTCGCCGGGCCGCAACCTCGACATCGACACGCCGCCGCCGAAGCCGCCGGTCGCCGCGACGCCCAAGGCGCTGACCGCCGCCGCCAAGAAGGCCGAGGGCCTGTACAAGGCCAAGGACTGGAAGGGCGCCGCGACGACGCTGCGCGACGCGATCGGCGCGTCGACCGATCCCAACGCCAAGGCGCTCAAGACCCGCGCCGCCGACTACGACGCCATCGGCACCAACCTCAACGCCGCGCTGGCGTTCGGCACCTCGCGCGCTCCCGAGGCGCTGGCCGCGTACAAGAAGGCGATGGCCGCCGATCGCCGCGCCGGCGGCGCCCACCAGGGCCTCCTGCGCGACAAGATCGCCGACGTCGCGCCGCGCGCCGCCGCGTCGTACATGGCCAAGCAGAACTACGAGATGGCCAAGGCCGCCGCCGACGACGCGGTCAACGTCGGCGCCGGCGGCACGCCGATGATCGAGGGCGTGCGCACGTCGCTCGACCGCCGCGCCGGCGAGTTCTACGCGACCGCGCTCAAGCTGCAGAAGAGCAAGCCCGAGGACTCCAAGTCGCTCGCGCGGCGGATCACCAAGATGGTGCCCAGCTCGAGCCCCTGGTACGCCAAGGCGGTCAAGCTGCTCAGCGCCTCGGCCGGCGGCGGCGACGAAGACGAGTAGCCCGGCGCCTCACCGGCCGGGCGCGACCTTCACGCCAGCAGCTTCACGCCAGCAGCTCGGCGATCTTCGCCTCGAGCTGCGCGAAGTCGAACGGCTTGTCGAAGTGGGCGTCGGCGCCGTACAGCGGCGAGGTCAGCTCGTTCACGTTCTCGCCGATCGCCGTCAGCATCACGATCTTGATGCCCTCGGTGACGGGATCCTGCTTGAGCGCCCGCGCCACCTCCCAGCCGTTCTTGCCCGGCATCATGACGTCGAGCAGGATCAACGCCGGGCGGCGGCGCTTGGCCTCGGTCAGCGCCTCCTTGCCGTCGCTGGCGGTGATCACGTCGTAGCCGCGGGAGGTGAGCCGCGCCGACAGCATCGTCTGGATCTCGGGATCGTCGTCGACCACGAGCACGGTGTTCGCCTTCGCCATGCGTCGACCCTATGGCGTGCGCCCCGCAGGGTCAAGCCGCCTCATCAGGCGGGCGGGCTCGCGTCGCCGCCCCAGGTCCGCTACAACCCCGGCCCGTGGCTGGCACGCACACCCGCAGCATCGTCACGCTGATCATCGCGGTCGCCGCGGTGATCGCCGCGCTGACGCTGGTCGGCGACATCCGCGAGGTGCGCGATCGCCTCGGCGGCTTCGCCTGGGCCACGTTCGCCGCCGCGCTCGCGCTGGCGCTGGCCAACTACGCGCTCCGCTTCGTCCGCTGGCAGGGCTACCTGCGCACGCGGCAGCTCGCGGTGCCGCTCGGCGAGAGCGCGCTGGTGTTCGTCGCCGGGTTCAGCATGGCGGTCACGCCGGGCAAGCTGGGCGAGCTGATCAAGAGCTACCTGCTGCGCCAGCTGGTCGGCATCCCGATCGCCCGCTCGGCGTCGGTGGTGATCGCCGAGCGGGTCAGCGACCTGATCGCGCTCTTGTGCCTCGCCGTGATCGGCGTGGCGATCTACGGCGTCGCCGTCGAGGTCGTCGTCGCGTGCGCGGCGGTGATCGCGATCGGCCTCGCGATCATCCTGTGGCGCGCGCTCGGCGTGTGGCTGATCGAGCTGATCACGACGCCGCGGCGGCTGGCCGGGCTGCGGCCCAAGCTGCTCGAGGTCTACGACGGACTGGCCGCGCTGAGCCGGCCGCGGGTGCTGGCGTGGTCGACGCTGCTGTCGGTGGCGGCCTGGACCTGCGAGGGGCTGGGCTTCGCGATCATCGTCGGCGGCTTCCCGGGCGCCTCGGTCGACGTCGGCATGGCGCTCTTGATCTACGCCGCCACCACCATCGCCGGGGCGCTCAGCTTCCTGCCCGGCGGGCTGGGGGTCACCGAGGGGGCGATGACCCTGCTCCTGGTCAAGAACGCCGTCGGGGTCGACCGCGGCACCGCGACCACCGCCACCATCCTGACCCGGCTGGCCACGCTGTGGTTCGCCGTGCTGCTGGGGGCGGTGGCGCTGGTCATCGCCCGCCGCCGCGCCGCCGCCGCCGAGGCCGCCCAGGCCGGCCCGGGGTGACGTAATAAGGCATACTGCCGGCATGATCGACTTCGACTTCGCCCGCTACGTCAACGAGCGACGTGGCGAGGTCGTCCACCGCGCCTACACCGGCGCGACCTACGCGTTCGCTGGCGAGCGCAAGCTGCGCCGCTCGTTCATCGGCGCGCGGCCGGTGACGATGGCGATCGAGGCCACCGCCCGGCTGTGGAACGACCGCGCGCGCGACGAGCTGCTGGCCACCGCGGCCAAGGCCTCGGACAGCGCGCCGCGCATCTGGGCCGCCGCCAAGCGCGCCGCCGCCGGGCTGAAGCTCGACACGCCGTCGGTGTACGTGGCCCCGGCCGGCTGGGCCGCGGCCCTGACCACGCTCGGCACCGACGAGCAGTCGTACGTGGTCGTGCGCGACGACGTGCCGGCCGCGCTCACCGACGACGAGCTGGCCGCGGCGCTGGGCCACCAGCTCGGCCACATCCAGAACGGCCACGTGCCGTACGTGACCGCGCTGCACTACGTCAGCCACGCCGCCGCGTTCTACGTCCGGTGGATGGTGCAGCCGGCGACGATGGCGCTGCGGGCCTGGGCCCGGCGCGCCGAGATCACCTGCGACCGCGCGGCGCTCCTGGCCAGCGGCGACCTCGAGGCCACGCTGCGGATGATGGTGAAGCTCGAGCTGGGCGGCAAGGCCGCCGACTTCGACGTCGCCGGCTACCTGCGCGAGCCGCCGGCGGCCAAGGGCGTCGGCAAGCTGGCCGAGCTGTTCCGCACCAACCCGCTCCTGCCCAAGCGCATCACCGCGCTGCGGGCGTTCGCCGAGGGCGCGCTGTACGCGTCGGCGCGCAACCTGCCCACCGACGGCCTGCCGTCGACCGACGCGATCGACAAGCAGGTCACCGACCTCCTCAGCCTGTTCTGAACTCCTGGGAGGGTTTGTCGACAAACCCTCCCCCGTGGGGTCATGCCCCCACGGGGCCCCCACCCGATACGCGAGACGTTGCGCTCCCCTGCTCTCCCCGAGGCCCCATGCTCCTCGACTCTCACAAGCAAACCAAGGCCGCGGTCCTGACCCGCTACCGCGAGCTCGCCGACGTCGCCGACGCGGTCGGCATGGTCACGCTGGCGCGGGACATCCGCGTCAACCGCGTGCCCAAGCTCGAGGGCGAGCGCTTCCACATCGTCGTGCTCGGCGAGTTCAACCACGGCAAGTCGACGTTCGTGAACGCGCTGCTCGGCCTCGACGTGCTGCCCACCGGCATCACGCCGACCACCGCGGCGATCAACCAGGTGCTGCACGCGGCGATCCCGCACGCCCAGGTGGTGCTGCAGTCCGGCGAGCACGTCGACCTCACGCCGTCGGAGATCCGCGAGTGGGTGACGGTGGCCGGCGGCCACGCCAGCGAGGTGGCCTACGTCGAGCTCGGCTACCCGTGCGACATCCTCAAGGACAACGTCGTGCTGGTCGACACCCCGGGCGTCAACGACCTCAACGAGCAGCGCGCCGAGGTGACCTACGGCTACGTGCCGCGGGCCGACGCGGTGCTGTTCCTGCTCGACGCCGGCCAGGCGCTCAAGGACAGCGAGCGCACGTTCCTGGCGTCGCACATGCTCGACGGCACCCGCGAGCGGCTGATCTTCGTGCTCGGCAAGATGGACCTGCTGTCCGACGACGAGCGCGCCGCCGTGACCGCCTACGTCAGGGAGGGCGTGGCCCGGCTGGCGCCCGGCGCCCCGGTGTTCCCGCTGTCAGCCCGGTCGTGGCTGATCCGCAAGGATGACGACAGCGGCATGCCGGCGCTCCTGGCCCACCTCAAGACCTTCCTCGCCGGCGACCGCGCGCGGATCCTGCTCGACAACGCCGCGGTCGACGCCAGCCGCACCGCCGGCTACCTCGAGCAGAACCTCGGCGTGCGGATGAAGGCGTGGGACCTGACCATCGAGCAGCTCGAGGAGCGGGTCGGGCTGGTGCGGCAGCAGCTCGACGCGTCGAAGAAGACCCTCGACGAGCTGCACATCCGCATCGAGGCCGACGCCAACGCCATCAAGGGCCACGTCGGCGCCGACCTCGACGCCTTCGCCCAGGGCTTCGTCTCGTCGCTGGTGCCGCAGCTCGACCACGTCGACGCCGACGACATCAAGCGGTTCCTGCCGGCGTTCATCGAGGACAAGTTCAAGGAGTGGGCCGAGCTCGAGGGCGCCAAGCTCGCGGCCCTGCTCGAGCGGCTGGCCGAGGACGTCATCACGATCACCAACCAGAACGTCGCCGCGGCGTCGGCCGCGCTGGCCGAGCGGCTGGGCCCCGACGACGCGCGGGTCGACATCGACGTCGACAGCTTCAAGTACGACGTCGGCATCTACGCGGTCGGCGCGCTCGGGACGACGCTGATGATCTTCGTCAACGTGCTGGCCGGCGGCCTGCTCACGCTGGCCGCGCCGATCCTCGCGATCGTGCTGAAGTCGAAGATCGCCGGTGACATCCGCGCCCAGGCCAAGGAGAAGGTGCCGGGCGCGATCTTCCACGCCGCCGGCGCGATGAAGCCGCACTTCGACAAGTGCGTCGACGACTTCGCGACGCGGCTGCGCGAGTTCGTCACGTCGGCCGGCAACGCGCTGTACAAGGGCATCTCCGAGGTGCTCGAGCGCACGATCGCCGACCGCAGGTACCGCGGCGGCGAGGCCGCGGAGCTGCAGGCCGCGACCGCCGAGCAGATCGCCCAGGTGGCGGCGCTGCGGATCGGCCTCGGCGAGCTGCGCACCGACCTGTGGAAGCTGCCGGCGGGCACGAGCGACTGATGGCCGGGCCGGCCGACACGTTGCGCTCGCTCTGGTCGCGGGTCGCCCGCAAGGCCGGAGACACCGTCGACGAGCTGTTCCTCGACAGCTACCGCGAGCAGCTCGACCTGGCGCGCGAGCAGGCGGTGGGCGGCGACCCCGCGGGCGCGGTCGAGACCCTTGAGGCGCTCCTGCGCGAGCGGCCCGAGCACGCCGGCGCGCTGGCGCTGCTCGGCGAGATCGAGCTGGTGCGCGGCAAGGACGAGCACGCGGCGGCGGCGTTCGCGCGCGCGCTGGCGCTGCGCTCCGGCGACGCGCAGGCGCTGATCGGGCGCGGCCGCGCGCTGGTGGCGCTCGGGCAGCTGCCGGCCGCCGTCGAGCTGCTGGGCCGGGGCGTCGACGCCGCCGGCGGCGATCGCGGCCTGCTGGCGGCGGCGTACCTGGCGCTGGGCCAGGCGTGGCGCGGGCTGGGCGAGCCCGACAAGGCGGTGCGCGATCTGCGCAAGGCGGTGGCCGAGGCCCCCGACGACGCGCTGGCCCGGGCGCTGCTCGGTGAGGTGCTGCTGGCCGATCCGCGGACCTCGGCCGACGAGGCCCGCGGCCACCTCGAGCGGGCCGCGGCCAGCGAGCCGCCGCCGGCGATCGCGCTCTTGGCGCTGGGCCGGCTCGCGCTCGGCGAGCAGCGGGCGCTCGACGCCGCGCGCATGTTCGGCCTCGCGGTCGACGCCGCGCTGGCCGGCAGCGGCCCCGAGGCGCGGCGCCAGCTGATCGCGGCGCGGCTCGGCCTCGGCGACGCGGCGCTCGCGCAGCGCGACCACGCGGCCGCGCACCTGCGCTACCTCGAGGCGCTCGAGCTGGATCCGCGCCGCGCCGACGTCCACGCGCGGCTGGCGGGCCTCGCCGCGGCCCTCGGCGACACCCACGCCGCGCTCGCGGCCTACGAGCGCGCCCTCGCGCTCGGTGCCGACACCGCGACCCTGGCGGCGGCGGTGACCGCGGCCCACGTCGGCGGCGATCGCGCGCGCGCGGTACGCTGGGCCAACGATCTGCTCGCGACCCAGCCGGGCGCGACCATCGCGCTGGCCGCCCGCGCCGAGGACCTGCGCGCCGCGGGCCAGGCCGCCGCCGCCCGGGCGCTGCTCATCGGGGCGCCGGCCGACGTCGAGGTGCTGCTGACCGACAGCCGCGCCGCCGCCGATCTGAGCGAGCACGACGCCGCGATCACCTCGGCCCGCGCCGCGCTGGCGCTGGCGCCGGCCAGCGGCCGGGCCCGCACCGCGCTGGCCGACGCGCTGGCCCGGGTGCTGGCGGTGCCGGCCGACGACGATCTGCCCCGGCTGGCCGACGCGCTGAGCCGCGTCCTGGCGCGACGCGCCGATCTCGCCGGGCTGGTCGCGGCGGTGGCGCGCGCGCTGGCCGAGCTCGAGCAGCCGCTGCTGGTGACCGTGATGGGCGAGTTCTCGAGCGGCAAGTCGTCGTTCGTCAACGCGTTCATCGGCGACGAGGTCGCCGCCACCGGCATCACGCCGACCACTGCCACGATCAACGTCGTCAAGTACGGCCACGAGCGCGGCGGCCGGCTGATCGCGCCCGACGGCAGCGCCCGCGCGCTGCGCTGGGACGAGCTGCACGCGGCGCTGCGCGCGCTCACGCCCGACGGCGCCCGCGCGATCGATCGCGTCGAGATCACGCTGCCGCTCGACGCGCTGGCGAAGGTCCACATCATCGACACCCCCGGGCTCAACTCGATCTTGCCCGAGCACGAGGCCACCGCCCGCGCCTTCATCGCCCGCGCCGACGCGGTGGTGTGGGTCTTCACCGCTGGCCAGGGCGGCAAGGCCAGCGAGAAGAAGGCGCTCGACGCGATCCGCGCCGAGGGCAAGCGCGTGCTGGGCGTGCTCAACAAGCGCGACCAGCTACAGCCGGCCGAGGTCGACGAGGTGATCGCCTACGTCGGCAGCCAGCTCGGCGAGCGGGTCGAGCACATCGTGCCGTTCTCGGCGCGCAGCGCGCTGGCGTGGAAGCGCGCCGGCGGCGGCAGCGACGACGGCGGCTGGCGGGCCCTGGCCGGCGCGCTCGAGGAGCGGTTCTTCGCCCAGGCCCGCGCGATCAAGCGCGGCGCGGTCGCGCGCCGGCTCGCCGCCACGATCGCCGCCGCGCAGGCGACGCTGGCCGAGGCCCGCGCGGCGGCGGTGGCCCGAGGCGACGCCGAGCGCGCCGTGGGCGAGCGCATCGCCGCCGCGGCCGCGGCGTGGGCCGACGCCGTCGTCGATCGCGAGCGCCGCGCGCTGGCCACCGCGATCGGCGAGCTGTACCGGCGCGCGGCCCACGAGGTCATCGAGCTGGTGCGACCGCGCCAGCTCCCGTTCGGCAGCCACTCCGCGACCGCCGCCGATCGCGACTACCTGGTCGCGCTGCTCGCCGACGGCTACGAGGCCATGCTGCGCGCCGCCGCCGAGCGCGTGGCCGAGGATCTGCGCGCGGCGATCCCGGTCGCAGCCCGGGCCCACGAGCGCGCCGTCGCCACCGCCACCGCGCCGCTCGCCTACGCCCGCGCCTACGTCGCGGGGTTCCTGGCCGGCGGCGCCGTCGACGGCTTCTTCAAGCACGACCTGCCGCGCCTGGCGCTCGAGCCCGAGACGGTCCACCACGCGCTGTACCGCGCGGCGCCCGATCTCGAGAGCATCGTCGTCGACCCGCTGACGCGCGCCGGCCAGCGCGCGCTGGCCGAGGCCGGCGTCGCCTCGGCCCAGGTGGTCGCGCACCACGAGCTCGAGGCGTTCGAGCTCGACGTCGGGCTGGCGCGCGCGCTCGGCGAGATCAGCGCTCGGGTGGCGGGATGAGCGGCGCCGATCAGCTCGGCCTCCCCGGCGTCGGCGTGCCGACCCGCGGCGCGCTCACGTTGGGCGTCGACGAGGCCGGCCGCGGCCCGATCCTCGGGCCGATGGTGGTCGCGGTGGTCGTGCTCGACGGCGGTGCCGCGCGCTCGCTCACGCGCGCCGGCGTGTGCGACTCGAAGGCCGTCACCGGCAAGGCCGCGATCGCGCGGCGGGCCGAGCTGGCGGCGCTGGTGCGCGCGCGCGCGCCGTTCGTCGCGCTGCGGGTGGTCGAGGCCGACGAGATCGACGCCCGCGTCGAGCGCGGCGAGCTCAACCTGCTCGAGCGCGAGTGCGCGGCGGCGCTGATCGCCCAGGCGCCCGGCTGCGCGCGGATCATCGCCGACGGCGCGCGCATGTTCGCGCCGCTGCGCGAGCAGTTCCCGCAGCTGCGCGCCTACGATCGCGGCGAGAGCCGGCACTGCGCGGTGGCCGCGGCGTCGATCGTGGCCAAGGACGAGCGCGACCGGCGCTTCGCCGCCATCGCGGCGCGCTACCGCGCCGAGTTCGGCGAGCTGGCCGGCGGCGGCTACCTCAACGCCGCCACCCGGGCGTTCCTCGACGGCTTCCGCCGCCGCTACGGCCGTCTCCCTGACGAGGCCCGCCGCACCTGGGCCCGCAACCAGGACGGCTGACCGACCGCCGCCCCGGGCTCAGATCACAGCGGCGCGATGTAGAACACGCCGAGGCACATCTCGTCGCCGGTCCCCTCGCCCCAGTACACGTCGGTCGGCGTGCGCGGCGTGCCGCCGACGATCGGCTGGTTGGCGACGGTGTTGTCCCAGTGGCACTCGACCTTCAGCTTGTCGCCGCGGTTGAACGTCAGCGGCGCGCGCAGCGCGTAGGTGCCCTGCCAGTGGAAGTTCCAGTCGTCGATCTGCGCGAGGCACTGCTCGACGCCCGCGGCGGTGGTGGCGGTCGCCTTGATGCGGGTGCCGAGCTGGTGCATGTGCAGGCCGGCCGAGTAGATCTGGAACGGCCCACCGGTGGCGAGCGTCGCGTCGAACTCGAAGCTGTGCATGGCGTCGGCCGCGTTCGGCGGGATGTGCATCAGCTGGCTGCCCAGCCACTGCGGGTTGGCCCACGGCTGGATCGTCGCGACCTTGGTCACCGCGTCGTCGAGCTTGAACTGGATCTGGGTCTGGTCGGGGTCGGGGCTCGGCTCGAGGACGTTGTAGTGCATCTGCAGGATGATCGCCGAGCCGGGCTGGACCTCGAGGCCCGTGCCGGCCGGCATGTCGCTGCCGAGGCTGCCCGGGGCCCACGCGCCGAGCCACGCCCGCGACGGCCCGCCGGTGCCGCCGAAGCATCGGTAGCCCGCGCCCGGCTCGTCGGCGTCGAGCTGCTGGTAGGCGGCGACCTCGTTGGGCTTCGCGTAGAACGCGATCACGTGGTGCACGACCTTGGGGTTGCCCGGCAGCGCCGCGAAGCCGGTGACGTACTTCGTCGTCGCCTCGGTCCACGGGATCACGAAGCAGCGGTACTCGTCGGGCTCTTCGGCCGTCGTCTGGGGCGTGTACGGCGCGGGGATCCGCAGGGTCTGATCGACGCGGCTCAGCCGCAGCGTCTCGACGTCGAGCGGCGCACCCGGGTGCGCCGGGTCGCCGGCCTGAAAGCCGTCGCGCTGCCACGCCTGGAACAGCGCGATCTGCTCGGGGGTCAACGAGCGGTCGCCGAAGTACTGGTTGCAGTCGGCGTTGACCGGCCACGGCGGCATGGTCTTGGCGACGACGTTCTCGATGATGACGCCGGCCATCTCCGAGACCTTGTCGACGGTGTCGAGCTCGAACGGCCCGATGCCGCCGGCGGCGTGGCAACCCAGGCACTTCGCGTCGATGATCGGCTTGAGGTCCTGGTAGTAGGTGACGCCGGTGGCAGGCGCGTCGGGGTCACCCGAGGTGGCGTCGTCGCCGCCGCACGCGGCGAGCGCGACCGAACCGAAGAGCACGAGCAGGCGTGAGCGCATCGAGCCATTGTCGCGGCTCTTGAACGGAAGTCAATAACCGATCTGCGCCGCCAGGCAGGGGGCGATGGAGCGATCCTTCGCAAAGACGTCGCGGTGGTACGCGGGATCACGTGCGAGCACCTGGGCCGACACCGCGCGCACCTTCACGCAGTCGCGCGCGCCGGCCGCGACCTGCGCCTGCCGCAGCAGCTCGCCGAGCGACGCCTGGGGCCCTTGCCCCTTGTCGCCCGCGGCCGTGGTCTGGCGCTCCGGCGCGGGCGGCTTCGTGGCGAGCGGTGGCGGCGGCGGCGGCGGCGGCGGCGATGGTGCCGCCACCATCGGACTGTCACTCGGCGCCGCGCCGCGGTCCTGGATCGCGATCGCGTCGCCGCCCTCCGCCTCGCCCGTGGCCTCGGTCGCGATGGTCGTCGGCGGTGCGCCACCGCTGGCGGTCGCCCCGCCGGCGGGCTTGCGCTCGATCGGCGGGCGCTTCGGCGTCGGGTCGGGCGCGCGAACGTCGGGGCGGATGGCGGCCGGCGCGGTCTTCGGTTGCCCACCGGCTACCGCGTCACCGTCGGCGCGGAGCTCACCGGCGCCGACGACAACGGGCGCGTCGTCGACGGGCGGCGTCACCGCGGCGGCCTGCGGCGCGCGCGCGCCCTCCGGCGGCGGCGCGATCGCCGGCGGCGCGGGCTGCGCGACCTGGCGATCGCCCCGGCGATACATGACCCCGGCGGCGCCGACCACCACCACCAGCGCCAGCGCGCCGGCCATCGCCGGATGCATCATCGTCGGCTTCATCCACGCCGCCAGCCGCTGCCACCAGCGCAGCCGCGGCGCCGGCGCGTGGTGGCGCGCCGCGGCCATCAGCAGCGCGTCGATCCGCGCCGGCGGCTCCTCGTCGAAGCCGGCCTCGCGCGCCGCGCCGATCATCGCGCGCAGCGACGACCACTCGCCTGGCGGCTCGGCGTCGTCGTCGGTCTCGCGGTACAGCCGCGCGAGCCGGTCGTCGTCGTCGGGCGACAGATCGTCGGTCATCACGCCCTCACGGCGCCGCCTTCGCGAGGTCCTTGTACTCGTCGA
>Ga0073899_10004916_pt1 | contig 11686 bp, 8 predicted proteins | sample KloWWTmetaKNB5Ph_FD_88975 | JGI IMG/M metagenome (GOLD analysis project Ga0073899, IMG submission 88975) | Active sludge microbial communities from Klosterneuburg, Austria, studying microevolution and ecology of nitrifiers - Klosterneuburg... | ecosystem: Engineered > WWTP > Aerobic digester >...
TAAAAGGTTAATGCACACCTCTTGATTTCATAATCTTATTCAGCCATTTTAATAACAGAAAAAGAAATAGTGCAGCGGCACTCAGTAAAATAAAATTAAGCCAAAAATAATTTGCTTTATTTTCATAATTATCCCATTGGCTGGCCAATATACCACTTAATTTATTGCCAATGGAAGTGGAGAGAAACCAACCACCCATCATTAATAAAGTGATGCGTACCGGACTAAGCTTAGACACCAATGACAGCCCCATCGGGCTTAAAAATAATTCACCAATGGTTACCACACCGTAACTGCCAATAAGCCACCACACACTAACTTTCTCTGCTCCATTATTTCCTGCTTTTACTGCTGCTACCATTACTAATACAGACAACGCAGAGATTAATAAACCAAATGCAATCTTGGTGGGAGTGGAAGGCTCTTTGTTTCTATTGCGCAACCATGTAAAAAATGCTACAATTAATGGCGTTAATGCAATAACCCAAAAGGGATTGATGGATTGACTAAGGCTGGGTAACCAGGTTTTAACAAATGTACCTTCGGGTGGTAGTTTATCTGGTGCAACATTTTTAAAATATGATGGATATCCCAGTTCTTTTATTTCCTTACCATTTTCTCTTATTTTTCTGAATTGATGATCCATTTTTACCACACTGTCCAATTTATATGTTGTGTAAGAAGACTTATCCGTTTGTTTTAAAGCCTGCAAGGCGTTACCTGCAGTACTGCTTACTTCTCTGTCAGTGTATCTGCTCGCCCAGGTATTAAGTGCAGAACCGTTTTGTTTAAAAATGGCCCAAAATAAAATTACCACTGCAAAAAAGGAAAGAAGTGCAGCCATAGAAGGACGCTCTTCTTTATTGCTTCGTACCAGTAAAACAGTATAAAATATTAAAACCGGAATACAAGCAAAAATGAACGCATCGGTAGAATTAGAATCAAAAATGTATCCTCCAGTACCTTTTAAAAACCAGCCAATCACTCCAAAAATGATAGAGGGCAAAATGACCAATGCCATAATTTGCCAAAGCGGCATATCGCCGGGTTGAAGAGGTTTTCTTACGTCAAAATTTTTATAATGTTTTGTGCCAATGATAAAAATAATTACACCAATAAACATACCCACACCGGCAGCTGCAAATGCAGCGCCCCATCCAATAAGTGAGTATAAAGCAGCGCCAAAAAAATTACATACAAATGCTCCAATGTTGATACCCATATAAAAGATATTGTAGCCTTCGTCTTTCTTGTCAATATATTCAGGTGTGGTATAAGCATTTCCCAGTAAGGTGGAGATATTGGGTTTAAAAAATCCGTTACCAATAATTACTAAAGTCATAGATAAATATAACATTGCTTCGCTTTGAACACCCATAGTGCAATATCCGATGCCCATTAATAGTCCACCAAGAATAATAGAGCGCCGATAACCGAGGTAACGGTCAGCAATTAAACCTCCTAAGAACGGAGTAAAAAAGACAAGTGCTATAAAAGTGCCGTACAAACTGGAAGCATCTTTTTCATCCATATTAAAACCATCTGTGGCATCCTTTAGATAGAGCGTGAAAATACCAATCATCAGGTAATATCCGAAGCGTTCCCACATTTCGGAGAAAAATAAAAAAGGTAATGCTTTAGGATGTTTCTTCCACATAATCATGCTATTTTAGTTACATAGTAAGATAAGGAAAATAAAAAGGAACCACATTGCTGCAACTCCTTTTACTAAAAAAATGTTTTTTTTATTTTTATGCTGAACCGGTCCTGTCCCTCACAATCTGGTTTAAAGATTTTAATCTTGTAAATATTAAAATTCCTCCAATAAATGCGGCTACCACTAAAATGAGGAAAAACATTTTCTTGTCGGTAAAGTCGTCCCAAAAGCCTGTCATTACCCCGGCAATTTTTCCACCTATTGAAGTAGATAAAAACCAGCCGCCCATCATTAAAGCGGTGAGTCTTGCGGGGGCAAGTTTTGATACAAATGATAACCCAATCGGGCTTAAGAAAATTTCACTAATGGTAAACACAAAGTAGGTTCCCCAAAGCCAAACTGCAGAGGTTTTGTGGGTGTAAATAGAAGGAACAGACATAATTGCAAAAACCATTACCAGCGCCGAAAGCCCGGAAAGGAACATGGCCATGGCAAATTTAGAAGCCGTAGTAGGCTCTTTTCCCCTTCTTCTTAAATAATCAAAGAAAGGCACAAAAAACAAAGTAAGTAATACAATAAATAAAGGGTTTATGGATTGAAATAATTCGGTATTAGTAAGTTTAATGCTTTTACCTCCGGGCCATTGGTCTTTGGGAACGTTATTAAAATAAGGATCGGGGCCCATTACTTTCACTAGTTTACTGGCGGTGTCAATGGTATTGCCATTGGCGGTTATGCCATATACCGTGGTATCAAAGCGCTTTGCTTCATTATTATAGCTAACCAGGGTTTCTATTTTGGTAACCGGGGATGCATCCTTTACCTCTACCAAATGCTCGTTTACCTTGGTTACCATCCTCAAAGTATCGCTTACCGTTTGCCTGGGAAACATTTTGGCTAAAGTTCCCCCTTCTCCAGAAGTGGAAACCCGGTTGGTGTGCTTTTCTGCCCAAAGCGTAAGGCTTGTAGAGTTTTGGTTGTAAATGGTCCAAAAGGCAATGGCAATGGCAAAAATAAAAAGCAATGAACCAATAGCTTTTTTATCCTGCCCTGTTGCTTTTGCCCAAAGTGAAATATAAAATGCGATAATGGGCAGGCAGGCAAAAATAAAAGCATCATTTGCTTTTGTTCCCATAATAGTAGTGCCAAAAATCATATTTGGAATAAACCAACCAATAATTGCGGCAATGATAGCTGGTAAAAATACATAGCCAAAAATTTGCCCCAGGCTCATATCTTCTTTTTCAACCGGTTTCTTTACATCGCCTTCTTTAACATGTTTTAAATTTAAAGCTAATACCACAAGGCCAATTACAATCCTATACCGGCAGCGGCAAAAGCCCATCCCCAGCCATAGTTATTTCTTAAATAAGCGGCAACAAAATTGCATACAAAAGCGCCTATATTAACACCCATGTAAAATATATTATAGGCATTGTCTTTTAATGGTTTTAAATCTTCCCTATTATAAATATTACCCAGTAATGTAGAAATATTGGGTTTAAAAAAGCCGTTACCCACAATTATTAAACCCAGCGAAATAAACATGGCCGTATCTCCTGGAAAAGAAAGGCCAATATAACCGGCAGCCATTAAAAACCCACCCAGGAAAATAGATTTAGTATAGCCCAAAACCCTGTCGGCAATTAACCCGCCTATAAAAGGCGTTAAATAAACAAGGGCTATAAAACTGCCCACAATATCAGCTCCCACTCTTCCGGAAAAGCCCTTGCCACCGGTAACAGAGTCGGTCATATACAATAATAAAATACCTACCATTAAATAATAAGCAAATCTTTCCCACATTTCTGTTAGGAAAAGTATATATAATGCCTTGGGATGTTTGCCGGTTTTTACTTGATCTGCCATAAATATATTTTTAAATGCATTAAGGTTTACTAAATTGATTTATCTGCTCAAAGTAATGAATTTTATGGTTACTAAGAGTAATCTTTATATATTTTATAGCGTAAACTTATGCCACTCATCCATTTAAATTAGTATTCTGAATAAAAAATAAAGAGCAAAAGATTATCTCTAAGTAAATTGCACTACTACTATATATCTAAAACATCTAAATGAATATCCTGATTATTGGCGCCGGTGGCCGAGAACATACCCTGGCCTGGAAGATTGCCCAAAGCCCGCTTTGTACTTCATTATTTATTGCACCGGGCAATGCTGGTACTGCTCAATGCGGTATCAACCTTCCGGTTTTGGTTACCAATTTTGAAAAAATAGCCCAGGCCTGCTCCATTCATAAAATAGATTTGGTAGTAGTGGGCCCGGAAGATCCGCTGGTACATGGCATTGTTGATTTCCTACAGTCTAAACAGGAATTTAAAAATATGTACATCATTGGGCCTGCCAAAAATGCTGCCCAATTGGAGGGTAGTAAAGCATTTGCAAAGCGCTTTATGAACGACTATAAAATCCCTACCGCAGCATTTAAGAAATTTTCTGCTGAAAATTATGAAGATGGCGTGGAATATATAAAGCAGCATTCTTTGCCCATTGTTTTAAAAGCTGATGGGCTTGCCGCAGGCAAAGGCGTGGTAATTTGCCAAAGCCATATGGAAGCCCTGGCCGAATTTGACCTGATGTTGCACCGCAGTAAATTTGGCGATGCCGGAAAAATTGTAGTGATTGAAGAATTTTTGCAGGGCATTGAAATGAGTGTTTTCTTTTTAACCGATGGTAAAAATTTTGTACTGTTGCCCGAGGCAAAAGATTATAAAAGAGTAGGGCAAAATGATACCGGCTTAAATACCGGTGGCATGGGAGCGGTAAGCCCTGTTCCGGGGTTTGATGCCTCTTTAAAAGAAAAAGTAATTAAACAAATTATTGAGCCTACACTTGCAGGGTTGCAAAAAGAAAAACTGGATTATAAAGGATTTGTATTTCTTGGCCTTATGATCAGTAATGGTAACCCTTACATGATTGAATATAACTGCCGAATGGGCGACCCCGAAACTGAAGTAGTGGTTCCCAGGCTTAAAAATGACCTGCTCACTATTTTGCTGGCCACCGCTCAGCAAAAACTGGATAAAATTATTATTGAAACCGATGAAAGGACTGCAGTAACAGTAGTAGCCGCAAGTGGTGGTTACCCCGGCAATTTTGAAACCGGCAAACTCATTACCGGCCTTAATAGTATTTATGCAAACGACAGTATCATTTTTCATGCAGGCACAGAAGATAAAAACGGCAAAACATATACAAGAGGCGGAAGGGTATTAGCTGCTACCTCTTTTGGCAGCAATATAGCCGATGCTGCGGAACATTCAAATTACCTGCTTGAGCAGGTAAATTTTGAAGGAATGTTTTTTAGGCAGGATATTGGTTATGAGTTCAAATAATTTTCACTTTTTATCGTTAGCTTTTAACAGAGAGATTTGTAGAGCTTTTGCATATTAAAAGGGTTTTAAAAGAATGTGTAAAAAAAACATTTTTACCGTTGTTAATCCAATATTTTGCATCAACTTTGCGCCAAATCAAATTATAAAGAATTTTGCTCAATCAATACCATGGGATTATTTAATTTTTTCACTCAGGAAATTGCCATAGATCTCGGAACCGCCAATACCCTCATCATCCATAATGACGAAGTGGTTGTAAATGAACCTTCCATTGTGGCCCTGGACCGTAACAACCCCAAAAACTTACTAGCTGTGGGTAAAAAAGCATTAATGATGCATGAAAAAACCCATGAAAGCATCCGTACGGTAAGGCCGCTAAGAGATGGCGTAATTGCCGACTTTAATGCTGCCGAATTGATGATTAGGGAATTGATAAAACTGGTTTATCCCAAAAAACCATTATTTGCCCCAAGCTGGCGAATGATGATTTGCATACCCAGCAGTATTACCGAAGTGGAAAAACGTGCCGTAAGAGATAGCGCAGAACAAGCCGGTGCAAAAGAAGTATACCTTTTACATGAACCTATGGCTGCTGCTTTGGGTATTGGTATTGATGTGGAAGAACCTATTGGAAACATGATTATTGACATTGGCGGAGGCACAACAGGTATTACTGTAATTGCTTTGGCGGGTATTGTTTGTGACCAAAGCATACGTGTAGCCGGCGATGAATTTACTGCAGATATTATGGAAGCCCTGCGCCGCTATCATAGTTTATTAATTGGCGAACGTACGGCAGAGCAAATTAAAATACAAGTAGGCGCTGCACTTAAAGACTTAGATAACCCACCAGAAGATATAGCCGTAAATGGTCGTGACCTTGTAACCGGTATCCCTAAACAGGTAATGGTAAGCTATCAGGAAGTTGCAGAAGCATTGGATAAAAGTATTTTTAAAATTGAAGAAGCTATTTTAAAAGCGCTGGAAGCAACACCGCCGGAGCTGGCTGCCGATATTTACCGCCGTGGATTGTATATTACCGGAGGTGGCGCTTTGTTGCGTGGGCTCGATAAAAGACTTACCGCAAAAATAAAATTACCGGTACACGTGGCAGACGATCCGTTGAAAAGCGTGGTAAGAGGTACGGGCATTGCACTCAAAAACTATGATAAGTATCCTTTTGTGATGCGCTAAAAGTTTTTGCTCCAAAAATTTTTAAATCCTAATTCAAACAGACTTAGGATTTTTTCATCAAATATTTAATCCAAAGTGCGTAATATATTTCTATTTATACGCCGCTATATTCACTTGCTAACTTTCCTGCTTTTGCAGGGGATTTGCATCTATCTCATCAGCAGGTACAGTAAGTTTCATAAAGCAGCAATTTTAACAGCTACCAACAGGGTTACCGGTAGTGTTTTTAAAGAATTCAACAGGGTAGAATATTATTTTCAATTGAAAAAAACCAACGATTCGCTGGTAAAAGCCAATGAATTTCTGATAAACCAGCTTAAACAAAATTTTATCCTTCCCGATTCTTCGCAGGTTACCCGTATTGACAGCTTTAAGGTGGATTCCCTACAAAAGTTTCGTTCCATTACCTATTTATCTGCAAAAGTGGTTTCCAGCTCTGTGGCTGCACAAAATAATTTTATTGTAATTACCGGTCCCAACGTAAAAAAGATGAGTATTGGAATGGGTGTCGCTGACATTAATTTTGCTGTTACCGGTATTATAACTGATATAAGTGGGAACTATGCTGTAGTAATGAGCCTTTTACATAAAGACAGCAGGTTAAGCGCCAGCCTAAAAAAATCTGGCGAAGCTGGAACCCTGCTATGGGATGGCAGGCAACCCAATTTAATTATATTAAAGAATATTCCTAAAGGAACACCGGTTTCAAAAGGAGACACGGTAATTTCAAGCGGTTTGAGTACAACTTTTCCAAGGGGTTTGCTGGTAGGCAGGGTAAACGAAATTTATGAAGAAAGCGGAACGAGCAACCTCAATATCAAGGTAAAAACTGGCGTCAATTTTTATAACCTTGAATATGTTTATGTAATTGCAAACATACAATCAGCGCCGGTAAACCAATTGCTGGAAAAAGCAAAAAAGCATTTGTAATAATGACAGGAATCGTAAAATATATAGTAAGGTTTATCCTATTAATTTTTGTACAGGTATTTGTGCTGGACAGGATACACCTGCACCAAATGATTACGCCTTATTTATATTTTCTTTTCATCATTTGGCTGCCTTTTAAAATGCCAAGAATGGCTTTGATGCTTGTGGCCTTTTTTGTAGGGCTTACAATGGATAGTTTTCGGCAGCATCCCGGTTTTCACGCAGCAGCTTGCGTACTAATTGCTTATATAAAACCCTTTTTGGCAAACTTATTATCGCCACAGCAGGGTAAAGATTTTACTTATGAAGAGCCATCTGTAAAAAGTTTTGGCACTTTTACTGCCTATTTCACTTTTATTGCTATGCTAAGCCTATTGCATAATGCCTGGCTTTTTTTACTTGAGGCCTGGCAATTTGGAAATATCTGGTATTTTATTGTTAAAACGGTTCTTTCAACTGCCATTAGTATCTTACTCATTCTTATTACAGAATTAATTTTTACCCGTAAACAAAAGTTCAAAACAAATACTGTTTAATTTTGAATTTTTATTAAGCGGAACGTTACTTCTATTCCCGGTGAATTTGTTTTGTAAAATATGGATTTGAAGAGCTGTGGTTAATTGGCTATATTACAATAAATAAATAATTTCAATTTTTCGTTTCAAGTTACAGCTAAGATAAAAACCTGTGTATAACCAATCAAGAAAAATAATTATAATGCTGGTTTTTATCGGCATGATGCTGGTAATTATTGCCCAGCTGGCCAACCTCCAGCTTTTTTCTGATGAATACAAAATAATGGCAGACGACCAGGGGAAATTTCGTAAAGTAATATACCCCGACAGGGGTTTGGTATTTGACCGGAATAAAAAACCTATACTGCAAAATGCCATTATATACGACCTGATGATTACGCCCAATAAAATCAAAGGCATAGATACGGCCTTGCTCTGTAAAATTTTACAAATAGATTCTACCCAGTTCATGAAAAAACTGGTAGAAGTTATTATCCGCAATGGCAGGGCAAGGCCATCGGTTTTTGAAGCTATGCTCACCGATGATAAAATGGCCATGCTCAACGAAAGTATGTACCGCTTTGTCCCCGGGTTTTATTTACAGGAAAGATCCATCCGGAAGTTTCCCTACAATGCTGCTGCAAATATTTTGGGCTATACTGCCGAAGTAGATTCAAATTTTTTAAAAAAACATAAAGAGGAAGGCTACATGCCTGGTGATTATGCCGGAATGACGGGCCTGGAGCGCTCTTACGAAAAAGTGCTCATGGGGCAGCGGGGCATAGAGTTTTGGAAAAGAGACAACAAAAACAGGCTTACCGAAAAACTGGAAGGGGGAAAATTTGATACGCTTCCCATTGCAGGTCAAAATTTATACTCTTCTATTGATATTGAATTGCAGCAGTTGGGCGAAAAACTTATGCAGAACAAACTTGGCTCCATTGTTGCCATTGATCCGCAAACCGGGGGAATACTTTGTATGGTTACGGCGCCATCTTATGCGCCGGGTTCCTTACGGGAGCATTAAGGCGCAAACATTTTTCGGAGTTGTACCGTAACCCTGCGTTACCCTTGCTCAACAGGGCAGTGAGCGCTACCTATTCCCCGGGCTCTACGTTTAAAACTTTGCAGGCACTTGTGGGCCTTCATGAAGGGGTAATTACTACTGATTTTAGTGTAACCAGCCATGGCGCTTTTTATGGATGCGGCAGCGGCAGGCCCATGCGTTGCCTGGATTACGGAACTTTTAATTTACGTAATGCCATTACTGTATCCGACAATACTTATTTTGCTACCGTAATGCAAAGGGTAATCAACAACCCTTTATATCCTTCGGTTGACAGCAGCCTTACCGTGTGGAACAAGTATATGTATGCATTTGGCCTTGGTCATAAATTGGGCGTTGATATACCTGCCGAAAAAGCAGGATTTATTCCTACTCCAAAATATTACGATAAAGCTTATGGAAAAGGCCGGTGGAATTATTGTAGTTTCCGCTCGGTAAGTATTGGCCAGGGTGAAGTAGATAATACACCACTACAAGTGGCAAATGAAATGGCATATATTGCCAACAAAGGCTGGTACATAATTCCACATGTAATTGATTCCATTGCCGGCGGCGATCAATTTGGATTACTTAACAAGTTTAAAATTAAACACCAGGCAATTGATATTGCCGATAGCATTTATGAAGCAGTACATGATGGTATGCAAGGTGTGGTAGAAAGAGGAACCGGGGCCGGTGCAAAAGTTAAAGACGTAGTAATTTGCGGAAAAACCGGAACAGTAGAAAATTATTATAGGGGCGTAAAACAACCCAACCACTCCTTTTTTGCTGCATTTGCGCCAAGGATAAATCCCAAAATTGCTATAATGTGTGTGGTGGAAAATAGTGGAAGGTTTGGTGGTACCTATGCTGCTCCCATTGTAAGTTTTATGATTGAAAAATATTTAAAAGATTCCATCACCGATAAAGCAAGGCTGGCCCGTATTGAAACACTCAGTAACCAAAACCTTATGCCACCACGTATTTATTCTGAATTAAGAAGAATAGATTCACTCGACCATATTGGTGATTCTGCTTACCTGCTGCAAAAAGGATACATCAAAATTATTAAAGACACTTTAGAAGCAGAAGACGAACCGGAAATACTTAAACAATCCGATATGGAAAAAGTGAAAAAGGAACTTTTGAACGAAAAAAATAAGAAAGACACTGTAGTAATAATTAGAAAGCCAGAGGCAATATTACCCGATAATAAAAAATTGTCTACAGAAGAAGACAGCACAAACCAACAACAAAAGTAATGAGCAGGCAGGTTCCTTCCATATCAAAAGGGGTAGATTGGCTGATGATCTGGCTTTATGCTGCTATTGTAATAGTTGGGCTGGTATGTATTTTTTCTGTGGAATACCGCAGCGGCGATGATGTGCTGCAAAGTTTTTTTGGGTTCAAAAAAAATTACAGCAAACAGTTTTATTTTTTTCTTGCCTGTATTGTACTGGCCATTTTTATTTTACTTACTGATAGTAAGTTTTTTACAGCAATGGCTAACCTTTCTTATTTAACGGGCATCCTCCTTATTATTGCCACATTTATTATAGGTAAAGAAATTAAAGGCTCCAAAAGCTGGATACCACTTGGTTTTATGAACCTTCAGCCGGTGGAGCTGTGTAAAATATTTACTGCACTTGCGCTGGCTAAGTATTTATCACGCCGAAATAGATTTTAAAAAACCCAAAAACCAACTCTTAGCTGCGGCAATAGCTTTTACACCGGCAGTATTTTCAATTTTGCAGGGCGAAACCGGTCTTGCGTTAATTTATTTTTCTTTTTTAATTCCCATGTACCGGGAAGGTCTCCCGCCTGCGTATCTTATTGCTGGAATTTCGATGGCTGTATTATTAGTGGTTTCCTTATTGTTTCATACCAAAACATTGCTCATTGCATTTGCCATAATTGCGGCGCTGCTAATTTATTTTAACTGGCGCCAAATAAAACGCAGGTCTTCGCTGCTTTGGGTAATACTTCTGGGCTGGTTGTTTTGCTCATTATTTGTTGGCGTAGCCATTCCTTTTGTTTTTAAGCATGTGTTTAAACCCTACCAAGCCAACCGCATTTTTAGTATGGTAGGAGTGGACAACCCATTTTTAGATAAAAATATTATTTTATCCGCCGAAGAAATTAAAGAGATGCAAAAAAAGGCCCAGGGCCAAAATTATAATGTAAAGCAGTCTAAAATTGCCATTGGATCCGGCGGGCTTACGGGAAAGGGGTTTTTAAAAGGTACACAAACGCAGGGCGATTTTGTGCCGGAGCAGCATACCGATTTTATTTTTACTTCCATGGGTGAAAGTTTTGGTTTTATGGGCAGTATTACCGTAATACTCCTCTACCTCACTATGCTTTTGCGTATCATTAAAATTGCAGAAAGGCAACGAAGTGTTTTTAGCAGGGTTTATGCCTATTCTGTAGCATCTATCATGTTTTTTCATGTAAGTGTAAATATTTGTGTAACCATTGGGCTGGCACCGGTTATTGGCATTACCCTTCCACTCATGAGTTATGGCGGTTCTTCTTTAATTACTTTTACCATTTTAATTTTTATCTTATTAAAATTAGATTCCGACAGGCAGATGGTTTTGCGATAACAAATGCTGTTGCAATAAATGTTTTTTTTAACCTTAGCGCATTGTAATAATGAAAATTTTTCCACTTAGCGAAGGCGCATTTAGTATAGACAGTACTAAAATTTTTATCCCGTTTAATAAGAAGGATGAGGATATACAAAATAGGCCGGTTGGGAGCCTGCTGGTAGAAGTGCAGCCTTTTTGCGTGGTAACCTCAAAAGATATTTTACTTTTCGATACGGGCCTGGGTTTCACAAATAATGATGGTGTGTTACAATTGCACCAAAATTTATTAGATAATGGCATACAACCCGGAGACGTTACCAAAGTTTTACTAAGCCATTTACACAAAGATCATTCCGGCGGCCTAACAATGAAAGATGCTGCAACAAAACAGCAAA
>Ga0073899_10004918_pt1 | contig 11682 bp, 16 predicted proteins | sample KloWWTmetaKNB5Ph_FD_88975 | JGI IMG/M metagenome (GOLD analysis project Ga0073899, IMG submission 88975) | Active sludge microbial communities from Klosterneuburg, Austria, studying microevolution and ecology of nitrifiers - Klosterneuburg... | ecosystem: Engineered > WWTP > Aerobic digester >...
TCAGGGAGCGTGCTGCAATACAAGTTTGAGCTTAACCCGGCTGAGTTCACCGACGCCGACACCGGGATTACCGGCTACGTGTGGCGAAACGGAAACCCTGACGAAGTGCTCGCTGAGAAATACACGAGCCTCGAAGGCGACGCGACAGATGGCGACCTGATTATCACCGGCGTGCCGTCTGGTGCTGCGCTCGGCGACACGATCATCGGCTCGTTCTACAACGCGACAGACGGTAGCAGGCCGTTCGTGGCCGGCGCAGTGGAGGAGGTGTAATGGCAGCCTGGGCAGACATTGCGCTCTCTGACATGCGTAAGCCGGGATTTTCCGGCTCCTACTTCGATTCCTACTCAGCGCACGACGATGTTTTTTATCAGCGTGAATTGCTGAGTGCCGCGTCGCAAGGCCGCAGGGCCGGGCAGCATCGCGGGCGCTATATGTTGCAGTCCGAAGCATGGTCAGGAACCAATCCAGACTACGCAGAGATTTCGTGGGACACGAACGCCGAGCGTCGGATCGACGTTTACCGACTGTTTCCGTGGATGCTAACGCCGCTGTCGCAGACGTACAAAACCGCGCATCTTCCTGGCTACGCCGGCAACACTAGAATTTTGATGTGGGATAACCGCATCGCTGTCAAGAGCAAGTCGACCGGCCAGTGGAGCTATTACGGACCGTTCAATTTTGCAGGCGGGATGTTCCTGACGCCAGCAAACACCGAGACGAGCGGCTCCGGTGATATCCGGTACGAAGCCGCTTACAGTGCCTATTCAACGCGAGCTACGCCGACTCCGAACGATCCGACGTGGGCATACAAATGCTGGCATGGCTGGTCGTCGTTCGTGTCGATTGATCCGACCGACGTTGCCGATATCTGTACCACCTGCCGGACTGCGCTGATCTTGCACGATCCGAATCAGACCGACGACCGCGAATTCAGCCGGCATATGTTCATGCTGGCCATCGACTGCTACCCGCCGGCGACAACGCAACTCACGACATGGCTCTATGCCTCGTGCTGGTCGCGGGTCAAGTTCGTCACAGCTAAATATCCCGCAAGCAATTTCTTCGTCGCTCACACGATGACCGAAGCGCAGTTCAACGCGGCGAACGGCTACCCGGCGCAATTCGCATTCCTCGACGACGGTGTAGACGACGTGGAAAACCCGCCTGACGCGCCAATTGTTGCGCCTGCCGTTGGCGAGTGGGGATTGCTGACCGAGGGCGGCGCAGGGGCTTGGGGAACGAGCGGCGTCGCAGGATCGCCATACGCATCAGGCGGGATTCCGCTGCCATTACTCAGGAGACGATGAATGAACCAGTATCAGCAATCCGAGGCGACCGCGGCGCGGCGCTGGATTCCGTTTCAGTGCTTCGACGACGACGCGGCCGATGCGTATGCGCCGAAAACCGGGCTCACGTTTTCGAGTGGAGAACTGAAGATCGCAAAGGCCGGAGCGGCTGTGGCGAACGCAGGCGGGTATGCGTCGGTCGTCGAGGCTGGAAACGGATGGTACTGGTATCCGGCGAGCGCTGCGGAACTGGACACGCTCGGGCCGGGCCTGCTGATTCCGGTCAAGACAGACGTATATGCGAGCGCGACCGAGTTCATGGTCGTTGCCTATGACCCGTTCGATGCGGCCGGCGCTGGACTCACGAACCTCGATGCGACGGTATCAAGTTGCTCGCCGGCCAATGCGGCAGCGGGTCTGTTGGACCTGACCGACGGTATCGAAACCGGCCTGACGCCGCGCCAGGCGCTCCGCCTGCTGTGCGCCATCGTCGGCGGCTACACGACCGGGGGAGGGACCGGGACCGAGGTGTTCCGCGCCGCCGTGTCGAACGTAGAGCCGCGCGCAACCGTGACGATCACCGGGGCCAACCGCACCGCGATCACCTACGACCTGACCTGATGCCATGTTCAACCAGTCGCACTTCATCGCCGGGCACTGGGACGCAAAGCACTGGATCGGCGCGCCGGACATCGGCGCCACGACGACGGTCTCCACAACGTGGATTTTCAGTGGCGCAGCGTATGCGTCGCAGGCTCTCGACTACATCGTCAAGGCGGCTGACAACACGATCCTGGCAAGCGGCACCGCATCGACAAACGGCTCCGGCGTGCTGACTGTAAGCATCGATGCCATCTACTCAGGACAAAAGGTGATCGTGCATGTCGAGAACGTGAGCACGGACATGACGACAGCCGGTAAGGTGCACGGCACCCAGGTGGTGACGGCGGCATGAGCGACACGCTGTTGCCATTCGACGGCGGCGGCGACGAGCCGGTCAGTCCGTTCGCAGGCACCGTCGACACGGTCACGCTGTCGATCACGCCGCTGTCACTGGAGGTCGGCACGACCGCGACCGCGACGGTACTGGTCAAGGACGGATTCAATGATCCGCTGGCCGGCCGCACGGTCACCTGGGCGTCGACCACAGACGCGACGATCGCCGACCCGGCTTCCGCCGTGACCGGCAGCGATGGCCGGGTATCGGTGCCGCTGCCTGCGCTGGCCGCAGGCACGACGACGATCACCGCAAGCTGCGAAGGCGTCGACAGCGCTGGAATCCTCGTGACGGTGACCGCGGTTGCTGAGGCACCCGGCTACTCAGCGACAGGATCTGCCAAGGTCATCATCAACTGCGTCTCGGTCGTCAAGCGCATGGGCCGGTCGCAGCCACGGCGGTTCAGCGACGCCGATCAGCGAAAGCTCGACCCGACCGACACGGCGTTCTCGCGGGTGAAGGACAACCAGGAGAAGCAGATCGTGTGGCCGTCTGCCGCGTTGATGCGGAGGTATCTGTGAGGCGCGAAGACTGGCCGGAGAGGATGGCGCAGTACGTGCGTGCGCGTGATGAGAGTCTCGGCGGCGCGGCGTGGGTTGCCGGGTGGCTGACTGAGTGCGGCGGCAAGCACGGCGGCGAGATCGACTGGCGCATGGCGAAGCGTGGCGACGTTGTCGAGTTCGCGGGCGGGCAGCTCGCTGTCTGTGTCGGCCGTCACGCGGTGCCGGCGAGCGGGCCGATGCTGTCGATGAGCGATGCCGTTCGCGCGTGGAGGGTCGTCTGATGCTGGGCTTCGCACTCGCTGTCGGAAGCCTGCTCACGACCGGCGCAACCGCCGCATACCTGGCCGGCGCGTCGATGATCGTCGGCGTGTACACGGCGCGCGAACAGCGACGCAAACAGCAAAAAGCGCTCGAACGGTCGGTCAAGGACCGGTTGGTCATGGTCCGCGAAGCGATGGCAGATCGGCCGTACCTGTTCGGCCGCGTCAGGACAAGCGGACAGATCCAGTTCCTCGGATCGTCCGGCGCGAACAGCGAGTACCTGCACTGGACTCTCGCGCTCGGCGACGAGCTCGACGCGGTCGAAGCGGTGTGGTTCAACGATGCGCCGATCGGCACGCTCGACGCCGACGGCTGGACGACCGAGGGGATGTTCTACTCGGCGAACCGCATCCCGACGTACAAGCAGGCTGTAGTGACGGCCGGCGCGACGATCACGCTCGCGCACGAGGCGTATGCGATCCAGTCGATCAGCGCGATCGCGACCGGCAACACGGACCCGCAGGTATTCCACGTCGGCGCGCCGGCTAGCGACGAGCAGGCGTTCTCGGTAGCGACGGTTTCGTCAGTCACGGTGGTGACGTTCAATACTGCGTGGGTCGGGCAGACCATCGTCGTCAACTACACGTACACGGACGGCAGGCCGCTGGCGAGAGCAAAAGCGTTCCTCGGTGCGTCCGGACAGGCTGCCGACCCGTACCTGGTCGCGCAATTGCCGACGGTGTGGTCGGCGACGGATCGGTTCACGGACACGAGCTATCTGTCTGGCACGTTCGGCTATCACCCGGACGTGTACCCGAGCGGCGTGCCGGAGGTGACGGCGGTCGTGCGCGGGATCAAGTGCTACGACCCGCGCACATCGACAACGGTCTGGACGCGTAACCCGGCGTTGATCGCATGGAAGTGGATCAGCATGCGCTTCCCAGGCGAGACATACGACGCGGCGAGCCTGATCGCAGCGGCGAACGTCTGCGACGAGGACGTCGCAATCTCTGGCGTGGTGACGCACGACCGCTACACGTTCGACGACGCGATCAGCAGTGACACGAGCACGGTCGACGGCTTAGAGCGCATCCTGCAGGCGATGGTCGGCTCTGCCGTGCGCTCGGCTGGCGTCTGGTTCATCTGGGCTGGGGCGTGGGAGGAACCCACCATTGCGCTCGACGAATCGGATCTGTCCCCCGGCGAGATCACGGTGCAGGGGGTCGCCGAGGACGGCAGCCTGTTCAACGGGATCGGTGGTCGGTACACGTACGCGAATTCGAACCAGTTCGTCGAAGACTCGTTCCCGACGTACGTGAGTCCGGCCTACGTCGCACTCGATAACGACGAGACGGAGATCCTCGACGTCGACCTGACGATGATCTCCGACGTGCACCGAGCGCAGCGGGTTGCGCGGCTCATGCTGCACAAAGCTCGGCAGGCGTTGACGTTCGCCTGCACGATGGAGATGTCCGCGTACCCGGTAACGCCTGGGACGATGGTTACTTGGACGATCGCTAGATACGGCTGGGACGAAAAGCCGTTCAGGTGCTTGAAGCGTGTGTATCAGCCGGCGACCGGCACGATCCAAGCGGTGTTCCAGGAGGACGCCGAGGCGATCTACTCGTCGAGCTACTCGGAGCTGGTAACGCCAGATCCCGCGCCGAACACGAACCTGCCGAACCCGCTGGTGGTCGCAGCGCCTGTGCTCACGTTCGACTCTGGCGCGACGTTCGTCACGGTGGCGTCGGATGGCACCCAGCGGCCGTTCATCCGCGTGTACTGGCAGCAGATGGACGAATCCGTCGAGCAGACGGAGGTCTGGTGGCGCCGCGCCGACCGCACGACCTGGGATCGCGCGACCGTGCCGGCAAACGGACTGGTATTCGACGCGGCCGGCGTTTCGCGCGGCGAGGTCTGGATCGTGCAGGCTCGCGCGATCAACGGGATCGGCGTGCGCTCGGCGTGGACGGTGGCAACGGTGACGGTCTCGTCGGATGCGCCGATCAACGGCAGCGCGTTCGTGATCGGCATTGGCGTCAACAACCAGATCAACGCGTCGTTCCGCGAGTCGACGGGCGGGTGGTACTACTACACGTCGCTCGTCGGGTCTGCAATCGCAACCGGCTCGGACTCCACCACCTCCGGCCTGCATACGTTCGCGTGGGCGGCGCCCGGGAAAACCTATGCAAACTACCGGCCGGCAGGCGTCAACGGCGTAGTGATCGTCGACAACCGCAACTACACGATCCGCAACGAGTCGCCGAGCACCGACAAGGTGCTGTACTACGAAAACGGCCTGATGCCGGTTGAGCCGGGTGATCGGGTCGAGTTGCAATGCCGCGTCGCAACACTGATGCGAAACACTGGCGCATCGCTGCGCGTGCAGTGGTTCGACAAATCCGATTCGCCGATCGGGTACTCGACACTCTCGGACGGAGACCCCGATTTCGTCTACGCCGATACGGTGTTCAACCGCTACACGCTGGTGACTGCCGAACCGCGCGGGATTGTCGATTTCAAGCTGCTGTACGGGTTCGCTGTGGCGCCTTCCAATGCCGCCTCGGCGCAGTGGGTGCTGATGCCGTACTGCATGCCGTTTGTGGCGGCGCCAGCCGGCACGTCATACCTGCGCGTGGCGATGCCGTGGATCGGCAAGGCGCGCGCCGCTCAGGAGGGTCCGACGCAATGGTCACCAGGGCCGGGATCGTAATCTGCCTCGCGCTGCTGGCGCTGCCGGCACAGGCGCGCGAGTGGACCGACGAGGAGTTGCGCTGGGGCGCTGCACTCGCCGTCACGCGCATCATCGACTGGGGTCAGACGCGCTACATCGCAAAGCACCCGGGGGAGTTTCGGGAAGCGAACCCGTTCCTCTCGGATCATCCGTCGATGCGCGAGGTCAACCGGCACTTCATCGTCGGGAACCTGCTCATGTTCGGCGCCGCGCACTACCTGCCGCAATACAGGTCAACGCTGCTCAAAGTCTGGGTCGCGATCGGAGTAGGAGCGAACGCGCACAACGCCGCCATCGGCGTGCGGATTTCATTCTGAACGGAGAGCAGCGATGGCAGCAGACCCGCAACCCGGCTTCTGGGATACCGCAGTCACGGCGTTCGCCAAGCTCTGGCCGGGGCTGGCTGGCGCCGTCGTCGCGCTTCGGTGGCTGCCGGTCGAGACGACGCGACTCGATCGGTTCGTCGCGGCGCTCGGCGGATTCGCCGCAGCCGCCAACCTCGGGCCAGCACTCGCCGAGGTGGTCGGCGTGTCGAGCGTGCGCGTCGAGGCCGGCATCGTGTTCGCGGTCGGGCTGTTTGGAATGGCGATCGCCGGCGAGGTCATCACAGCAGTGAAGGAGGTGCAGGCCGCAGGGATCATTCGGGATCTGATTCGGAAGTTCTTCAGACTCGGAGGCTGACATGCTCGAGGTCGTCTATTGCGTGTCGCTCGTCATCATCATCGCCTCTGCCGCTGTCGTCGCGTTCCATAACGCAATCCCCGGCGGGTTCATCGGCGCGACATTCCTTGGCGGTGTTGCCGTGTTCGCGATCGCCGGCTTCGAGAGTTCGCCGCCGATCTGGCTGATCGGGTTCATGGCGAGCCTGGCCGGGTCGTGTGTCTGGGCCGCAACCCGCTGGCAGATGATGCGAAACCGGCTCCTGCGCCGGATGAAAGGCGACCGGTGCTGACGATCGGCATCGACCCGGGGCACGGAATGAGCAATCGGGAGCACGGTGTCTACGATCCCGGCGCGACCGTCGGACCCGGCATCAACGAGGCGCGGATCACACTCATCATCGCAGGCTACCTGCGCGACGCCTGCCTGCAGCGCGGATGGAAAACCGCCATGACCCGCACGAGCACCGCCGACGACGCGCCGCTGCGTGACCGGGTGATGCGCATGCGCATGGCCGGCGCCGATTGCATCGTGAGCCTGCACCTGAACGCGCACGATCGGCCGACGGCGAACGGCACCGAGACGCTGTACCTGGCGAGCGAGTGGGTGGCGGCTGAAGTGCAGCGCCAGGTGGTCTCGGCGCTCGGGACGACGGACCGCGGGTGCAAACAACGGGACGACCTGGCGATCCTGCGCTACGAGCGGCCGGCGATCTTGGTCGAACTCGGGTTCATCACGAATGGGCACGACCGGGACAAGCTGCTCGATCACGGGATGCAACGGGCCGCGGCTCACGCGATCGCCGAGGCAATCAGCAGGACGGTGCGGCTGTGATGGATCTGGGAACCCGAATCGGCAGCTGGATCGGCGGGCTGGTGTTCGCGTCGGCGCTGTTCGGCGGCGTCTGGCTGCACGGGTACACGACCGGCAAGGCGCGCACCGAGGCCGTGTGGCAGGCGCGGCTGGCCGAGTCGGAGCGAGCAGCTCGGCAGACAGAGAACGAACTGGTCGCGATGGCCGAGGCGTCGGCCAAGCGGGTCGCGGCAAAGGAGAAGGCGCTACATGAACAGGCGAAACGACAGGGCGCCGCATGGCGCGAGACTCTGGCCGGCCTGCCTCGCTGCCGGGTGCCTCGCACTGTCGGCGTGCAGCTCGACACCGCAGCTGGCCTGCCCGCAGCTCCCGCCGTGGCCAAGCCACCTCGAGCCAATCCCGATGCGGCCGCACTCGATCGAACCGTCGACCTCGCCGTCGAACTCGACCGGGTCCGGGAGAACTACGCCGTCTGCGCCGCGAACGTAGCGCGGCTCACTGAGGCGCAACGCTGGTACACCGACCTGCGCGAGCGGGTCAATTCTGGAGACTCGCCATGATCGAATTCTGCGCAGGACTGTTGCTGGGCGTCGCCGCAGCGATCAGAGCGGCGAAGCGCCGCTGGTAGATGCGCCCCTGCGCCTGGTCGACCGCGCCGGCTGGGTCATTGTCCCGCCGGCCGACCTGACCGCCGTCACGTCCGCCGACCGGCTGATCGAGGCCTGGACGCACCGTGGACGCGCGGGCCTCATGACCCGCGCCGAGCCTGTCGCGCCTGGTCGAACGCTATCCCCTGGACTGGCTGTGGCTGTCACGCGCTGCCGTCGTGCGCCGTGGCGCGATCCTGCGGGTCGACTACCGCGGCCGGGCCAGCCGGCACCGCACGTACCTGGCGCGGGTCGCAGGGATGGGCGAGCCGGTTCCGATCTCGGTGCGTGCGTGGCCGGCGGTCCGGGATGCGCTCGGTGGCTGACGACGACTTCCTCGTGCTGATCGCGATCATCCTCGCCGCGGCCGGTGTGCTCGCGTGGGTCGGATGACTCGCCGTCTTGCCAGATCGACGCCTGTGGCGCGATCGGCGGGCGGGTGGCACCTGCCTATTCACCACGGAGGTCGACGTTCATGAGGGCCTTTTTCAGTCCTGTGCCACCCAAAACATGCATCAGCTGGAGCATTGGCACGCCTTGTATGCCAAACAACTCAACGGCGGCTGCCGCTTTATGCGTGCTGTTCGTTTTCTGGACGAGTGCGGCAACGACATCGAGCAGCACATCCTCGGTTGATCGCAGCGACCCATCGTCGCAGTGTACCGTCACGCCAATTGCGTCGAGCGCCGCGTCTTGTGCCCCCCGCGCGACAAGGTGTCGCCGCATCGCTATGCGTTCTTTAGCGCTGCGTAGCGTTCGCTTACGTTCTTCGACCAGCCGCTGTACCACCTCCGCGTCGTCGCGCGACTGAACGGATAGCCGCTCCATAGGGGTAAGCAGCAGCCACTCGCTACCTGGCTGCAATTCGTCGTCCTGGATGCCGTCGAAGCACAGGGCTTCCCTTATCCACTTGAACATTATCCTATCCTCCATCTGTTGATCGCCGCTCAGGCGGGCGATTTGCCTGTCCAATACTCACCCAAGCCGATCGTCGCGTCAGAGGGACGATTCTCGGCCGCTACCTCTCTGGAAGCCGTAGGCGCGGCTGCGGCCTATCGACAACATCAAGCACGATCTTCTTCGGATCGCGCACGATGTGGGCGCGCTTTCGCTGTGGCTTGGCGAGGTTAAGCGGCGGCTTGAGCGCATCGATATACGTCGCTTCCAGCTCACTCAAATCCTTCTCGGGGCAGAGCACCCAATGCGCTCGATCGAATGTCTTGCTGCTTCTCGCGTGGTCAGCGATGCGGGCCATGATGTTCACCGACTGCCCGACATAGACGACGCGCGAACGATGGATTAGGAAATAGACGCCGCACAGCGCCTGCACCGGCCTTGAGCGTTGAATGATGGTCTTCTCTGCCAAGACCGTGTAGCGGCCGAAATGGACTATCGAGAACGGCAGCTCACGTCCGTCGTTAAGAGCCGACTCCATCGCAGCGATCAAGTCGCGCCCGAGCGCCACCCCAAAGCGATCGTAATAGCGCACCACCCCGCCGCGTTTCTTGGCGTACACGCCGGCCGGAAGATGGGCGTTCGCCGGATTGCGCGGGCGGCCGCCCTTTCCCATGCGGGTAGTAAGATTCGATCCAGCCATTTGCCGCGCCTCCACTCAGGTCGGTTGGGTGGTCAGGAGCCGGCGGCGTTGGCGCGCTGCTTGGCTCCGATTCGATACGCCATGTGAGACGACCGGCCGAAAACCCGCGCCAGCTCGTGTCATCTTCCCCTTGAGCTACGGGGGCTTGTCCCTAGCAGTCTACCCGATTTCCCTCTGTAGCGCATCACTGGGAATCACTGTATAACCCAGACTCTCACCCCGGTTGATACGAACCGGGTGATACGACGCTGCTACGGGTGATACGGTGGCCTCCATCACGCAGACCGGGCCGAATTCCTGGCGGGTGCTGATCCGCCGCAAGGGCCACGCGGCATTATGCCGGACGTTCAAGACCGAGAAGGAAGCGCGCTCCTTCGGGCGCCGCGCCGAGGCTGACATCAAGGCCGGTCGCACCGTCTCTGCCGGCGGGCTGACGGTCGCGCGCGCCATCGAGACGTTCCGCGAACTGCGGGAAACCGGCAAGCGCCCGATCGGGCCGACCAGCAACGAGGAATACATGCTGCGGCACCTGGCCGACCCGGAGGGCATCGGCAATGTCCCGATCGACCGGCTGACGCCTGCGCGCGTCGCCGAATGGTGCCGGCTGCGATCGGACGACGGCGCTGGGCCGTACACGATCAGCATGGAGCTATCCAAGCTCGCCACGGTGCTCAAGTACGCGGCGATCAGCCTGCACGCGCCGATCCGCGACGTGGTGGCCGAGGCACGTCCTCTGCTGGAGTACAGCGGCCTCATCGGACCGGGCAAGGCGCGTGAGCGTCGGCCGTCACCCGAGGAACTGGCGCGCGTGCTCGACCAGCTCGGGCCGCAGATGGGCGACGTGGTGTTGTTCGCCATCGCCACGGCCATGCGCCGGGCCGAAATCTGCCGCATCCGGTGGGCCGACGTGGATGAAGGCCGCCGCCTAGTGCTGGTGCGCGACCGCAAGCACCCGCGACGCACGGCTGGTAATCATCAGTGGGTGCCGCTCATCGACCGCACCGGCCTCGACGCCTGGGCGATCCTCAAGCGCCAGCCGGCCGGCGAGCGCATCTTCCCGCTGTCGCCGGAGTTCGTCTCCGACTCGTTCACCGCAGCGTGCCGGGCCGCTGACGTCGTCGATCTGCACTTCCACGATTTGCGACATGAAGCGACCTCGCGGATGTTCGAGGCCGGCATGTCGATCGAGCAGGTAGCGATCGTGACCGGCCATGCCGACTGGCGCAATCTGCGCCGCTACACGCAACTCAAGCCGGAGTCTGCTCACGGCACTGGTCCAGGTACTCGGCCACGTCCCGAAAATCCGCGTAGCGAGTCCCGCCGTCGTAGTACGTCCGACACTTGAGCGTGCCGGCCGAGAGCCGGTTGCGCAGCGTGCCGTGCGCGACGCCGAGCACTTCGGCGAGTTCGGCCATCGTCAGGCGCGGGCCGTACTTGTCGAGCAGGTAGGCTTGCGACATGAAGCTCATCGTATTTCCTCGCGCACGGTCAGCAGCATCAGTCGCGCTCCGCCCCAAGCGCAGCATCAGCCTGCGCGATCACGGCGTCGAGCCGGCGCATGATGTCGGCATATCCATCGTAGATTGCAGGCGGCGCGCCCTTCGCGTTGTACGCGATCCTGGTCCGCTCTTTCTGCACAATCTCCATCGCCGCCACCAGTGCGGCGCGCAGTGCCATCTCCCGGTCAACCGCTCGCACAACGTCGTCGCATGACGCGCTGCGGTAGTCGTCGTGCATCTGCCGCGCTTTGGCTGCGCTCTCGGGGGTGTTGGCAAGTGCGACTACGCCGCAAGCCGCCAGTCTCAACTGCTCGCGCTCCAAGTCGGCGCGCAGGCGTTCGATTTCCTTCTCCGCCAAACCAGCCCATTGCAGCGCCACATCGGCAAAGGCATCGAGCGTGCCGACGCGACGTGCATGAGTAGCCAGGTTGCATAGGTATTCATAAGTAACCGGCACCTTGCTCATTCCTTACCCCTCGCTGCGTCGATAGCGGCGCGTGCTGTAGTGCCGTGATACTGAATGCAGTTGTGATAAACGAAGTACCCGAGACTACCTAGTTTGTCGCAGCCAAGGCCGTTGATTTCCATGAAGTCCATGCGTTCCGCATCGGCCCGCAGCCGCTCGATCTCGGCGAGCAGTTCGCGGATCGCAGCGGGGTGGCAGGCGGCGATGTAGCGAGCA